>Ga0126336_10000084_pt1 | contig 23991 bp, 13 predicted proteins | sample SidCmetagenome_FD_92530 | JGI IMG/M metagenome (GOLD analysis project Ga0126336, IMG submission 92530) | Coral microbial communities from El Islote,Puerto Morelos, Mexico - Siderastrea C C metagenome | ecosystem: Host-associated > Invertebrates > Cnidaria > Coral | place: El Islote,Puerto... | reverse complement strand
TTCCCGACCCAATTTTTTCCCTTTTATTTCCTCTTTGGTTAATTTTTTTTTTTATCCAGAAAACAAATACCAAATTCCCCCCCCCCCCCTTCTTGTACCAATATTTTTGAGAAATGCCGTTCCGTTGAGAGAAAATGATGTTTCTTTGTTATAAATGACGTTCTTGTTCTTATGAATCCTTGTGCTATAATTCAATACTGGAAGGCTTGCGATGAAATTATAGGCAAAGTAGAATTGTAAAGCAAGTAAAGGGTGTCATAATAGCAGGCGAGCCCCACTCATTCGAGAAAAGCTACTTGACGGAAACCCTTCACGACATTTCCATTTGACTGTTCCGTCTAACTGAAGGGTAAATGCACGGAGAGGAATAAAACTCCAGACTCCGACTTATGCAAACAACATACAGTACCATGTGGTGCTCTCCACAAATACATTTTTTCTTGATTCTCTGACATTTACATTCAAAATTTCAGTTTTAAAGAATCCAAGTACCTCTCACACAGGGTACTTGAAGAATTTTCAAAACTGAACCACGTTGACACTAGAACAGTCATAATTTTAGAAATGGATCAGCGACTTAGGTCACAGCTTAATAATAATAATAATAATAATAATAATAATAATAATAATAATAATAATAATATTTAACCAGGGAGCCCACTCGCCTTGGCGGTTTTCAGTGGGGCCCTAGATGATAATCTAGGCTTTAGATGATAATGCCAATAATGATGTTAAAATGCTTCACGTAACGTTCACTTTGTTTTCTGTTTTTCATATTAGATCATAATCGTCAAGACCTTTTAGATCATAATCCTAGGTAAAAAATGTCAGTTGCAGCCACGCGATGATATCGATGAGAAATCAATGCAATCGATGACCAATCGATGACAAAACTGACTAAAAATTCTGTGGCCTATCAATTAGTCACCAATTACCCCTAAGCAATAATCAATGGCTAATCAACTGATTACCCATTGATTACTCATCGACTACTCATTGATGGCACTGATGTCATCGATTTGTTACCTCTGGTACCGGACAGTGGTGTTGAGGTCAATTAAAGGACTCCTCCTACAAGAGCCAAGCGTCATGACTAGAAAGACACTTGGTGACCTCGCCTTTTTGGTTGCGGCACCAAACCTGAGGAACAGTTTGCCCGTGAACATTTGTAACGAGGAAAGTTTTAATAGTTTTGAAACTTTGCTTAAGATGCATCTTTTTAAATTACCTTATTATAGGAAATTAACGCGTGTGTTAATTAAGCTATTTGAAATTAACACGACTTAAATTAACGCGAATTGAAGGGAAAATTACACCCCAATAAAGGAAATTAACTCGAAAGTGGGTGTAAAATTTCAAAATGAGGGAAATTAACGTGATAAACATAAAGAAACACGTTGTGGTCACAACTGGAACAAATTTATTTCATGACTGAATTTAAAAAAAACACGAACAAAACAGATCTGCAGGTGTGTGAAGCAATTTCTTTACAGACAACGTGCGTTAAAACCTGCCTAAATGCAGGCCTATAAGAAAGCTATTGTTTTGTAGGTGTCAAGAATGTCTGGACTGGATCCAGAATTTGGGACTGAAATGATGGAAATTAAGGTCGCGGAAACTAATGCTCACAAAAATTAACGCGACTTAAATAAACGCGAATTGTAATTTCATGGAGCGTTAATTTCTTATAATGAGGTAGCTTTTTATCAGATCCATATAGATATTTTGTAAAGTTTTAATTATATAGTTTTAACTTTTTGATAGTTTTTGTTAGCTTTATACGTATTTATATGTGATGTGCATTTGATTATAGGAGGAGCGGGGATGTCGCCGTGGTGAGAGCACCCACCCATGTGGCCCGGGGTCAAGTCCTGGACTCGGCATCAGATGTGGTTCAGTTTGTAGTTGGTTCTCATCCTTGCTCTGAGAGTTTTTCTCTGGGTACTCCGGTTTTCTCCTCTCCTCCAAAACCAACATCTCTAGATTCCAATTCGATCTGGACAGAGTGGAAGAAGAGCCACCTTGCGGACGTGACACCGCTAATTCCCCTTTAATTCCCATTTATTATTGTTATTATTGTACAGTATCACAGAAAATTTCTGTTAATATTACCTCTTGGATCCAGACGAGGAATGCTTTGCCTTGGACATAAGAGCTTCCAGCTGAAAGCAAAAATCAAACTCTAGCTGTGATCTGTAAAAGTACCAGTTCGACCAAATTTTTAAATTTTCATTTTTGGGGGCATTTTCGAAAGGAAACAAGGTGTTAAGTTACTTACCTGTACAGACCCCGTTTCAATCGAAGCAGGGGAGGACCAATTTTTCAACTCCAATTTGCATGTTCCAGACATTCCTAACCTGATGCAAAGCTACGTGTAACCAGCAGAAGAAACATCACTGGGGACTCAACGCCGGAACTTCAACTGAGTAATTTGTAAGAAAATTTGACTGCATTTTAATCTAGTTAAATTCGGCAATTTTTGCTGGTCTTCCTTGAAATTTAGTCTGAGAGCCTATGAAGTAAAAAATAAGTTAAGCTTATTTGAAAGGCCTTTCGGAATGAAGGATGGTCTTTTCTTTTTTGCAATATCTTGACTCATTCGAGAGATACTCAAGTTTTTGAAATTGATGACATCATAAGTGGTTACAACATGTAGACAACTCACAAAATAAAGAATATCTTTATTTCTTTATTTCTTTATATCTTTATTTATATCTTTATTTCTTTATTTTCTTTGAATAAAAAAAGAGAAAGCAACTGTTCTGGTAATTTATTTAGGTAAATAACAGAAACAAAGTAAACAGCTACAGTAAGTTGCTGTGAAGTCCAAAAGTTTTAACATTAAACAACTCAGTACAACCAGGAAACAATGTTAGGGTCTGACGGATAGGCCAGTATAATTTTGAGCATACCGTAATACTATATCTGGAGCATCAGGCATAATGCCGGAATAAACTCATATTTTGCAGCATAATTCTGCTATTTTGCACTTCAGAAAACCTTTGAATTGCCGTAACAACTATATTCCAATTTATCCAGCAACTAGAATGTAAAACGTTGATAAAAATGCAAAAATGTTAGGAACTGAGCACTGTAGACTCGTACCCAGTGCATTTTGGCTCACTCGCCTTAGTCGGAGCCAATTCTGACAGCCTTGGCCCATTTTTCAGTACAGTGTTAAAAGAGCAGAGAATTGCGAGAGTATTTGAAACACATTTCAGAGCTGCAAATAACTGACGGTCATCGGACAATGTCCAACAAAAATCGGCCCATGTCCGACGAAATCTTAACTTTGGTCGGACATTATGTCCCCACCAATTTTTTTACCAAAAAATAAGTAAATAATGATAAGAAATAATTATTTCAAAAAGACTTCCACTAAAAATAATAATTTTAAAAAACGTCAGACCACACTTCTGTTTTGTCCGACCAAAATGGAGACTTGGTCGGACATATGTCCTTTCAAGAAAGAAAAACTATTTGCAGCCCTGACATTTGGAACGCATCTTGATGGTTTCCTGCCTGGTTGGTGAGCCAATAAATTGCTCTCAGGGTGAGAAAAGGTTGGACGATGAAACGAGGGGTTGTGAACACACAGGTGTGATGCAGTGGACTGGGCTCGATTTTCGTTTGACAACTGAAGTTCTTGCAAGATGCAGACTCTTTCTGATAGATTGATCGAGTGAAAAACTTGTGAATGTGGAAGGAAATTTTGAATTATGGAAGCTTTCTTTGAGACTGAAGCGAAACCAATGGCATAAAAGGGACTAGGCAATCAAACATGGCTGTCAGACGCCAATCATTTGAATTAACCACCACAGCAGCTCAAATGCATGAAGTTACTTCTACGACTGCAAGAATATGGTCGGTGTCTTCGTTTCATTCTCGACTTGACTCAACTCGAGAAACTTTTGTCTGAGAAGTTACCAAAATATACAGATCATTAGAAGTGGTGTGCCGATCATCGATAGAAAACTTTAAGCGACACGATAATCTAATATGGATGATGCACAATCGATTATTGCGGAAAAATGACAACGAAAAATATTAAATTAAAGATTCATATTCGTGGAATCCCAGTCTTTGTGGAAACAAAACGAGGATACAGGCTGTGTAACGTGTTTGTTTTGTTGTTTTGGTGGTTTCAGTAGTTTTCATGCATAAGCTTAATTATCTCCTTTACAGTTGAATGAATAAAACACTTTTGTATTGAACTACTTGTCTGGTCGCCAGAAACTCAGAGTACATGTATATGAGATAACGCCTTTATAATAAGGTTATAAGTCTTGATTTAATCTCAAATGAGAATATTTTGAAGCAATTTAGTTTCACGTCTCAAAAAGTTCTTTCGTCGATCATAAAAGCGTATTGACACAAAATGTAATATTATGTCTAAACAGTGTTGAATTCAGTGACCTAAAATAAAGAATACATTCTTTGTTGACTAGATTCGTCTAGTTAATGTCTGAAAATTCTTTTTTTCTGTTTGTCTTTTAGAGAACTAATTGGCCAAAATGCCTACAGAGAAAACTTCTGCGCATAAACAAATCTCAAAACACGCGTGCTGGTAATTTTAAATACAAAACACACTCCCTGGCCTGATCAAAATTGTCGCACTAATGTTCGCAACATTGTCATTTTTAACGGCAAGATAAGCATAGTAGCCTACAGCTACATTAGATTTGAAGCTTACAGGCCAATATAAAGTTCACATAAGAGGATGGCAGTTAAGGTGATTCCATCGAAATAGAAGGAGCATTTAAAATTTTCGAAGACTTGGTCCAATTGGTAATTATGTTTAGAACATTTCATAAATGCAATAAAAAATAGGGGTCGCCGAGCTTGTTTTGGCACAACATGGATAGCCATTGATAGCAACTATATGACCCGCAAGGTTTTCCTGAGAAACCCTAGTAATCAAAAAAAAGGGCTATAATTACTTTAAAAAGTCATTGGTTGTATTGAAATTGGAGCAGTTCAACAAAATAGACATTTATCTTGCACTGTATACTATTTTAGTTGAACAGGAATTGAGGATATGAAAAAAATTAAAGAATTTGCACGTGCATTACATACCCTGCTGTACCTAAAGACGTGTTCTTTTTGGCAATTAAATAAAAATATCTCGAAGCAGAATTTCTAACTTTTCTTGAAATCGCAATATATTGTGCTCGAAGATGTGCCGTTTGAATTTATGTATTAAAAAATTGGGGTCACTGAGCTCGTTTAGGAGAAAACGACCAGTTCTTTCTCTAAATTGCTCAGTTTTCATAGAAAACCTATCAAGTTCCGAAAGTGCGCGCGCTCGTGCGCACGCTAATCACGCAAAAAAATGATGTGCGGAAAGGATGCGCAATGCAATTGAAGGATAAAATAAAATCTGCTAATTAGGCATGATGGCGAATTGCTACAAGACGTGTGTCATTAGGCCGGTGAAACTTTGAAGTTGTATATCTCCACTATCTCCAAAAATCTCCAGCTAAATTTTTGACACGTTTTGAAAAATTTCCCAACTGCAATTAGGCCGGAACTAAAAATTAGGCCGAAGTAATTTGGACATATTTCGGTCTATCCAACTCCCGCTATAGTCTGGAAACAAGTAGGAGTAACCAATCAGCAACTTAATTCAAATCCTGAATTAATCTCTCACATGGAAATAAAGTTGTGCACTCAAGTGAGCAGAGGTTCGTCTTGGGAGCTTTTAAAACCCTGAACGTGGTTAATTTCACTCGGGATATTATTTTAGAGAACGGACCTCTGGAGCCAGGCATGTAAGGCAGTAGATTACTGCTAATCGTTGAAAAAAACAACAAGAATATTAATTATTGTTCAACATAAAAAATATAATGCTAATAAGACCAAGCAGAGTCCAATTCGGTCTGTAATCATTCATTGAGTGATTAACAGATCGAATGACCAAAGAGCTTCATCAGGATTATGATTACAGAATTGGATGACACGGAGTCCCATTACCAATTAATTATATCTATGACAAAATTCAACAAAGAAGGAGAAAAACTTCCAGAGAAAGAAAAGACAACAGTTCTAATTGCAAGACATGCAAAACAACTTAATATTCAAGTGCAACTGACCCGTTACAGCACACGTGCTTGCACGTTCTGTCCAATTACTTACTAAGCATGATGCAAACATTGTCCACTTACAATGCCCTACTAATGCCCTAATTAAGGCTGGTCAAAGCCAATCAGATTCAAGAGTTTTGTTATAGTTATGATTAACGTCTTGATTGCCCTCCTCAGCCTTTTTTTGGGAATGTTTTAATTTTTTCTCAAGTAATGAAATCTGTTGTTTTTGCCTCAGCAAAACTTTCCAAACTACAATTCAAGTCACATAAGTTGGGACACATTCTGTCTCTCTGCCCTCTCGCTGTTGGTGTAAAAGATTTGCTGACTGAATTGCGATAAACAACATAATATGAGAGGGAGAGGGGTAGCATGAGAAGATATTGTAGCAAAATTAAAATATGGTACTCAAATTTGCAATTTAAGCATCATAATTACATCAACAAAGATAGTTAAAAATTAAAGCTTAAATATTTCAGCTCACCTCACCAAGAGCAAATGATGCCACTTTCTCATCATCCTCAGTGCTCTGGAGAAAAGTAACAATATTATTAACAGTCACACAATTAGAACAAGGAGGAAATACATCAAATTAGAGAAAAGAGAACAGTGTTTTTCAGGTGATCTGACTGGCTTATCAAACAAGAAATAGCATGTTGTTTTGACCTCTGGCCAAGAAACTGTCGCCTCACGTGCGTTTTTTTTTTTGTTTTGATCCCATTCTTTCATTTGGGAGGGGGGGGGGGGGGGAGCTATTCATGACAATTTATATGAATGCAAATTTAAAACAGGTACTCACTTTCTTGAAAGTTAAGCTTTGAGAAACAAGACAAAAATTAATAGGTTTACACCCACCTGTCAGGGCAATTAATCCCGGCTTGATAGAGTGAAATTAACCCTTTAACGGCTGACCTTTTGCAACATATAAACTCCTCTTCCATTTCCAAGGCATTTAATATGCAAATTTGATTTCACGCAGGTGCACAATTCAAAATTTTGAGCGAGAGAAATGCCCATTATCGACCCCAGAGCTCTGCTCTTTTGTGCATGACGGAGGGAGAGAAAAGGTCTGGGAACCCTGGGAGAAATCCGACTCTGACTGGTTTCCCATTAGAACAATAAAAACGCTTCTGAAGGACAAACTGTTACGCACAAAAAATGTGAACGTACAACGGGCAGTTTACAGATTTAAACTTGCATCAGACGTGCAATTCTCAAAAGCCCCAAAACTTTTCAGGTCGATTTCGGGCACAACAATTGGTGCAAAGCCACTACGCTTCCTAGCAGACTAATTCAGCCTGCGTATGCGACCAGCCTGGGTTGCCTGTGCCCGAAGCCAGAATCGTTTGAGATTTTTGGATGTAAATATATATGTATATTTGCAAGTTTACCAACAAATTTGCCTCGATTTCGTGGCACTCAAATCGAGGCCGCTAATGAACACTTGACTGTTGATAAAAAGCCTGTTTCGTGTAGAAAGCCACTTTTTGAGTCAATTGATTCAGAAAGAAAACACACCATTTTATCGTTAGATCCTTAAAGAACCCTCGACCGTCAATTAAGTGGGATGCGGGAAACTTAAGCAGGGAAACAGACGTTTCTAAGCATGAAAATTTGCTATAAGTTAAACATTTCTTATCTAAAAGACAAGCTAAACTACCAGTGTTTTTTTTAGAATGGCTTTTCAGGGCCAAAAACTTTTTAGGGCTTTCTAGAAACACGCCCCCAGGGCATTTAGCGGTGAGATGACAATGGTGATTGCTTTGCCTTTCACTTGTGGTCCTTTGGTGGCCACGAAATCGAAAACATTGGTCAGCACATGAAAAATAAGTGACTTTCCGAAACCTGTGGGTAAAACCCCAACACATCTCTCTTTGAACATACAACAGCTTCGATAACCAACTTTTGGTTAACTTTTAACTTAAACTTAAAGAGTTCACCAGCTTAAGCTAAAGCGGAATCCAACACTTTGTCAAGTAGCACCATCATTTTGATCTCGACTGAGGAGCATGTGCTGTGAAGGTCAAACAGCGAGATTTTGGCTTCGTTTATGTGGAGTTTCCCAGAGTACTTCACTCCCTCAGTTATGGAAATGAGAAGTGTTCTGGAGTCTAGAATAGAGAAATGCTGTGCATACCAGGCCATCTTTTCAAGTTTTAGCACTCAGTCCTGTTGTTCTTGGTTCTCAATTTGGTTTTTTTTGGTAGATTTGTCGGCTGTTTGATAGTCTTTCCTTGTTTTAGAAAAGATTTCACCGAAACTACCGGGGGTATATTAATAAAAAAAATGAAAGGGGGAATTTTTAACAAGAAGTAGCAACCTGTGCCAATGCCACATTTTGCTTTAATTTCATAAGGAAACCTTTCTCGCTTTTCTTTGTGTAACTCTGGTCTAATTTATCTGGTCTCTTTAGTTTAGGCACTTTTTGTTAGAATTTTGCCTGGTGCATCAGTTGGTTATCAAATACATCTGCTGTCACAAACTGCACAAGGACTGTGGCCCCTTAAGGCTGGTCCTGGACGGCATGGCCAATAATGGGATAAAAGCTTAACTTACTTTAAAACAGTAGTGTAAACATTCCGACCAGCAATGAAAAGTGTCAAATTCTGCTACTGCAAAGAGTTTAATGCAAAGCAACTTTCTCCCACGTCTGCTTGTCGTTAAACCGATCACGCTCTAAGCCTTTCCTCTCATAAAAATTTCTACAAGTAGGTTTTAAAACTCCAAAGGCATGTTTATGAAAAAATGATATAAGGCACAAGACAAGACAAAGGGAAAGTACGGGATGAAGGCGAGGGGGAAATGCCTAGAAGAAACCAGGCATTTAATTTCCACGAGGGTTTCACCTGACATGATCATTCTGTCTTTTAATCTTTGCCAGGATTCTTTACATTCTTCTCCATTTCTGCTCCGCCAAAAATCTTTCAGTGACTTACAGACACCACATTCTTGTCTGAAGATTCTTCAGAGCAACAATGCTATATTTTGAGAGCCTTTTCCATTGTGACAAGCATTGCGGCCCATTCACTACTGAATGCTTTTGGGAGTTTACGTTTAGCTGGTTTTCTATTAGACGCAAACAGGCATGACCTTTTGCTTTTCTTTTTGGAAAACACAGAGACAAACTTTCATCAAAATAGAATTCAACCTTATAATGATAGCAGAGATGTAATCAACGTTTTAGCTAAAGAAAGGTTTGAATGAAATCTACCAGAAAACGACAAAAACATCTCTAGAATTTGGGGGTACCCTGATACCTTAAAGGCATGTACACATCTACCCCAGTTGACACTAACTTCATGACTGTGTAACTATTCTTTCTTTCTTCTTCTTTTTTTGTTTTGTTTTTGTTTTTAGGTTTTTTTTTGCACATAAGCTAACATGAGCTTGGATTCGAAGGACCAATGTCACTCACTTTACTTTCCTCAGTGATTTCGTCGGGAATACAAAGTCCAGGAAATGCTGTCCTTTTCTTCTCCAAAGAAGACAGATTATTTTCTTTGTTGTCATCCACAGATGTACCTGCAAGTTATGTCAGTAATTATAACACGATCAAATCCTTAACTTCAATATTGCCACAAGTAGATTAGTCACAACTGATAAATGGTGCATTACTAAACAGCGAGATATTCAGTTAGGTCAGCCATGACTCCTTAGGATCCAACTTTTACTTCCCTTTCAATGCAAATCACAGTGCCAGGACTTCTTTCTTTCTCTTCTTTGTTGTTGAACAACTCAAAACACAGCTCATGATATCTTGAAAGTTGATAGTTCTTAAATTGCACTTGCCACTTACAAACTCATGCAAGTTTAAGAAGTTTCAAAAATCAGTCATGCTCATGTACATCATGAAATGTGCTTGTATGCGTGAAATTTCCTAGTATACAATCATATTACATGATATATCATGCATCTCAGGTGTGTTCTGCGGGTTAAGCAAACACAGATGTTTGAATCAGGAATGTCAGCCAGCTTGCTTTCCAAATTTGGTGCTTCCTCTGTTTCCATGGCAACTTAGTATGGCACTTTATAACCAAAACTTGCAACCTATTACCAACCACAATTTTTATTTAACAGGCTCATAAGGGTTTTTCACTGTTGTAGTGTTCTTGAAACAAAGAAAGATTAGAAAAAATTCTAACCACATTGTCAAACTATGGTCATCCTTACATCTGCGACAAGCAATCCTTAAAGGCTACAGTGTAATTGTGACATTATGGTGGTTACCATGGCAACACTAGTACTAAGGCTTCACAAAAAGAGCCCTTAAATTTCCAGCAGAAGGTTTACTTTTTTCAGCAGGTGCTCTTAACTGAAGTTTCCAAGTTTCAACGTTTCATTTAGGAGACAAAAGGGATGTTATGTTTAAGCAGCAATAATAATAATAATAATAATAATAACTTAATTGCCGGTAATATGTCAATTCTAGCCTATTACATGCTTACTAATCAGGGACACTTACTCATTAAAATATAAAATTATAAAATTATAAATAAAATTTATTAAATATTAATAAGTTACAATAAGATGCAATTACAATTTAAGGAGCTGTGTCACGAAATTTAGCCAAATTCAGCCACTAAGACCCGTCCATCCTATTAAGGGAAATATAAAAATAACAGCTTAAAACACTCATGAAAGGTTTAAATTAATGCAGCAAATACAAAAGAAGGCACAGATGGGCCAAATTGAAGAAGACTAACATGGATTGCAATTGGGTTTTTGAAAAACTGTTAGGCTGAACAGTTTTCAAAGTTTAAGCTGTGATTTTGTCATTTACAAGTAATTTCTTCGCTTCCATAAAGTAGGGCAAATGATTGGAAAAACTAATTAAACAAATTAATTGGACTGGACTGCTGTGACACAGCCCCTTTAACTACCTAAGAACTAGTTTACATACAGTCTAATTCAAGCAATGTTCCTGTTTTGCCAAAATACCATGCCAGCCAACATCTACCTTAAGTGTAGGTCAGGCACAAATTTCAAAATGATGAGGTCCTGATGACAACATACTTTCTACACAAACCAGCAATTTGAAGATGTAATCTCACTAACTTTTCATATTGATTTAATGAATAATACAAAGTGTAATGAAAAAAATAAACAAAAGAGCATCTCTCAGAACTTTTATTTCCAACTTTCATTGGCAAACTACAAACTACCTGTTTACCGTCATGATAGAATTTGATGGTTAGGGCAACAGCTTGCAATAATTAACAAAATATTGTTAAAAGTGGTTAAACAACTATGCAAGATTTCAAGTGGCGTAATATGGCTTCAGCACTGTTAATATAAAACTCACTTCTTCTTGTTTATACTGTCAAAATACACTTAACAGTAATTTGAAATTGCATGGAAGTTATCAGAAGCAGATGATCAGCAAAAAATTAATAGATTACCCAAGGGCAATTGGCCAGAAATAATGGTACATGTATGTTTGTATGCATGGTTCAATGTATGAGCTGACAGAAGGTATACAGACAGTGTAGCTGTTAGGTTGAATTGACAGATTGCAGAGATTTATATTTTATTGTTGCAACCATGACTTTCCAGAACTTGCAGATGCTAATTTCCATTTATAAATCTCTCTAGTCTAGTCCTCTCCACTCCGGCCTGAGCATACAGTAGGGCCTCCACAGTCTTTCTCAAGCTGACTCGATTTTGTGCCGTCCAGTTCACTTGTTCCCAGGACATTCCAACATCCTCTTATTCTTGCTTGATGGTCCTTCTTCATGACTTTCTTGGCCTGCCTCTCTTCTGAGCTCCTTGAGGGTTCCACTCAACAGACTGCCTTGTGATGTTAGTAACAGGTTTCCTGAGAGTGTGGCCAATCCATTTCCATTTCATAAGTCTGATGGTGACTTACACCCTCTCTTGCTTGCAATTGGTGCACTGCCACAGGTCATCATTTGATAAATAACTGTATAATATTATTATTTTGTCGTAAAAAAGGTGGTTATTTTTCATTGTGGTAAATACAGTTAAATAATAAAGTGTATATCGTTAGTCTCACGATGTAGTCACTTGAGTTGTAGATCGCGACGTTTCGACTGCTTACTGCTAGTCTTCATCAGACGATGAGGTCGACTGGTTGCACGTCACCATATGAATCACGACGGTCGGCTGTGATTGGTGCGTTTCGCTCCCCATTGTTCCGCTGTGAAGTTGTTTCTCGCGAGGTCCAATTTGAAGTTCCCTTGGCGGTTCGCTGATGTACCGGTCTCCTGTTGTGCTTCTTGATTGTTGGTATCCATGCTTCAGGAATTTCAATTCCGTTGTCCCTATTGATGTTATCAGGGTGAAGTCTTATGTGGACAGCTTCCTTGACCCTACGGGCGTACCAGTGTGAGTCTCGATCAATAAACTTTACCTCGTTCCAAAGCGGGTGGTGGCCAGTCTCATTGGTGTGCTTAGAAACGGTGGAGGTCTGGGTACGGGCGAGTCGTATATCCCTGTCGTGCTCTTTGATCCTCTCCTGCACAGATCTTCCTGTTTCACCAATGTAGACTTTTCCGCATTCACAGAGAATCCTGTAGTCTACGCCGTCTTGTTTAGCCGGATCAATGGTGTCCTTTGGTTGCACTAAATGTGACCTAAGTGTCGTGTCGGACTTGAAGACGGCGGGAATACCTTGTTGTTGTAGGCAGCAGCGAAGAGGTTCTGATACTCCTTTGATATACGGCAAAACCGTGGTGGACTTAAACTCTGTCTCAGGCTCTACCCTGGGGGCTGCTTTTCTTGTCCTGGTGAGCTTCTACATGAAGGAGGAGGGATAACCGTTAGAAACAAGGACAGATGACAGACATTTCTTTTCCTCAGAGATGACTGATGGTTTGGTCACGAGGCACTTCGCCCAGTCATACAGACAATTAACAATACCGCATTTTACTGATTGAGGGTGGTGCAAATCATACGCCAAATAATGATCAATGTGAGTTGGTTTTCTGTAGACAACCAACATGGTAACGTGGTAAGGTGGCTGTCCGGTTCTGTAGAAGCTGACGTGTCGAGAAAGGCAATATTACTCTCTTCCGGTGTAAGAAGCTGTCAACATTATCACGATCAAGGATGGTGGAAGTGTCATCAACGTAGTGCTTCCAGACCTTTCGCTTGTAGGGTGCAGACTCTATTGCTTGTTCTTCAAACGCCTCCATGTAGAGGTTAGCAATAACCACGGAAACCAGGCTCCCCATAGCTGCGCCTTCTTGTCGTTCGTAAATCGATCCGTTATACTGGAAGTATGTAGATCTTAATACGAAATTTAAGAGATCAGCAATCTCAGCAGGTGTTAGCATCGTGCCGTCTGCAAGGCCAGGGTCGCTCTCCAACACTTGTCGCTCGGCTTGTACGGCACCTTTAACTGGAACATTGGTGAATAGTGACTCTATAACGTCGAAGGACACCATGATCTCATTGTCTTGAATCTTCTCACTGCTCATGATGGATGCTGAGTGGATGCTGAGTGAGCTGAGTTGGTCACCGTGAAATCTGAGTTGCCTGTTAAGGGAGATAAGATGTTAGCCAAGAGAGCAGATAAGTCATATGCAAAGGTGTTTACACAGGACACGTAGGCCTTAACGGTACGTTGGCCTTGTGGATCTTAGGTAAACCATAAATCCTAGGTGGTTGCTTGTGTCAGTCTGATCTTGTTATAAACAGCCTCTGATATGCGCCCGTTTCTCTTTAAGGAGAGCAGCTTCTCAGACAGTTTTCGTGTCACATGATCTCTCGGGTCTTTGTTAAGGGGCTGGTACAGTACAGTCTCAATCAGCGCTGACATCTTGACATTTATAGCCTGCAGAGCAGGCGTATTTTGCTGGGCAAGCGATGAATATCCTGGGCGAGCGATGAATAATCCGATATGCCGCCATCTTGAATAATGAAACTGACAGAGGGTTGGGGCGAGGCAAAAAATTATTGCAAGGGAGAGGACGATGGGTTTACACTAGTCCATTTTCTACTTGCTTTCAAAATGGCGGCCTAAGCAAACGATCGTTAAACAAGCGTTGATTTCGTAAAAAACGCCTGCTCTGCAGGCTAGACATTTAGGACTACGCTGACATTTAGGACTACGCTAGCACTACCTTGATCCGCCGGCAGGATCATGATGGTGTTGTCCTCTTTAAGGCTTTTACGGGCGTCTTGCTCTTCCTTCGTGATGGTGGGCTTTGGTGATTCTGCCTGTTGAAGGATAGTGTTAACAGCTCTCCTTACAGTGTCTGCTCGTTCTGCGTCGAGTGATCTTATTGCTGACTCATCCTTGGCGACTATCTCGGTGGCTGGGGTGTTTGTAGGAGTCACGGCAAAATTCAGACCCTTTTTTGGCAGGGACTCCTCAGCGTCGCTATTAGGGGCCTAGATGACAGATTAATATCCACTTAGCTTTGTCAACATAAGGTGTTCTTGTACGAAAAACAGAAGCTCGTTTCTCACGCAAAAGTTTTTCAAACTTGCGCTGTTGATGGTCTTTGGTGGTGTTAAAGACTTGCTGGGTGTTCGATCTGATATTGTCCAGTACCTCTGCTGCATCCTCAGCTGAAAGACCGGATGTAATGCTCTGAGCTGTGGACTTGGCTTCTCTCTTGACGTCTCTTCTGGCTCTCTGGGTCAGTCGGATCCTTTCTCTCAGGAATCTCCTGAATGCTACTTCAGCGACTCTGCGTGCGCCTTTGGTGGGAACTGGCGGCCAAATCTGGAGATCTTTAGGAACAGTGTGGTTCTTTATGCACCTTGTGAGAAACGTGAGATTACTGGCATAGCGTGCGAGCTTGCAGGAGCAACGCTCGTGTCGACGAATCCACCTTAGGGCTGTGCGCCCATATTTCAGGTCAATGCCGTAAAGAAAGGTGGCTTTACAACGGAACAATGGGGATCGAAACATACCAATCACAGCCGACCGTCGTGATTCATATGGTGACGCGCAACCAGTCGACCTCGTCGCCTGACGAAGACTAGCAGTAAGCAGTCAAAACGTCGCGATCTACAACTCAAGTGACTACATCGTGAGACAAACAATATACACTTTATTATTTAACTATTATAATTATTTTGTTTATTTTATTTACTATATTTAATGATTTACCAATTTATTTTTACGATTTATTTTTATTTAACAATGTACTACAAGAATGAGAGACATTATTATGTACAGCTGTATGACAAGGAACACTAAAAGGAAACCACAAGGCCTATTATGCTTCCTTGTTCGAGTAGAAAAGTACGTTTTACTTTACATGGCTAGATCATAATTAAAACAACAACTTACACTGTGGATAGATGTAAAATAATAAAGATAAGAAAGGTGGAAAAATCATTTCACCATTTTAACTACTACATATAAATTCGCTGTGTTCCTTTGCCATTTATAAATGCCCTGGTTGAGAGAGAGGGCGTTTTTTTCTTTCTAACGAGGGCCAGATTACTGACTCCTGATTGGCCAAGCGCCAAAACTACTTGCATTTGATTGGCTGAATGCAAGAGAGTGCAGTGTGCCATTTGCATTCTGTAAGCGTCTGTAAACAAAAAGTGGATTTTAAGTCGTTCAACACAAGGATTACTTTTAATCGGGTTGGTTGGCAAAAATGGTATGGAAATCGGGTGATAACTTGAATAGAAAAAGGTGAACCTGAATGTCTTATGGGAAACAGCAAATGGTTATTTGTTTTAAAACTTCGCAGCCAAGGTAAATAAAATTAATTTTACTTAGTTTGAATTTTACATGTGTGTTGTCAATGAACTAGCTCTTAAGATGTACAAATGCATAAAAGACAGTCTTTTTTGTTCTGTACGCTAAACAACAATCAAACTGATTGTGTGGTCAATTGTTTACAAGTGGGTACTTTAATTTATTCTGGGGGCCCACTGATTGTGTTTCAACGTGCATGGAATGTTTTGCCAAAAATTTGCCCTCAATGTTGTAAACAAGTAATCACATTTAGTCCTTGTAGAATTAAGGATAAATTTTCACGCGTACATATTTACAAAGTTTTTACAAAATGTTCTTGTCACTGCACAACTCGGATAATTTTGTGAAAACTTTGAAACTATATACGCATGAAAATTTAATATCCTTAATTCTACTAGGCCTAATGGGATTACATGTACTTATTCCATTCAAGGAATAATTTCACTTTTAAACACAACTTAGAGAGTTTATTTTGTGTCTTGATATCCTCAAGAACTATTCATTGTGCTACAAAAACTCACTCGTGCAAATCAAGCATGTGAAATTAGCATACTGATTCGTATTTACTGAGGACAGAATTTACATCTCAAATTATGTCTTTCCTTTGGACTTTCTTGGTTTTCACTTCCTCATTTTGTTTGCCCATTTAAACATTTATGCTCATCCATTTATAAATTTAGTTTGCCCATCCAAAAAATTTCGTTGCCCATTCAAACATTCATGTTGTCCATTCAAAAAAATTTTGTTGCTTGTTCAAACAGCTACAAAAGGCATTTGAACGCTTCCCAAAAACGTTCGTTTGCCACTGGTTATCCATTTATATTTGCCATCCAAACAGATAAGCATTAGTATATATTTTCCCATGGAAGATCACATTCAGCAGAAATCCTGCAGTTACCGGTTCTCAGGTTTGTTACAGTAAACAGCCCATTAAAAAAATCATATAATTACTTTTTTACTATTCCAGAGTCTCTGCCCACTGACAAGAAGGCTGGGGATTTTGGGTATGAGATTGCAATGCTAACTGAAAGGGGCTGGAATGGTCAGAAAATTTCCAAGCTGCCTACTCTTTGTGGACACAGTGGTATGATGTAATACAGTTGACTCACATAACTCAGACCTTTAACAAAGGGAAATCAAAAAAGGTTCGACTATGGGAGTTCAAGTTATTGGGGGAAGGGATTCCTGCTGACACTACTTAAGACATGTATCCTCAAAGGAAGAACTGACACCTGTTGCAGAGCCCAGTTGTTCAAAGCAGGATGAAGCTAACCCAGGAGCAGCATCAATTCTGAATTTATTTTTACAGGCAAACAATACAGATTCCTGTAAATCTTTTTCGCCCTACATTTTGTTTTTTGGTGTCTTTAAACTGCCACAAGGAATTTGCTGTGAAACTCTTTGAATAAGAGAAACAGAAAATATTATCTTGGTTGAAGTTTAATCCCAGGTTAGTCCCAGGAAACTAATAAAAGAAATTGACACAAAGGACAAACTATAGATTAATAACTACATGTTGCTCAATTATTCGAAAATTGATTCAAAATAATCAGTGTTATGGAGTATGTTTTGTCTCACTGATGAACTTTGACAAACGACGCTGGAGTTATCTAGGGTTAAGTTACAATGAAAATGACCTGAAGGGAAAAAGAATTCACTTTGAGTTAGCAGGAGGTTTGAGTTAACCAGTGTCAACTGTAAATTAATTTTTCTTTTCCAGATCTCGTTTTCACCAAAAAAAAAGAGTGCCCATAGTAGATGTCACTCAAAGTTTCGATAAACAATTCGCAATGCAGGGCTAGTGTATAAGGCAAGCAAATGTCATTTACAAAATTTTCAAGTCCACTGTATACCTGGTTGATCATCAGATGCCCCCAGCTTAGGCTTCATCTTCTGAATCAATCTTAACAAGTTGGATGTGAAAGATTCCTAGCAAAACAAACAATCCAGAAGATGTTAGCAGTTTTCAATTGAATGTTGAAAAACCAAAATAATTCTCTGACCAATCACAGCAGACACAAACAACTCAATGAATCAGTCAGACCTCTACGCAAATCCAGGTACATTATCATGTTTCACTTCTGACTGGCTGAGAAAAAGGCACAAACTTTTTTTTGACCAATTATAGAGTATAGTAATTAAAAGCAAATTAAACCATTTGAAGCAAATCCAAATTACTTTCAACACTCAATTGAAAGCTACATATTTTAATTACAAATACTGTATAAAAAGTTAAGTTTCTGGAATTTCAATGGCTACCTGTAAATAGCACACTTGTGCCTGTTTTCTCTCAGGTATAATGAGAGAAAGAAATAGAGCATGTCAGGGTGCAAATATCACATATCACAAATTTATTGATTACTTTGGTTGCATTGCATTGCTTTCACACAGTCAGAATGTAATTGTGCAGTGTTAATGAATAGTGTTTTCATCGAAAATTGCATATTTGTATACAGGCATGACAAAACAGTGGATGGCCAACGACCAACAAACATCACTTAATTCCCCTCTGCTAACCTCAGTGTTGAGTGTCAACTGAGTTTTAATACTGACACAACAATGGCCTGTAAAGATCCAACATTGAAGGGGGAGGGGGGGGGGAGCCCAGGCATCAAAACATTCATGTCACCTATTTGAAAATGTTTTTCTTTTTTTAAACAAACTTCTGAAATCCTCTATTTTTCACAGCCTTCCCAACTACTGGCTAAGGTTGTCTGCAAAACATGGGTAAGGGAAAAAAAAAGGTCATTCTTTGAGACAGCGGTCTGGCGGGGGAAGGGGTTGAATAGTTTGGGCTGGAGGATCGGGCACCTTACAAACAACTTATTGATGACAACAACAAGACAGACAATAGACAAACTGACTAATTTCACTAACACGACCAACAGACATTTGACTAAGACAGATCGAAATGCCTTTGCAGCCAATAAAATCACTGCTTAACTGACAGACGACTAATAACATCTCGAGTTTGTCAACCAATCAGGACAACAACCAGAGACTTATAACATCTACAATTCACTTAACTCCGATGATGACTTCCACTCAGGTTGTCGAAACGTCAGTCAATGTCCCCACAGACAGTCCTTCTCAAGACTACACTCACCCGGACAATCGTAATATATTGACTTATGGTATGACTCCTGGGTTCAAACTATTTACAACCATTAACAGTCTTCGAGACAGTGTTCAAAAGTACATGTACTTTATAGAGCATATTACATACAACTGTATTAAGCAAGAAAAAGAAGAAACCTTGGGAATACTGAAATTGCAGAGCTACAATTTCAGAATAGTCCAGCCTTATAAAAAGTCCCTTCACATATTATCCTAACTCCATGTGATTCCTTCTTATCCACTCTAAGAGTCGCATTTAACGCATACATGTAGCAGTAGTAACAGTAACACCCCCCATACAACAATGACTAAAAAATTTGAAAGAGTACCCGGGAGTCTCCAAATATTGAAAGTTAAGAGTTTCAACATGCAAATTTGATTTCAACCTTGCAAGCTTATTACTCAATGTCACAAACGAAGAATACAAGCAATCACTGGATTACTTGTATCACTGACTAGTCAGATTTAAAAAAAAAAACAGTCACACACAAAAATTTTGACACAAGACAACTACACTTGGCTGTGCCATGAAGTTACAAACAAAATGTCCTTAAGAAAATGTCAATTACTTACTGGGAATTCTGCACCATTTTCTGCTAAAGCTGCCTGGAACTTGTCCAAAGTGGGGTTTCTCTCACCCAACATGATTATAAACTCCGCTAAGTGAAAGAAAAAAAACCCAGCAACATCAATAAAACTACAGTAGCAGCCTGAATCATAATACTGCAGGGTTTTTTAGAATGACCTGGACAAAATGGTTCAATGTTATTTACCACTCTTAGCACATATCCAAAATGGGCCAATTAAGTTAAACAACACACCACAACAGTTATTTACTTACAGAGACTAGCTTCAAACTGTTGACCTTATGGTCAAGATTGTGACCCAAAATGATTTCAAATCAAAAGTCTGCCACACTAGTCACTACACAACTGTGCCTACATAAGTACAGTAATTTACTGTTTTATAATAATGATATTTACTGTGATAAATACGCAAACATCATACGTGTTAGTACAAACCCTGACATAAGTTTGATCAAAAGCAGTTATCACTTATTAATCTTTAACCAAGAGAAGACCCCCCCCCCACAACTGTTATACTACATTTATGAACTTACTACATGTACTACTGACATCAGTCTCAACCGTATATTTCTAACTTTCTGTAAACTGAAACAATAATCTCTTGTTATAAATTCCACAGACAGCCACATATCAGCAATTCAGTTTTTTACTTCGTATTTTACAAAGCATAGCCTGGCTCTTAAATATAGTAACACGTGCGAGTCATTTTATTTTATGAATCGAAAATCAGTTGCTGAGTTTTGCAAACTAAGGTATAATGTTCCTTGTCTGGTTTTCACAGTAAATTTGTTTCCCTTGCTTCCTTACGTGTACATGTAGCTAGGTACACCGTACAGTAATTTAAAAAATCCAGTGAAAAAATAATCAACTGAGAAAAATGATATTGCATTCAGTGTTCCAGTTATAAGTTTTTTACACAAGGGGTCATGAAAACCATCCGAGGGGTCACCAACTTGGCGGGCAGTGGCCTTGTTAGGGTAGTAACTCGTGTCTCAAATGGGGTGTCCTATAATTTTAATTATTGAATTCTGCGTTGTCTTTATCGCACACTGAAAGAAAGCCTGAGTTCCTTAAAACAAAAATAAACTGTGCAGAAAGAAACGAAAGAAACCAAAGAGACAGCTGAATGGGCATTTTCACTGGCCATTCTGACCCACCCCACCCCCCAGGTTTAACAAATGTTAGCGCGATCCCGTATTTATACCAACCGACGTGACAAAAAGTGTGACTGTGTGACACAATGTTTTGACTATAGCGTTACTGGATGACGTAATGTTTAAACTCTGATGACTCAGCTTATCTTTCTTATCGCTTTTATTGTTTTATTCTCCTGAAGATGCAAATTCAACTCAAACATTGCATGTCGGTATAAATTCGCCCACAACTGAGAGTGCTTTCACAGAGACGATGAAATATTTACTGTTTTTCCTAGACCGTGAATACAAACAGCGAGCATAGCAGTAGATGCTTGATAAACACGAACTCGAGCAGATCATCAGAGTCTGGGGCACGTTAGGGACGGTTCACTATTAGGGTTGGGTAAAGAGTGACAGGGCCATAGAAAAATTATGGTCCTGAAATGGCGTGCTTCAATTTTTTTTTAAGCAAAAGACCAGGTTCTGAAAAAAAAAACCTGTCCTTTATGAAAACAGTAGGCCACTTAAAAGTATGAATACTGATTAATGTACCATCCTGCAGCAGTGCTGGAAGTAACAGTCGGTGATTAGACATTGTCCCACCAAATTTCGAAATTTTCCGACCAATTTTGTCATATGGCCTGACGTGATATCCGAACATGAAAAACGTCGTAGCTTTTTCCCTTGAAGATCTCGCTCAGGAATTTGATTTGCTTCGAACCATGTATTCAAATAACAACTGATACAGTTCGACATGTTTTGTTTAGCTGCAATACACTCCACATATACTTAGCCTCAGACAAACTGTTCAGATAGAATTGAAAACAAATGTACAAGTGTGCTTTGACAATCGCCCAGTGATGCATTGTGAAGCTAAGCAGTGTTAGAATTGCATGTATGCCCACAGACTGGGTCTCAAAATAAAAAATTTTAAAAATTCAACCAGCTCTTGACCTTGGCGGTGGTCAACTAGCCAAATACTCGTGAATTTTCAGTTTTAGCTCATGGAATTCTCCCAGTTACTGATAATTTCATTGCCTAACAGCTGCACTGTTTCAAAGTTTCTCTAGCTCTGAACGTTAGTTCGTACACTACTAGTGTTGTTGTACGTCAGTCCGTTCGTATGGTATGTTAGTCTCGTCTCATGTTTCTCCATATCATAGTACGTTCGCACGATGTTACTGTCGTCACATTAATCGTTTTCGGTGCGTTAGGTCGTTTGTACAGTATTAGTCTTACCTTCTCAACGTTTCTCCGTACTTCAGTCCATTCGTACGTTAGTCCGTTCATATGGTAAGTTAGTCTCGTCTCATGTTTCTTCATATCGTAGTATGTTCACACGAAATTACACTCGTCACATTAATCGTTCTCGGTGCGTTTGAGTTCGTTTGTACAGAGTATTAGTCTAACCTTCTCAATGTTTCTCCGTACTTCAGTTTGTCTGTACAGAACTATTAGTCTTGTCTTTTTCACGTTTCTCCGTACGTTGGTTCGTTTGTACAGTATTTGTCTTATCTTCTCAGCGTTTCTCCGTACGGTAGTTCGTTTGTGCAGTATTTGTCTTATCTTCTCAACGTTTCTCTGTGCGCTAGTTCGTCTAATTTGTACAGTATTTGTCTTATCTTCTCGACGTTTCTCCATACGTTTAGTTCGTTTGTACAGTATTTGTCTTATCTTCTCAGCGTTTCTCCATACGTTAATTCGTTTGTACAGTATTTGTCTTTAGTTATCTTCTCAACGTTTCTCTGTACGTTAGTTCGTTTGTACGGTATTTGTCTTATCTTCTCAACGTTTCTCTGTGCGTTAGTTCGTCTAATTTGTACAGTATTTGTCTTATCTTCTCGACGTTTCTCCATACGTTAGTTCGTTTGTACAGTATCTGTCTTATCTTCTCAGCGTTTCTCCGTACGTTAGTTCGTTTGTACAGTATTTGTCTTATCTTCTCAACGTTTCTCCGTACGTTAGTTCATTTGTACAGTATTTGTCTTGTCTTCTCAGCGTTTCTCCGTATGTTAGTTTGTTTGTGCAGTATTTGTCTTATCTTCTCAACGTTTCTCCGTACATTAGTTCGTTTGTACAGTATTTGTCTTATCTTCTCAACATTTCTCTGTACGTTATGGTGATGCGCTGCTAATGTAACATAAAGCTTCACGTTGCTATTTTGCAGTAGTTCTCTTGCAGCGTTCCAGCAGCTCCCAATGTCGCTTCTGCAGCACTCATGCAGTCATTTTTTGTCACTGCTGCAGCACAATGAAAACAGCGTTTGTGCAACCTTTCCGTTGTGCTCACTGCAGTCATTTTTAGCCGCTAAAGCAGCACTGCATGAACGTAATCTGTTTTGTACGGTTAGCTTTAGTATTGCAATTTTTTCCAGACCATCTCTAAAAACCACATTAGGAATTTATGACAAAGTATTTACAATCAATTAAGTAATGAAGGAACAGCGTACTGTCGTAGCCCCGTACCCCCCAGAAGGAACGATCGACTTATGCAGTGACGTAGGAAATAATGGCAGCGTAGCATGGTAGCGCCGTACCCCCACACAGTAAGAGCGACAAGTTATAGCAGCATAACCGTGGTAGCCCCATAACCCCGCACAGTACAGAGCGTACAAACGACTACATCGACAAATATTGAACGACATGTCCTATGTTTCTCCACTAGCATCATAGCAAACTAGGTGAGCATTACATCCTTCTTTTCAATCCAGCGATTAATTTTACTTGTATTTATTATTTGTTTTCACCTGTTTAAGTTAGAAAGGCACAAGATTTCACGGCTAGTTTAATTTTTCTTCATTGAGCATGTTTGTAACGTAATAGGTTTGATTTGTATAATGACCAGTTTCATCTTCTATACCTCAGTACATTTCATGTTTGTAGCGTAATAGTTTCAATGTGCACAGGTTATCCAAACATTAGTGTACGTTGGCAAGGTGTTAGTGATACCTTCTCCACGTTTTCTCAGAAGTTTCATTCAATTTATAGCGAAGACTTTTATTATAAGTTATGTTACCATGGTAATTGAGCGGGGAAAAGTTACACAAATCATTGCATGCTTGGGTGATAAGTATGTATAAGGCAAAAGTAGCAGCGTACCGCGGTACGTTCTGTGCTATACGGTTTGAAGTGCATCCGATTTTGCGACACATTTGGGATGATCTACTTCATAAATAAGCCGGTTGTTGAGTTGGTCGAGTCACGTTGAGCTGTTGAGATGTTGTGAGGTTAGTTGGGTTGATCTACTTGATAAATAAGCCAGTTGTTGCGTTGGTCGAGTCGCGTCGAGCTGTCGAGATGTTGTCTGGCAGTGAGTGAGGTTAGTTGGGTTGGTATAGTTTGTCGGGTTGTGTCGAGGTGTTACTAAAACATAACAAGGGTTAT
>Ga0126336_10000083_pt1 | contig 24172 bp, 11 predicted proteins | sample SidCmetagenome_FD_92530 | JGI IMG/M metagenome (GOLD analysis project Ga0126336, IMG submission 92530) | Coral microbial communities from El Islote,Puerto Morelos, Mexico - Siderastrea C C metagenome | ecosystem: Host-associated > Invertebrates > Cnidaria > Coral | place: El Islote,Puerto... | reverse complement strand
GGCCCTTTTTTTTTTTTTGGCCCCCGGAAAAGAAGCTTGGGAAAAAAAAAAAAAAACCCACCCCCGCCACGGGGGGGGGCCCTGGAAAGGCCTATAGGGGGGGTTCCCCCCCCCCCCCCCCAGGGGGTGGTGCAGGTGAGATGAAAGACCCTGGGAATAAGGTTGTCGTAAGCCTAGCCTCTTGTACATATCTAAGCAGGGACATGTTACATGTGTATTTCACCTGCCTTCCAATAAATAATCAACTCTGTCAGTAATTAACAACTCAGAATAAAGAACCTTCTTACCTACTTACTAATTATCAAACTGCTGACTAGCATTCTTTCCACAGAAAGAATGATATAATTTTTGTGCAATATCAAAAATTCTTCTCTTACCGAATATAGGATTAAATACACAAGTGAAATCCAGGCTTGCTCAGATTTCCAAAGGAATTTGTTTTGAAATATGAGTAATAATTCCTGTGGATGCAGCAGTGGAACATGAGTGACAAGTGGGTATAAATTCACATTGGTTTTTTTTTCATTTCAGGAATTATGACTTTAGATGTTATTAATCTCTAACCAAACCGATTCCTATCACGTCTCAAGTGTTGCTTTGTCACTTCCGCTGTTTACAAAATAATAACGCCAGCCAGCACAATTTTGCTATAGGGCAATTAGTTTTTGTATCAACTCAGGATTAGAGCCTGTGTATTTTGTTTGTATGCTTCGATGTCTATAATAAGAAATTTAAATGTGGATATCACTAATGGTGAAATTTTAATAAAATATATTCAAAACTTCCTGACAAGTCAGATTTTAGGAAATGTAAACAAACATACAGTGAAAGTGCCTTTTGGCATTTTCTCGCAAATATTTTGTCTTCTATTCTTTCAAAGTTTCACGAAAGTGTCAACAATTTTGGGATTTACATAGTACATGTACAACCTTAACATTCACGTTGTTAAGAAGAGCTGAAATTTATTAAACACAATAATTGCCAGGCAACTCCACGAGAGTAACAAATGTCACGCACTCTTATCGCGTCAAACTTCCATTTTCAAAAATTCAACTTCCATTTTTCATAAAAACAAACTTCCATTTTCACAACTTCAACTTCCATTTTTCAAAAAAACAAACTTACATTTTCACAACTTCAACTTCCATTTTTAAAAAAATCAAACTTCCATTTTCACAACTTCAACTTCCATTTTCTAAAAACTTCAACTTCCATTTTCTTAAAAAAACCATCCTTCCATTTTCACAACTTCAACTCCCATTTTTCAAAAACAAACTTCCATTTTCAAACTTCAACTTCCTTTTTTCAAAAAACAAACTTCCATTTTCACAACTTCAACTTCCATTTTTCAAAAACATACTTCCATTTTCACAACTTCAACTTCCATTTTTCAAAAATCAAACTTCCATTTTCACAACTTCAACTTCCATTTTCTAAAAACAAACTCCCATTTTCACAACTTCAACTTCCATTTTCTTAAAAAAACAAACTTCCATTTTCACAACTTTAACTTCCATTTTTCAAAAAACAAACTTCCATTTTCAAAATTCAACTTCCATTTTTCAAAAAAACAAACTTCCATTTTCACAACTTCAACTTCCATTTTTCAAAAAAACAAACTTCCATTTTCACAACTTCAACTTCCATTTTTCAAAAATCAAACTTCCATTTTCACAACTTCAACTTTCATTTCCTAAAAACTTCAACTTCCATTTTCTTAAAAAAAACTTTCATTTTTACAACTTCAACTTCCATTTTTCAAAAACAAACTTCCGTGTCAATGTCCCTTTGAAGCTTCCGTAAGTGTTACGATGCATCATACGGAAATGTTGACTAATTCCAGCTTCCTCGGCAAAAAAAATTTGACCGAGCCGTCATCCTCAAACATTTAAAACATATTGTTTCACTATTTTCTTTTACCTTTTGAAATGGTCACGCGGAAAGAGAAAAAACTTCCTACTCTTGTCGTACTGCATGTTCCGCCATCTTGTTCAAGATTTATGAGGGGTATGACTAGCCCCAGCCTCCCTCGGAAATTGGGCGCCATTTTGAAAACATTATCTCGCAGAGGCTCCCACTTTTTCCCTCTTCCCGTCGTTCCCCACGCTCCCGTTTTCTCTCTCCAGCACTCCCGCTTCCCTCCTTTTTCTTTCGCTGGTTTTTAAATACTAATTGGAGCCTCTACGGAGGAGAGAGTTACAAATACGGCAAAGCCTATTTCGGATGTCAAGGCGTTGAAATGCAAACTGCAAGTTGCCATTAAAGGACTAAATTCCATCCTGGCCCAGCCAACGATTAACCGAAAGACAACCACCACAGCGATAAAGACCCACAACGAAGCCAGGAAGATGGCTGATCGGCGGACAGGGAAGATTATTTTGTAGCGATGTGGCTGCACCACACAGAAGTATCGGTTGATGGCGATTAATCCCATGGTAGATACGGAGGCTAATGTCAGAAAATGCATGAAGAAGCCACTAATGTCACAACCTATGGAGTTATACGGCATCTTTCCGGTTACAAGGGAGGCCAAGAAGAGGGGACTTGGTATGACAGTGTTTATGAGATCTGTTGTCGCCAAAGCGGCGATGAAAAGGCTTGTTGTTGTACTTAAACCTGGCTTCTTGAACACAACGGCAATCACAAGGACATTGCCAACTAGAGAAAGAATCAGAAGTAAAAAGCAAGTCAACGTATCCAGGACAACCATGTCGCCTCGCCTGAAGGGTATTTCACCCGACATATCTCACGAAATGAAATCGAAAATTTTCAACAAGAGGACGCAACTAGTTTTTGGTCCACTCGCGAGCAAACGTTCTTGTTTACCATGAGTGCTCGATGGTTTCACTGCTAATTGTCAAAGAGAGATTTAATATTTCTTTGAAAATGGTGACGCAAGAAAAGCCGTCAAAGTTGTAAATCCCCTAAATAGCTTTAATGTTCAATTTTTGCATATATTTATTGTTTCGTTCCCGGAGCAAAGCCTCAACTCACTACATAAGGTTCTCACTTTTAAGTCTGCGGAAACCATTAAAATGAAAGTTTTTGAGTAGTGATTTTTAAATGTACTTTCAGGTAAAGCTGTTTATCATTCTGACTATTTTTGCGATGTTTTTCAAAAATCAATCAAGTTTTGCACTTATGAACTTCAGTGTTGTTAAGAATGAAAGGCTTAACGTATGAATGGAACTTTTGTGTGATTATCCTTACTTACTTATTAGCGGATCCCTTTATTGCTTCCCGAAATTAAAACAAAGATATCTTCATGACTTGTACACGTATTGATCGATATTTACTTACTGCCTTGATACATTTCCTCGTATTTTAATTTTTTTTTCTGGAACAGACTAATAAAACTAACGCAGTACTTAAATCTTTCCAATTAACCTTGCTTTCATACTCAGTCTTTAAAGAAGAAAAATTCACTGAATATTTGTTTTGAAATGACCACCGTTAGCCCAGATTGGGGAATGTATTCATTTCAATGACTTTCCCCCGCGCGACAGAGAGATGAAAAGATCACTGGCGACAGCTGTCACTGTTTAACCTAAATCTTCTTTTAAAATAATTTCGTTATGATGCTGATAAGTGTCAAACATTGATCACTAGAAAGCTGAAGTTAAGAGTTCATTTAACTTCCTAATGTCTTCAGAGTACTTTACTGCTTTTATGATTTGAAAAGAAGTTTCAACGAAGGCCCCTTTCTGTGCGTAGGCCTATAACAGTGGTTCCTTTCAGAAACAGCAGTTCGTGCCAAAAAGCCACGAACGAAATGTATTCAACTAGAACTAACCATGTTCTATGTTATGCCCATTTGTGCCACGTCACAAAATCGACTGAGATCAAACTAAGGACGCCACTAAGTCAAGTTTAAAAGCTATTAGTTTGTTGTTTTTTTTTTTGCGTTCCTCTCACTGAGTAACTGTAAAATATTGACCCTGCTTTTGTGCAACAAACACAGCAAGTAGATCGACGCAATCGGCAATAAAACGGCTTTCAATCTGATCTTGAAAGATACTTATTAACTGTAGTAATCTTTACTTGTTTAAAACTTTCTATGTTAGTGTAAATTCAGTTTGGTGTCCTATTTCTCTGGCAAATGAACCTGTCTCAAAAGTTACGACCACCATATACTGCATAATATTAAGACAGCACCACTGCTCAATAGCTGTTAACTAAATGTCGCACTTTAGCATTTCATCCACAAACTCAAAACTTAGCACACGGTACCTGAGTCAAGGGATAACTCTGGAAAGGAATGGTGATACAAAGGAGAAGAAAGACTGCAACGAAATGATAATTTTTTCATGCTCCTTTTTTATTACTTCAAAATTACCCTCACACACCCTTTCAATGGATAAAGAAGGAAGACGACTGATTCGTTTTTAACATGCGAGCAAATGCCATTTATTATTCCATTTATTATTAACAACGACAGTAATGTTTATGCCTTTTTTATGTTATCTCTAAATTACACCGTTACTCGTTTCAGTAACTCGTGCAAAAACTCTTTTTGAATTGAGTTGGAAAAGAAAGTAATCACTGTATCGTCTTCAACACTTGAGCAGTTTTCAGATAATTTTACTTTATTCCGGTACACATTACAATATTCCTAGCTTCCCTTTATTAGTGTCAGGTTTTTTTTGGCGTTATCCAGATGTCCGAGCAAGCATCATCCACATCATGATCCCATTTTCTGTATACAAAGAGGAAACGAAATTAGTATGTGTTGATGCGATTGCTTTGAGCATCCTTTTATTCTTAACATACTGCCAATTTGATTTTGGGTGGAAACTCGCTCTTGTCAAGCCTGAAGGAAACCTCTGGCGCCTAACAATTCACATTAAGGATTACCCGCTACCCCCTTCTTCCCTCCCCAATACGAAAGCCTGGCTAGGCCCCTGGTGTGAACGAAGCAGGGAAAGAATATTTCCCCTTCCCTTGAAGTAACTCTGAAACCGGAAGTTCGGGCCAAGTATTTTCAACTTTACGAAAATAAAACTGAAAGTAGTTTGGTTGTTATTTCAACTCGTTTAGTTTTCAGACTGGAAGAAAAGTTAAAGAAAAAACTCTGCGTACCTAAACTCTGTTTAAAAAGCCAGTCCCAGACATCCTATGTTCTCTAATTCTCATCTCCCGCGAGTCGTCTGCGTTTTCACTAATTACAGTCGCCGCTGTTTGAGTCGTACAATCACAAACAGGAAAGTGAAATCAAACTTCTATTTTGGCTATTAATTAATAGTGTATATAGTTGTCAAATTAATATAAGATACTTAATAGTGCATAGTAGTAAGCATATTATTAATGTTGTCCTAATGCATAGTAGTAAGTAATAATGCATTTACTTAAGCCGTGATCGCTGGGGCGAGGATTGTCCAGTCTTCCATTCCCAGTGGAGAGTCGCACTGACCTGTAACTAAATAAAGTAATCATGCATGCGATTTGATTAAATGGTTTCTTTCTGTGTCCCTGCAAAAGACGCATTCAACTTTGTATGCAAAATGCCAACTTCAGATCATGCACCATCTCTAGTGAACTCTTCCTTTATCTGACTAGAAATTGGGCGTTCATGTGCGCATGATATGGCAACAAACATCGAAGCCGATTAGGCTGAGAGATTCAGTGGCGGCTAAAAACGCTGATCCGCCAAACTTACCGATATTTACGGCTGTCCCAAGACTCATCCAACCCAACCATGTAGGTAACAAGGGACAATTTTGTGTTTACTTTTCCTTGTGAAGTGCGATTTGTTCTAAAAGTAATGCGTGAACCGTCATTTTTCCTCTATGCACTAACAAAACTTTTGTCAAGGTGATGACCTTGGGTTTTTGTGAAAAGGGTGTTTTATTTTCAGTAAAACAATGATCTGGCGACCCACCCCCGATTCGGTTTAAAATCCTAAGGCAACCGAATTCAGTTGGTGCAGGCCAACAGAAACCGTACCTGCTCATTCTCAACCACTGTGTTTTAAGGTGGCCGAACACAGTTTTCTTGTACCTGTGCGTTGTTCATCGTTATTTTCAAATAACTGGCAGCTGGGAGGTCAAAATTGGCAAGCTAAAAGTTCAACATGTTCAACTAAAAAAGATTTTATTTTGAGATGTTTTATTGGACGAAGTACCGTGGCCATGGCAACATAGCTGGTAATAAGCCAGCATTAAATAATGGGTTTGATTTATTTTCAGAAAATCCAGTCATTAGATTTTTTCCATCATTTCTCTTTAGAACACTCAGAACAATACTGGCCTTTTGACACTGGTTTAGTGAGGTTTAGACAGAAAGATCTTCTGTAATTTTGTATTTTGCATTTTAACGTTTTCTGAGCATGTCCTCGGTCAGATTTCAATTTTTGTTTGCAGGCGGGTTACGCGTGTTCTGAACTATTTTTCTACCGAATTTCATGAAATTCTAATGAGCGATTCCGTCGAAATCAGTGCATTTCCACTAAGCCATGCAGTCACAGTTTTCTGGTTAACTGCGCATGCATTGCATTTAACAGGGTTGTCAATCTTTCTCGGTCCATTCAAACAGTCTCAGAAAGGCAGGGTATTTTCCAATAGTATTACCTTGAATACACTGAAAACAAACGTTTTTCACACATAACAAACTGTTTGATTATCAAGACGCAAAAAAAACTGAAACACTTGCACAATCTTCACTGAACAAAATAGAATGATCGATGTACAGGCGCCATGCCATGCTTGTTTTTCTTAAAGGTTTGTGCGCGCGCTAATTCACGTCAGCAGCACAAATCTTAGAGCGCCCGCAAACTGTGTGTTCAGACACCTTAACTTCCTTTGTAATGTGGTTCTCGCAAAGTAGTTGAAAATTCTCGGTATGCGTTTTCAGGCATAACAAATCGATGATCAGTGACATCATTGAGAAATCTATGAGCAATCAATGAGTAATCAACTGATTAGTCATTGGTTATTAGTCATTGGTTGGAGCGGGGCTTGATAAGAAGTTGGCTTGTTCCGAATTACGAATTTTGAAGAAAATTTGAATTAAAGTAACTTTTCCAAAGTTCATCACACAACTAGCTTCGTCAACCTAAGCTAAGAGGTGAAAAAAAGGAATAAAATTTACTGATGATTTTTTATGCATGCCCCTGGTTTCATTGTTTTTTTTTTAATTTCAGATCAACTCAAACATCAATCCTTCCAGCCATTTATCCACAATCGATCGACTGATCGATCAATAAAACAATCGTTTATAATTAGGTGTCGTCATCAGTCTCTCAGTCAATCAGTCAGCCAGTCAGTCAGTCAGTCAGTCAGTCAGTCAGTCAGCCAGTCAGTCAATCAGTGAGTCAGTCAGTCAGTCAATCAGTCAATCAGTCAGTCAGTCAGTCAGTCGACAGTTAATTAATCAACAACAAATAAACCATGCTGAATTCAGTGGAACCGATAAATCTTTAATACCTATCAACTCATAAACGTCAATTACAGTTATTCATTTCAATCATCTAAGCGTGCAATAGGAAGCTAAAACTGAGAAAAAATGCCATGAAAAAGTTACGAAAGACCCTACTTACGTAACAACTAAAACTTCATTTATAAAACTCGTAAAATGAAAATGATCCATTAAGGATCTTTCAGCTACAAAGTTAACAATAAATTGACTACAGTCACAACTGGGGACCAGATTCACGATGCCCTTCTGAGCTGAGATGTATCCTATGTATTAGTGGAAAACAAAAGCTTATTGTTAAATCTCAATACTTAAGGATCCATCTTAGTTGAAAATAGCTTCGTCAATCCGACCCCTGGCCTGTCCACATTCAAAGCAATTCAAACGCTTTCATTTCATTTTAGCCTGGACCAAAAGCAATCATCTTTATGTTTGTTTTCAATCCAACAATGTTCCAGTATTAAAAAGCCTGGAGGAGGGCTTTAACTTGACCATACAAGTTCAACTGCTAAATATCACAATACTACATTAATTTTCTGTAATGTTAGGTCCAAAATATCGGAGTTAACTTCCTGAAAAGTCAACTGAAGTAGCGGAAAGCCTAATATAACGGCTCTAATATCTAAAACTCAAATTATATTTTTTCCAATCACAAAAACAACAACAACAACAAAAACAGCAACTACTTAGCCCGGTCCACTGCTAGCTCTACTGATTTCCGTCAGACAGATTCCGAAGGGACATAACCGTTGCGTCGATTCCCGAACACTTTTCGTTGATCTAAAACGTCGTGTTTAAGAATTTTTTTGTTATGTCATATCTAACAAGCGATAAATAAAAACTGAAGAAAAAAAAACACAAGGAAAACCGCCAGCAAAATCGTTTACACATGAAATTACACTTTTTGGAGAAAATTTGCATTTTAGCAGAATGCGTTAACAATGAAGTCTTTCAGTCGTCATGGTAAAAGAGAAAAAAGTGTGAATGCTATTTCACCCTTGCCTTCACTTAAATTTCTATAGAAACTTGAAACTACTTTGCGAAGTGTTCGGGAAATCAACTAAATTTTAGTGGGTCTCAACTTCGTTTCAGTCACCCTCCCGCAAGGGTTTCTCACAAATGGTTATAGACTTGTAATCTGTGGTGCACTTCACGTCATTCCACTTATTCAATCTATAATTTCCAGTCACCATCATCTCAGCGCATAGTTCGTGGCCATCAGCGTTGTTGGGTTCCCCAGGAGACCAGTTAGTGTAGCCATCTAAGGTGGTTCCATTTACCCACTGAAATTCAGCGTTGGTGTGTACTCTACTCAGTCCAAGCCACATCCGCACTTTTGTCATGTTGTTCTTTTTGAGATACGTCTAATATTCAGCGGACAAAATTCAGCATCAAGAAAGAAGTTCTCGTTCAATTAATGTTAAAACGTGCATGAAATGGCTGCAGTCTTTACAAATTGGTATGATAAAAGCTAAACCGCAAGTACTATAAATTTTCCCTCATAATTGTCTTTAATATTACAACAAAATCACATTGGGCAAAGTTAAACCATTCATTCTTCTCTTAGGTCCACTGGATTCAAGATATTTAAAAATGTTACGAATTTTGCAATTTTTTGTTCAATGCCATTATCCAGCTTTCTACTGACAAGACCTCCCATTAAGGATTTTTTTCTTTGCTTGTATTCTGACATATTCTGAGTGATTTTCGGCACATGTTAGAAATTTTGCTCTTCTTTATGAAGGAAGGTTTCTGAAAGGTTTCTGAAAGCCACGTGTTTTTAGTATGGGATTTGTTAACGATTGAGAGTTACAAACGATCGACTGCATCGTTTATGAGGCATGACTGTTATAACCATCGATCTCATTTATTCGAGCGTTTTGAGTTCACATTTCTTATTTTTCGTTTAGTATTTTCAGTTTTGGTGGTCTCCATTTTTCTACTGGATCAACATCTTAAACCTTAAGGTTTAAATGAGGCCTCATCCACAATAAAGCGACATAATTTGTCTCAAAACACATACGTTTTATGCGTTTTAGTCGGTCGCCCACACTAAAATGATCACAAACAGAGATGGTTATCAATAAGAGCGGAAGTTTTTGAAAAGGCTCTTCAAAGTGGAGACTTTTGAAAACGGAGCTTAACGCCAACGTCACAACTACTTTATAAAATCGCTGGTAGCATTGCAGGTGCCATTGAAGCATGTGCACAAGGCAGCAAAAATATCCCAAAACTGCCTGGGAACAGAAATTAACGCATCTTTCGATATCTGTTTTTCATTCCCTTCCATGGACGATGGAAAAGATGTGAGAATACTGGTGTGGATGCAGATCTATTGATCGTTTTGGAGATAGAAAAAAAAGGGAGTTTTCGAAGACAGATCAGTGTAGACAGGGCCTAAGAAAGCCATTTCATTACCAGAGTATAAAAATACGCTTGATCATAGCTACAATATATCAAGATGGTAGAGCACTTTTCAATTGAGTGTCGAAAGTGATTCGCGTTTTGCTTTAGTTTTGCTTTACTTCGCTTTGTGATTGGTTAAAAAATCTCGCGCTACTTTCTGGACCAATCAGAAGTAAAACTCAAACCAATCGCAACTTACTCGCAGGCGTTTTCCCGCACTTGGCGCCAGTATTAACATATCTTTGCTTCGAGTACTGATTAGTTTATTGGGTAATTTGTGTTTGTTGTGATTGGCTGGTGCAATTACTTAGGTTTTGGTTTTACCACACTCAATTGAAAAGCGCTCTAAAAAATCAACAAATTCTCTTGTGTCGGGGATTCATTACCAGGGGAATTGATTCAATTTGACAATACCTTAGCTAGCTCAGCGGCAAATTGGTTTTCTTCTTGTGAGGATATTGTCACCATATGTGAACTCAGCGACTGGCAATTTGTAGATGCGTCATCCCATGAAGGCGAAGGCACGTCTATTACCTTATAACAACGTTTCTTTAACTCGGTCCAAGGAGGATAGCAGGTTTCTGCATTTAAACAGTCAGTAGCTTAACATCACTGTTCATAATGTAACTAAAGTACAAGTCTTACTCATGCAAAACTGTCTTACGTACTACTGTAATATTTTTCATTCAAGAGATATAGCTAGGCACTTTAAAATGCAATTAATACTTGTCGTACAATTAACGTTCTAACAGTGCAGACTTATTTACAGTACCTAAGAGCGCTAGAAACTGAGCCAGAATCCCTATGGGAAATCCCTTTACGAACCTTGAATCGTCTCTTTGGTTTCGTGGTGTAAATCCCAGAGTATCAGGGGATGTCAAATAAATTTACGATCCTCTCCTCCGCAGTGACAATTAGTTTAAGAAGGAAAATTGTCGGAAACAATACCCGACTTAAAGCAGGTTTTGCCAAAAAACAAAATTTGCTGCTTGTGCATTGCTGGTAAACGTTTCATCATCTACACTCACTTTCGCAGTAAAAGTCCTGTGTCGTCCAGTTCCCTTCATTACACTCTCGAGTGCCATTTCCTATTCCTCTGTACCCCACGTCACAACCTAAAACAATAGTTTCACCGGTACGGTATCGATTCTTCGTTTTCTTTAACGCTTGGATGCGTTTAGTGTTGATTTTGGGTGGCTTGCAAGGAACGGCTAAAAAATATTAGAAAGAAAAAAAATTCAATGGAAAGGAAATGGCAACATTACCTGTGAGTAACCTTGAAGCGTTATTCGGAGCAGTTTGAAATAGTTATAAAGCACAAAATCATTTCATCTAATTTCTCACGCGACAAAGTCGATGTAGTGCCATTTTTTCCGTTTTAAGGAAAGCAAGAAACTAATATGTTGCCCCATAATAGTGTGGATCCCCTGTGGGTATGTATTTGTTGAATAACTAATATTCTGCAAGGGTGGTATATCATCATTATCCATGTATTTCGTTTGGGCATTTATTTTCTGCTAAGACATCATTATCCATTTATTTTATGCGCGCCCTGTTCAGGCAAATCGTACCCTTGGTGCCCGTTGCGTTGGCTTTGGGTCGACGGGGCTCAGCCTCGGGCCTAATTCGCCCGACGCTTAGGTAGGCAAATCGAAATTTTATCTGGTATAAGAAAATTCTATTTCAACTGTAAGTACATTTACGCACAGACTTCAAGGATGCCTCCGTGGGTGCTGGGCCACAATCCTGTGGGGGCAATAAAATCTGCCTGGAAAGTATTTTCAAGTCTTACATATATTAATGCACTGAGATTCTCGAAGTGCTCCGGGTTCTGTGAGAGAGAGTCGGAAAGGGCACTTAAGGCATTCTGTGCTTCCTTCATTAGGTTGGTACGTGCCAGAGGGGCACTGCAGACAGGTTCCGTTTGCCACTCCGTAGTACCCAGGTGTGCAGATGACTGTAAAAAAAAAACAGAAAAAAAATAACTAAGGGTAAGAACATCTTTAGTACAGGATCATTTGGCAGAAAATCGGGCTTAAAATGAAATGTAACATCACGCTTGTGGTCCCTAACGCGGGTCTGGAGCTCACTTCAAATTTAACCGTAGCAGTTGGTAATTGGAATGCTAGAAGTTACAAATTTAATCTATTCTTACGATGTGAGAAAAGCGAACAAACAGATGATGCAAAGAACTCAGATAAAAACAATCAAAATGTTTTTACTTCAAACAATGAGGATCCCTTACAATAATCATTCAATAACTATTAGATTGTGCGTGCCTAACATTTCTTCAACATGATTTAAGCGTCTTTAGAGACTCAACTGTCCAGTTCCCAGTTCAGCAAGACCGCTAAATAAAAATACTTCAGAGGCGTTTATGCAGGGCTCTCCTCACTGCTCTGCAGTAAATATGCACAAATACCAGCAGCAAAGTGCTTAATTTTAAGATGACACAACTACAGAGTTTCGAATAGTTCATCTTCTCACTGGTATTTGTGAATACTTAAATTCAGATTGAGGCTGACCCTGTCCAAGTGCATTTTTTGTCTTTTATCCAGAGGGTCTTGATGAACTCGAGAGTTGGGCTCTTTAGGGACAGCAAAGATGACTTACCACACATAAATCCATTTTCATGTGCCTGTGTTCCTAAAGGACATTTCTGGGACAGAGGCTTCACTGCAAAGCTTCCTTTTCTGGCAACGACAAGCACATTTTTTTTAACAAAATCAAATTTGCCTTTCTCAAAAGCAGAGCGAAATGATTGCAAAGCCAGGCCAAGTTCGTATCGCGACAAGGAAAAACCCTCCAGTGCATCAATATAGCTCCCACTGACATCTGGTAGTGAATTGGGCTTACTACCCATGATTACTAAGGACATCGAAGTATTTGGACGTGGGCTGAAACTGTACTTCTCAATTTTTTCCCATGACCAACCCATTTTACCAACGATTTCTCTGAAGGTATAGTTTAAACCAGCATAATCCAGATGCAAAGATGACGTACGTGTCTCATCATTGCAGTTTGACACGTTCTCAGGCAAGTCGTGTATGCATCGTGCAAACGTTAAAGAAACCTCAACTCGTGGCGTACCTGGAGTAAAACCTAAGACGTCGAGTCTTGCTGCTCTGCTTTTCAATGTTTTGTGTATATTTGAAACGTTACAGTAATAAAAACCGGAGTCCTTGGATGTCAAATTTTTCTTTGTCATGATGGGCCCCGAGATATTTAGTGGCGCCACTTCGCCCTCTTGTCCATTCATAGGCGTAAAGAACCACTCTGCGAATGGCTGAGGCACTCCAATGCTGTTGCATACCATTGACACTGTGTCAGTTCCCATAAGCACGCGTACATCATGTGGATGCTCGGTGATGGTCGGCGCCTGATGCACCCTAACAGTAGTAATATTAGATAATGTTCGGCCTCGGTTGTTAGATACTTCGCATCTGTACGCTCCCTCCGTCTGTGTATTAGCATTCGTTAAAACGAGAACTTCATCATTCATGTCCTCGAGGACCCTTTCGTTCTTTATCCATGAGATTTCCACATCTGATGTGTTCTCAACTCTACATGCTAGATTTGCAGTGTCACCGGCTAAGACAACAACTTCTCCTGGAGAGCTTTCAACAATGATTGGTCTTGTACCGCACAATACTGAGTCATCTTTTGTCCGGCTTAATAAAACCTTAGCTCGGGAAGCGATTTCCTGTGCTGTGGCAATTGAAAGATTGTGATGCAACAAACTAGCAAAGACGATTTTTAGTTCTTGAAGTTGCTGTTTGATCTCTTGTGCCCGCTGACTATGCTCAAATTGATAGAACTCGTGTAAAGTATCAAAGAAGTAATCCACACAGTCCTGACTTCCTGAACATTCTGTTAAGTTCTTGTTCCGTGTCAGCACACTAAGAGAATCACGCCACTGTTCCAAAATGCTACCCCATGTTGTTTTACTTGTGCTGTTAGCGTAGTGAGCTCTCAAAGACTTGATCATTCCTCTGAAGGATCTTAGAAGCTGTTGAGAGGGCGAAGAGAGTTTTCCAACCGAATGATTTTTATTTGAATCAAACTCACTTAGACTGGATGATATACCGTAAAAAAGTTCCTTCGTAGTTTTGAGGAGAAATTCCAATGACTCTGTGATGTCCGCAAAAAAGGCATTTGCTTGATATGAGAAAAAACACATGCGTTCGCCAGTGTCCATACCAGTTGTAACATCGACTGCCCCTATACGTGTTGACCTTTTGTCTCTGGAATTGGTTGTTCCAAAAAGTTTTTCTACAACAATCTTGGAGGCTGACATTAGTGAGAAGTTGACTCTTTTGAAATCTATCGGGAACTCGATGAATTTGCTTTTTCCTTCGGCAGTTTCCACAGATGCCACGAACGGTATAAGATTTTTGGTTGTAGAGGTCATTGATGTAGAGAATGAAAGGCTTTGCACAGAAACCAGTTTCTTATTTCTTAGTCCATTCATCTTTGTCGTTAGTTTTAGCCCAAGCTGCTCCTGCATCTTTATGCTGGTTAGATTAATGGAATCTTCGGCATACCTTTGCTCCTGAAGAAACGCATGGGCGAGGTCTACTTGATTTGACGTTAAGTTGACCTGTGTTCGTGCTATGTTCACTTCCATTTGAGCAAGATTTACTTGTTTTCCCTTTTCCGTCATGTCCTGAAATTTCTGAAATAACGTGTAGTTTTCATTTCTTAGTTCCAAGTGAAATTCCGTCTTGTTGTGTATACAATCAGAGTTGTAGATGACGCATTGGCGATCTAAGATTTTCATTTTCTCGCCTACGTCGTCGTTGCAGCATTGATAAGGGCTCTCATGACCTGAAACAATTGATACAGTCTTTGGTTTTCCACAGACATATCTTTGAACTTTTATACTTTCTTCAACTGGAACAAGCCTTCTTTGATTGTAGCTCTTTGTTACCCATTTTCCTAATACCTTGTGTACATTCCAACTACGCTCAAACCACCACCACCCAGCTCTGACAAATTCGTATGTGTCGGGTTCTTTGTACGTAAAATAGGCTTTTTTTACCTCAACCCCCATGATTTTCCTTTTAATTTGCTCAACCTTTTGTATGCAGTTAGGCACGGAGTAGGTAGTGTTAACACTCCTACGACAAACCTTTGGTATGCAAGTGTCTATTTCGACATACTTGCAATTTTTCAATTCGCATACAGTTCTGTTCTTCAGATTCAGGTACTGCATAAGTGTAGAGTTTAATCGTAACTTAGTTTGCGCATATGAAACACGCTTTTGAGTGAGAGCCGTATATTTATCTCTCAGTTTCTTGGAGGCAATCTTTAACGTAATCTGCTTCTTTCGCAAGAGCTTTTCTGCCTCTTTGGTCTTATTTTTAGCACCTCTTATTGCGGTTTCAGCGTTCTGAATTCTCTTTTGGGCGTTTTCTGCTAAACCGAATGCATACGTATTGATTTTTTCTTGAAAGAAGCCTGGAAGGGGAGAAGATTTTGTCATCTTTCCTTCTACTAAATAAACAAGGGAGTCCCAGTTCTCAGTATCCTCGATCTTTGCGACTACGTTCATCTGGGTTGGGTACTGCTTAAAAATGTCTCCCTTAACTTTGAGAGATAACCGCGTTTTGTCCAAAGTAGCGTTTGTTAACTGGCTTAAGCCAAGCAGACGGATACGAGCTTCAAATGCAATGGAGACGTGGTCAGAGTTGCCTGCAAAAACCATGTTGACGGACTGCCCATATGGAAGAGTAAGAATTCTACCTGGGCTTAAAGACATAATTTGTGAAGCTTTCCCTCTTAAATAAAATGTTTGCCCAGGAAAGTTCTGCGAGCCGCATCTATTACCACTGTGGTATGAAATTGCTGCGTTTATGTTGTCGAGACATAACTTCTTCATACAGAGACTACAGCGGAAATACAGATTTACACCATGAATTCTTTGCTGCGTACTTCCCCCTCCGAGTTTCAAACGTATGAAGCGTGGAAACCCAAACTGGACGTCTTCAATCGTGGTAAGTAACGGTGACGCAGCCGTTTTCAAGGACACGCGATGCTTCAAAATTTCCACACTCTTTTGTGAAAAATCGATCCTTTCATTTATATGACCCGTCAGTTCTCTCACCTTTTTGAGGTCGACGGCTCGATTATTTAACAGTGCCCTACGAAACTCGTGGATCTTCTTCTTGAATACTTCAGTCGCTTGAATCCATTTTTCCAAGATGTCTTTATCCTCTGGAAAAATGGACATTGCCTCGCGAAAAATATCGTCCAGCTCAGGTACGAGAAACCTCAAGTTTGTGAGAGTTCGTCGTATTTCCCTCAAGTTGGTGACGATGGTCTGTCTGCCCCCATTGTAATTAACGAGTGTAATAACATCGATCTGTTGATTTTTTGTTGGGCGCACATAAGGATAGAAAGGCGTTTTGCCAAACAGGTCTCCTTCCAGATTATTAAAAGACATGAGGACACCCTGCGTCCAGTCGTCGCAACGGTCATGTCCTAGGAAATCAAAAACGAAAGGAAGGATTGTTCGATTGGTATTATTTCGAAATTAAAATGTTTTGACAGATCACAGTGAGTCCTATAGTTTGAAAATTTGGAATCACTGAAATACAAAGGACCATTCTTGAACATGCATACGGGTGACACTGAGTATTTCCAAAATAGTGAGATTAATATACATTGATATACCTGAACACAGATCTATCATAACTGTTAATGTCGCAATTTTGATTGGCTTCAAACACACTGCTAATTTCGACCGGGAACAATTTTGGCTATGTCCTTCCTACAAACAATGGTTTTTAATGCATGCAGAAGTTACGTCAGTCTCACTTTGTTGAAGCTATTCAAAGAACCTTTTTTAAAGCCGTAGGTTGAACCAACATGGAATTGTATTCAGCCAGTTAAGTTTTAACAACAAATGTTTAAGCTGTTTGTTTTTTCTTTTTTTTTAATTACTGAGCAAAAGTTCATGAGATAAAATTTTTGAAGCAAATGCATTAGTATGTAGTATCTGCCTCAGTCTTTGGTTTGGCAGGTAACAAACACTCGTCCTTGCAATTGAAAAAAATTCTCCCTATCATTCTGAACATCATTCATTAATCATGATTAATTGTTACTAACCAATGGAACGCGTCTGTCAGTCTAGCTTACAGTATAACAGTCAATCTTTGAGGTAATTCCCTTCAATTGCATTGCGCATGCTTTCTGCGCATCATTTTTTGTGTGATTAGCGCGTGCACGAGTGCGCGCACCTTTGGAACTTCATAGGTTTTCTCTGAAAGCTGAGCAGTTCAGAGAAATAATTGGTCGTTTTCTCCTAAACGAGCTCGGTGACCCCCATTTTTTAATACACAAATTCAAATGGTGGACGGTCGAGTATAATATATCGCAATTTCAAGAAAAGTTTAAAATTCTGCTTTCAGATATATTTATTTAAACTCGAAAAGAACACGTTTTTAGGTACAGCAGGGTATGTACGCAAGCGGCAAGTTCTTTATTTTTTCCTTTCTTTAATTCCTGTTCAACTAAAATAGTACACAATGCAAGATAAATGTCTATTTTGTTGAACTGCTCCATTATTTCAAAACAAGCAATGACTTTTTAAAGCAATTATATTTCTCATTTCTGATTATTAGTGTTTCTCAGGAAAACCTTGCGGGTCGTATAGTTGCTTTCAATGGCTATTCATGTTGTGCCAAAACAAGCTTGGTGACCCCTATATTCTATTGCAGTTTTGAAATGTTCAAAACATAATTACCAATGGGACCAAGTCATAGAAAATTATTAATATTTCTTCTATTTCGATGGAATCACCTCAAGCTTACCTCCAAGCCTGATCTTTCCTATCGTCTCTGCTGAACTAAGTTCTAGTGTGAAGTCCTGACGACGAGCTCTCCCACCAATAGTATATGATGCCTTTCCTTTAAATAACGCTTCCATCGGTCGAGTCAGTCGGTCAACAAACAACTTCACGAAATGAAAAGAACAAAAACACCCTAGATTTAGCCAAGCCTAAAAGCGGTCAACATGCGATTTCGCGCCAAAAACGCGGGATTCAGCGCAGGGTTATATCCAGTGTATGCCACTTCATATTGGTGACCCTGTGATGCGGATGGACGGACGGATGAACGGTAACGTGTCTATTACGTCACTACCAAAATTTCTTGGCTTGATAGGTTACCAAATTTCCTCAGCAATGGTGCTCCGCTGACGTGCTAGCACGCGGGCTCCGCTATTAACAAGGTTGAAATCAGAGGATGGAAAATTCTACATGCATTTTAAAATCGCATGATTTTGTAAAATGCATGCAGAACTAAGCATTTTAAAGCTTTAGAAATATGCATTTTGAGCTTGGCTCAATAAGGTGCTTGCAGCTTTTAGGTAGACTTGTACCCATTTCAGGAGCCTCCTGCGGTAAAATTCTGTTTTGCTCAGCTAAATTATTAATAATTTGTGAATCTCGGTAATCTCTTTTCATGAATGCAACTGGTCCCGGCACAAAAAAAACATAAGCATAGTGAAGATATGGGGAATTCGCTTCGGTTTAGCAGTGGGGCGCATCGGCCACACGATATTTACTGTGTTTGCAACCCATTTTCACAGAGTTTTTAACTAACGCTCATTCAGCAAATTTTTCTTGTTAGAAGTTTTTTTTTTATTAAAACTCTGAGAAAATAAATCGATCAGTTTGAAAAGCAAAAAATTACTTACGTTCTCCATTTCATTGTAGTAAATGAAACTTTCTCCCGTAATGCTAAGTGTCACAACTACTTTAGCTGGTATTTGCATCTTCCAAGTCACGTCCCCTTTTAACCACATATTGTAGCTGAAGGGCGATACTTCCTCGAAGTGGGACCCATTCCAAAGCACATGTTCTTTTTTATCATAAGTCCCTGGACTCCCAAGAAGACCAACTGAATCAACTCGAATATCAACGCCTTTATCTTTCATGTCTCGAATCAGACCAAGAGTATTCTTTAGTTTGTTGGCTGAGCGTTTAGAAAAATTGACAAAAATGGATTGCTTGCAGACGTCTGCTGCAAAGCAAGTGTCTCCCTCCGCAAATAGAGACGCTTCATCCGAACCAACACGTAGCTCGTAATTTAGAGCTGGTTGAAAGTAGGAAATACTGGATAATGGACTCAATGGAAATCCTGAACAGTGTTCTACATCATGCAGAGAAGATTTCGCCAAGTTGACCGCTATGTTTTGGATATCAAACACTTCATTTATCTCGCTGGTCTCTATATCTAACCACTGAGGAGCCATCCTCGAAAACGTTCGCATGAAGGAGGAAACCAAAGCATCATCCTTCATCAGCTCGAGAAGATTATCAGAATTCAATTCCTCTCGGGTACAAGTGTCACCATTAATGAAGAAGATTTCTAAGACTTTATAAGCCGAGGTTAGTGCAACTGTTTTTTCAATAATGCTTTTCTTCGACACTTGAAGTTCATCCAAACGGAGGCCAGTCATTGACAAAGGGATGGATTGGTTGGAAGGGGTTCGTATATGGACAATACCACTTGTGGATGGAGGGCTGCCAGTCCATTTCTCTGTGGAAAAGAAATGTAATTCGCAAGAAAGGCTGTTGGATACGTGCTCATTACATCCAATTGGCAATTCTCGTTTAGGGACAAACAACTTTGAGTAAACGCTTTCATTTTGCAATACCCGAGGTTCAACGAAAACAACACTTTCCTCAGGAATCTCGAAATCGTGTTTATTGGGACCTTCCACGCCGTAAGAGATGGTTTTAATTCCGGCTTCCTCCACTTCGACCATGAATTCTTGCTTTGTCTCTGGATATGTAATCTCAAGATACGATGAAGGATAAAATTCTACTCCATTCTCGGAGTGTAACAATATATTCAGCTTATTTGAGGGCCTCGCAGACAGCAGAATAGCCTGAGATTTAGATTTAATCGATAACTTTGGATAAACTGGTGTTGAGATGAACCCTGCTTGACACTCGTTGCCCTTGTAACCAGTTCCTTCACAGTCACAAGTGAAGCTTTTCAGGCCCTGAACCTTGCATTTCCCTCCATGTCTACAAGGATTTGGCTCACAAGTCTTCGATTCTATCAAATAAAAAGACGTTTTTCTGAGTAGCAGAAAGTAATCAACCGTAACTACGTTATGAGAACTTAGCTAATGGACTCTATGCAGTCGTAGTCGTAGCAATATCAAATAATACCAAAGACGTAACGGAACTGGGGTATTTATTTAGGCTGTCGTTGTTCTTATTTCAAGAGTGGACCCGTATCACGTACGGGTATCGGGTACGTACGTATCACGTATCAAGCCGGACCTCGAATAAACGCGGGGTACAAATAAATGCCGGGTCAACATCGTCAAATTTTATATGAACGCCCCCGGCGTTTATTTGAAACTGAACGTTTTCGTCACTGATTCTCGTCAAGAATTATTCATACTAATTTAAAAATGGGTTCATGAGCCACTACAAGTACCTTAGCTCAACTCATTTCGCTCATTACAACTAAAGAAAGTTTGCGTAATGTACGGCTACACTCTCCTGAGCACCCAATTTTACCGCCTTGTTTTGAATTTTATCGACTACAGAGGAAATTGGTGACATTTTATTCCTGTTTTACTTATGTTGTGCTATATTCTCCTAGGCGTTTAGTGGACCTACAGTATTAAAGACCAAAAAACACGTAGCATATCAAAAATGATTAAAAATACCCACTTTTCATCAATGTCTTGCCCCGCATAAACGCCCCCGGCGTTTAATCTAGAAAATACGGTACACTATTGGGCACCAGCGTATATAACACATGTGAAACCATCTCACGAAAGAACCGGTATATACCAAAACAGCACTGTCAAGAACCAACCTTCGCAGGATAACCCCGGGTCAATTTTCCATGAAACGCGCCCAGATTCGGACACAATGCTGCAACTTGCTTGTCCATCTCCTTTCATGACGAAGCCTGTTGCACATCCGAAGTAGCACTTTGAACCGAACGAGGTAAAACAGGGAACAGAAAGGGACTGTCCGGCAACTCCTGGCTTCAATCTTTGGCATTGCTTAGCTGTAAAAAAGGAACAACAAAAGAGCAGATAGTTTGAGACTGATTCCATTTACTCAAGCGAATTATCAGATTCATGTAGAGCATAGCCGATAACTGACAACTGATAGTCCGTTTCCCACCCAGTAAGTTATAACGGGTACCAACCCGTTAGCTTAGCATCCGTAGGTTTGATTACCCAGCTAAACGTACTAGTTTGGTAGTTTTTGTTATCGAGAGGAAAGTGTGAGCATTTTCGACATGAAATACGACCGTTTTTGGGATTCGGGTACTACATTTAAGGGCAGAGATGACAAGTAAAGACAGAGGACTACTTTATCGTAAGTAATTTACTTTTATTCGATTAGTCGAACAGCACTTTTCCTATTGCTCATGAAAAAAAACATACAGAGATTTCCCCTAAGACGTACTATTCAGGGCACAACCCAATGCGCAGTACCGAAGAGCAACAAACTGGCTTGAGAAAACAACGTTAACTCGGTCTAGAATGAAGTTAATGTTACTGTCTTTCGAATAAAACAACCTAAGTGCGAATGAGGGAATCACGAAAAAAAAATTAAAAGATTTTTCGTGAATCATGATGCGACAGTCGTCATCGTCGTCTTCGTTGTCGTCTTCGTACAGACACGACCATCCATATCGGCTGGCATACTGAGATATACATATTCAGAACATGGCTCCACTCTCGCAGGCCTTAGAGAAAAAGGGACTCCTCTATAACGGTGATAGAGGTATTCACGACATGGCAAATGCTATTCAGGGCTCATCGGTCCATGCAGTTGTTTTGGGCTTTGCCAAAGCTTTTGAAAAGGTCCCTCACAGGCGTCTCTTAGGGAAGCTGCAGTACTATGGAATCCACGGTCCTCTTCTTAAATGGCTAGAGTCGTTCCTTACGCAGCGTTCACAATTAGTTGTCTGCGAGGGTCAATCATCCTGCCCTTCTGAAGTGATTTCCGGTGTACCACAGGGTACAGTCCATTACGGTACAGTCCATTATTAATCAATTAAAATGCAAAATAATCACCATCTCAACTGAAAAGAATCCGCCTCAGAAAAGATATTATTCTGTGGGGTTGAGCTGGAACAGGTTGACAGTTTCTCATATCTTGGCGTCACCATGGATAAGAAGCTTAAGTGGTCGACCCTTGTTTCTTCGACATCAGCTAAAGTCAATAAAATCATGAGTACGATACAACGCAATCTTCGGCACTCTTTCGGGATAGTGAGACAAACTGCTTACACAACTCTCTAATTTGGAGTATGCAAAGCGCAGCGTGCCAACCCACATCACAAGAAGGACATTACCTCGCGAGAAAAAGTTGGACAGCGAAAAGCAACACGCTTTTTACAGAATTACAGCCGATGCACGAGTGTTACAGATATGTACTAGGGTGGAACACTTTGAATCTGAGAAGATAAAAGGCCAGATTAACGCTTATGTACAAGTTAAGCCATAATTTGATTGACATAGTGCAAAGTACTTGATCACTCTCCCTGAGAATCGGACAAAAGTCATCAATTTAAGTACAAACCCCACACCATAATAGGCTAGCAAGGATATTTTAAAGTTTTCAGATTTTCCAAAAAGTATCGATGAGTGGAACTGTCTACCTAAGGACATTGTCAGCGCAAGTTTTCTAGATCCTTTAAATTGAAATTGTCTATTCTTCTTAGCAATTCACTGTACTGTTTTAGTAAGTTTTAATTCCTATTAATTAGTTACATCATTGTTTTTATTTTTTTACCAGTCGGTGTGATGTTTTAAGATTTTTACCGACTTTACTCATATAAATGTAAATGGAAATTTTCTTTCACTACTTGTAGCGTTTTTGTCTCTTCGTAGCAGTTTGAATTCTGACAATTTCATTCAAGCTAATTTTTACCTTTGCACGATGTTCTGTCTCCAGTCCACCTCGATGAAGCCTGGCAAATTCTTGTCTGAGGCCCAGTAAGACTATATCCGGGATCGCAAGAAAAAGAACATGTAGAATTTGTCACGAAGCCAGAGCACATCATCTTTCCGTGATTAGGCGAAACTACTTGCTCGCAAGGCAAACCTACAATAAAGGCAATATTAAAAGTACTGTTAAAAGTGGTCTTAGCCACTTGTCGGGTTGCTTAGAATATTAAGCAACCCGACAAGTAAGTTTGTTTAGCATCTACAATCTGGACCGTAGGTTGTGTTTTCGTTTCTATAAATTAACATGCTAAACTTATAATAGGTATAATAATAGGTTATTTCTACTAGTTTTTAAGCAAAATAAAGAATTAGAATCGGTGCAGGCCGTTTTGCCAAAGTTGATTTGTGTCACATGTACAAGTAATATTTTCGAAGCCAGCTTTCCAAATTAAACAAACAAGCAGACATGCAAACCGTAAGTACTAACTTTTGTTTAACTAGATCAACAAAACGTAATGTTTTGATATGCACCTTCACAAGTTCTACCATCAGCACTGAGGTTGTAGCCTGCAATACATGAACAGCGGTAACTTCCATCGGTATTGCGGCATAACTGGTCACAGAGATGACTTCCCACACATTCGTCTACGTCTGTGACAAACAAAAAAAGTTAAGAGGTATTGTTGTTTGTTTCCCAGCTCTGCATTTTTTTCGTGATTATAAATCGCTTGATGTGTTAAAAGGTTAATAGTTTAAACTCTATTTTAAACTCTATAAATATGAAAAAATTTAGAAACATGCAGAGCTGTTAGAAGAGAAAATGTTTCACATAGGTACCGGTACATGGATTATAGAGCTCTATAATCCATGTACCGGTACCTATGTGACACATTTTCTCGAGCATGAGTCTAAAACAGAAATACTACATAATCAACAAGCCAAAGATGGCCTGGTTTGTGTGTGTGCGTATGTGCATCTAACTACGGCATCTACATAATTATGAAATTACTGTTGCACTGTAATCAGGAAAGGGGGTCTATTCTTCCTCCATGTCCCCTGAAAAAATTGCTTTGCTGCGTTATCAGCTGGTGCATGTTAGGACGCAGTATACCTGTAATCAGTTTTCGCGATCATAATATATCACGTAGTTTTAGTCCGAAAAATGACCAATTTTAATTTCCGAAATAACTGCTAACATCTATCACAAAGCCAATATTCCTTTCATTTCTTTTTTATTCGTTTAAAATTTTCGTTTTTAAATTATAATTCTACACCACCAATCAATTTCAGCATTTTTAAAGTATATGGGTAAGATGTTAGATCTCAAAATCATATGCCTTGACGTTTCGTTATTGGTAACAGGCACATTTTTTCTTAGCTTTATTTAAACACATGACAGAAAACAACAGTACAT
>Ga0126336_10000082_pt1 | contig 24172 bp, 9 predicted proteins | sample SidCmetagenome_FD_92530 | JGI IMG/M metagenome (GOLD analysis project Ga0126336, IMG submission 92530) | Coral microbial communities from El Islote,Puerto Morelos, Mexico - Siderastrea C C metagenome | ecosystem: Host-associated > Invertebrates > Cnidaria > Coral | place: El Islote,Puerto... | reverse complement strand
TTTTTTTACAGAATGAGTTACAGTCAGAAGTTGATGCATTGAAAAAACGGATAGCAGAGGAGAAAGAAAAGTCTGAGGGTAAGTAGAGAAGAATTGCTATCTGCTTGTTACTTTGTTTTGAACTTCACTGACCATCGAAGCGTACCAGTCATTAGTTGTTCACCATCTACGCCAAATGTACGAGAATGTCGGTTACAACGCAAATTGGAAGACAAATTTGGTTTGCCCAAATGAAAAATATCCACGAAAATAGGATTTCTTTTTTGCAGTTGTCGTTCTACATGTTTGAGGATGGTTACAAGTTGTGATTTTTTTTTTTGCAGAAAAGTGGCATCATATCGCCTTCCCCAAGCAAAAAACTTGCACGTGCAGCTGCCGTCTAATGCGTGAAAATGTATCTTTTCTAGGTCTCGCCAACCAACTTAAAGTTAGTGAAGAGGAGTGTGTTAAAAAGTCACAGAATTTGGAAAGCTTGCAAGAGGAACTTCATCAAAATAGAAGTGCCGTCGAATCTCTTGAGCTTCAACTCGAACAAAGCTTCCAAGACCACAGCAAGGTTGTCGAAGACAAAGATAAGGAAATTAGCAATCTGCAAGGAGCACTGATGGAAAATAGCTCTGGTTTTGAGATGTTGAATGCAAGCTTCACTGAGACAACCAACCAAGTGGAGCAACTTCAAGAGCAACTGGCTGCCAAAGAGGCGGAGATAGAGAGGCTGGGGAAGGAGTTTAGCGAGCAAGAGACAATTTTCGAAGAGCTCAAGGGAAGTTACACGGATGTGTGTTCCACGTTTAGAGAAATGCAAGTACAGCTAGCAAACAAGGAAGCAGAGGTCAAGGCGTTGCAAGATTACAAGGACGAAAAGGCGGCGGAGTTGGAGTTTTTGCATTCCAAACATGGCGAGTTTGCTGAAGAGATTCAGAAACTCAGGGAGACTATCGATGAGAAGGAATCTGAGCTTGCGCAGCTAAGAGCAGTTTCTGACGAAAAAGATATGAGTTTCGAGCATTTAAGCACCAGCTTGATCGAGGCAAGCTCTCAAGTTAAAGGTCTTGCGGAAATTGTTGAGACAAAGGAGTCTGAACTAAATGCCATGCAGCAGAACTTTGAAGAGCAAGCTCTTAGCTACAAGGAACTGACAAAAGTGGTATCTGAAAATGCCTCGCAGCTTCAAGGATTGCAGGAAGCGCTTGTTGCAAAAGAAGAGGAGATCACAGCTCTGAAATCGAAATTAGAAGAACAAGCAGTGGCTTACGGGGAACTGAACGCAGTGTGTGATGATAAAACTGTGAAAGTGAGAGAGCTTGAGGGAAATTGTTCATCAAAAGATGTGGAACTGAAGACACTGAAAACTGCTTTGGAAGAACAGGGCTTGGATTACGAACAATTGAACCAAAGTTCTGCAGAGTCAGGAAAACTCGTGAAGGAGCTGCAAGGTTCTCTGGTAGAAAAAGACCAAGAGATCAATGTGCTCCAGGCAAGCTTAGACGAGAAGGATGCGAGTGTTGAAAAGCTAACCTTGCATTGCACAGAAAAAGATGCTCAGCTGAAGGACCTGAGAGAGTTACTCAGTGCGAGAGAAGAAGAATTAGCAGTCCTAAAAATCAGCCTAGAAGAGCAGCAGAGGGCCCATCAACAACTGAGGTCAAGTTTAGGTGAGGCCAACAACCAGGTGAAAGAACTGGAGGAAGGTGTTGCCAGCCGAGATGGGCAGATAAGTTCACTCAAAGGCCAAATTGAAACTCTAGGTTCGGAGCACGAAAATCTCAAGTCCAGCGTTACAGAAGGAAGTTCCCAGATAAGAGAGCTCCATGATTTGCTTGCAGCTAAAGAGACAGAGTTGAGTGTTCTCAGAACTAGCGTGGAAGACCAAGGTTCAAGCTTTCATGAGCGGACATCTCGCTTGGCTGAGCAGAGCTCTCAGGTACAAGAACTTTCCAGTGCTTTAACTGATAAACAGGGTGAAGTCAATTCTCTTAGAGCCAGTTTAGAAGCGGAAGAAGCACGGTTCAGTGACCTTGAAGCCAGACACAGTTCTGAGTTGTCTAAACTTAAGGAAGCTCTTGCGCAGAAAGAGAGCGAGAATGCTTCTCTCCAGTCTGAAGTAGCTGAAAATACGTCAACCCTAAATGACCTCAACACAAGCTATGACCAGGCAACAGCTAGGCTCAAAGATCTGCAGGAGATGATTAAAGAGAAAGAAGATGAATCGTTGAAGCTTAACGCTAAACTGAACGAGCAAGCCTGTAGTTATCAAGATCTCACAGAAAAATTCAAAGACACAAACCAGCAAGTGACTGAACTGCAAGAAGCAATAGAAGCAAAAGATAATGAGGTTGGCATGTTGCAATCCAGTCTGGAAAAGAGAGACTCAAGTCTTGAACAGCTGAATGTCAGCTACAACGAAGTGGCGACCCAAGTAAAAGAGCTGTCGGATTCGCTTGCAGTGAAAGAAGCTGAAGCTGTCAAGTTGCAGACGACGTTGGATGAACAAGTTGCAGATTTGGAGCAGTCACGTACCAGCAATGTTGAAAATTCCTCCCAAGTAAATCAGCTTCGAGAAATGCTTACGAATAAAGAAGAAGAACTTAGCCAGCTGGAGGCTAGCTTTTCTGAGCAAAATGTAAGTGTTGAGCAACTGCAGTCTCGTTTTAGTGAGATGAGTGTGTTGGTAAGTGAGTTGCAACAAAGGCTGGATGAAAAAGAGGGCGAGGTGAACTCACTAAATGTAAATCTGAATGAACAGAGTTTCTACTTTGATTCCCGCTACAGCGAGTGGAACGAAGCTATAAGTGACCTTCGCGAGCAGCTTTCTGGCAAAGAGGAAGAGCTCCTGAGCCTACAAACAAGTTTAGATAACAAGAGCATGACTGTGGAAAACCTTGATACAAGCCTGAATGAGACTAGTGCCCAACTTGAAGATCTTAAAAACCAGCTTGCAGCTAGAGACAATAAGTTTGCTGCTCTAAAGAAAAAAGCACAGGCGCTAAAGAAGTCCTATGATACTGTATCCGCTGAGAATCAAAATACCAAAAAGGAATTGGAAGAGCTGAGGAAAGAAAAGGAACTTTTCTTAGAAGAGAAGGAAGCCATGGAAACTTGTTTAGCGCAATTAATTGAACACAAGAATCAGCTCCAGGCCAAAAACCAGGAGATACAAGAACTGGAAAACAAGCTCGGCCAAGTTGAAGGAGCTCTGCAGATTGCTAGTGATGAAAAAGAGAACTATGCGTTAAAGGTTAGGGAGCTTCATGGAGAAGTAGGGTCTCTTCAGCAGGAGAAAATACAGCAGGGGAGTCAACGCGATGAACTTGATTCTCAACCTCAGCGATCTCAAGCAGAAAAGGTGTCTGTTGATTCCGATTTAGTTGACCTGAAGAAGCAGCTTGATGTGAAAGTTAAAGAAGTCACTGATCTCAGAGATGTTGTAGAGCATTTAAAGAGCGTCAATGAAGAAATTAATAAGTCTGCTGAAGAAGACAGGGAACAGTGGGAAAAGAAGATTTCAGCTAAGGAAAGCGAGCTGCGTGAGGTATCTGAACGTTTGTTTGTGTTGGAGGAGTACCAGACTAAAGAGCGTGACAGTGAAGACATTGTGGATAAACTGAGGGCTGCTTTTGAGCGAGAAAAAGAAGTACTTCATACGCAACTTGAAGCATTTTCAGCTGAAAAACTTTCTTTGACGGACAAACTCTTTGAAAGTACAGCAAGGCACAGCGCTTTGGTATCAGAGTTAGAAACTGTTAAAGCAGATCTTGAGAGAAGCAAACAAGAGTTGAGCGCGAAAGATAGCCAGTTAAACTCACTGCATTTGGAACTTTCGGAATTGCAGAATGTTGTAAAGCACGAATTGGTTTCCTCTCAGAATGAAGAACTGCTGACCAATGAAGTGCAAGTTATGGAAAGAGAGATCTTAGAACTTCAGTATAAACTAAAACAACAGCAAGAAATGCTTGACGAGAGGGAGCAGGAAGTCACAGAACTCAGCGGTTTACTATCAGAAAACACAAAAGCTCTGTCCTTTGCAAATAGCAGACTTGAAGAAATAAGTGCGCATGAAAGTGAATTAGAAAATTCACGTAGCGGCTTGGTATCGGAGTTGGAAACTGTAAAAGCAGACCTTGAAAGAAGCAAAGAAGAGTTAAACGTGAAAGGTGAAATGCAAGTCAAGGAAAACGAGATCTTAGAACTTAAGGATAAACTAAAACAGCAGCAAGAATTGCTTGATGAGAGGGAGCAGGAAGTCACAGAACTTAGCAGTTTATTATCAGAAAACACAAAAGCTCTGTCATCTGCAAACAGCAGACTTGAAGAAATAAGTACACACGAAAGTGAATTGGAAACCTCAAATAGCGGTTTGGTTTCAGAGCTGGAAACACTAAAAACAGACCTTGAAAGAAGCAAAGAAGAGTTAACAGTGAAAGGTGAAGTGCAAGCCAAGGAGAGAGAGATCTTAGAACTTCAGGATAAACTAAAACAGCAGCAAGAACTGCTTGACGAGAGGGAGCAGGAACTTACAGAACTTAGCGAGTTATTATCAGAAAACACAAAAGCCCTGTCTTCTGCAAACAGCAAACTTGAAGAAATAAGTGCACATGAAAGTGAAATGGAAACGTCTATTGACAAAGCACAAGAAACGACTGTCAACTTACAATCAGATCTTAAGCAAATGTCTGACGAAAAGAGAGGCCTAGAATCAGAAGTGCTTGACCTCAAAGACAAACTTAGTGCTTCTGACTGGGAACTGGATGCTATTAAAGTGGAATTGAACAACGCAAAAGAAGAGCTTAACTCGAAGAATGAACAAATCAGTAATCTTGAGAAGGACAATTCTGACATGAAAGCTGTTCTTGAAGAAATGCTAGGAAAAGAGCAACGGTTATACAAAGAGTTGGAAAAAACAAGTGGCGAGTTGAACAAACTTGAGCAGCTTTATAAAGAGCAGGAACAAAAACTGAATGGACTAAACAAAGAACGTGAAGAAAATAAAGAAAGGTTAGCAGCGGCAGAAGAAGTAGCTAAGAAATTGGAAGAAGTGAAATCTTCCTCTAGTGCCATTAATCAAGAGAAGAAGCGCTTCGAGTCACAACTGGAAGAAGCGAACGCCAAGCTAAGCCTGATCTCAGCCGAGAAGGCTTCGCTGGAACTAGAATTGCTAAATGCTAATGACAAATTGGATTCCTTAAGATCAGAGCACCAGCGGTACGTCAAAGAGTTAGAAAATACAAAGAAAAACCTACAAGACAGCGAGGCAAAAATAGAAGCACTACAAAACGAGCCATCAAGTACCGAGCAAACTGACATTGAGAAAGTCGTTCCGGTGGAGGAGCGTCTGCTAGACTCGGCACCCGAAAGAGAGCATCTATTGGGCTCATCAACAGACGAAATTACTAGGTATCTGTCCCAAGAAAGACAGCTGGTCAGTCAGATAGAACAGCTTCAGCTAGAAAAAGGAAATCTTGAAGCTGAATTGACTGACATTGTGTCGGAGGTGAAAGAGATAACAGAAGCTAAAACTGCTACCGATGCGGAGCTTTCAAGTACAAAAGAAAAACTGAGTGAGTTGACAGTGCAACATGAGTGGGTGACAGCTGAATTAGAGAACTTAAAAGAAGAGTTCAGTGAACAAGAAAAGGAGCTAGACGAAGCCAAACGAGAACTTGTTGAAGCTAACAAGCCTAACAAAGAACTGCAAGGTCTTACTGTGGGTGAGTTTGAAGACAGATTGCATCAAAAAGAAGAAGAGCTCGCACAAATGAAAAACAACTTTGAAGAACTTGTCAGCAAGAAGATAGAGGAACTGTCTTTGGTTAAAGATCTTGAGAAGGCGCAAATCGAGGAGCAACTCACCAAACAGTTGGAAGATACCAAAACCCACAAGGATGGAGTCATCGCTAAGTTGAAGGACAAGATACGAGAGAAGATTGAATTGAACAAAAAGCACACTGCAGAGTTTAGACTTAAATTAGCAAATGCCCAGAAAGAGAAGGAAGAGGCCATTGAGGAACTTCAATCTCAACTGGCAAATGCCCAGAAAGAGAAGGATGAGACCCTTCAGGAAATACAATTGCAGCTGGCTAATTCCCAGCAAGACAAGGAAGACTTGCAGCATGAGGTGCATTCTCAGGTGGACAATGTCAACAAAGAGAAGGAGGAGGCACTGCAGGAGCTTCAATCCCAATTGGACCTTCAGATGCAAACAACAGAACAGCTCTCGGCTGCTTTGGATCAAGTAAGGGAAACCGTCAAAGCAAAAGATGGCGAGATAGAGGCACTGAGGTGTAAGCTTGTTGACGTGGAGAATGAAGGAGAGCAGAAGGAACTCAAATGGCAGGAAGCATTGCTTGATCTTCAGAATCTTAAACTGGAGATGGAGAAACGTGACCAGGAAAAAGTGGAGTTGGATACGCGCTTGCAGACCAGTGTTGGGCAGGAAGAGTTTGACAAGTCAATCGCAGACAGAAACAAACTTATTGCCAACCTAAAGAAACGGCTGAAAGAGGAAAGAGCAGCAAAGAAAGAGGAGATGGCCAAGTTACAAGGCTCTCTGTCTGAGAAAGACGCAGAAACTCAGCAGCTTAAGGTAAAAAATCTGATAACCCTTTACCTACCTTTCCTAAGACTGACTGCCGTAGTACAGTGGAACAGCTTAAAACAGACTGTACCGCAGGAATTTACTGCTTTGTAGCTTTTATTGGAATGGTCATACCGGGGAAAAGGTTAAGCTCTGATTTCTATTTGGTCCCCAGTTCTTTGTTATAGTGCTAGCCACAGGAATTGATTTTATGTCAAGGCATTTTTCCCCGTGTCATTTCCTTTATTCTCCTGACCTTCATCCTTGACTTTTGTGGGATATTAGCCACTTAGTAGCAGCAACGTTGATAACATGTTTTGAGAAGCTGAAAAGATTTCTCTATCTGACCATAAAGAACCACGAACTTAAAACAACCAAGGGAATGCGTTCGATCAAAACTATTCCATTTATGACTTCTGACTTCGCATTTCAGGCTTTGCATGCTGAAGAGTTGTCTGAAGTTAACAGCAAACTTCAAGCTTTACGAGAAGACAACCAAATGTTAAAAGAGAAACAAGAGGCCCTAGAGCGCGATCTGAGTAGTGCAGAGGATGAGATGATCAGTTTGAAAAGAAAGCTAGAGAACATGACGAATGAAAAGAATGAACTGGAGAGGAGCCAGGAGCAGCTGAAGAAAGAGCTTGAAGAACAAGGTCAGTATCAGCCCCTGAATAATCTTTAGAGTGTCCATGTAACTATCTTTGATGGGTAATTAAAAGCAGATGAAGTGTTGGGGTGAGTTAAAACGGCAGCGAACTGACAAGGAGTCACCCTTACGATGGAGGTGATAAGATGACGAAGAAGGAAAAATAGATTATCTCCCTTGTCTAACCCTTACTCGTCTCAACCTCCTCTGTAATTACAATCCAACGTGGCGCCTTGAACAAACATGAAGGAATCCAGTGCTCAACCACCCGAATGCCTTCTCTTACTAAAACATTCTCAGACTGAAAGTATGCCTGAGGTTATTTGGTTTGGAAGATGACGTTAACCCCAATGTAGCTTTATTCGGCCTTTAGGAACTGGACCTGGTGACTTTTTTTACTTCACTGAAATGCGAAGTTTGATAAGCAAGGTTGTTACAAGTGAGCTGCTGTTGTTTATGACTGATAATCATTGCCCTTGTACATACAATTAATTACTGGTTACATGTTGCTGTTAAAATGTGACGGGCGTGAAATCGTCGTAATGTAAACAACATTTTTTTTTCGATGTCTTTCTTGCAATAGAAGTCCTTTTGCTTTCTCCCTGCTTACTGTCCATTGCAATTCTGCTACGCATACATGTACTTGTTGGAGAGGACACACTTTTACCATCTTCGTACGTGTGTTCATTTATCACTTTCTTGTCTTTTATTTTGTGCTATTTATCGCAATTGTTCTGTGGCATGAAATAGGTCTCCTGTCATATTCTTTCGGCTGGCTTTTGCGCCTTCAGCTTACAACGTCATTTAGCATGATCTCAAAGCATCGTCGTTTTATTTAAGATCACTTTGTCAGCCATGCATTTATTACTCGTTGGCATGGAGTCGGACACAGTTCGTTTCTTCAAGTGACTTGATAATTAACACTGTCGATGTTAGTATTTTTAGGAGGTAAGTTGCTTTGCTTGTGTTACTGGGCTTATTTTGTGTGCTTGTTGTTGTTGGTATTTTTTGGGTTTTGGTTTTTGCTACATTGTGTTTGCACTGTTTGTTTGCTTATGTGGTGTTGCCAACAAAGCATCTTAGAGTCGTTGCGCGTAAATAAACTTTTGCCTAAATGAAATCCTTGAATCTCAACTCTGATAAGCAGCCCGTCATTTCAGTGAGCGATTTTTCACAGCTGACTTGTAACAACATAACCATGTGACTGCCTCAACTACCTTAACGACCTCGTTAAATATTATTGCTAAGTTTTATCAAGTAAGGATTTTAATGAGTTTTAATTAAGTTTCTCTAATTTTAATTAAGTTCCTCGGTGCCACGTGTATAAAGTATTGTACTCTATAACTATAAGTTTAAGATGACGGTATCTTATAACTTAATCATCGTCATAATGCAAATGGCGATAGAATTTTTTAAAGGATAACTTCAGGCAGCAAAAGTAATCAAGAAATAAGGGGAAGATTCTTACCATAAGCAAAATGTAACGTTAATGATTGTATTTTTTTGAAATTTTGTTTCAAATACAGTTACTGAATTAGGAAAGTACTACGTCTGCACAAAGGTTTTCTCAACCTTTTGTATTAAACAACCTCCTTTTAGTCTATAAGTACGAGAAATGGCATAACAAAATATTTCAAAATAAATGCTTGTATTGTAGGAGTTTAATTTGTCAGTTGGCGATTAACAAACGCCTTTTAACCGCTAGTCTAGGTTAATCTGCCATATTAACATTACACGAAGTAGAACATTCTTGGTCACTTTTGTAGTGCCTCACTTTAATCGTGCACTGTTACTTTCAAAACACGCTTATCCGTTTTTGTTTTCCTTTGATTATAGAAGCTGACTTCACCTCCAGCGTGGATGCACTGAGTTCCCAAAAAGAGAAAGCGGATAGACACATTGAGCAATTGCAGCAGGAAATCGAAGATCGCAATAATGAATTAGCTGCAATGAAAGAGGAAGAAGCGAACCAACAAGAGGAAAAGCAACTTCTCCTTGATGAAGTTCAACAGCTCAGTGAAGCAGTGGAACTGCTCAAAGACAAGGATGTCAATATTGCAAGACTAGAGGAGGAGCTGGAACTCCTGACGGAGGAGAGAGCTAAACTTGGCCAACAGCTTGCTTCTGCTGAAGAGGAGCTTACGCAGTTGAAAGAAGCAAACGAGAAGCTCCAGGTTGATTTTGAAAAGGCAAATGCTGCGGCAAGTTCCTTTGCTTTGGAAGTAGTTCCTAGTACTCAAGACACATTACTAGGGGCTTCAGCTGATGTTTCTTTCGACGCCCCGTCCACGGAGGAAGTCATACACGTTGTCGAAGAATCCATTCCTCTACACCTCGAGCCTTCATCAGTTCCATCTCCTACGGATCCTGCCGGCAGTAAAGAGTTAGAAGAGGTCAGAAGTGAGATGACACAGATCCAAGCTGAACTCACAAGGGTAAAAACCCTGAATGAGAAATTAAAAGCAAAGTTAAGATCCCATATGAAAAAAGAAAAGGCCAAAACTGAATCTGTTGGAGAATATGATTCTAGTGAAATGAAAGCCGATATTGAGAAAGCTCGTCAAGACAAACTCAACCTGGAAAAGACAGCTCACGAGTTGAGGGAAGAACTGGATGAAGTTGTCCGTCGCAAAGATGGTGTCATCGGAGATCTGAAGAGAAAGATCCAGCAGCTGATAGACGAGAAGGCGAGAAATGACGGTCTTCTCGAAAAGTTTGAAAAACTTGTGGCAGAAAGAGATGATGAAATCAACAGAATTGCAGAGAAAGCCAATTTGGAAGTTCAAGTCCTGAGAGATGAAAAAGACTTTCTTGAAAAGACCCTTCAACAAGAAAAGATAGAGTATGTACAAGAACTGGAAAACACCAAAGAGGGTTACGAACGGATTCTTAGCGACAGGGAACAAGAGGTTGACAACTTCAAAAATGAGCTTTACAATGCCAAGGTTGAGACTGAGCAGGTCAAACAAATGCTTCAAGAGGCGCACCAGTCTTTGGAAGAACTGAACAAACTGAAAGCCAATTTTGATCACATCGTGTCTGGTCTCCGTGAGGATCTCCAGCAGGCTCTTGACGAAAAGGCAGCTGCTGATCAAATTGCTCACGAATTCCGAGTCCAGCTCAAAAGAAGTGAGTCTTCAACCGGACAGGTCGCCGATGAGCAGAAAGATAGCGCCGCCGACGCCTTAGAAGTGGAGAGATCAGAGTTAGAGGCCAAACTTCAAGCTGCCCAGGGAGAAGTTGCCTCCTTGAGAGAAACGTTGGAATCTGTATACAGGGAGAAGGAAGACCTTGAATCGCTGAAACAAAAGGGAATAGAAGAAACAGAGGGAGGTAAAGTTACGCAAGATGTGATAGACAGTAAAGATGGGGGAAATATGATGGAGGAAGAATTGCCAAGCATGTCTGCGAATGTTCAGGGAGCTTCAAATGATGTTGCTTGGTTGCAGAGTGAATTGAAGAAGACATTGGAACTGAATAGGAAACTGAAGGCAGTTTTAAAGAAAAAGAGAACACGAACACGATCGGATTCAAGAGAAGACGAAGTATCCAATGAAATGAGAGCAGAGCTCGAGAGGATTCGAGCTGCTAAAATTGACAGCGACAGACAAGTGACGGAGCTCCGGTTAGAGCTTAATAATTTCGTCAAAAAGAAAGAAGAAATTGTTGGAACCCTCAAGTCGAAAATGGAACAATTGCTACAGGAGAAAGAGCGTGCTAGTAGTTTGATTGAACAACATGAAAAACAGCTTCTAGAAAAAGATTCTATTGTGCGTGACATTACAGAGCAATGCCAATCTTTGAGTTCAGACAATGAAGCTTTGAAGAAAAGCCTGGAAGAGCTGAAGGCAATAAATTCAGAACTACAGTTTACTGTCCAAGCAAACGTAGACATGGAAAGTCGTCAGCAATATAACCAATCGCTGATCAGTCAAAGCGTCGAAAGAATATCACAGTTGGAGGAAGAACTGGAAAACACGCTAGAGAAATACCAGAAAGAGATCGCAGACTTAAAGCAAGAACATGAGGATATGTTGTCTGAGAAACAAAGAGAAGTGGATGAGGCTATAACCCAACTGACGGAAAGCAATACAGAACTACAACAACATATTCAAGCCATCAGTGATAAAAAGGACGAGATCGAAAGAGAACTATCACAAACTAAATCTGAACTGGAGCAAGTCAAACGAGAATCCTACCCGGTCATAGAAGAGAAGGACCAGAAAATTAAGGAGCTTGTAGCTCTCATGGAAACGAAGAAGAGGGAGGCTGATGATACCATCGCACAGTTGCAGGAAAATGAGAGCAGGTTACAAGAGAAGAGTCAAATTCTTGAGGGAACCAGCACGGAAATTAAAATGCAGCTTGAAAAGATTCAGTCTGAGCTAGAAGAACAGAAGCAAGAATTTCAGCGTCATTTGGACGAAAAGGACCAAGAATTGCGGGAGGAAAAAGAAAGCCACCAAAAGCAAATGCAAGATTTTGACCAAAAATTTCAAAAACTGTCTTTACGAAGTCAGGACAATACTAGAGCCCTAGAAGAAGAGCTTGCTCAAGCACTCTCGGACATCGACAATTTAAATGCTCAGCTTCAAGTGGCAGGAGGGGAAAAGCAGAATATTGAAAGACTACAAAGCAACTTTGATCACATCATATCAGGACTGCGGGAAGACCTTCAGCAGGCTCTCGATGGTAAAGCAGCAGCGGATGAAATCGCTCATGAATTCCGGGTTCAGCTGGAGAATATGAGAAAATCCATGCCAGCAGCTTCCATGGAAGCTGATGTTAATCCGTTGCTAGAGCAAAACAAGATTTCGGAGATGCTAGAAGCAGCACAGCGCGAAGTGGCGGATGTCAGAGGGGCTCTGGAAGTAAGCTTAAAAGAAAGAGATGACCTGAAAAACAAAATCAAAGAGTTTGAGCTCTCGCTCGAAGAGAGGAACAAAAAGGTGGCTGTTCCCAGTGCCAACATTGATTTGAAGAGTGTTGATAAAGACAACGTGAAAAAAGTTGAGCAAGAAATTATTTTGCAGACTTCAGTAGACAATCAACGTTCTGCCCCTCCAACGAGTGAAGCGGAAGTGGAGCTGGCAAATCTGAAGAATGAGATGCAGAGAATGAAGGGACTCAATGACAAGTTGAAGGCTAAGTTGAAAGCCGTTATGAAAAAGAAAAGAGTAAAATCGGACTCGGGTGATGAAGACACTTGTGAGCGCGATGAGTTACACAAGGAACTTGAGGAGGCTCGTCGTGAGAAGCTTGAAACTGAAAAGGCTTGTCAGGAACTACGAGTTGAACTGGATGCGTTTGTGCGCCAAAAGGAGGATATCGTAAATGAAATAAAAATGAAGAACGATCAGTTGGTCACAGAAAACGACAAGAGCAGTAGGTTGGTTGACAATTTCAAGCGGCAAGTTGAGGAGAAAGATAAAGAAATTGAAGACTTAAAGAATGAAGTTCGTGGCTTGGAAAGCGATAACGATCAAGCTCGGAAAAATGTTGAAGAACTGAGGCGTGAAAATGCTGACCTGTGTGTTGAGATAGAGGACCTCGCTTCGCAAAGGAGTGAAAGCGAGAAAGAATGTAGTCAACTTAAACAAGAGCAGGAGAGGCTGGTTGAAGAGTACGACATTCTCTTGGACAAGAAAGAGAAAACAATTGCAAGCCTAGGAGAACAGTTAGAGGACACAACAGAAAAGTACAAAACGGAGATAAGAGCTACAAAGGATCAGTATGAAGGAATAATTTTTCGAATTCAAAGCCATGCTGACAGTCTGGAGCGAGAGCGTTTATCGGGTGTTAGAGAGATAGAGCAGCTGAAGGGCCAGTTGAAAGAATTGAATAATGAAAGAGAGGATATCAACAAGCTCAAGGTTAACTTTGATCACATTGTCTCGAGTCTCCGTGAAGATCTTCAGCATGCTCTCGAAGGTAAAGCGGCTGCCGATCAAATTGCTCATGAATTTCAAGTTCAACTCAAGCGTTTGGAGAAGGTATCAGGCAAACTTGAAACGCAGTATAATGATGTAGCTGTTGATACATCGGAGTTGGAGAGAAGAGAAGAAGTACTGCAAGAAAAACTGGAGTTGGCACAGCATGAAGCTGATAACCTACGCGAAGCTTTGGAGTCCATTAACCAGGAAAAACTTGATTTCGAGAATAGGATTAAGAATCTAGAGGGTGTACTTCAAGAGAGAGAAACTTCGGATGTGAAAATCGAAAAAGAAGAGAAGGATGGAGGACAAGAAAAGATCATGTCTGAGGCTCTTATTCAGTCTCCAGAGATCACTTCAATTGAAGCTACAGCGTGCGAAAACGAAACACTTTTAGGTTCACCTGTGCAATCTTCCTTCTATGGCCTTGCTTCTGATGCCGAAGACGTTCAGAAGATTAAAGATGACTTGTCTAAAGTTCAGGATGAATTGGAGAAGGTCAAAACAGTCAACGAACGCCTCAAGGTGAGGTTAAAGACCATGATAAGGAAAACAAAGGAAGCGAAATCTGGAGCAGGTGATGACAGTAGCGTCGAGGAGCTTAAGGCTGAGCTAAACACAACACGCCACGAAAAATTAGAAAGTGAAAAGGCAGCGCAGGAGTTAAGAGTTGAGTTGGATGATTTTGTGAGAGAGAAAGAACGAATTATCAATGATCATAAGGCAAGAATACAACAGCTACTCACGGAGAATGAAGCGAGTATTAGTCTGGTAGAAGACTATGAAAAGCGTCTTTTAGAGAAAGACGCTGAGGTCTTCAGCCTTGCTGAACAGTTACAATCTCTGAGTGAAGAACAGAATAAAGTCAGCCAGAATCTCGCCAAAACTGTTGCAGAAAACGAGAATTTAAAGGCACTCTTGGAACAACTCCAATTGCAAAAGGTTAAAACCGAGAGGGAACTGCAACTTGCTACAGCAGAGATGGATCGGCTACTTCAAGGTGATCGGCCACTGCTTGAGCAAAAAGATCAACAAATTATGGACCTGGGGACAGAGTTATCAAATCAAAAAGAATTTTACGCAGCAGAAGTTGCTAGCGTGAGAGATCGGTACGAGGCTGTCATATCCGAGCAACAGAATCATGCAAATAATTTAGAACAGGCTCTTATCTCCGCTAATGCAGAAACTGAGCAGTTGAAATCACGTCTTCAAATACTGGATCAAGAGCGAGAAGATATAGACAAACTCAGAACCAACTTTGATCACATCGTGTCCGGACTTCGCAACGACGTTCAGCGGGCTCTGGAGGGCAAAGCAGCAGCCGATGAGATCGCCTACGAGTTTCAAATGAAGCTTATACGGCTTGAGAAGTCTTCCACATCACCAGAAGTGGAGGTGCGAGATGCTGGAGTTAGCACGGAGGACATGGAGTCCTCTGGCCAAGAAAGGGAGATCGATGAATTGCAGAGTAGCTTGGATCTCCTCAAAGAGGAAAAAGAAGAATTAGAAGAGAGGGTTACAGGTCTTGACGAGCTCGTGCAAGACAGGGAAGGTAACTGCAGTAACTTGTTTCTGTGATTGTCGCGCTTTCGACCAGTGAGCTGTGTCAAAGATTGCAAGCACCATAACCTGGTGTTTTAAAATTAATGACGTTTGGGGAACGCCCGTTCCAATAGACTCTTCTTGTGCAACCGTACACGTCTACACGTTATCCATCAGCTTGTCGAGTCCTCAAGGACGATTAACACATGCCATGTACCTTCGTCTAGTGTGCTTCGCATAGCAGACATCATATAAAGAGCGAACAGTTTGTCTTCTGTCATTTCCATTTGTATTACCTTGTTTTATTCGCTAAGTAACAAGATTCTATTTTCTTTCCTTTTCATTTTGCTCTCACACCTTGAGGTGCCTAGGTCTTCCACTCGTCGTAATAGTCGACAAGTCAATTCATTCAAGCTGTCTGCGTTCTCGTCTTTCAGTTGCATGTTGCGTGGGCCTTCCCTTATTCTCAACAGGAAAACGTAAAAATAATTGGTGCTTTTTTTGAATTTTATTTTAAGAAAGAAAAGATCTTTCTGCATTTTCCTTTGGTAATCTGAGAGAAACTGATTATAAATCGCACCTCTGTTGTAGTTTGTTCGGCTGTGATGCTAAATATCTCTGATAATTTCTTCAGGGGAATTACAAGAAAAGCAACAGCAGATTGAAGATTTACAGCTCGAAGTCCAAAGAATCACCGCCGAGCATGCCAAATCTGCTGAACAGTTTAGAGATGAAATGAGCCGAGTTGTTCAAGAAAATGAAGAGATAAGTCAGGACTTGCAAGCTCAATGCGATGCTACATTGACAGAGAAAACGAACGAGTATGAGAAGCTTGAAGAACAGTTCGCCTTGCTGAAGGAGAATAATACTCGGGAGGTTTGTATAGAATTGCTGTCACTTTGTTACGGAAAAGCCCATAACAAGAAAACGAAGTCAACTATCCGTAACATCAGTGTGTTCCACGTTAAACGTACTTGAACTGGTCACGCGTTCAAGTGGATTTCCACAGACGCGTTATTTTTGTCTGCGTACAGGCTTTATATGCGTTAATAAAACTCCGAGACGATGAACTAACGCTTGCTATGTGTAAGTGTACTTATACCTTTTACGCAATTCGTTCATACATCGTCTCTTTATTATTTGCGCGCATATAGCCAGTTGCATTTACGCCTAGGAGATGTATGACATACGAACCTTGTTTTTTAACGAGGTTAGACGGTGTTTAACAAAACCGTGGTCTACACCAATTGCAATAGAACCAAGCCGAATATTTCAGTGTTGTTTACTGTAAACAGTGTCAAGAAAGCACATAGCAGAGAATAGAAAACGTTAACATACCTAATTGACCCAGTTATAAACAAAATTGAAGGTCCAGCCACTGTCTTAAACCGCGGTCTAAGGGCGCGTTTTCTTGGTCTGTTCTGGAATGAGAATAGGCAGAATGGGAGTGATCAGAATTATTGGAATATGAAACAAGAAAAAAAACGATCGTTCCACCAATGGACTGAAAACTGACCGCGGGTCTTTTCCTCAGGCTCGGCGGGAGAATTCAAATTTGCTGCTGATGCGCTTTTGTTTTGTTCAGCCATTTTGTTATTGCTAAGTGATTGACATCTTATCTAATTTGTTCTTTCTGTTCACTCTGCCCCAAACAGTAGAATAAATGGAATGGCTTAATCTACCATTCTAACGATTCCGGTATGAAAACAGGTAATCAAAAAACGTGAAAATAGCCATTCCAAGAATTCTCATTCCAGAATGGTCCTCAAAAACCGCACCCTAAGATAAACTTCGTTTTATAATCAGCCCTTCAGTGTTTGGATCATCCGATCCGTGTGCGGAAGGTGGGTTCGACTGCCGTCGCGTGGTCAGAATTTTTTTTTTTTTGCAACTGAATACAGATTGCTCACAATTTACCGTTTGCTTTCAGATGGAACTGCTGCAAAGCGAGCTCACTGAGAAGCGTCAACTCATAGAAAAACTTAACGAAGAACTTACCCAGTTGAGAACTGGCATGCTAAATAAATCTGATGAAGAGAAACTGTACGAAGAACTTCAAGCTAACTATCAGCTGCTCGAGACGGGAAATAACAAACTTCGACAAGACTTGTATATGACCATGAAAGAAAAAGAGAATTTGCGCTTGAAGTTGAAAAAGGACTACGATCAGATCTTGGCTTCGCTTAAGCTTGAACTAGAACAGAGCCGTGAACAAAATCTCGAGAAAGAACGATTTATTCATAGTCAGAGAGTTGAAGTGGAAAGTCTGATGAGGGATAAAGATTCTTTAATAGCGAAACTTAAAGAAAAATCAGATGTTACCAAAGAATCCCTGCAAAGGACTGACCAAGATCGGACAGAAATTGATCAGGTGGTGAGCGAGATGAAGAACGAGATAAACTTGCTCCGTAAGGAATGCCAAGACTGCAGGATAGAAAAAGACAAATTGTATAATAAGTTCCACGAAGTAGCCGAATCGCTTAGAAAAGAACTGGAAAAATCACTCGGCGAGAAGGAGAATCTTACTCAAAAGACGGAAGAAACTCTGAGTCAAAACCGAGATCTGCAGCAGTCGTTGATTGAGAAGCAGTCAGCGCTCACCAAAGCAAAGCTGCAGTTCGAACACATTGGAAAGGGCTGGAGAAATGATCTAGAAGCTGCTAGAGCGGAGAAGGGAGAGTTACTGAGACGGCTTGGGGAACGTGGTAGCCAGGTAACAACTTGTTGATGAAACTCTCATAGCTGAGTTCACCACTTTGGGTAAATCCAGGTTTTTCAAGCGTGACTCGCCGAGCATGTTTTTATTCTTTGAATGAAATTCACCCGTGGAAGAGTAGAGGAAATACTAACTTCCTAAAATGAAAACTTTATAAAAAGGAAAAAGGCATGCGAATTTCACCGTTATCTGGTCATAACAAGTTTTGACGTACATTTAACATAATCACATTCAGCGATTCCAGTTTGGAAAACCAGGTTTTGAGCTAAAATTTGACACTGTTCGTGACCTCGTCTTTGAAGGTACAGCATGGTTATTCCAAATAGGGCATTTCCGAGTTGTCTTGTAACTCTTTTTCAAAGCGAGTCTTGTTGCACTGCCTTTCATAAGAAAATAAATCTTCATTCGCATGTGGATAAAACTCATTTTCATATGAAAGGCTGTGGATCAGGCCTCGCTTTGAAAAAGAGGCGCAAGATGACTCAGAAATGCCTGTTATTGTTGCTGCGCTGCTTATTCAAATGTGTAATCTGTAATTGCCAGCAAGAAGTAGCGCCTGTCTAATAGTTTCATTCGCTTTCAGAGTGTGGCTATCGATATGCCTGTTGATGAGGAAGAAGCTGCGGAGACCGTAGAACAACTCAAACAAAGGTACGAAGCATTTTTGGGTTGCTTTTTATCTTTCGTCAACCCTTGTCACCTCTAAGCTCTTCAAGGTCGAGCAGGCGGCGCTGGAGAGAAACACACGTGAAACAAAATACAGTAGACCTCTATTAACTCGAACCCAGGTTGTTTCTAAGCCCTGCTACGTCGAACTGAAACTTGTTCCCCTTGGTCGAGGTTGCTCATGTGTTTACGGTTGGATATCTCTACCTCCCGTTATCTCGATATCTCTTGTGTTTCCTTGCATGTTCGAGACAGCGGAAGTCTACTCAGGTCGTATCCGCTTGTCGGAACCGTGACTCGTAGGAACCTGGAGACGACCGAGGGAAATCGTGGTGTGCTGCTTAATGATGTTGTTAAACTGCGAAAGCGCTTTCTGGCGTTGACTCTTACAGCACCGTACCGTGTCGTACCACTGCTGCAAGTTCTTTGACGATTTTTTTTGGCTGTTTTTGTTTTTGTTCTTTTGTTTTCGTGCAACTTTTCGTGGCTTGCGTGGCAACTTGGTAATCAAAATGAAGTAGCTGTGAAAAAAAGCTGTCAAGTTTATCCTTCGCAGTCCTTGCATTTGGTTCGTCAGCTGAAACGGGAGCCGGTTAACGATGTGTCGTAAAGGTGTCAAAAACTAACCAAAAACTATAAACAAAAAAACAGCTTACAGTTTTTGTCATACTTCACTGTCACCACACGAGTACAACTATTCAGTAGTGAAATGGTTATTGATGCTTGCTTTACCTCTGTCTGTCGTAGGTTGCAAGAGATGGAGGAACTGTATGCGGCGAAATGCCGAGAAGGAGAGGTGGGTACTACGATTTCTGTGTCCATTTTGTATAAATTTCGTTTTGTGGTTAAACTGGATTATTTAAATGCATTGACTTTTCTTCGGGAGTGACGGGCGTAGGAAAGTACCCTTCAGAATGGCACGTATTGGCAACTCCAAGGCAGTGTATCTCCGTGGGGCTCTTCGAAAAGAAGGGTCAAAGCGCGTTTTTCTTCACCGGCTTGTTCTCAGAACATTGATAGCGGGCGCTGGCATGTCAAGATTTCTTGGCATGTCAAGCTTTCTTTGTACTGAGCGCAAGCCAAGTGAACAGTGTATGAATAAAGAACAGTTTTATAACAAACCAAAAACTGACCATTCGACACACTTCATTACAATATAGCAATAAATACACCCGGTAATAAAAATTACACTGTTTTACGTGATAATTGCGTGCAGCTAGTCTCTTATGACTATCATTTTTGGCAACGGGCCAAGACGTATGTCAGTTCTACACTTCAGTGTGTTAAGTGGGGACTACATGTCATGTCAATTCATACAACGTTTTCTTGTATTATAGGTTTCCTTGCAAATCGAAGAAGTTGGAAGTCCATCGAAGGAAGTTTCTACAAAATATCATTATTCTTCGCCTCATGTCAGTAAGTTTCAGTCTCAGGTTATCTGTCCATTTGTATATGAGTTGGGCGCTTGTTTTATTCAATTTCTGTTATACCAGGTAAGCGTACGGATTTAACCATGCCGTTTGTAAAATTAATTCAAAATTAACGTAGTAACCGGTTCTTTGTATACAAGAGTAATTGTTGTTTACCCCAATGATATAGGTTGTCATTTGAGCTTCTTGCCAGCATGCGGTGATGTCTTGTAATTAAAGCGCTTTTAATCAGTGCGCTTTTAATGATTTTTGTTTACTTCTATTTGCAGGTCGTCAATCCAGCTCTTTTACCGGTCAGTTAGGGCGCCTTTTTAAGAGAGGGTATGTATCTCGATGAATTGTTCGTTAGATTCTGTCTTGTCTTGCGCAATGGAGTTAATTAATAACTTGACGTCTGTCGTAACGTTTTTGTGTAGAGGGAGGGAAGGGGTGGGGACTGTACTCTTAGTTAAGATGAATCTTGTCATGGCAGAGTAAATCTTATAATGTGGTGGTAAAAATAAATGATTAACTAAATAAATCCGTTTTTGTGTTTTTGTTGTTGTTGTTGGTGGTGGTGTTGTTGTTAAGTTCAAATCAAGTCTTGTTTTCAATATTCATTCCATTTTTGTCTGTCTTCTCAGGTCGCCACTCTCATTGAGTTCACCGCGTGGTCTTCGAAAGGCAGCACTGGCTCTGTATTTCGTCTCTCTCCATCTTCTAGCCTTCATGTACATTTTCCAAGTCTTGCTTTAAGATTATATTTTCATTTGACGTTTGTTTCATTTGAGGGGAAAATGGACTGAATTTACATACATCTCTGACACTCATCTATCTAAGCAAACCGATCAATCTGCGGCAATTATCAGTAAGCATAAAAATAGAACAACGTGTCTGGTTGCTTCAGAGCATGGAATTTATTTTTAAACCGCTCACGTCGAACATAATTTTTAGAGAAAATTAGGTTGCAAACACTGTATTTTGGGGTTAATAAAGCTCGTGTCTCGCAGGTCCCTTTGTGAGAAAACCGGTGCCGCACAATTAAATTACATCGTTCATAAAGAAACATCTTTTCATCTTAAAACAACACACCCATCAGTGAAAACCAAGGGAAAGTTTTAGAAATAAAAACGATAGTTTTTCGCTCCTTAAGTTAAACAAATGTGGGTATTTAAAAAGGATAAATGTTTTATCCCGTTAATTTAAACCAAAGAAGCAACGAATTTTATTTTTAATGGCGTCCATGTACATGTAAATGTAGCCATTGTCAAAAATAAAACAGTATATGGGATTTACGTTTTGCCATTTTTGAAACAGCTGTTACTGTAATTTGCTTTTGGTGAACAAATGTGTTAATTGGGAGCATTCTGTATTTTACAACGTTGTATGGAATTATCTCAGTCGTAAGCGCCTGCATCCATTTGTAGTTCGATGTCTTGAGGATTACTGTTTTTTGGCATATGCTGGTTTGTTTGTTCTTTGGTGTCTGTTGGGAGTGCTCGAGATAAAAAAAAATTGGAGGAATTGTGAAATTTGTCAAAGTAAGAAATGTTGAAGATTTACTTGAGTTTTAAAATTAGAATTTGAAGGAATTTTTAATAGATGGACACCAAAACAGTCTGTTGACAACCTGTGTTCTTGCATGGTGGCGGGCTCCCTGGTGGTGTTTAGGAAATGTTTTGTATACCTTCTTCTATTCATTCGTTAACTCACGCCCTTTCCTTAGAAGTTGTGGTATTCTTCTTGTAATGGCCTGTGATGTGATAACGGAGGAAAGAAAGAAAAGAAAGAACTCCTGATAAATTTATTGTGTGGCTTCTAGCCACACATTGCCGGCGCGCGCGTTGTCAGTTCCTATATTTATTGGAATGAGCGTGCTCATTCCTTTGTCATCACGCGCGTTGTCATGCGCAAAACGTTACTCTCAAGATCGGCTATTCTAGTCTGGTTTTCGTGTGGCTTCATGAAATGAAGCCCACATTGTCGGTTGTGACTTTGTATATTTGTCTCTGTGTCTAATATATGGGGGTTCCACTTTTGGTTCACTTGTGGTCAACCCGCTCTAAACAAAGGGGATAAGTGTACGTGTGAGTCGCGCATGTCACATAGGGTATGTAGGCTTAAAATGCAGAAAGTACAAGTCTTGTCAAGTTTCCGGGTATAACAAGGTTTAAGTCCTCTTCTTTTTTTTTTTTTTTTTTTTGGCCGTGTTCCCTGCTTTTTGTTTTTTTATCTCGTTTTTTTTTTTGTTTTAGGTTTTTTAAAATGATGGAAGATGTTTTTTTTGGCTTTTTTTTTGTTTTTTTTGGGCCGTGTTCCCTGCTATTAGATTCTCAACGACGCATGTTATATCGTTTCAGCGTGTCAAACATGATGGAAGATGATTTTGATGGCTTTTTTGCTGTATGTTAAATTCGAGTGTGACGTATTTTAAAAGAGGGCTGCTGTCTAACCTAGAAAGAAAAGAAAGTCTCTATTACGTTTAGATTGCAAGAGCGTACTAAGTATTCCCTGTATGATTCCACGTACACACCTGAAAGATGAGCGAGTAGTGAAGTTGCCTAACTTAACAACATTCTTTAAGAGAGAGGGGAGCTGCTAAACGACCTGAAATCGATGATTTCAAACCATTTGACGACTAACAAAAACTGCTTGTTGACGGTTTACGGTAATACCATTGAGACTCTCTTTTGCTCTGACGAAGGACTCGCTCGAAATGTTTTCAACCAAACTTCCACAACTCTACGGCCAAAAATATATCACATCAGAAAGTTGGTAGACTGCGAGCAGTCGCCCTTTTTTCCCTACGAAAGCAAAAATGTATTAACTATTCAATTCAAAGGTAAGTATTAGGAGGGAAGGCAGGTAAACCTTCTACTTAATATCTGTTACTGCATTTCCCGAACTCGTATGTATGTTTCTCAACTTGGTTTAAAATAAATTCAGTGTTCCGGTGAACGTGTTTTAACAAAAGTCATCCCACGTTGTCGGGTTCGAGTTATCGGGGGTAAAACCCTTTATTTAGCCTGCGAGCAGGCTCACTTAGTATGTTATTCGCGCGAGTATCTTGGCGGCGGAAGTCGGCGAGCGAAGCGAGAAGAATCCGCCGCCAAGATACTCGCACGAATAACATACGAAGTGAGCTTGCTCGCAGGCTATCCTTTATTTGTATGCTGGTCCAGACAGGCTCAAAGCAAAAGATGTTGCAAATACCACTTGCGAGCAAATGGCTTAACTGTGTACAGTGGCATGTTTCCTTTGGCAGACTTTGGATGGCTGACGGCCGTCTGATTCATTGCTGCCGGTATTACAGGAAGCTATAGGATCGATTAAGAGATCTTTATTTGGTTCCCGACCAATCCCTCAAAATTAACTGACTTGCTTCTCATTGGACAATGTAAACAAAGGTGCAGTAAGTGCACCAAAACATTTATTTGCTAAAATCTTTAGCAGGTACTAAGCTAGACGCTGATTCTTTCTTTCGGCCAAAGTGAGCTGATAATTGGGGGTTCCAAATTATCAGTTCACTTTTGGCCGAATAAAAATTTAAAAATTATTAATTATCATATTCTTTGTTGACGTCCGATGGTTTTCTGATACGTTTAGGCAACGCGGGCTTTATTTGCATGATTTGAACAACACAACAACAACAAAAAAACAGCCTTTCATTGTAAAACACAGCTACTGTTTTATGATTGTACTGTATTAGCATAACACATAGACAAGCATAGACAAGTGTCTTTGTCTAACATTTGTTGATCTAATCGCGCACTGTCCATGTCGAAGACAACTTCTGCTTTTCCAGGAATTGTGTACTTTGAGTATCTGAACATATCTCGATGCCTCAACCGGAGACGCAAGCAGGCTGTTTTAACTTTAGGTACGTAAACTTTGCCAAGCTTCGGAGAAGCCGATATTTGTTCACTTTGGGAGGTCGAATAACAAACAAGGTAGTTTCGTTCTTTCTTGTCTTAGGAAAATCGAAAGAGATCGATATTTCAACAACCGATGCACAATTTTTATCAAGGGATAAGTGTTTTGAGTCGCTACAATTCAATACAGTCATAAAATGTGTCAACTGGCTCTGCTCCAGTGGCTCTTGAAATAGCGGGTACCAAGATACCTGGAAATAACAAAGTATTAAATCTGGCAGCGACTCAGTCAGGATTAAGTTTTAATATTTCTGTGCAATAAAAACCGAAGCAAGTAGTGAATACAAGGAGAAATTTAAAAAAGTCAATAAAAAGACGCGTAATCGGAAAAACATAAACTATTTATGAACTGTTTTCATGCACAAATATTCTATAAATATTGTATGAGCGAATCTCACCTGGCGACTCAAAACCGGTTGTCATTGGTTGCTCAGCCAAACAGCGCAAAAATAATAAACAATCAAGCTGTTTTCAATTTTTGCGCTGTTTGGCTTAGCAACCAATGACAACTGGTTTTGAGTTGCCAGGTGAGATTCGCCCATACAATATTTATAGAATATTTGTGCATGAAAACAGTTCATAGTCAGGGTAAATACTGGCTCTCTTAAATGTAAACAATCGAAATGAGGCAGAAGATTGATAAGGTGATGTAGTTTCCTTCACGGTTTTGCGATTATAGGCGTATCATAGATGGCGAATCATATGAAAACCCGGGTTTGCGCGGCATACTGTATTTCGTGGACTGGACTGGACT
>Ga0126336_10000081_pt1 | contig 24225 bp, 29 predicted proteins | sample SidCmetagenome_FD_92530 | JGI IMG/M metagenome (GOLD analysis project Ga0126336, IMG submission 92530) | Coral microbial communities from El Islote,Puerto Morelos, Mexico - Siderastrea C C metagenome | ecosystem: Host-associated > Invertebrates > Cnidaria > Coral | place: El Islote,Puerto... | reverse complement strand
TCGTTCGGTGGTGGGAGAACCCACTCGATCTCTACACGTGTACTCTGACGTGGCAGGCAGCAGCATTGTGGGAAATCGCGTGACCGATTTGTTGCGAGAAGTCAAGTACAAACGCGAAGGACGAGGGACCATCTACTTTGAACAGTTGCACATACAATACAAACCTCTTCGCAACGAGGTGATTGAAGTCATTCAAACGCAAGTGGCAGAAACCAATGGAGACTTGGTCAAGTTTGGAGAAGGTAACACCATTGTCACATTGCACTTCAAAAAGACATAAAAAGAAAAAAAAGAACACCAGCAAGTCTAAAAAACCATCATGCCTCAGAAAAGGAGAAGAAGAAAACAAAAAAGACAACGACGACGAGGTCCCACCCAAAGGGGTGAAGGTGTAGGAGCTGTAGTAGCAGGGATTCCCAAAGCCGCTTGGAAAATCACCAAAGGGTTGGAAACGTTGATTGAAAAAGATTGAAAAAGAGCACTAACGATGACTTGATAGCCAATGAGAAACTTTGGCCCGTTAACAATTTGGCTAATTCCATTATCAAGCAAATTGACCTGCAGTTGAATGGTACTTTGATCAGTCCACAATCAGACACGTATCATTACAAGGCCTACATTGAAGACTTGCTGAATTTCAACCGAGAGGATGGAAAAACCGTGTTGGCACTTCAAGGCTGGTTCAATCAGGTGGAGATCCCCTCCCAATGGTCGCAAAACAACACCGACAAAGCAGGAAACCATGCTCAGTGGCAAGGTCTCAGTGCCAATCACAAAGCTGCCTATGAAGCCTCCGTGGTAGAAACCGCTAAGTATGCTGGGGGAGTGGCTCGTAGTTTGGTGTCTACTCCTCACTTGGAAGTGTTTCACACGGGCAAAGTACTGGTACCAGGCGTGGAAATCAAGATGAAATTTCATTTCAACAGTCCCAGCCTGTTTTTGAATGGAGTGGCTCTGGCAGGGAGATTGATTGAAGGGGAAGTCAGTCTCCGCTTTCATTTGTGTCAACTCCGTTTGATTGAAACCATCTTCAAGACCCTGTCTGCCCAAAGACACAATGGTAAACAATTGGCTAGCTACCCGACGGTTCTCAGTGAAATCCGGACCTTCAGCATGTAAGGCAACCTCACCCGCTTTGACATTCCCAACCTGTTTCAAAACAGAATCCCCGACCGGTTGATTGTGGCCCTTTTGGACAGTTGAGCCTTCAATGGAGATGTAACCCGAGATCCCTTTTGCTTCCAGAAATTTGGACTGAGTTCCATTGGACAGATTGTCAGAGCAGAAGAATACCCTTATGAAACCCTCCAGCTGCTTCACAACAGTGCAGCCCGAGATGATTTGGGGTACTTTCGTTTTCTTCAAGCCAGTGGAGCCTGGTGTAAAAAGCAAGGCAATATGGTGGACCGAGGAGATTGGGGACATGGCAAAAATTGTACCTTGTTCATGTTTGACAGTGTAGCCAATGGGTGTGCTGACAGTCAAAGACTCAACCACAAGCAAACAGGAGACTTACAATTCAGCTTGGAATTTGGAGTAGCTCCCGTCACCAATATAACCGTGCTCGTGTACGGAGAGTTTGAGAACTTGCTGGAGATTGACTCGAACGGAGCTGTGTTGTACGACATTTACCAACTTAAAAGAAAAAAAATGGAACAAGTGGCTTTGAAAAATTTGCAGTTGGATTATTTAGCGCGAGACGATCCTCAATTGAAAGTTTATTTTTATGGGACCGTGGCTTGTGATCGTTTACCCAAGGCACCCGACAAGAAAACACCCAGAAGATACATTGTGAACACGGACCCTCACGATCAACCCGGTCAGCATTGGTTGGCCATTTGGACGTGTCAGAACGTGTGTGAAGTCATGTATAGTTACGCCCTACCCTTGGAGAGATACGAACAAGTCACTCCATTGAGAGAGTGGATTGTGAGACATTGGAAGTATGTGGTGACCAATGGGAAGTCCCTTCAAGCTGTCAATAGCAAGAGTTGCGGTGATTACGCCCTGTTATACTTCAAAACCAAAGTCCGTGGACGCACGTTGCAAGAATTTTTAAATGACTTTTCAGATTACGATTATGAAAGCAATGATCATAAAGCCGGTCAAAGAGTGAAACAGTTAATTGTTGCTAACGAGTTGATTTTGGCACAAAGTGTGTCGAAGCCCTTATCATCAGCGTTGTTGTTAATAAAAGGTTGAAAATGTACGAATGTGTGTCATTTTTTCTTTTCGTCATGCGGTTGGGAAAACCTTTTCGCTTTCACACCCCTTCCTCTATTTTGGTGATGGGTCCATCGGGGTGTGGCAAAACCGTGTTTACGGAAAAACACTTGTTGGAAACCTCGAGTTGTTTGAAACCCCTCCTACCCAAGTGCATTATTGTGATGGAGCGTGGCAAGACCGATTTCAGCCCATGCAAGATCGCGGTGTGATGTTTCACGAAGACTTTCCCGATCACCAAGCGTTGATGTAATGGTTTCCTCAGAGGCAAGGAGTGACGATGTTGGATGATTTGATGGACAAAGGCAGCAACGATAAATGCGTGTTGGATTTATTCAGCAAACATTCCCATCATCAAAACGTCACGGTCCTTTACTTGTGTCAAGACATGTTTCCCGTGGGCAAATATGCCAAAAGCATTTTCCGCAATGCCCATTTCATCGTGGCCTTGAAGAACCCGCGGGATCAATTGGGAGTACGCAATGTGTTGCTTCAATCGTTTCCCACCAGCTGGAAAGACAGTTTGGAAACCTTTCATCACGTCACCGCACTTCCTTATGGGTATTTGGTGTTGGATTTGCACCCGGCTTCGTCCGACCAACAACGATTGTTGAGACACCTCTTAAAAGACGAAGGATGGACGTGCAATTATCAAAAGCGTCGCGATCAGACACGGGATGGTGAAAACAAGTAGAAGGTTGCAGGGATTTCCTCCCCCGTTGTTTTGGATTTGTTGGGAAAAAGTGTGGGCGATTATTTTCATAGCATGCGTTTGGACGACATGGATTACAGTGCCAGGCGAGAGGTATATAATTTGGTTGGAAACCGACAAGGAAAATCCATTGACCGCTTCATTGATCGTTACGACGAAACGTATTTTCGTGAACTGGTGTGGACGTTAGAAGATCGAGTATGGCAGATGATTATGGATCCCAACGTCCTCCGCAAGCTTACGCAAGTGTTTCACCTGCAGGGGTAGGCACCACTACCACCAATGAAGTATCGCCTGGTACCCTTCAAGAAATTTTGGACACGGGAGATCAAGACTTGATAGACCAAGCTTTTGATCATTTGACGGCCCATGACCTCACCGCTTATTTGCAGTCTCTCCCGTCCCCCTCCACTTATGGTGGAGTGTCCCCAGCAGGGGTGGGCAGTCAAGCTTCCAGACCTCCTTCAACTAGGCCACCCTCCACACTATCGATGAGAGCACCCACCCCTTCCCCTTCACCGAGAACGCAGGGAGCATAATTACGTCAAAGAATATTAGCAGCCGCGGGGGCTGGTGGTGGTAGTGGTGGTGGTCGTAGCATCCCACGCGGAAGATCCAGACGCGGACGCGGACGAGGTCGAGGTCCTCCTGCTCCTCGTCGTCGTCCACGACGGCCACAGCCCTCTCCCTCCTTACCTTGGTCCCCCGCTAGACCCTCTCAACAAGCAACACCACGAGGGTCGCCTAGAATCTTGGACCAAGCAAATTTACAACGTCGATCACGAATCTTGTTACAAGATCAAGAACAATTTGCCCAAGGACGTGAGATTGCCAACATCACCACTACCAATAGCATTGTGACCAGCTATAAACAGGGAGGACGCCCTACCGTGCAAAGCACTTCGTTGCGATTTTCGTCTTGATGAGATCAATGGCTAACAAAAAAGAAAAAGCCTTGGTATCGTTGTTGAATGGACCGTTGTCCAAACTCAATTGTTTAAAGTTCAAACCAGGAGTTTTGCAACACATAGATTCCTTGTATGCCCTTTACCACAAACAGTGGTGGTGTTATCGGAAAATGCTGAATCATTTCAAGTTTTACAAGGCCTTGTTCAATGGGGTGGCTTTACTACTGGCATGATTACAGGTCCCATTTTGGCAAACAGTACATTGGTAGTGTGCTTGGCTGCCGTGGGCACCGTGGTCAAAGGATGGAACGATTTTAAAAAATACAGTTTCAAAGTGGACATGAGTCGTTTTGCTTTCACCACTTACGCTAAAGCCCTAATTGAACTGAGAACCTACGTGCGTGGAATTCCCTTTGAGGGACTTGAAGGTTTTTTGATCAAGATGCAAACGTTGGATGACACCATTATCGATTTTACGCCACCGTTACCCAAACGCTGCGTGCAAGAATACTATCGTCATTTTGTGTACCAACAAGTGGATGCTCAATGCTATGTGGACGGATGTCATCGTCCCTTGATGTCCAAAAGTTACTGGATGGAAAAAGATGAAAAGGTAAACCCTCACAGCCCCACTCTCTCTGCTCGGCACCATGGCGTCCAGAAGAAAACGAAAAAGAAGAAAAACCACTCGGCGACGACGACGTCAAAAAGGAAGAGGAGGAGGAGTAGGAGGTATTTTTCCCCTCTTGGCTTTGGTCAATATAAAGAAAAAAGCAAAGGAAGTGGATGGTGGCAAAATTTCAAACGAAATACTCGTCAGGACTATAAAGAGACTCGCGACATAATCAAGCAAAACAAAGCACTTCAACGACTGTTGAACCGATGAGATTACCAAGGAGAACACGAAGGAAACGGCTACAACGACGTTCTTGTCAAAAACGTTTTTTTTTTACCCTTGAACGTTTTGGCTTCAGCTTTGGGGAGTTAAGTAAAGCCGTTGCTCTGGAAACGGACAAACGTATTAAAAGCTTCATCAACAAACCCAAGCAACGTCATCGTCGTCGTGGTCGTCGGTGAAACACAATGAAGCGAACGCAAAGAAAAAGAAGAAGAAGAAGAACGAGAAGAAAACGTCGTGGTCACGTGAATGGGAAAACTTTGGTCTTTGCTGACAGGCGCGGCTCAAGTTGGAGTCAAACTGGGCAAGAGCAAACGCGATAAAAGAATAGGAGCCCTGGGTGTAGGAGGTGCTGTTTCTAATTTTAGACCAAGACCGTGGGCAGTATGAAACGTCTTCGACGTCAATTACCGTTTTTACGGTCTGTGTTAAAAGAAGCCAATCGTTTTAAACGTCAAGAACTTTTACAACATGCCAATGTAGATCAAATCAATGCCGTCCGTGAACTGGTATTAAACCTATTGAAAAACAACATTCCCTTGACGCCACCCATCATGGCGCAGCTTCGTCCCTATAAAAATGTGCTAGGCAACCTGGGTCGTCGCCAACATTTGGTGAAAAAACGTCGTCAGTGGCTCGTCTCGCAAAAAGGGAGAGGATTGTGGCAAGGTCTTAACAACGTGTTATGTCAATGTGCTCGACGACCACAACAACGCTAAACCTTGCCACGTGGGTGAGTCTTTTGAATGACGCCAATCGGGAACGAGACGAGTGGAAAGAGAGTTGTTATTATTGGAAGCATAAACATCAGTTATATCGGGAATATATGCATATCTTATCCAGTGTACGTTTTGAGAGGTGTCGCGACATGGAGGACGGAGAACTCTGTGCACAGTGTAGCAACACCTCATGGTGGAAGTGTACATGATTCCTCAAAAGGATTTGGATCAACTCATTCAATATTACAAAGGGGAGTTAACGGAAAATGCTCTGCTCAACAAAGAGGCTAAGTTAGCGGCTAAGAAACGCATCTTGTTAGCCAACCCCAAACTACCACCAGCCATCGTCAATGCCAAAACCAAACCTCTGAGTCAAGAATTGACCAAGTTAACCAAACGCATACGTCAATTTCCTGGTGGTGTTGGTGTTAGTGCACCTGGTTGACCTCCAGGAGAGGAAGAAGGGGAAGAAGGGGATTTGGTGACGGGTTCCCGTAGAACAATGGTTGAAGCGCATTATAAAAGGCAGTCCGTCCACCCCCAAACCGCAAATCACTCCTTCAGGACCCATCAAGAAAAGCAAAGCGGTCTCCACCAGTAAAATTCCCGTCAAGTAAGGTATTCCTTCTACCAGTCGAGGAGATAGTGATTTTGGCTCTCGTTTAGAAGCCATTCGAGAACGTTGCAAGACCCTTGAAAAAAAGTTAGCCTCCAGTTCTTGGGCTAAAGGCAAAGGCAAAGGTTCTGGTCCCGTTAAAGGCAAAGGCAAAAGCACTCGAGAAGTGGAAAAGTTAAAACTCTTACCCGGGTGGGAAGATTGGACCTGAGGTAAAAAGTTGAGATGACGTTTGGATTACGACAGTGACTAGATGAAGACCCGTTCCAAGAAAAAAAACCTTAAGTAAAAAAAAAGGGGGGAGGAGGAGAACCCAACGAGTATGGGGTGTGGACATTCAAAACGGGTTGGCTAAAACCGGCATTGAATTTCATTGGCCTGGCCACCAGTACATGGGACCCGCTACTAAACTTGCCAAACGTCTCGGAGATCCCGGCATCAATCGATTGGACAAGATTGCCAAACAACACGACATTGATTACAGTCATGCTTAGAATTTGCAAGACAAGTGGAAAGCCGATACCAAGATGTTCAAAGCCATCGATCGTTTACCCGGCAAGGAAACCATGACGGAACGTGTAGTGAAAAGAATCATGCAAGCCAAGAAACGTTTGAAATTGTAAAACACTTTTTTAATTGTACACTCACTTTAATCGCACACAAACTTGTTATTGTTGTTGTTTCATGAAAAAATAAAAGTACATTTTAGAAGAAAAAATATCTACTGCTGCTGCTTTTCATCATAAAAAAGACTGGAATCAAAATTGTTAATAACATCGTTCCAAACATTCTCCCAGTCATCCGGGATCATGTCCTCAACCAAGTTCTCAAAGTTATCTAAATCAAAATTGTTCTCAAGACTTTCCAGTTGGGATTGTTCATCCATGTCTGCAATCAACCCATCGAGCCACTCAGACAATTCTCCGTCCCACACATGTTAATCCATCGTTTCAATTTGATTGTAATCAAGGTTCAATATGTCGGGTTGATTGATATCCTCCTGGTTTAACATGTCCAAAAACGACAAGGCTTCTTCTTGTTCTTGTTCTGCGTCAGGTGTCTTACAAAATGTTTCCATGTACATCGGAAGTGATGTACACATGTTCATTGAAAGTACGTGATCTCGAGAGGGAGATTTCAAGTAATCGGTCAGAGTCACCGTACGTTTTTCAGGCCCTAAGGCTTTCAGTTTCTCTTGAGTTCGCTTTTTCTCACCATGAAAATTGTCCAATTGCTCTTGTATTGTCTTTCCGAATGTTTTATCCCTCTTTTCTCGATACACAGCCATGAACTCACGATTCTCATCATCACGAGTTTTACATCGCTCTCGATATTACCTTTGACGCATTATTCGAAACTCTCGGTTAACCTCATAATATCGACGATGATACTCTCGCACCTTTTCCCTATGTGTCTCTCGATATTGCTTTTGATACGCACGAACTTTTTCCCTGTGGGCTTCCTGGCATCTTTTTGGAACCTCGCGAATTTTTTCTCGATGTTTTTCTCGGTATCTTTTTTGGGCCTCTCGAACTTTTTCTCGATGTCTCTCTCGGTATCTTCTTTTGCCCTCCATCACTTTTTCTGGGTTCGTTTGTCTATACATTTTTTTGTACTCCGCAGTTTTGTCCGGGTACTTTTCACAGTATCGTTTACGCTTCGCCAGTAATCTGTCCCGGTGTTTTTGATAATACTCTGCTCTTTTTTTGTTTCGTCGGGCGCGTTGGTCTTCTTCCTCCGTTATTTCCTTGGCGGTGGGGTAATTGGTCTCTTGAACAAGTGCATCCAGCCGGGACCCACAAAGTCTAGTCCCTCCACAAACCACTCACAAGTAAATTGGGGATAAATACCCGGGGGACACTGTACTTGTACGAGTTCCAATCTTGACAATTGAGCATTCAATTTGTCTTGCTCATGTTGGTGCAGCTCTTCAGCAAACTGATCCAAACTTTGATCTTTTAAAAACTGAAACTCTTCATGAACCTCTTCCAAAATCTCATCAACTCTCACTTTCTTCTTTCCTTTGACTTCTTCTTCTTCTTCTCTTTTCAGTTTCCGCTTGTTAACAGTAGGATTCATGATGAGAGGAAAAGCCCCCAAACTTCCGATCTTTTTATAGTCTCTATTCTTCTTTCCCCGAAAAGATTCTTGGGTAAAAAAATAAATACATAGGGGGGAGGGGGTACCCCCACTATTTACTGTCATTTTTGTGTTCACGTGACTCGTCTGTCATTGGTGGTCACACCCCCACTCCACTTCGACTCTTCCAACCCCACCCCTCCAATGACGTAAGACAAAAGGGATTGGTCCACCAGACTTTGTCACAAAACCCGTTTTTCTTTTTAAAAATGAGGCGCCAACGTAGTGTTTTCATCATTTCTCACTCTACCATCATGTCATCAAACCCAGAAGAAGAACAACAAGCTGGTTCTAGTGGTGTTTCCCGCGAGGAAGTCTTGGCTTTGCTAGGTCTTGACATGTCAGACAATGAAGAAGATCTGTTATGTCACGAGGTCATGGCGGATGGTGAAGAAGAAGAAGAAGAAATGTGCAATGAAGTCATGGATCATTTTGAACTTCAACGAGCTTTTCAGACCCAACTCCTTCAACAGAGTGGAGGAAGACTGGATCCATAAACCCGCGTGGGAACCTTTGAATTTGATCTTGAACCCTTTTTGGATCGACGCAGTAGCCGAATGGGAGTTCGCGAACGCCATTTCACTACCCGATTACGTCAAACGGGTAATTTTGTAGACAGTCCTGACGTGGTCCACGATCCGCCGTGGATCGCGTGTTGGCCACCACTCCCAACCTGCACGATCGAGACCGTCTCTATTTCACTCTCAGTTCCAATCGTCTCACCAGCAATTTCCAAGGGTGGGGATTACGCGCCGGCGAATGGCGAGATGAAGGAGTTCGGTTGGATGCCCTTCTCAATCGCTTGGCTCAAACCCTAAATAGCAACGAACAGTTTGAAATGGACGATTCGTTCCAATTGTAAATCACTCAAGTCCACCATCCCCCTCAGGGAACCGGCAAACCACGCCGACTAAAATCGGGTCATCAAAATCTCCAAATTTTCAAGCAGAAGAAAAAACCGTCATTACCATCCGAAATGACGATGTTTTGTGTTGTGTTTGGGCTCTGGTCACCGCCAAAGCTCATGTAGACAAACATCCAAAATGTAGATCGTTCAAGGAGGGAAGAAAAATCCAAAGAGAGCAAGCCTTGCTACTCCATGACGAAGCCCACGTACCATTCGCTCCTTGTGGGTACGAAGAGTTGACTAAGTTCAGTGCAGCGCTATCTCTCAACGAGTACCAGATCCTCTTGGTTGACGCGGACCGTGAATTCCACGTGAGTAGTTTTGGACCATCCGGGCCCAAAAATCTCATCTTGCTTCATGAGAAAGTCACTACGATGTCATTACCCGTCTCCCTGGGCTTTTCGGGTCCAGTTACGTGTATGCCCACTGCTTCAAACCCTACGACCACCAAGGACGTCACCGCTGCCAAGCCAAACTCAAGTGCCGCGCCTGTCTCCAAAAAGATTGTCCTGATTTTCTCCACGCTCACCAACGCGGTCTCAAAGCCTCACAACGTTGCCATGCTTATGGACGAGACTTTTTTGGAGACACCTGTTTCCAAAACCATCGTACCAAAAACATAGCTGGAAAAGCTGCTAACACCATCCAACCAACACAATCCAGCATCTGTTTTCATCTCCGTAAATGTGTAGGATGTCTCAAACTGGAAGTGGGGTTCAAAAAACATTCAATGTCATCGTTGTGGATACGTGGACTGCCCTTCCTGCCACCAGTACGTCAATGCTCAAACCCACCGTTGTTTCATTCAGTGAGCTCCCAACCCCTCAAGAAATCCAAGAGCAGAAAAAGGAACGCAAACGCAAACGGCAACGACAAGGAGGTCCTCCTGCCAAACGGGGTGCTGCTGCTGGTCTCCAAACCTTGCAAGCCAATGAGGAAGAAGAAGTCGACAAAGAAGAAGAAAAACAAGACCTTCCACCCCAGCACGTGTTTTTTGACTTCGAGGCCATGCAACCCCAAGAACACCATGTGGCCAATCTGGTAGTCGCAGAAACTGAAAACGAGCCTCGACCCTTTTGTTTCCGAGGAGACCAGTGCATTAAACAGTTTCTCGAATGGTGGATACCCTGACCCTAGAAGACACGCGTCAAGTTAACGTCATCGCCCATAACTTTCAAGGCTATGACGGGTACTTTGTCGTTAACCAATACCACTCTGACAACCAAATTGTCAAACAGCTCCGCAACGGATGCAAACTCTTAGAAGTCAAACATGATAGTATCCGTTTCATTGATTCCATCAGCTTCTTCCAGATGCCCCTCTCGGCGTTTCCCAAAACCTTTGGGCTCACCGAACTCAAAAAGGGTTACTTCCCCCACAAGTTCAACATTCCCGAAAACCAAGAGTACGTGGGACCCATCCCCGCCATCGACTACTACATGCCTAAAGTCATGTGCCCTGATAGACGTCAAAAGTTTGAAAAATGCACCAGGAGCAACGCAACAACCAAGTCATCTTTAATTTCCAAAAAGAATTGGTGGCCTACTGTGAATCCGATATCCGCCTATTGTAAGAAGGGTGTTTGACGTTCAAGCGTTTGTTTGAAGCCAAAACGGGGTTCAACCCGTTTGAACATGTCACCATCGCTTCGGCCTGCAACCGCGATCTGCGCATGAACTACATGATCCCTAACAGCATTTTCAGTGAACCCGTAGGTGGATGGCGAAATCGCGTCAACCAATCCCAAGCGGCCATCGAATGGTTAACCTGGTGTGATCACCGACTCCGTCGGCAAGCCCTGGATCAACTTAGCCACGAAGACCTGGAAGCTCACCACATGATGGCACGCGCCTACCCCGATTATCCTCATCCATCTCAACGCCATTACCTTCAACACGTGGGTAATGGTGGTGAGTACCACGTACCCTGCACCACCTTCACCGTCGATGGTTTCCATCACGAGTCCAACACTGTCTACGAATTCCACAGATGCTTCTGGCACGGGTGCCCCCAAGTGTTATCCCGTACTTGACGAAACCCATTTACGCCTCTGTGATCGCACCATGCAGGATGTCTACAACAAGACCCAAGAAAAAATGAGGCAAGTTCAGACCAAAGGGTAAAACGTCAAGGAAATGTGAGAATGTGAGTGGACCCACCTCAAGCAAACCCGCTCGGACGTCCAAGCGTACGTGGATTCCCTGCAGTTCGTGGAACCCTCAACCCTCGTGACGCCTTTTGCGGAGGACGCACCAATGCCGTCAAGCTCTACCATCACGTGGCACCAAGTCAAAAGATCCACTACATCGATTACACCTCTCTTGTACCCCTGGGTCAACAAAACGTTCATCTACCCCAAAGGTCATCCCCAGTTTATCTCGCAACCGGGTCACACCAACATCGATGACTACTTTGGTTTCGTGCAATGCCAAGTACTTCCCCTGCGTGAACTGTACCATCCCGTACTGCCATACCGTCAGGGTGGTAAACTCACCTTTCCCCTCTGCGCCACCTGCGTGCAAAACGAAATGGACAAACCCCCTTGAAGAGATCCTATCAGTGCGCACACTCTGATCACGAACACAGCCTCACTGGCACGTAGTGCACCCCGGAATTGCAAAAAGCCGTCGAGTTGTGTTACGAAATCCAGTACATCTACGAAGTGTGGCATAATTCCTCAAACCTGTCAAGGTCTCTTCCAAGACTACGTCAACACCTAGTTAAAAATCAAACAAGAAGCCAGCGGATGGCCCAAATGGGTAGGCGACGACGAAACCAAACGCCAACAGTACATCTGAGAGTACTATGAGCACGAGGGTATCCAACTGGAGTACGACAAGATTGAGTACAATGCAGGTCTCCGTGCACTGGCCAAAATGATGCTCAATTCCATGTGGGGCAATTTCGGGGAACGTCTCAACAAGACCCAAGTCAAAGAATTTCGTGACCACCAAGCCTTCCACCGTTTCCTGGATACGGACACATTGGATGTACGTCACGTGTCCTTCATCAACAAAGAAATGGTGGACGTCCACTATCAACATCAAGAAGAAGACATCCTCGTGTCACCCAATCTCAACATCTTCGTGGCCTGTTTCACTACCAGTTGGGCACGTCTCCGTCTTTATGAAGCCCTCCAACTCTTGGGCCAACGCGTGCTGTACTACGACACGGACTCGGTCATTTACCTGGAGGAACTGGGACAACCCAACCCTCCCTTAAGAGACTATCTCGGAGAGTTTACTAGCGAATTGGATGCTGACGATTACATCATGGAATTCGTGTCGGAAGGTCCCAAGAATTATGGGTACCAAACCAAAAAGGGTAAAGTCGAGTGCAAGGTTCGCGGCTTCCGTCTCATCAGTGAAGGCAAAAGCCAATTGAATTACGACGTCATGCGCTAGAATGTTCTCGACGAAGTTCAAAAGCCTCAAAAGGAACCGCCCCAAACTCAAGTCATCAAAACGCATCAGATCGTCAGAGACGCCAAAACCTATGATCTCTTCACCTTTCCAGACTACAAGTGTTACCAGCTGGTGTACGACAAGAGAGTCATTGAACCCAGTACTTTCCAAACCTACCCTTACGGATTCCAACAAGGGGGTCACAAGGAAAAAAACTTTTTTGAAATTGATTTCGTGACAGGCTGTCTAGGAATCAAAGTTGACTTTCCTCGGACGAAAATTTGAATTTTTTGGCCGCTATTTTTCTCCGGAGTTTATATATTTCTATGCTGTTTTCGAATGAGTGAAAGTTTTGTTCCTAATTCAAGATAAAAAGGAAACAATTCCCGCCATCTCGATCATGTAAAGACGTCATGATGATCTACAAAGAAACGACCAGTGGCATCTACAACATTGCAGACCAACAGAACATCTCATTCCCAGTCTACTGCGTCTTTGATTCTGAGTCTGGTGTCGCATGGACTCTGATTCAGTCTCACTCCTTGCAAAACAATGACGCGTTTCAGAGCAAAGCGTTCTACTTACACGACATGCCAATCGACCAGGATGCACCTGAATGGAACAGCAACCGTCTGTCAATGTCCCGTATGTAGTCCATTCAAGATGTCTCCACTCACTGGAGAGCCACTTGTAACTTTACGACCACTGGCGTGGACTACCATGATAACTGGAGAGCGTCACTGAAAAACTTGGATTTGTTTGTGGAGCCTGCACAGACACATTTTGTCTTTCTTCTGAGATTGTCAACATCAGTAGAAATGAGTGTGCTAACTGCACAGTTTGGACTGCTTACAGCCCGGTGTACTCCCTTTACATTGATAGCTGGTGCAGCCAATAACGTGGCTGTGAATTCCACGGACCGGCTGGAGAGATAGGGAACGAAGAATTTCGGTTTCTACGGGTCAACCAACACTGCGTTTTGCTGCAGCTCCTCTACAAGTTCCACAAGTCAGTTCTGGCTTGGGAGCTTCTAAATTTTAAATAAAGGACATGTCGGCAAAAGACTAAACCTTACTACAGAACTGAAAATTGCAGATAAATTGACTAAGCCACCATTAACACCAGATTACTATCGACTGCTGTCAATTGACTGCGGCAACATTAGGTTTCCACTAGGTGCATAAATAGGTTAACTGTCACGTTTCGCATCTTCATTTTGTTTACATTGAAACTGTCAATTATATTGCCATAAAAAAATATTGTGTCGGAGAACTACAAACCCCCATATTGCTACTAAATTCTTTTGGGCTATTAAAAAATCAATAACGTGATATTTCACCGATCACGTTTGTCACACAATTAGTAAAAAGGTGCATCTTCTAATTAAATCTTTGTAAAGTTTTTCCTTATTTGTAGACATTATACCTGCCACAAAAAGCAAAAAGATTGTCTAATATGTGTAGGAAGCAGCTTAAATATAGACCTTGTGTTACCAGTTGTGTTAACCTAGCCTTTAGGCTTGAAGGAGACAGGATCCTTTGGAAATATCAGTAACATCGTCTGGGAACAGTAAGTTACAAAAAAATGAAATGTCCTGCAGTATAAATACACCATGTATGCAAATCACCCCAACTGTGAGAGTTTAGTTCTTTGCAAATAATGGGTCTTGTATTGGTCTTGTACATGTTATTCATCTTACCAACTTGTTTAGGGGAGCTCTGAATTTAAATAGCTTTATGCGACGGCTAACACAATGGAGCTTTTTAATCTGCAGATAAAAATAAGATCCTCATCTTCATGGGTAAAGTCCAGTCAAGACAATTTGATGGAACCAATAATTGCAAAACGATCCAAATTATTTAGCTAACCAGTTTATCCTAGCATGCTTCGAGAAATGTGTCCAACTTCTCCAATTTCCTCTCACATTTCTCTGATTGTAAACGAAATCAGCAATTAACGTTCTTGCTTTATCAACTCAATGCTAAGAAGTCATGTGAGTCAATGTTCACCAACGTTTTCGGAAAACAGTTGAAACATCGAGTTATATCTTAACTCTTAACTTTCTTCAGGTTCATTTAAATTGCCAAGGGTTACTAAAGCCTAGCGGGTTAGGGGCCTTCACTCGCGTGCTGTATAAAAAAAAACTGACGCAGAATGAGAAATCAGTTGACTCTAATATAGAGCATTATCTAAACGAATTCTGGATTGAGTTGAATTTGGAAAAGGGGCAGCTGGATGGAAACCCGTGGAGTAAGACATTCGAAGACAATGTTAAGCTTCGTGATAGCCTTGAATTTCAGACGAAGTGATGATATTCGGTATAGAACGAAAAGAACTGTCACAAATTAGAATTTTTGATGACCACCTGAAATTGAGGAAACTTTCTGCACACTTATATTTTGCAACGCGGGTTCATTTTGCGATAACTGCTTACTGAAGTAATATGTTATCATCATATCGCCTTTAAGTAGTTTGGACAACATCGTCTACTTTTCATAGATTTCTTTCTCTAGTTATGGCTCACGTCCAGTTCGCTTTAAACCCTTCAGTTTCAAGGTGGACAGTATCATCAAGGTCTAAGAATCATTTGCAGAGATAACATTTTGGCCTCTTGTAAAATTCATACTGCACTATAGTTTTAAATGCAAGCAGTCACTTGGTTACCTTGTTAAAAAAAATGGCTTTCATTTTTTTTTATCGGCAAGTCTTTCAATGCTGCATGTTATATACTTTCAATTGGTAAAATATTTTTTGAACAGAACTACGAGTGTAACTGGAAAAGAAAAGCATACAACAATATTCCAATCAACGAATTATAGCACACACTAAGCCTCTTAATACCAATTCATCTTGTAAATCGCAATTTCAATAGTCAGAATTGCAATTGTACTTAGCTTACAAAAAACAACACATCTGCGCAGCAAGAAGTAAAACGAAAGGAATAAGCGCGGTCTGTCGTTGAAGCATTTTTCATAAATTATTTTCTTATTGTAAGCAAAAAATTTGCTTACCCAATCTCATTGTAAAAAGTGTTGCTTACAATCTTATTGTAAGCTCAAATTTGTCACCTATCGTTGAAGAATTTTCCATAAAGTATTTTCTTATTGTAAGCAAAAATTTGCCATCAATGTTTCGTTAAAAAACAATAAGTGAAACCTCTTATCATTTGTACAAATTCTATAAATCAACGTAAAGCAATGAAAAATTTTTAAACAGTCGTGATAAACTCTCACGAAGGAGTGACAGCAAACAAACACATCAACCAAAAGAGTTAAAGCCTACCTTAACATTTATGTAAGTTCAACCACTTGGGGAGGTCAAAACAACTTGATTTATTATCTGCAAAGTCCGAAAAAGCATTATCCTTTTCATAGGTATCCAATTCAAGGTTTGTTAATCATTTTCGAAACGTGGCATCATTTACGTTGCAACTGACTTAGTATGAAACAACAGGAGCCTAAATAAATAATGCTTTATTGTTTGTGTTGACTTGATATATAGCTTTGGAACATTGACATTGACGTGTTGACTTAATTTTTCGCTCTGCAACGTTAAATAGAAACACTGGGTGAAAAAACTTATTATTTATACGAGATCCAGCTAAAAATGTAATAAGAATTCACCATCTAACTAACTACTTTTAGAGCTCAATATCTGCGTATCTTTCTTTTATTAAATCTTTCTTAGTTATCCAATTCAAGCAATGTTATCCTTTGCTTTTAACGTGAGAAATTCATGAATAATTTAACCTGACTTTTCGCCCTAATGTTGAAATAAAAGAAATGAGGCTAACGTATCCAGTTTTATTATTTACGTGAGAGTACAGTACAATCCACATTTTTATAAGAATCTAGTGCCTGAATTATTAACTTCATAGTCAACGATCTGTGTTACTAGTATTAATGCTAAAATAAGAATAGAAGCGCCACACAAATGATGGCTTGCGTTCGTGGATTTCTATCGTTGTTTGCTATATTTCTTTTTAGAATCTCAAAAACTTACTGTCAATGTGCAAGTGGAATGTGCGAGACAAAATCTTTGTCTCTACTTTCCAACTCGAAACATAACCGTTCACTTGATGGTTACGTTTTTGACACTTTAAACTTTTCGATCTAGAAAGAATGTCTTAACATGTGTTTGTAGAAATGCCAGTGTCTCTCGTTCAATTTCAACGAGATCACCAAAACCGAAAACTGCGAGCTGAAAGATGCAAGTACAAAACTGGCACCAGAAGCAGTGAAAGCTTAAGAAAAGGAAGGAGTCACTTATTACGAGCCAGTCAGGATGTACAACGACAAAAATGTAAGTAATATGTATCCAAAAATCATCTGTTTTATAACATGTTAAAGGTGTCATGTTTCTCTTTTGCTAGTGTAACTTTAACTTAAATATGTAAACGAGGACTTTCTGATATTTTTGCGAGCTGTACTCCATTTTGAAGTGCCCTATAAACAACTCAAAATCATCTCAAGGGAGTAAGTAAAAATAGAACGCTCCTGCAAAATAAGCGATGCAGACAAGATAAATAGAACGCTGCTACACAAAATCCTAGAGATTAGTATCTCATATACTTTTATAATTACCGACAGAAAGTGTGAGAGAATGAGAGCATGTACGGTAACCCACTTTAATTTATTTTGTACTCGTTTCGAGCTTTCTTGATTAAGTAAGGCGTTTATTTTCTTTATAGGTGATTCGTTTATGTTCATACCAGTTCATACCAGATTCGTTTATGTTCATTCCAGAGAGTTCCTCATCAATCCTGTCCACAACCAACCTGTCATAACAAGTGTTGTGAGACCGCCCCCTGTCAACATGGTGGCACTTGTCGTGAACTATGTGACGTCAACAACAGAAGGTTCCAGGCGTCACGGGACACAGGTGTCAGTTTCCAGTGCGATCCTGTAAAGACATCATGGTGATTCACCGTACCAAGAAGCAACCAATAGTATTTACAACATTGTAGATAAACAGAACATCTCATTCCCAGTCTACTGCGAATTTGGTTCTGAGTCTGGTGTCTCATGGACTCTGATCCAGTCTCACTCCTTGCAAAACAATGACGCGTTTAAGAGCAAAGCGTTCTACCTACACGACGTACCAATTAACCAAGATTCGCCTGAATGGAACAACTACCGTCTGTCAACGTCCCCTATGAAGTCCATCCAAGATGTCTCCACTCACTGGCAAGCCACGTGTAATCTTCCGACCGAAGGCGTGGACTTTTGAGACTACTGGAGAGTGTCACTGAAAATTTTGGATTTGCGATCAAGATTGCTGGTATCAGGGAGTTGTCCGTGAGTTCGAAGGACGGGCTGGAGGAGTATCAAACAAAGATAATTTCGGTTTTTACGCGACAACCAAAACTGCCTTTCGCTGCACTTCTTCCATGAGTTCCATCGGTCAGTTCTGGCTTGGCAGCTTCTAGGCTTTGAACAAAGGAGGTGTCGTCAATAGATTAAACCACATCACAGAATTGAATTTTACAGTATCGAGGTTTTTCATATTCGCTGACATTTTTTTGCTTTCATAATGGCTGTGGTAATTTTAATTTTGCACTATAGTACTATATTATTCCTGCGGTCATTGCTGTAGTTTAAGGTATGGAGAGTGACACACCAGCGTAGACAAGGAACGACACGGAGAGTCTCTCGAAGGAGACCGAACACAGATCTCTCGGGAGGGGGGTGGGTCGCGAAATTTGGAGGACTAGCTTTCACTCTTTACTCTTACTGCGAAAATGTGGCAGATTGAAATAGGAGTGGCTTAAATATCAGTGCTAAAGCAATCAGAGAGTAGCTTGGGGAACACATACCCATTTATCGTCATATACACGGGGTTAATGACTTGCATGCATAATAAAGTATATTCAAATGACTTTGAATAGTGCTATATTATTCCTGCAGTCATTGTTGTAGTTTAAGGTATGGAGACTGACACTCCAGCTCCTACACTCTCCTACCTTCGTTGGCTTCCCAGGAACTAGAATAAGCCTTAACGTAAACTGTTACCCTCCAAACCTTAAAAAAACACCCCCTTTCCCACCAAAAAACCAATCTGAAGACAAAAAGTTAAAAGGTGTACTTTGCTACAAGCTCTCACCTAAGATAAGTTTATTGATCGTTAAGAAAATTAAGGACGAAGAAAGGTGGAAATTACATCAAGACATAAAGCTATTGAAGAACGCCTTATACGGCGTACTCGTTTACAACTCACTCCTGTAATCTTAAGTTATAAGATAAGTCAGAAAAAATCTGAGTCCTCCCAACGGGAGTCTAACCCATGACCTTCCTGGTGCCGGTTGGATGCTCTAACCACTGAGCTATGGGGGACTCGTGGTGAGCGAGGCCATATAACTGGGTTCATATGTGACACAGGCCTGCTTTTACTACAGGCTCATATGAACCCAGTTATATGGCCTCCCTCACCACGAGTCCCCCATAGCTCAGTGGTTAGAGCATCCAACCGGCACCTGGAAGGTCATGGGTTCGACTCCCGTTGGGAGGACTCAGATTTTTTCTGAGTAATTAGGACTGTTTCAACATTTCTTCTTTTAACAAGATAAGTCATTTCTTCACCCAAAGCTTCGATTATGATCAAATGATCAAAATCGGATAATCTGAAGCTCCCCAATTACTATCGGAAAGGATATACAATCATATCCCACGGTAGGGGAGCTAGTTATACGTAAATGAAGTGAAACTCCGAGTGCTACGAAAGATTTCACTAGCTAGTGGGGGGCAAAAGCCTGAGTAAAACCCTGAAGCCCATTCCAGGACAAAAACTGTTCAGTGGAGTTGGCACTAAGGTTCGCCAACTTTGCGGCCGCTCCTGCTGGGTTTAAAACCTCTTTCACGTTAATGTAATGCATAGCCTGTTTACTAGACTTCCAACCTATATGATCCATTATTTCGTAAAGCGGAACGTCGGCTACTGCAAGAGATACCGCGTCCCTCCGCGAATACTGTGTAACGTAAACCGTTGGGCTAACCACTGGGGCCCTAAGGCTTGGCTATATTCACTTAAACGCGATTGGGCCGCAGCTGGGGCAAAAGTGTGGGGAGAAATATTACCCTCCTTTGTCACTGATCTAAAAAGGTAACCTCTGCTTAGGTCAACCTGAAGCAGCGACGCAATCTTAAAGTAAATTTCAATGCCGGAGACGGGACACAATAACCGATTCCGCCCCCTTTTAAAAGCGAAAAGATTCGAATCCCCATTTCTTAAGGTTTTAGTCCATAAATGGTTAAACAAGAAACCGGAATTGTCTGAAAGGAAGAGGATCTCCGCGGTCTTGACATTAGCCAAGTCGGAAGTCCGATCGCTTGAAAAGAATAACGCCTTAAAGAACGCTTGGTCCATTGCCAAAATAAAAACTTGTAGGGGATTTAGCGTCGGTAGCGATCAACGTGTATGCAGATAACTACACAACAACTCTAAATGAGATAAAAGAAAAGGGTTCGCTTGAGAAGGGGTTACTCTAGCCTGAAGCTGCTCGGAGCGGATGCTAGCCAGATATCGCGAAACCTCTAAAGCGCTAGCGGGATTCCCTATACCTAAAATGGGGTCCCAATCATGAACTCTAAAATTCTGTGCAAAAATAGACCTTAACTTCCCTTTCATAGAATCTACTGTCCCAAACGCTAAACGCGTCGGGCAAGTACAATTAGTAGGGCCCTTGTGACCAAGATGCTCACAAACATCGGTATGAATCTTCGTTCGTCCAGTTTGGTCCTTCCAAATAAGGAATTTCATGATCTCTGGAGGGCGACACGACTGTAAGTCCTTTGGGGGCCTCAAAGCAGCGAGAAACGCCGATACCTCAGCTTGCAAAGCCAATTTCTGCTTGACGTAGGGAGAACTTTGTCGAGCTTCAGAGAGATCAGCCAGTCGCTTAGCAATGGCGGTTTCTTCCACTACAAATTTGAGCTTCTTTAACGGCTGGGAAGAAGTGTCGAATCTCTTCCTTTTGTAACCACAACGCTGACAAAAGTTAAAGGCTTCGTCGTTTGGCTGCGAGCAAGACAGGCATGCTACTGCAGGCTGGATCAACCGTGCAACAAATGGAAGTGGCTGAAAATGTCCAAAAACAAAGTAGAAAAAATTCAGTACCTGTGTTGTCAGTCCCGGGCGGATACTCTAAAGACCCAGAGTTCGTAGGGGCAGGGAGCAGGAACAAAACCCTGCTTAGATGGTGACAAGATTACATTTAGGTCATTCTTAGTGCCCAAGTGAAAATAATCAGATGAGACTGCTCGCAGAACCGACCAGCAGACGGGAAGCGGCGACAATAAAGGCACAGCAATAGTAAAGGAAATGTGAAAGGGCAGAAGGAACCGCAACACCACACCCACCAAGTTAAAAGGCGGAAAAACATATGGATTTTCCCATAACTTGACTTCAGATTCCGGGCACTGGGCAAATAAATTAACCCAGCAGCCTCTTTCGAGGCACATGGGGTGAAATGTGGTAGGGTGTTTCCCGAAAGATGTCGCTGCGCATTGGATTCTAAGGCCATAAGATCCAGACAGTGACCGCAACGACCCCCGAAGGCTGCCTGGACACGCGACCACGCCTGCCTAGACAGCATTGATTCTGACTTGGAAAGATATCTTGAGGGCTCATCCACTGCATTTTCTTTCGACGAGACGTGAAATTACTCCAAATGCAAGTTTCGTTTAGAAACCACCCCGAAAAGAGCCTTGGTTGCGTCAGAGAGTTCCTGGCTTTAAGTGCCTTACCTGTGCCAGGTGTGGATTAATACCTGACTGTCTGGTATGAGGTCTATTCTGCAATCCTGGACTTGTGCCGGAGCTGCCTCAAGAAGTCAAACAACTGCTAATGTTTTTTTAGTCGAAATATGTAGTTTCATCTCCTCTTGCGACCAATAATCCCTCACAGTAAGATCATTATCAGAAAGGTGGATGATACCCCCCATCATCAAGCCTGAGGCGTCACTCTCTACAGATATCCTTGTATGTTTCCCGGTTCTCCAACTAACGTGGCCCGTCCACGTGTCCATGAATCTCCAATGCGTACTCTCCTCCCTCAAGGGACTAGCAATGACCAACAATGTTCCTTGTAAACAATTTAGCCGCCGGGACTGCGAGAGCGAAAGAGATGCACTTCCCTTGGAAACGTTGCAAAGTTTTTGTTGGTACCATTTTCTTCAGCTTGAGGATGGACTCTCGCAGTGCAATGAATTTCTTGAGTTTTTCAGGAGGGATCTTAAACGCCTACAACTCTGAATCAACGGTCAAACCCAAAATCTCTAGGGAAGTGACTTGGGTAAGAACTGACTTGGACAAACCTAGCATGTAGCCTAGGTCAATCAGCGTCAAACAAACGAGACGTATGGCGGCTTCAGCTGCCTTTTGACTAAAGGCTCGTGAGCGCTTCTCTATGGGTATAGACTATGGACCCGAAGAGCGCATGAGTTCTCCCGTCAAGCGATCTTCAATGTAGATTGAGCACGGAATGCCTTCATCTCTAAAGAAACTTGAAACCGCTGGGCCTATTGTGTGATAAATGAAAGCGGATTCCTTCCACCCAAACGGAAGAGAACGAACAACAAGCCACCATCCTGCCCATTGAAAATGAGTCGAAAGAATGAGTCGAAAGAATGAGTCGAAAGTCAAAACAAACAACAAATGTCACAAAGACATAGCGGGAAAGTTCTGAAAACCAACACATCTAATGCGTAATTCAACTTTATTACAACACATTGGCAACAAACGGCGACACAAGCATGACTATAGGAACAACAGTTCTAAATCCTAGGGGTTGGACTCGTCACGGCGGGGGCGCTTGAGACTGGGCATTTTCTCTCATGCCTCTGCTTCTTAGAGCAACAATACTGCAAATGGCATTGGGAGGGCAGCTAATACTATGATAAGGTCCTCCCCTTCGGGTTGAGAAGTGCCCCCTTTCTGTTCAATTTATTATCCGATGCAATAGAATGGGTCCTCCGCCATCACTGCCTCATTTCATTTGTCTGCCATATCCTTGATGACTTTTTTGTCATCGAACCAGCCTCATCCTTCCCCCCTTTCAATCTGCCATGTACACAGAGCTTATCTAGTATGCTGTTGTCCTTTAAGAATTTGGGTATCCCCATTGCAGCAACCCTTGAGTTCATGGGTATTATCCTGGACACTGTCCGGATGGAGGCTAGACCTCCAGCAGACGAGGTTGAACGTATCCAGGCCTCTTTTGCCCTCTTTCAGACCAAAAAGACATGCACCTTAAAGGAGTTGCAGTCTCTCATTGGGACTTTGAACTTTGCATGCAAAGCTATCCCCCGTGGGAGATCTTTTTGCAGCGGATGATTGAGCTAACTCGTAAGGTTTCTAAACCACATCACCACATTAAATTAAGAAATGGATTCTTTAAGAACCTCACTATATGGCAACAGTTCATTCACACCTGGAATGGGGCTGGGTTTTTCTTGCCTACTTTGTGGGTGGACTCCGACTCCTTAGAACATTATACTGATGCCTCAGGCACGCTTGGGTATGGTGGGATCCTAGGTAAAAAATTGGTTTCAAGGTCAGTGGGAAACTCACCACCAACTCACTGCCCCTGGTATTAGCATTGCCTGGCAAGTGCTATTTGCTTTGGTAGTAGCATGCCACCTATGGGGAGCTGAGCTCGCAAATAAGCGCATTGTTTTCTATTGTGAAAATGAATCAGTTGTCAGTATAGTGAACTCTAAGCGTTCCCGCATTCCCAGGGTTATTGACCTGGTTCGCCATCTGACACTCCTAACCTTAAGGCATAATTTCTACCCGAGGGCTAAGCACATTGAAGGCAAGAAGAATGAAATTGCGGATGCCCTTTCTCGATTTCAGATGGACCGCTTTCGCAGACTGGCCCCCATGCAGACCTGGCCCCATGTCCTGTGCCCCAAGAACTCTTTGTGATCTAAATGCAGACATCCAGAACTATTTAAGCCTATTTAAGAATGAAGAGTTAATATTCTTACTCCGTCAGAAACTGCGATGGGATGCTACTTTAACTTAATTAAGGTTGTCCTCCTGAAGTGTCATTAGAAACACCCTAGCACTCACTTTTGTAAGGTAATAGAAACACCTCAGCTTTAAGAGTACAGGGACCATTTCATGTGCACCACCGAAAGAAACTCCCCACAACAATCAAACTATTAGGCCGCTCTCCCTACCACAAACTATACTCATAGAATTTCAAATTTAAATATATTTACACATAAAGAAAATGTTACCAAGAGCGCCATAACAAGCAGGTAGAACACCACAATCGCACCTTTTTTTAAAGTTTTTCTTCTCGTTGTTATTACCTTTACACATATCCTTTTAATGACTGTTGTATAGTATTGCTAAGATTGCTGATTTGGTTGCGAGTTGTACTCCATTTGTACTGAAAATGAAGTCAAGGTAGTACATAAATACAACGCTACTACAAAATAAACCACAGAGATAAATAAATAGAACGCTGCTACACAATAAATAGATTAGTATCTAACATACTTTTATAATTATTAACGGAAAGTATGAGAGGATAAGAGCATGTACGGTAACATGCGATTTCCAGATTCAATAAAAGAGTTTGTTTACTTGATGGTTGATTCGTTTAAGTTCACACCTTGATTTTCAGGGAGTCTCTCACCAGCCCTGTCTTCAATCCACCTGCCAAAACAAGTGTTGTGAGACCGCCCCCTGTCG
>Ga0126336_10000080_pt1 | contig 24227 bp, 13 predicted proteins | sample SidCmetagenome_FD_92530 | JGI IMG/M metagenome (GOLD analysis project Ga0126336, IMG submission 92530) | Coral microbial communities from El Islote,Puerto Morelos, Mexico - Siderastrea C C metagenome | ecosystem: Host-associated > Invertebrates > Cnidaria > Coral | place: El Islote,Puerto... | reverse complement strand
ATGAAGCGTCTTTTTAATTGAAATATTGATAACTTCAAATCCAATTTTCTCTCGCGGGGTCAGCTTGGGAGCAAAAGTAATGATAAGTTCTTCTTATCTGTTCTCAAAATGTGACAGTGCTGTGAGTATTTTTTTGGTAACTTAATTTTTGCACTTACTGCTCGAACGTTGAGCGGAAACCGTCTTAAGCTTTTAAGTTACAAAGACCTTAACTAGCTCTGCAGCTTTTCCAAAATAACAGTTGGAATGAAGACTAGATCACAATGACAAGTTTTTTCCGGTTTTGGCGTAAACAAAGACAAAATTTGTTCCTCAACTGACAGCTGGCGAAGTGCTCCATAAATCTCTAGTCATTTTCAAGAGGTGTTCAACCCAGGGACTGATTAAAAATGTGACAGATGCTCTTTTCCTTCTGTTCACGCCCGACACTGTAATCCTTCTCTTTTGTCTTTCCCTTCTTTTTCTGTTCCTTCTATGTTGTGCCTGCTGATGAGGCCCTGTTAGGGTATTTAGAGACAAGCGATAGTTGGAAAATAATTTTAGGCGGATAAGGGATAACTGGCAAAGTATTTTTTTATTAGGGATAAGGGATAAATGAATTAGTTCTGGGGATAATAAAACATAAGTTAGGGTTTCCCATACTTGACTCATACTTTTTTATCCAGTTATATAGGTTTTTGTGTTTCAGATTAACCCTCGCCAGCTTCCTTCCAACGGTTTGGTTGAATAAATTCCCTTATAGTACTGTTTTTCATAGCCTATGATGAAATGTGCTTAATTATATTGTGCCAAACTTAGGTGTGGTTTAAAGGGCAAGGGCTTTTGAGTGTGGGCGCATTATCCTCTGTACCGCTGGCAATGATAGGTTCTTTTCTCAGTACAATTACTCTTAAAGCAGAAGTTTTTTTTTTGGTCGTCCTTGTTCTGGCTGCCGAAAAAGAAAAGCGCTATGCCAAACCGTCCGATTTCCTGTTGTGCATGCGCAAAATACATCATACGCGTCATCAGTTCCTTACTTACATGTGTACATCAGTTTAACCAAAACTTGTCAACTTCATCAAAAGTTTCTTGCATTGGGTTTATTTGAGCAATAGTTTTAACTCTAGACAAATCTAAGTAAAATAAAGCATTAGCAATTTCTGCCTTGTCTTGTCCGGTTGAGAGCTGGTTAGAAACCAATATTTTGCCTTTAATTTATTCATCAAAAATCCTGGACGGCAGTAGGTCAAAGTATCGTACGGTATTCGAGCGCGTACAGGAACATGGGACGACCAAGAAACTTCTGCTCGCGGGTTGCTTTGTTCAGAATTTAGGCTGACCAATTAGAACAAAAAAAAAATCAATGAAAAAGATTGAACCACTCGTGTAAGCTCTTAATATTTTAGTTCAAGATGCTTAGTTGGTTTCACAACTTGTAGTAAAGCAAATAACATTGTTATTCAATCTTTAATTCGCACATGGTTTTTCATAGCTTATGACAAAACGGGCCCAATTAACTTCTGCTAAACTTAAGCCCGGTTTAAGTTGTTCCCTGTGAATGGCAAGGACTTTTGAGAGCGGGCTCATTATCCCCTATAAAAATTATAGGATCTTTTCTCATGACAATTATCCTGCGAGAAAAGGTCGCCTTAAACAAAAATTGGGAGAAAGTTTCCTTTAGTTTTGCTTTTTGTTTGTTTCTTCGTTTCTTTGTCTTTTTTGTTTCCCAACTTAAACCTTGCTCACAAATTGCGATGTGGACTACGGTAGAAGTCGAGTGAAGATATTACTTCGTTAGAATTTATACCTCATTTCTATTACTCCAGTAGATCTCTGCAAGCAGCGTCATGAACGCTACAACCATTCCAGCAATCATCACAAGATACACACCCAGCATACTCTTCACACCAATTCGCTTCTGAGACAATGCTGAAAAAACAAAATCATTCTGTTGAGATGACCTTGAGTTTCTTCCCAAAAGGCACATAAAGTTTGTCATTACAAAGGTCCGTTACAGCAAATCGTTCCTTATAACAATCGTCGAGGTCCTTCACGACAAGAAAGGTCTTGAAAAAAATCTTTTAGGATCCTCCACAACATCCTGCACAAGGATCCTTGATGATCTTTGCAAGGAATATAAGGATCTTTGCAGGGTCCTTGACGATCGTTGCCGGGTTCACAAGGATCTTTGCAACATCAAACAAGATCCTTGAGGATTATAGGTGGGGATCCTTAATATTCCCCTAAAGATCCTTATGCAGATCTTCAAAGATCTTTCTAAGATTTCCACCAAGGATTGTAGCTGCATCACTCCTTGATTAAAAAGTTCATTTATTCAGATGAAGCAGAAATATATGATACCATACCAGAAATATATTATACCATTAGAACTCATAAGGATTTGAACAACTCCTTACGAGTTTCTGATACCGTAACATCCGTACAGGTCGATGACAATAGCGAATTCTGTTGATATCGTTTCTTCTACACATGCAAGAGACATCCAATGACATTACTACGAGTCGATAAAACAGTGAATAGCAGTTTATAACACACATGCACCTGTATCTGACTCTTCAGGACATCTTTTTGTGCTTTCCCACCATTTCCGCTGGAGGCTATCAAGGAAGTCATTCTCATGAAGACGTAGTATGGCCAGTGTGAACTCGTTTACATCAGGATCGCCCGCTTGGAATGCAAATGCGTAACCTTCCGTCCTCCTTAATCCTGTTACTGTAAAGAGGGACGAAACAGATAAATCATCTTCTCAGGAATCGTTCCCTGAAATAAACAGAGAACTGATTGCTCCACTCTATCGCAATGAATGGACCTTTTTCAAAAAAGGCAGCCATGGATTTAACTGTTTTGCTCATTTTGCCAGGAAGTCTTGTGTGCTAGTATTAAAAAATCATACTTACCGTACTTACTTAAGGTTTGAGTATTTTGGTTTAAATTTGAAAGGCTTAAAGGCATGGCCCTTACATGTTTAAGACATTTGTAGGGAAAACGGTGATCAAATCTAATTTGACATTATTAAAAATTGTTGAAATTTTAGTTGGATGATGTTGGACAAATTGTTCACCAAATGAATTCAATAGCGAACTTCAGATCGGACTACGAGTACCTTATCCTTACTAATTTTCGTGCGTTCTTAATTTCGCGAAAATTCCGAAGCCGTTTTTCGCGAGTATTTAATTTCGCGATTTTGGGAGAACAAAATGACGAGGCGTGTTAAATTTCGCGATTTCCTCATTACTTTAAACTAGCAAAGACCAGAGCTAAATACAAAGAACCGACAGATAAGGTTCGATGAATGCACCAAAGAGGTTTCAAAAGATTTAGACTATAGAAGATAATACAGATGCCCGCCAGCTGGTATATAATATAGTGAAGCAGGGGAAGAATGGCACACTGAAAAAAACTAGCTAAGCAAAGTATCATTTTTTCTCTAAAATTATAGGCGTCAAGTCTGCGATTTACAGCAGCTATTAAATGAGCATTGTTTTGTAATTTAACATTGTATTAAATTTCGCGAATTAATTTTCGCGAGTATTAAATTTCGCGATTTTTTTGAAATCGCGAAAATCGCTAAAATAGGTAAGAATAAGGTAGGAGATTTAGTACGAGTACGACATTCGAATTTCGAAACAGCCCCGTTGTCAGAGCTTTTGTTCCTCCCTGTTGCAACCAGTAGGGAAGGATGCTTTGAGAAATATATTGGTGTGAACACAATCTAATGTCCACGATCAGTAATTCAAAAGTCGTACACGTACTCAATCTTGTACTCGTAGTCCAATCTGAAGGTCGCTAATATTGTTCCTGCAACGGTTTCTCGAGCCAAATATTTCTAAGCGAGGACCGGGATCGTCCTGGATTACCACTCTTTTTGGGCTCTAAGTGCAGGTAGCAGTTACGCTTGTACAAGCTATAAATAGTCAGTTATAGCTTAGCGTAAAAGAGTTTAATTTAGAAGATATGGCTGGTGTGCCCTATTCCAGCTCTAATAGTAAGTGCATCATCTCAAGTACAACTAGAGATACACCCTTAGCCTTCCGTAGCCTTCCTTGGAAACAACTGCAGACTATAGTAACTAACTAAGTACTTAGATTTGTACACATGTTTGGGTTCTCCGTACATCTGTACATACCTACTTTGAGATCACAAGGTGGCTGGTTACCCAAATATCTGAGAGGCGGCCCGTCGGTAATAAATACAAAGTCATCTCTTTCTCGTACCCATTTTAAACCGTCATTTACGCTTTTTACTAAGGAGCCGTCTCTTTCCATTCTCTGCCAGATCTTTTGGTGTGTTTGGTATTTTGACGACTTGAAGAAGGCGGACGTGCTAGACGAATCGAGTGCGCCGACTTGATAAGAAGTTTTGACGATGTCTTCAAGGTTGTTGATTGGATATTCCGCGTTCTTGACGGTGAAAAAAGCAGCCAGGTTGGCAGTGTATGTTGAGACCCAGACAAGAATACAAAACCAGTAGCATCCGGTAAGAATACGACCTTAAAAAAATGAGTTGTCTTTGACTCTTGTTCAGGATTATTTTCTACTTCCATTTAGCAGAGACAGAGTCTGTTGTTAGATCGCACCGGAAATCTATTTCACCGGAAATTATAAGTTTCACGTGCGAATTGATTGATGTTGTTGACATTTTGACAGTTGTGAAATATAAGTTCCTGGATTTGGGGAAAAGGTTTTTTACGCCGAAAGAAAAACATTGTGGTTGTGTTCCCATTTTTCTCGGGATTTCGTGAATGGGAATTTATTACTTTTTTTGGACTTTTGGACTAGGAACGTAAGGAGAAACAACTCTAAACCAGTAATTCTGTCACTCATTTTTCCTGTTATTACTCCGCCGTGAGGACGGGGTCTAGTAATACCCCTTTTTTTTCGGTGGTCACTTGCCCCAGACTTCCCTCCGCCAAACAAATATGCCTTGCAAACTTTCGGTCAGCAGAAGCAATGTCTCCAGTCGTTTAGAGAGCAAGGACAAAGATGATAACAAGCTTTGAAAGGCGCCGATTCGATACCCGAGCCTACTAAACAGACGTTATTCAATATTGAAAAGCTTGCATTTCTTGGCAGTTTTGCTTTGCTTCGCCACAATCTTTAGAGATGTTCGTGTAGAAAACTACAAGGAATTCAGTGGGGTTAACTTCTCTTCGACGAAAGCAAGGACGAATTTGCTAGCGAGCTTTAATTTGAAAGCTGGCACGAACCCGCGATCGCTATTAAGCTTAGAGTAGTTATGATGTAAAGTGTATGTATGAGTGCCAAGAAGTAAGCAATACTGCCCTCCGTAATTTCCCCCGACCACAGACCTTTAAAAAAAGAAATTAGAAATGAGAATCAGGTTTAAAGAAAAATCTTTAACCCCGGCGGGATTTGAACCCAAGACCTCCGGAACAGATCACCGTCGCTCTACCAACTGAGCTACGAGGCCAAGCTGGGAGCAGGTATCCATCCACTGACCGATGAGCGGGCAGACTTTCAATTGCGTTTGATGGTGCAGTCGGCGTGGCGTTTGATGGTGCGTTGAAAGTGGAAGTTCCCGCCATCGAAAGAACGAGGGGAGAGAGAACAACGGCGGGGTTAATGCCCCTGGGGCTTTTCTTGTTTATGACCAATTTTGCCTGTTTCATCTTAAATTGCAGCGATAAAGGTTGATTTATCGAATGCAATTCTAGATAATGAGCAATACTTCTTTTTATTTCGCTGTTTGTTTCTTTGTTTGTTTTCATTCTTCTAAATGAATTTTGATAAATATTCCTAATTACCTGACAAGCTCCTGGGTGTATTATCACCTCCTTGCTGCAACATGCAGGCTACTGAGAACCACAGACTGTTAAAATAGTTGAACTCCTCCGAAGTCCCTCTCCCATCCTCTTGTTTGTAGCCATAAGGACTGAAGTAGTTTATGACAAATACAGCAATAGAGATGATCACCAGTGTAGCCACAGTGCAAATCCAGACCTCTTTTTCAAAAGGGTTCATAAACTGTAGGTAGTCCACTTCTCTTTTAGATGTCTCTTTCTTGATAAGCATGTCTTGCGTGAAATACATGTAAGGCGTCATAAAGTCGATGACCTTTTCTCGGCTTTCAGTAACAGTCAGCGGAGCGACAGCAATATCAGCGTTCTTCATACAGAGAAAATTAATATAAGTATGTATACATCAGATTAAGCAGACAGTACTGAGGTAATTCAAATTAATTTTTACAATATTGAAAGCCTTAGGAAACGGGCCTCAATAATTTTTCTATTTCATAGAGGGCTCTCAACGTTTTTCAAACATTACCGAGGTTTCCTGTAGGTGCTTATTTTCTTACTTTCAACATTGATCTATAGTAGTTTTGTTTTGTATCATCTTTTGCTTTGTTTAGGTTTTCTTTCCTCGATACTAAAATACGCGATATTGTTTTTTTCTATTGTCTACGATAAAACCCTTGTCCCTGGTTACATTTCTACCAATTTCGCCACAACATTGGCCACTGTTTTGACGCCTGGAATGTAAGGCAGTTGCTATGCAAACGATTGAAAACTTACACGTAGGACATCGTCCTAGCCATTGCATTCGTCGTCAAAAAGAATTGACAATTAGTCACGACTGTTTTACTGCGCCTTTCAATCACACGAGGGCTTTGCAGGTCAACATTCAACCAAAAGTGAAGTTTTTCACACCCGTCAATAATCATATCGGGTTTCAGAAACATAAAAGTTCAGTGGTTCGGTCAAAACATCACGTTCGTGTCCCGTGATTGGAAGATTTCGTTCCATTTTGTCGGTTTCTATCTCGTGGTTGCTATAGCAACTACTAGATAATATAATGTAGTGGAGTTGAGCACATTCCTGAGCGCATTCTTATGATTTCCGTAAGATGCCGTGTAGATTCGCTGATATTCGAAAGATCTCCAGTATTTTCAAGGAAGGACCTTCGTTGTATAATCGGGTCATGTCACAGCAGGAGGATATTATTATTACTTTTTTAGTTTCTGATGTATCGGATAACTAGTGCGACCTCTAGTGCCTCCGTGGGTTCCTGTATGCTGCTTGGAGTATTTTAAAACTTGTGACGTTTATCAATGATTTGGGATCATATTTGAATAGCTGTTTAATGTATTTGAACCAATATGTCCTAGAGGGAATAATTTCTCATACTTGTGTTTGTCGAAACGCATGAACGGTCAGTCACGGTGAGAGGAGCACTCCAATGCTGTGTTGAATGACGAATGACGTGCAAATTTTGATCTCATAATATTCTTTTACCATGGCGCAATGATACGTTTGATTCGAGTTTGGTTTTGCCAACGTCATTGAAAATAGAGAGGAAAGTACAAAAGCTATCCTTTTTGTGTAATATGGTTGTGTTTGATGTGACGCCCCTTTCGTAAATACGTCGAGAGTTCTATCTGAAGCTGGCTGCATCACTATGGTTGCATGTGTGATTGTTCATCTGTCGCTTAATGATCGTTATTCAAGAGAGACAAATAAATGATTGTTCCGACAACCGAAGTTACCAAACAAGAAGTGAACAATTTGTTCTTTTAAGAAGAGATAAAACTGAGAGACATGTCGATATTCTTATTTTCACAGAAGAGTAAGCTTTATCTATTTATAATTTGGAGTGTCGACGGGGGCGTAACTGTAATGTCAAAAAGTGTATACAACAAGAAAGTCACCTCAGAGTGCTCAACGTAGCTTTGCTAACACAAAGACTATAGCACAGTGAAAGCACAAATTTAAAAAGAACGTAAGTTAATTTTTGATTGCGTGATTTTTTATAAGAAAAATGAACGGGTTACTAAAGCTGCGTTTAGCAGAATTTGCTCTGAGACCCTTTGATGTTGGATCAGGGGTAGCGTTTTTTATTTATTTATTTATTTATTTATTTATCTATCTGTTTTAGAGCTTTTGCACATAAATTGTAAAAAGAATTTTTATCGTCAAAAATCAACAACAACAACCACAAGGTCTCATCTTTGGGACGGTTATTGTTTTCAGGGTCCGTTGGTTGTTGGCTGTAATTATGATACCGTAGGCGGTAGTGAAAAACACAAGGCATCGCAAACCTGTTTTACTAGCTCGCCAACCACTCCGTTCCAAGACCCATTCTCCGTTTTAGCGCCGAATTTACCGTCTGGAACTGGGTAGATCTCATATGTAAAATGGAGAATTCTGGCCAGTTCATTGAGCAGATCGATGCAGTAGCCTTTATATGAAATGCTGCCATTATCGTGCTTGTCCAGCATCACAAAATATGTTTCCTGTTTGTTGAAAATAAATGGTAAGTCTGACTCTACTAGTAAAAATGCTCGCATACAGTTGTATAAAAACATAAATAGCAGCTCTAAAGAAACAAATCCCTCAAAAATTGCATCACGATCATCGAAATCTGCCAAGAGGGATCAAGTCTAGTTATACTGCTGGTCAGTGTTTAGTTTTACTGGGTGCGATATAATCCGCTGGGGTCGGAGTTGCATGTAGTCATAAATACTGCCTTACTAAAAATTATTTAACAATTATTGACCGAAGTGGAGGTGAATAGTGGTGGATATTCGCGGCGAGGTAATTATCTACTACTCTTCAACGACACTGAGGTGAATAATTGTTTTAGTACGTACCAAATTTAAACCAGCGGATAGCCAGTTCCAAAGAGTTCCTTTTTTCTGAGAATGAGGGAAAACTCGCGCGCGAAATCCAGAAAACTGCCGGGAGGTGAATATCAGTTACTATCCCGAGTTTGAGCAAATCAGAGTGCGCGAAAAACACTATCAACTGGCTTGGTATATACTAACAACAGTTATCCAGCGATATCAAGACCGTTCAAGCGTTTTCAAGACTCGTGAATACTTATTGAAGGCAACCTGTAAGAGTTAAAAAGAAAGTTATCTTTACCTTATCTGCTCTTAAAATGGAATTATATTGCTGCCCTGAAATTGAGTCATGCAGTGGATGTTGATAGATGAAAACGTAAATGGTCGGATCATTCGTAACCTGTATAGCAGGTGTAAACGGGGAGGAGTAGGGGAGCGAGAACACAAGAGAGAAAATGGGGGACTGGGGGCTAGGGATGAGAAAGGCCGTTCCCTCGTCCCTAGCCCCCAGTCCCCCATTTTTCTCCCGCGTTCTTGTTCCCCTTCCCGTCCCCGTTTAAGCTTGCTACGCAGGCTAGATAATTCGCGTAAAACCAATTTAAAAGTTTTTCCCCATAATCAATTGAGTTTAACTGATGCAGAGACAAGCAAAAAGTTTCGTTGTCTTCATTACACTTTTATCAAGTTAAATGTCAAAACTTTACCGTTATAAAAATCTCGAAAATGACCGTTGGACGCATATACGACTGATTAGCATTAGAAATGTTACACAAACAGTTAAGCCCAAAAAGAGTCAGATTCCACATTAAGGCATGGTCTTTGTTCTTGAATGAAAATCATTTGAACGAACAGAAGAATTGAAACTTAGCTTTCCATTTTTTTTTAATTTAGGACTTAAACACGTACGGAAAACTGTTTGTGAATGTTTTATGGTATGCTATGATAATTGTCCAAGAAGTGCTTCCCGATCAAAGAAGAATAGTGTTTGTGCCCATCCATGTGTTGATGCAAGTGCCTGTTTGTTTGGCGAGTATGTCCGGCCGCACCACATAGGTTACCTTGAAGTTTAAAAACTACACATTGTTGATTAACTATACGCAGTTTTAATTTGTTTCCTGCACTTTCAGCTCTTACTTAATCTTGCTGCTTACAAACAAAAGTTGAATAATAGTTTGGCGAGTCTTCTGGCTCGTAAAGGGACGTACCAAAGGGTCGTTTTATATCATTAATTTATGCCTGTTTAAATTGGAAGTTAAGACTTTTTTGTTGGGGAAAGTCAGCGGCTCTTGGAAGAGAAAGAATAATTAGCTAATTCTGCTCTGATTACCGGTACAACCATCGCCTTCAATTTCCTTCCTGCTAGACTTCCTCCAGACAATGCAGTCTCTACGTTTTGCAGAACATTTCCAGACAGCACGGCAAGTTTGGTTGAATTCCAGGTACCTATCTAGAGATGACAGTTAATTAAAGAATATGTTGTTTTATTGTGAGGACGTAGTGGTGTAGTGGTTAGTGAGTTGGACTACAGATCTGACGGTCGGTGGTTCGAGGCCTTTTCCTTGTGATCATGTTGTTCCTTAGACAAGAATTTTTACTCCACATTCTCTATCTCTATCCAGGTATATAAATGAGCTAGCATCCCATCCAGGACGGCATAGCAATACTCTCAGTTCCTTCCTGGGAAGGAGGCACTCAATAATGGATAATGGATAACTTTATTTAACGATGAATTCGGCAGTACAGAAAAAGTCTGTCGTCTATCTGAAAATTCACACTAAAGTTTAAAAAAATCTGGGGGAAAAACTGCTTTACATGAATGTCGTGTTTGTTAGCATGTCATTGACAAATGCATGGAAAACTTACATTGGGGTAGTGTTAGAACTGAAAAACATCAACCGATGAGGAAGTAATTGGCGTGTTAAGAAGGGAAGTGGTAGTGGTGATGGCGAAATTGAGAATTCGTAACACACTTTGAATTAAATGAATCCGCCTCTTCGTCAAGTACATGTCCTAACTACAGTCGGGGAAACAAGTGTCATTTGATGGCAAATTCTTCGGAAAAGACTGAGCCCACGATTTTCGTCAACGACCACTTACTCAGATACTGTTATTTTGAATGTATCACTTCCAAGGGCCTCTATCTCCTTGCACACCTCGATTGTACGTTAAAATAGCTCTATCTAAATATCTATTGTGAGGGCCAGTTTGTTCTGTTGTTTTGAAAAGCGGCTTAAACCCTCAACTTGGAAAAAAAATAGCAGACGATTTGAAAATATTTTTCAGGACAGACTACGAGCTAGCTAAGTGGATGACATCTAGTTTGTTTGTGAAGTGCATAAGGACCAGTATTGAAGTTCATAAGTCGGGTGGATGAGTGATCTCTGAAATATTTTGAGCATAGATTGGATGGGGAGACAAAACTACCCTTCAACGAGCCGACTGATTGCTACCAACGACAACGAGTATCACTGTCGTGCCATCACAGGACTGGACATTCACAACCTTGCCGATTGAGTTTGGTATTCACATTTCTTGTTGTCAGTTATTAACTTTAAAAACAAAATTTAGTCTTGATAACCGCGATGTCAGCGACATTCTGTCGAAACGTCGTCTGGCTTTAATTTTTGTATTTATAGTAAAATGCTTGGGCAAATGAGCTGTAGTTTTTCTCTTTTGAAACCAAGAATTGTGAACTGGAACCTTATAAAAACAGTTCAGTTTCAGGGGAATTTGTGGGAATTCCACCTGAGCTTGTAATAGTGCTTACGAAGTTGGGAAAAACGTAGAGAAACTAAGTAAGCTTTCGAAGCTTTGAAAATGGAGAATTGGTTTGTTCTACCAACTGTTCTCAGTACGGCCGACTAGTGCAAGAACTAAATTTCATGTAATCAGCTGTTTTCTGATCACAAATCAACTTTTTTCAGGTTACGCACTGATGAATGTTAATAAGGACAGAGAGAACATTTAAACAAGTGCAGAATACTCCCTTCTCTTTGGTAGAGAAAATTCGCTTCACCCATGCAGTGAGGTGTAAATATGGATCGAAGCACTTTTAATAGAATAGTTTTCGCGCCTTCAATTCGATTCAACTCTTTTGAATCATCCCAAATCATCGAGTGATGGCGAGTAAACCGTGTTCAGGTACCCATCTTTTCCACCTTCTTTTCCACCAGATTGCTTAACATGCTTTGAACATCGCTATTTCAAACTTTGAAAGCGTGTAAACAAGATGGTTTTGCGATTGTTGCTCCCGAGAGAAATGAACAACGATCTAAATAAGCAACCGGTCGCTGGCCAATAAACTTATACAGCTTATCTTGACCATTATTAACACCAATGAATTTCAGAATTTCCAATAGCCATACTGCCCCCTGGAACTGCCAAATGATGTCTGGGAGTATGACCTGCAGATTTCTAAGGGCTCCATGGACAATATAAATCGGAGTCCCTTTCAGGTATAGATAGGAAAATGACCAAAAGTAGTGCTTGTTTCCCCGACTGAACTTCAAGAGTCGCGTGCACATACGAGTCACAAGCGTCCACGGCAAGAGATCTATTTTCGAACTTACCTTGACGAAGGAATTGTTTCGGAGATTCAAAATTTCTACTTCAACTCCTGTTCGTTTTCCATCCTTGCCAAATTTGACAGGTCCTGTGATACCACCCATGATAACCTGTCGATAAACAAATGGTAAGTTTGTGATTTTTTCAACTTTCTTCTTTTCAACTGCTTAAGTTGGAACAGCTTCACTGCGATGATCTTCATATAATTCTAGTTTAATAATTGTTAGTGATTTCTTCGAAATAGTGATTCAGATACAACTAGACTTTATTCAAAGATCAGAGTAATTTGAAATTCTTTCTGCCGGTCAAGTAAGCGAGCATTCTCCTCACGAAGGCTACCACTTTGTTTAGCTATGAATATATGCGCCCGCGGTATTAACTATACAGTGTTGTGGTTTCATAGGCCAGCAGTGGTCAGCGAAACTACAAAGTTTAAATCGGATCGGACTACCGTACCGATGGACCAGCCGCCCAAATTCTCCTTCTGTACATGCCATACCCATTCCAACGCTACGCATCTTCATTAGTTAAAAACGGCGTTAAGTTTTGCGGTTAACGTGAAACTTTCGACATTTGTCTGTATTTTCTTTTGTGAAATTGTGGCGGGAACCGCGCACGCGTCGTGCGTTTGACCACTGTGAAGGGGTGATGAGCATGAAATGACGTAAAAACAAACAAACTCAATTCATCCATCCCCCCGGTTACCTTTTTCATGCATGTTAGCATTGCGTGTGTATCTTGTGAGGTTATTGCAGATCCGTTAATGGAAGTACACGGTTCTGTGTTGGCTGCTTCGCTGATAACTTGTACGGCATCATAAGCTATGGCAATGAGGTCCTAAGGAAATATGTTTTTAAATAAATGCCTAGGAACTATAGTAGTCACTTGAAGCATCAAATTGTCTGAAGCTAAGGAACAGTGCACCAGACTGAGTTCATTTGACCCGTGAAATAGATATTAAACTACGCACAATTACACACCACTGTAATCCCATGTTTTTTTTGTTTTTGTTTTTGTTTTTGTTTTTTCGTTCAACTTTGACTATCAACACTAATTGTTAGATATTGTTGCACAGGTTAAGTAAAATCACTCCAAACCAGATGCCTCTTAGCCTGGATTGTGAAAGAGGAAATAAGCCGGTTAGGAATAAGAAAATAAGAAACACACCAACACTACTAAATAACGAATCAGGGGGTAAGAAAAATATTTTCAAGCCCAGAAACTTCTGGCAATATTGTTGAGGATTACTTGTCTTAATTGGGTGACTGGAAGAAAAGCCCAGGATATAAGTGCGAAGTGTTGAATGGGTTTTTTGAAGACCTAAGCACCAACTGATGGCCTGTGGGAAAAAAAGCTAAGTTCTGTGTGAACTCAGTGAATCGTGGCAACTTGTCAAGGGAGCAGAAAGTGCACGAGCTGTGATTCGTTTGCAAACTAGTCAGTGCGCGACAGAATTAATTTCCATTTTTTTCACAATACTTCTCCTAGCTTACATAATAAACAGAAAGAAAAGGTAGCAATATCAATTGCAGAAGCTTTACTTTAATGAGAATTATTGATTAAGTTTCAAAGAGCACCCAAACTAACTCGGTGCAACAAACGTTGGAATTACAAGATTTTCAGATCACGTATGAATACGTATACAGAGCTTCGTCGAGCGAAGCGAATCCAGGGAGCAGAGTGAGATGAAGAGAAGCGAGCTTCCTTGCATCCAGTTAAATATTGACTTCTCCGCGTTCGTTCACAAATGCAGCATTCTCATTGGTTTAAAATGTGGGCAAGGACAGGCTTATCATTGCGTTAGAAGCTAAAAGGGCCATCCTTCTCACCACCTCGCTTCGATCATTGGCTCGCGAACGAAGTTTCTCAAGAGAAAAATTCAATAAGTAGCCTGTTTCTAGACTACGAATGCATGACAGAAAATGACTACTCGCATGCATGTGACGAATTTCGAGCATGCGAGATGGCAAATCAGACTGTTTTGTGCAGAGGTTTACTAAATTCACCTGCCGGCACATAGCGACCAAGAAACCTCTGCTAGTTAAGTATATTAATTTTTTTAAAGAGATGGAATTTTATTAGCGAAAGAAACACTTATTACAATCATGAACAGAAAAGCTAGACTAAGAAACCGGTAATTAGCCTACAAACAGGAAATTGGGACAAATTTGTTGTAAAGTTAATTACAATAAATAAACGTCGCTAGTGATTTTACTTAACCCGTAAAAAAATGTCTAACAATTAGTGTCAAATAGTCAAAGCTGAACAAGAGAAAACAACGGAATTAGTGTGTGTAATAGTGCGTAATAGTTTAGTATCTATTTCACGGGTTAAGTAATGACTCTACTTGCAGCCAAATACTAATTACAATTAACACTAATTCACCTAATTACGCCTAAATACTACTGTTAACGTACATATTTTTGTGACATGAATTAGAATATGCTTTAATTAGCCTTGCATTTTCTCAGAACAACTGCATGGCTCTAGTTGATCGATGATAATTCAGCGTTTTACGTTGTCTGAAAACACCGATAAAATAGCTAATGAATTTACCTTGTTTTCATCATTATAATAATTTCCAACTGCAGTTTGTAGTTTCTTAGAAACTGAACTCTCGATGTATGGAAGCCTCATTCCTAAAACCACACTCTTTCGGCAACAAGTTAAATTCAAAGGGACCTAAAGTGTAAATAAAAAAATTGTTGAAAAAAAGTTTAGACAAGCTACTCTTCTTCTTTGTAATGTAAAAGGACTTTGGTAAAATATACCAATAGCATAGTATTTTTTTAAAAGCACATTCTAGATATATTCATTTTTTGGTGTCAGGAAATTTTACTTTTTTTAGTTGGAATATCATCTTTGTCGATGTCCATAAAAATAGCGGATGGACTCCTTGTGAACATTTAAGCAAAAGGTATATTGTACCTGCCCCTGAAGTATCCATTTAAACCCATTTCTGCTGTGACAAGGCTTCTGACAGAAAATACAAAGAATAAGAAATCAACTGTTTACACATCTACTGTTTCATTGCTTACCTTCCAGAAGTGCCCAACAAAATAACTAGATGATCCAGTGGAAAACTGTCTTAAAAAATCTTTCACTGGCAGGCGGCTCACCCCTCAAGTCTACTCAGGTGGTTGCAGTTTGTGGATCACATGTCTGATCATTCACATGAAAGTTTTATGTGACGCTCTATACTGTGCAGGGTTAATAAGCTAAAATGAAGGCTCTCGCGTTTAAGTCTGTGTATGAGACCTTGAAAAGTGACCTTTCAGATGAAAGGTACTTTCTTCGTACTATTTGCTATACATGACGGAGATGTACTGTGTTGAACTTCAGTCAAGCGAGATTTGGGCACTTTTTAAAGGCAAAAGACGTGTTAGTTTATATTAGATAGAAGAAAAAGGGTCATATCACAGGCAGGAAGAAAAAATAGAGGACTAACAGGAATTCAAAAGCTATGAAATCCTATTCCTGTTACCTTCTGCAACAGTAACTCAGTTTTTTCTTTGGTGGTGTACATTACAATCACTTCAGGTTCAAGGTCTGCTATCTGCTTCATTGCACTTGACATCACTGCTTTCTCAGAAATCTGAACAAAATTCACAGTGACTTTTGAACTCTGGGATATGGTGTGGAAATACCCAGCTTCGTGCAAACGACTCTCTATGAGAAAGACCCACAATCAAGACAAATTACAAAAAATATTTAATACAAATAAAAAAGCAACAAAAATCGAAGTTATTAGATGGAGACTGCTGCTATACTAATAACTAAACATCAGTTAGGTTCTCATTGTCCATGTCCGGGGGGCTGTGAATGACGATTAGGAATTATCAAAAAACGACAGAAATTGAAATTTTTTATGCTAGACATGTAGAATATGAATTAAATTAAACACTTTGCGGCTTTTTGTTGACATTTTTTATTAAAAAGGTGAAAAACGTACATTTTTGTTTAAAAAAATTGCTTGACCGCCTGCTACTTATGGCGTCATATTTTGTAACCGTAGCAACCGATTCTCACCAAGGCATTCGCGTACAGCTACTGAAAACGGCAGGTTGCTGATAAAAAAAACTTCCTGATCTAATTCCAGAAAAAGCTTGCGGGGCCGGGTAGCGTCCACACCGCCACTTTTTACCTCCGAAGGTTGCTAGTTGTATTTACTAAAGGTAGTTTACATCAATATACCTATGCTAGATAATTGGTAGATATACAAAGATAGAGTGAAAAATATTTTACCGTCGTAGGCCAGGATAATCTTTTCCCAATGAAATGTTTTGATAATGTCAAGTGCAGCTTGTGCGTAATCTCTGTATCCTGCTGACATCTGAATTGCTTTTTCACATTGATCGAATGGCCTTTCGTTTCCATTGAGACGAATAAGAGGAATGCCGGATGCTGTAGAGAATGCACATACGGAAGTCTTTGTGTGGCTTCCCTCTATGAGCGCTACCATATTTTGTTCAAGAAACGTAGAAGCTGAAATAGTGATTATTTAAAAAGCTGCTAGTATTAACGGCAACACTCAAGAACATGACATCGATATTATCAAGAGCGGATGAAAGGAGAAAGTGCATCTCTGATACAATGGCCTCTTTCGATGAAAATTATTTGAAAGCTATTTTTGGTTCTGTATCATACTGCGTGGTTATTTTAAGGACGACACCTCATTGGTCAGTCAGAATGACGTCATGTAATTTTAGATTGTTGACATGGGAACAACAGATGAACAGCATGGGTGCGAACTAATAATAAATTTCAATAAATTATCACGGGGGCATGGGGATTCACTCTCTTTCTTCATGCTCTCTTGATATTATATATTAAATGATACTATAGAGTAGGAAAAAGCTGCTGCTTTTGTTTGTCATAGAAATTTCAAAAAATCCTCGTAGACCTGAAGTAGGTATGTGCATCATTATTAGAAAAATATTCAGATATATCAGTCATAATTTAGTCTCAACTTACCTTGATTGACTAAGTTAGCTTCGTTTGTTAAGTTGCAGTGCTTCAGTGTTATTGAAACATTGTTCAAACCAAATGAGGCATTTACAGCGAAGTTCACAACATCATACTCCAGCGGATACGCATTAACAATACCTCGGATAGATGGGATCACAAAAAAATTGTAAATCTATAGCTCAGAGCTTGAAGTGTTTTAAGAAGGAAAGATATAATTTATACACTTTTAATAAAATTACTCAAACTTACCAAAAGTAATTATTTTTGTCGTGCGTACTTTCTGCAGGAATGAGGCAATAATTATCAGAGAATTGCAGAAGGCCCTTATTTCCATCTCAAATCCCTAATAAAGAAGTACTTGACAATCAGTCTAATAAATCAGCTTACTTGCTGTAAATTCGTACAGGTAAGATTTTAAAATTCACAAATTCTGTTTACTCTTAACCATTGATTTTTAAAACCTTGTATTACAAGAGTGAAATTTTACTAGTCAAGAACTTATTCAAACGGGCACAATTTTTTTTTCATAATACCTGTTACGAATTAAAATTCCTTGTTAATGCTTTAATTACAAAGCGGCGACAAGGAGGTGGCGGTAATTTCGTTCGAGAAACTGATATGTCTCTATTACCGGATATAAAAAGTTGACTTTTCAATTTATCTTTCAAAGCCCTTCATTTCCGAGATTTTTTCATTGTCAGAATGATTTGAAAAGAAGAGTCGCAGGGCAATATGTATAGAGAATTAAATGTCGCGACCCGCCAATTAATTATTCTAGAAAAGCTTCTTATTCACTCGTCGACAAAAGCCATTAGGTCTGGTTCAGACAGCTGGTATGCAAAGTGTGCTCAAAAATTGCCTTGGATTTATAAGCTCGTAGAAGGCACTGAACGCTCTGTTGTTTCTTGTACTCCAAGTTCCAACGACAAACTGTTATTGCTGCTGCCCAACTCGAAGTTTGGGTTCAGATCACAGAAGGTCACTTTTGGCGCCATGCTCTTGGTTTAATACGTGCCTTGCCACGCAAAGGCAACAGTCAAACACGAGAGCAAAAATGTTGAGAAAATACAATTACATACTTAAATATTTCAACTCTTGAGAAGTCAGTTCGAAGTTTGACCCAAGCAGAGCCGAACTTCAAATAAATAAAGGGGTTAGTTTCATATCGGAGAGAACTTGAATTGAAACACAAAAATTTGCAATTGGATTAGGTGGATTGGCCACCGTAGAGAAATTCAAAAGCTGACACTTCGAGCGTTAGACCCTCAGCGGAATAAATGAACTTCAGCTGTTTTTGCGACTCCTATAAGAACATCGAAGTTTTCATGTGCTTTAAAATGGGTTGAATGTCTTCTTTGGTTCATGTACTCGATTCTCCTTTTTCCAACGATTCTGGTAAAGAAGAAGACGTTAGATATGTCTTTCGCAGGGCATGTTACACTGAGCATTTTCTTTTTCATTCTCATTTTCTTAGCATTTTCTCAGTTTTATTGAGGCACAATGTTGGACGAAACATTGCCTAGTGTAACACCGTATTCCGTAGCTGAAGCTGACTGGAATTCAAATGTCGAGGTGATTCTTAAATTGCCTGGTATTTCTTTTTGCTAGTTGTCATTATTATATAGCCAGAGATTCTAAATAAATAACGCGCGCTGTGATTGGCCGATACTCGGAACCGGATTTTCCCGTAATGCCCACGGGCATTATGAGCGATGTTAATGCCCGGCTGGTAAGGCGGTAATATAGAAAATGTGAAAGTACATTTGATTCAAATAGTTCAAATGATCTAAAACTAATTGAAAAGAGACAGTTTCTTTGAAATTTTTTACTTTTTCTTGTGCGATATAATTTTTTTGTGTGAAATAAAACTGCTGAGTTTTCAATGCTTTCCGGTAAACTGTTTCATTCATTCCAATCCGCCATGGCTCACTTTACAAGTATTAAAGTGTTAGACACAGCCGTAGAATAAACTTCTTATTGACTCTAACTAGCTCGGGACCGCACTGGGAGAAAATTGCTCTCAGTCTGTCTAGGTAAGGACCTCGCTTCGCTCAGTCAGTACCAGAAAGAGCTCGGGCAATATTCTCCCAATACGACCCTGGCGCCCGGTTAATAAGAAGTAAGCAATTTTTGTGACCTCAAGAACTACAAAAGCTGCAGCGAATAGGTTCGACATTTCCAAATTTCTGACAAACTCCAATTCGATCTGAAGAGGGCCACAAGTTTATCAGATGAAGACTGTTTACTCGTTAAACAAAGTCGGTTCAGGACTGCAAATCAGAGTGGTTCTACTTAAGTTTGTTTCGTCAGTTTCGTAGATAGTTCGGAATGGGTGGTGTATACTCCTCGTATGCTGCTGCCATGCCTCTCGCTTCACTGATGCAATACCATCGGTCTGTTCTTTATAAGTGTAAAAGGCTTAGAACTTATGAAACTGTAATTATGTCTACCTACCCACAAAGTTGTCTCTCGGTTGTCTGCCGCTAAGACGCTTAAAACAAGCAATACATTATGGCAAAGTTTTGTTTTAAAGGCGACTTCACGCCCACCAATCTGTAAATAACATGTAGAATGTTTTTTCTTTCTTGATTCGTTTTATTGCAGAAATGTGACTCTAATTTTCCTTCTCAAATCATTCATAATTAAACATGTATTAATTTTTAAAACTCTTTCTTTTAATTTACGCTGTCTCCAGCTTGAAAATCGTAGAATTTTGTCTGCTGATTGTATCTGGAGTTTTGCTCTTTTGGAACTGCGCTGAAAGTAAAAAAAAGCCTCGTATATTGTGATGCTGTTTTGACATTTGTTTGATAACATACATTTTAAACAGCGCTTGAAAAAGGAACAATACATTTCATTAGTTAATACGGTCACACTGTCTATACTTAAAAACTTCACTCAGTTTGAAAGCAATCATGTAATTTAGCAAAAATGTCGAGAAGTTTCCTTTGCTAGCGCAGAACTGAGAACTTACGAGGAGTTGATGAAATCCTCTATTACAACGTTTCGGTAGAAAACTACATTCCAACTAACCCTCCCTAGATATTTTTTGTTGCGGCTTAAGCCTTAATTAGACAATTATTTTCACTGAATTTTAAAACTGGTTAAAAAGAAAGAAAAATAGAAGAAGCAGGTGCCATATTTTAGCAGTAATTAAATTGATTTGCTCCGAAAAACTGCCGAATGTCGCCATAAACGACTGATGATGGGCGGAAACAAGAACAATTAACCTCATTCATTTTTATGGTTTTAAGCACTAATGTCACACGACACATAATTATAACATGCTTAGGGACCGGCCATTATTTAACGCCCCTGGAGACGGGAGGGGGGGCGGAGGATTTTGGGGTGTCACTCGATTTCACGTTTAACAAAAGGGGATCACTGAATGAAGCTAAGACAGAAAGGGCCTGTGTCAAATTTGAACCCTTTTGTTTCCATCTTGAAGTATGACGACGAGTGATAAATAACTTCGGCTTTAGCATGTTTAGAAATTTGGGTCATTGATACCGAGTATAAATTAATAAATTTCATAGCGTGTGGGAGTTTTAGATGCATTTCCAGCCAACTCAGAAGCCCTAAATATAAAACATTTCCCAGGAGAGCATGCCCCCGGACCCCCCTAAGCTATTTGATCAAGATCTTGTCTTCGCCCCTCTCTCTTGGCTGCTACAGTACCCCGGCGTGCTCCTGGCTTTCCGGGTCTAGCCCTTTGCACCGCCTTCTCCCGCAATTTGGCATCATAATCGTGGACATAGAATTCAATCCAGAAACGAACTAAATCAGGGTCAAAAGTGGTGCCAAAAAAAACTGTTTTTGTTATACGTTCTTTTTGATATCAAACATTTTTTAAAGTTTTCTTTTGTAATTTACATTAACACGCTACAAACAACACTCTTAAAATTGCATTACTTACATAGTACATTTACATACATACATACATACATACATACATACATACATAGATACATACATACATAGATACATACATACATACATACATACACACATACATACATACACACATACATACATACATACATACATACATACTTACATACATTTATGCATTGTTTACAATACTAATTACACTATGCTACTTTCCTACTTAAATTATTTACAACAATACTAACATACGTTGATGGGATACCTACAGGTCAAACTAGCTATTTGCATCACCTACAAATGTCTATTTACAAGATAATTTACATCTTGTTACTGAGGGAAAGCTAAGACCTATTTAAAGCATTTAATCCATATACTTTCTCCAAATTACGTTTGTGACTGGACTTCTTGTTATTTGATTTCCCTATTTACGCCGCCGTCAGGACGGGGTCTAGTAATAGCCGATTTTTCTTCCGCGTTCTTCTTACCCCGCCGTCACGACGGGGTCTAGTAATACTCGTTTTCTTTGTTTTTTTTTTCGTGCTTTTTACTCCGTCGTCAGGACGGGTTCTAGTAATACCCCTTTTTTGGTGATCACTTGCCCCAGACCTCCAGTTTTCCCTCGGCCAAACAAATACTCATCGCGTCTTTCGCTACACGGGTTAGGACTCGTATTTTGAGTGACCGTAACGTAATTTGCACCATAGGGGAGGGACAACAACGGCGGAGTCTAATGCCCCTGGGGCTTTTCTTGTTTTTTCCTGATCACTTGCCCTAGACACCCGGTTTTCCCTCGGCCAAACAAATACTCTTCGTGTCTTTCGCTACACAGGCTAAAGCTTGTATCTTGAGTGACCATGATATATTTTACACCCCCGAGGGGAGGGAGAACAACGGCGGGATTTAATGCCCCTTGGGCTTTTCTTGTTACCCCGCCATCAGGACGGGTCTAGTAATACCCTTTTCTTTTTATCCGCCGTCAGGACGGGGTCAAGTAATACCCGTTTTTTTTGTGGTCACTTGCCCCAGACCTCCGCTCGGTCAAAACAAACCTGCCGGTAATCTTCGTTCGTTTAGCGTTTATTTGCCAGAATTTTCATGAAAGTTCGTGTAGAAAATTACTGGCGATTTAATGGCATAAAAACTCGTTCGATGAAAGCAAGAACGAAGGTGCTAGCGAGCTTTGAAGCTGGCATGAATTAGCCTAACTGGCCCTGGCACGTAAACATTACATCACTGAAAACACAGAAGCCGATTCGGGGAAGTCCCTTGCTTTCGGCAAGTTGAATAATTCAACAGTGAAATGCAAGCATTTTTTTGGCAGTTTTGCTTTGCTTCGCCAAAATCTTTAGGGAAAGTTGTGCAGAAAAGAACAAGAAATTCAATGGAGTTGACTTCTCTTCGATGAGAGCAAGGACGAAGGTGCAGCGAGTTTTGAAAGCCAATGATTTATGCTACGTGTCGTAGCACGTAAAAATTACGTCATTGAAAGATAGAAGCCGATTTGGAGAAGTAACTTGCTTGCACCAAATCACTCATCGAATCACAGCCTAAAATAGACTTTTACATTTCTTTTCCATAGCTACCAGTTTCCTTTAGATTTTAGAATGTTTTTTGATCAAAAAATCTATTTAAATTTCCGTGCCCTTGCTATTTAGAATTACGCTGACATGTCAGTTCGCTTATTAAAAAAACGTGATGTAACTGAGTCACGCTATGGTCAAAATATTTCGTCACGTTCTTCTTTGCGAAAGCTAGGACAAGTGGATGACAAAAGAATGAGGGATGGGGTTCATACTATCAGGGATTCATGTTATCACAGGGAGAGGGGTGTGGAGAAGACGTAAGGGGGAATGGCAGCAAACACGTCAAAGGTACGATAAATCACCAACGACTTGGGCTCGTATGTTGAGTGACCATAATATATTTTGCTCCCTGAGAGGAGGAGAAAAACGGCGGGGTCCAATGCCCCTGGGGCGTTTCTTGTCTTCCGTGTTCTTCTTCTTCTTCTACATTTTTTTCCATGGTCACTTGCCCCAGACCTTCTGTTTTTGCTCGGCCAAACAAATACGTGTTGCAAACTTTAGGTCAACATAAGCAATATCTTCAGTCGGTTAACATCGATTCGCCAAAATCTTCATGAAAGACGCGGTAAAGAAAATTGCCTTGGATGTAATGGCGTAAAACTCCCTTCGACAAGAGCGAGGACGAAGATGCTAGCAAGCTTTGAAGGTCAGAGTTCGATGTTGTTTATATTTTCGTTGGTTACTCGACGAGAGTTAAACAAGGTTAAATATTCAACAGTGAAATAAAATCATTTTTTGACAGGTTTGCTTTGCTTCGCGCCAAAATCTTTGGGTGAAAAGGTACATGGAATTTAATGGAGTTAGCTCCTTTTCGACGAGAGCATGGACGAAGATGCTAGCGAGCTTGGAGGCTGGCATGAATTGTGGCACATAAACACTACGTCATTGAAACACAGAAGCCGATTCAGAGAAGCTAATACGCCTGGGACTTTTCCTGTCTTTTGTTTTTTCATGGTGACTTGCCCAGACCTCCTGTTTTTGCTCCCCCAAACGAACACGTGTTGCAAACTTTCGGTCAACATAAGCATTATCTTCAGTCGGTTAGCATCGATATTTTCGTCGTATTTTCTTGTTCGTCCCTCCCTTTATTCGTCGTCTGTTCTTTTAAGGTCATTACCCTGTATTACATTGCGCATCCTTACTGCGCACGGTTTGCTGCGTTAGTAGCGCGCGCTCACAGCGCGAGCACGTCCAGGGAGTAATAGGTTTCCTATGAGGCTAAGCTCACCAGAGAAAAGAAAAGTCACTTACTCTTAAACAAGTATGGTTACCTATTTTTTTCCACATATTTTTGACGTACCGTTTATCCTCTTTTTGTTCAAAGAGTTAGAAAAAAACACATGTTCGAAAAGAAATTATTACTAGAAACGCGTTACTCATGGAGATGAAATCACGACCTCAAGAACACGCACGCGAGGAAGGTTTTAAGTCAATTTCGTCCGATGCTTCGAGCATCTGCCATAGAACATCTAGTAAATTGTTCCTTGTTATCGATATTTTACATCTAGTACATTGTTTCAGGATTTGCTTTAATTATGTGCTTCCTGTTCCTATCGAAAGTAGCGTAAACTGATCAAATAAACATGTGTTTGTTAGGCGAAATTGCATGGAATTATGGGGTAACTTGAGACGATGATATCTCGT
>Ga0126336_10000079_pt1 | contig 24330 bp, 14 predicted proteins | sample SidCmetagenome_FD_92530 | JGI IMG/M metagenome (GOLD analysis project Ga0126336, IMG submission 92530) | Coral microbial communities from El Islote,Puerto Morelos, Mexico - Siderastrea C C metagenome | ecosystem: Host-associated > Invertebrates > Cnidaria > Coral | place: El Islote,Puerto... | reverse complement strand
GTAAAATGCGGCTGAAATACGCTCGTTGCTCGCGCTTGCGAATAATTTCTTCTTTTTCCCTTCCCCTTTCTTCGCCTGCCACGCAGGCTATGGTCAAAGTTATTCTAAGTTTTTATCGAGATGACGACAAAGGATCGGTATTCGAACGACACGTGCGCCGTTTGACTTGGCAAAACACAATTTAATGGACATAGTTTGTAAACACTTGACAGATGTTATGGGAATTAAACAACAAGCGGTAAAGTTTGGACTCGGTGCGTTTGACTTGAAGTTTTTCCGATTAGATAATTAATTGTCCAGCAAGCGAACGTAGTTTGGCTTTGTTTGGGCTGATTTATATCACGTCAATAATTGATTACAGGTCGACAATACACAAGCCCTTTCGTAATGAGCAAGATTTCTGATTAATCGTGATTTAATTTTTTTTTTTTAAATAATTAGTTTCATGTCCAGAAGCCGTAATTTATTTCTTGATTTGAGTAAGGTCCACCCCCCAAGGATGATTGACGTAAGAAAAATTCGGGTCATGACGCAATAATTTTCGTTGTAAGAAAAGGAAAGTTAATAGCTAACTACAATTAGTAGTTAACTGATAATTGGCCAAAAAAATAGTAGTTAACTGACATTTGGACGAAAAATTAGTAGTTAACTGACAATTGGGTACCCCCATTAGCACCTTCACTTAATACTGCATTAATAACGTTTAATGTGAGCGGTGCAAGCTCCCGTGGGCGCTTACGAGGATCATTCCCGTAAGCGGCTGGTTCCAGTTACGGACGCTTATTTCGATCTGTTTCTCGAGGGTGTCCGCTTACGGGAGCTTCGACTGTATTACAAAGTTTCTATAAGAGCTATAAAATATAGGTGTCAGAAATCGTTACTACCAACTAAAGTCTCGAGTGAGGAAACAGTTTTCGTCCAGTTTTTCCTTGTTTTGTACAAAATTTATCTCGTTACTTGAACTGTTATTGAAAGTGTTATTACAAGGACTTGACACAGAAAATTCTGTTAAAACTGGCCTAGTATTTATTGGAGGCATATCATCTTCCGTGTGTTTGTTTCGTTTTACTTTCCTATTTACTAGAGAGATTTAGCATCACGTTTACGGAAAACGCAAATTAAATTAACCACGTTAACATGAGTTAGATAAAAATTAAAGCGTTTGTTTCAATGTCTTTTCTTGTCAGATATTGATGAATGCGCTAACAGCAATGGCTTCTGCGACATAAATTATGGTACCTGTCAAAATCTGATAGGAAGTCACCGCTGTATATGCAACGAAGGTTTCGTCTTGGACGGAAACAGAAGAACGTGTTCGGGTAGGTATACATCCATATGGTAGTACTACAGAGAGGAGCATACAAAATAATAAAGTTAAAACATTGGGCACTGAGAAGCTGCCGACAGGTCAGGAATCAATCAGAATTGAGCTAGGTTTTATGTTTTATAGATCCTGTGGTGTTGCATCGGTGTTTTCTCGATGTCAGTTCTTAATGTATGATGGTCATTCTTTACCGGCGGGAACGTTCATGTAGAGAAAACAACTGTCACAGGAGCACAAGCCCTGTTTTATGGTTTGCTTAATAATAATAATAATAATAATAATAATAATAATAATAATAATAATAATAATAATAACAATAATAATAATAATAATAATCTATTAACTAATATTGCGCAATTTTCGTGACGTTATGGTCAATTGCACAATTGCACATGACATCAAGTTGTATGTATGTTTAGTGATAACGTATAAGATGGCATTGGTAAAAATCTGTGACAGTAAGGCTATGGTTTAACGTCCCGGATGGATCTTGGTCCTTCTAATCCATTTACATTAAAAAAAGCCATAATGAAGGTCTCAAACTGTGATCACATGCCCTAGTACTTAAAGGAGAGTCACAGAACAAATTACATAGCTGCGATGTTAGGTGTGTCTATGTTGGCGGTTCTTAAAATTATTAGTAATATGATTTTCGGGAAGTCAAAACAAAACTTCCGTTAAAACGTTTCGCGTTTAGCCACAATTCACGTTTACGTTGTGTATTGTGCTTTCTGTTTCGGAAGAAATGCTTTCTGTTTCGTTACTTGGTATCTGGCTTTTCTACTTTTGTTACGACGACCTTCCTTTTCATTGAAGAGCCAATATTGCTAGATGATCATCGAAATCTTCTTACATGTTCCCAGTTACTAAGTTACCACATTAAGGTTACGGATGATACCTTAGGGTAATCTGCACTGTTCATAAGGTTCATTACAAGGTTTTTTCTGTATCAGCAGTTGTACATGTACGCGAACTCTAACCGCCGAATCAATAAATCTTCAAAGACAATGGTTAACGTAGATAAAACAGTGCTAGGTAAAAAAAGTAATGTTAATTGAAATGAAATGTGGGAGAGCAAAGGTACCACGTTTCCTACTCATGATATCAAACTTGATGACATAGTCCAGTTGATATGTATTCTAAATTCAATATAAAAACACCGTTTGACTAAAGGGCTACTATGTAGTCAGTAGACGTAGAAAATAATTTTGCCTTCAAAAGTGACTTACGTTCGATCCCCCGACCATCCGCTCAGGCACCCGTCCCTCACACAGGCATTCTTTCAGATGACAAGCTACTCTTTCTTGCATCAGTCTTCTGTTCTTTCGCCAGAAAATTTGAACATTGTTTGGCCCTGTCGATTCCACTTGTTGTACTTCTTTCATGATTAGGTTTTTTTATGTCCCCTGGTTCCGATCAGAGCTTACTCCAAAGGTTGTTTACCTTTTCGGCTTGTTACAAATAATGCATTCAATCTGCTGCTTCGGTCCACGGCTTCCATAACATCAGCCAGCCTTTTACGTCTGAGGTTTTACTTGTTATCCAGTGTTGTTTTAATTGCAGTATCCTCTGTCGCCGTTTACTGTACATGGTCTGCTCCAACCGACTAAAATCTTTCAAAGTTTTTTTCGTCTATCTTTGCGACTCATTTCACGGGGAAAAGCGCCCTTATCGCTTACCACTTTCTTTCTTTTTCCCTTTTCTTTTCAGATGTTGATGAGTGTAGTACTTTTCATGGTTGTCAAGAGAAGTGTGTAAATACTGTTGGTAGTTACGTCTGCTCTTGCTCACAGGGATACAAGTTGGACACCGATCAAGTGACTTGCACAGGTAACGGAGGTTAACGTGTATGTTAGATTTGAGGATGTCAGGCTGGTTATTAAAATCGTCATTTGTTACGCTCGTGTGGTGCTTGTGGGCAAGCAATTTCATTTTATGCTTTCTTCAGCCGTTTCCCATAAATCGCAGGCTCCTGTGTTAAGACAGGAGAAAGATGCCGAGGGCAACGGGCCTTGCGATGGACCAGCAATGCATTTAGGGGAGTACTTTAACAAACTAAGGTGAAAGAGAACCTAGGAGTACATGGGGTAAATAAATACCGTGTGGCACTAAATGTTTGCGGGTTTTTTTCACAATCCGGAAAAAAAGTTACCGCAAACAGTTTCTCCGCCAAATTCACTCCACTGTCGAAATTATATGCAAACATCAACTTTACACGTAATGCAAAAACGTGTTGGTGCACTTAAAACGAAATTGCGGTCCGGTACACTACAAGTATTTAGCTGCTAAAAGCTTTTCAGGAAAATATCGTCTAAAGGTACTCCATTGTTCAATTGATTAAGTGATTAACGTGTTTGTCACCTGTATTTCGATTGCATGTGCTGGAATAAGAACCGAAAATGTTATAATTCGAATTGAACGCGACTTCCTGAAAATCGCAAAAATCTATCCCTAGCAAGAAAAGCAGTCTTTCCCAATTGAAAACCTTAGTCTCCGCAAAACACAAAAATCGCGCATCCGTAAAATAAAACTCCCACAAAAATTTAGTGCTACACGGTAACCGGGTTTATCCCAGGTAATCAGGAATAGAAGTATTTAAAATTACACCTGGGGCCAAGATGACTGTCGCGACCGAAGCTTCTGTAGCATGAACCAAAAGAGAGTATCACTACCCCCTCCTGGAGGGGGTCCTAGTCCATCGCAGGGTTACCCCCAGCGTGCTTTCGCAGGCACCCAATTATACACCAAGGTGGAGAGAGGCAATGTGGAGGCAAGTGTCCTGTCCAAGGAAGCAACTTGAGAATGTTTAGATATTTCCTCGAACCACCAACCCTCCAATTCAATCTTCCATATTAGCGTTAGTCAAAGGGCCACAGGGAATCAACGAAAGCTGTCACGTGTTACCCTCTTTAAATAAAGTCTCTTACTTAACGTCCGATCAAAGTCCAACACTCTTAAGCTAAAGCCCTACGTTTTGAAAATTAACTGCTAAAGGCATGACATTATTTTTTCAGATATCGACGAATGCGCCGCTCAAAATCTAAATGGGACCACAAAGACAGTTACACTCGCTGGCTGTGAACAAAAGTGCACCAATGTCGAAGGAAGCTTTCACTGTTTTTGTAGAGATGGGTACACCCTTATGTATGACAAGAAACATTGTAAAAGTAAAAAAAAAAAATGCGAAAGATGTGTATACAAGTGGATTTCAGTCAAGTTGTAAAGATGCTGGGGATAAGTTTGTTCTCCTTTATACGTAATATGACGTTCTCAGAAAGTAGCTTTATTAGGTTGGCGCCAATATCCGACCTCAACTTATGAACTTTTCAGTTACTTTGGAAGTGCCGAAATAAATTCGAATGCCATGTATACGAGACGCTATTTAAAAAGCTTACCGCTAAACGTGCTGTCTGACCCAATGAAAAGAAAGCCGCATTTCCCTCGCCATATGTGAAACAGTCGCCATGTGTGAAACATTTGTAAATCATAATGGTTTGTTTTTTTAATAAGATGCACTAAGGTTTTCTCCCGTGTGTTTAAATAAGGTTAAGAAAAAAAGTGTTAACAATATTATCGGTTGCCAATATCGAAACGTCAAGGCGTATGATTTTGAGATCTAATACTTTACCCGTACACTTTAAAACGGGTAAAATTGATTAATTGTGTAGAATTATAATTTTAAAACAAAAATTTTAAACGACAAAAAAAAAAAGGGAAGATTGGCTTTGTGATAGACGTTAGTAGTTATTTCGGAAATTGAAATTGCTCATTCTTAGGACTAGAACTGCGTGTTGTATTATGAACACGAAAACTGATTACAGGTATGCTGCGTCCTAACATGCAACAACTGATAACACAACAAAGGAGACATGGAGGAAGAACACGATGGCAGTGCAATAGTAATTTTGTAATTATGTTAGATGCCGGAGTTAGATGCGCGTACACACACACAAACCAGGCCATTTTTTGGCTTCTGAATTATGTAGTATTTCTGTTTTACACTCATGATCTATAACGACCCATGTACCTATGCGACACAAGTTTCTCTTCCAGCAGCCCTGCATGTTTCTAACTTTTTTCATATTTATAGAGTTTAAAGGAGCTGTGTCACGAAATTTAGCAAACTTCAGCTTCTAGGACCTGGCCACCAAATTAAGAGGAACATAAAAATAACCAGTTAAACCATCGATGAAAGGTTTAAATAACACAGCAAACACAAAAGAAGGCACGAATGGCCCAAACTGAAGAAGATTAACACGGATTGCGATTGGGGTTTTTGAAAATTGTCAGGCTGAACAGTTTTCAAAGTTTATCTCCGTTGTTTGTAAATTTAAATATAGCGCTCGGGATACATATTTTGTTTGTCACAAAGCTGTTATTTTGTCATTTACAAGTGATTTCTTCGCTAATGATAAGTTCCTTAGCCAGTAAAGGCGAGTAATTGGAAAAACTAAACAAATTGGACATGACTACCGTGACACAGGTCTTTTAAAATAGAGATTAAACTATTAACCTTTTAACACGTCAAGCGATTTATAATCACGTCTAAAATGCAAAGCGGGGAAACAAAGAACAATACGTCATAACTTTACTTTTTTGTTTGTCACAGACGTAGACGAATGTATGACGGGAAGTCATCTTTGTGACCAGTTATGCCGCAACACCGATGGAAGTTACCGCTGTTCATGTATTGCAGGCTACAAACTCAGTGCTGATGGTAGAACTTGTGAAGGTGCAATATCAAAACATTAAGTTTTGTTGATCTAGATTAACAAAAGTGAGTAATTACGGTTTGCATGTCTGCTTGTTTATTTAATTTGGAAAGCTGGCTTCGAAAACATTACTTGTGACACAAATCAACTTTGCAAAAACGGGCTGTAGCGATTTTAATTCTTTATTTTACTTAAAAACCAGTAGCAATAACCTGTTATAGGTTTAGCATGTTAAATTGCATGTTAATTTTACAAACGAAAACACTAACAGATTGTTGATGCTAAACAAAATTACTTGTCGGGTTGCTTAGTATTCCGTAAGACCGCTTTAATACAGTACTTTTAATACTGCCTTTATTGTAGGTTTGCCTTGCGAGCAAATAGTTTCGCCTAATCACGGAAAGATGACGTGCTCTGGCCTCGTGACAAATTCTACATGTTCTTTTTCCTGCGATCCCGGATATAGTCTTACTGGGCCTCAGACAAGAATTTGCCAGGCTTCATCGAGATGGTCTGGAGACAGAACATCGTGCAAAGGTAAAAATTAGCTTGAATGAAGTTGTCAGAATTCAAACTGCTACGAAGAGACAAAAACGCTACAAGTAATGAACGAAAATTCCATTTTCATTTATATATTGCGTAAAGTCGGTAAAAATCTTACGACATCACACCAACTGGTAAAAAAATACAAACAATGACGTAACTAATTAATAAGAATTAAAACTTACTAAAGCAGTAGGGTGAATTGCTAAGAAGAATAGACAACTTCAATTTTAAAGGATCTAGAAAACTTACGCTGACAATGTCCTCAGGGAGACAGTTCCACTCATCAATAGTTTTTGGAAAATCTGAAAACTTTAAAATATCCTTGCTAGCCTATTATGGTGTGGGGTTTGTACTTAAATTGATGACTTTTCCTTGTCCGATTCTCAAGGAGAGGGATCAAGTACTTTGCACTGTGTCAATCAAATTATGGCTTAACTTGTACATAAGTTCCAAAGTGCCCTAGATCTTTCATCATATCCGTATCACTTGAGCATCGGCTGTCATTCTGTAAACAAAAGCGTGTTGCTTTGCGCTTAACTCTTTCCAGCGAGGGATGTGGGTCGGCCCGCTGCGCTTGCATACTCCAAATTAGAGAATTGTGTAAGCAGTTTGCCTTACTATCCTGGGACAGTACTGAAGATTGCGTTGTATCATACACCCATGGATTTATTGGCTTTAGCTCATATCAAAGAAACATGGTTCGACCACCTAAGCTTATTATCAGTGGTGACTCTAAGATATGAGAAACTGTCAACCTGTTCCAGCTCAACCCCACAGAATACATATCTTTTCTGAGGCGGATTTTTTTCAGTTGAGATGGTGATTATTTTGCATTTTAATGGATTAATACAAATTGCATCTGCCATCGACATTTATTTAAGTTTTAAATTGGATAGATCAGATCGGGAAAGATCGCAGTCGGCAGCGCATGCAACAACGCCATACAATAACGCATCATCCGTAAATACCCGAACAGAAGATTGCACGTTATCTGGCGAGTCGTTTATGTATACCAAAAACAGCCTAGGACTGTACCCTGTGGTACACCAGAAATTCCTTTCAGAAGGGCAGGATGATTGACCATCCCAGACAACTAATTGTGAACACTGCGTAAGAAAGGACTCTAGCCATTTAAGAGGAGGACCGTGGATTCCATAGTACTGCAGCTTCCTTAAGAGGCGCCTGTGAGGGAACTTTTCAAAAGCTTTGGCAAAGCCCAAAACAACTGCATGGACCGACGAACCCTGAATAGCATTTGCCATGTCGTGAATACCTCTAACACCGTTATAGAAGAGTCCCCTTTTCTCTAAGGCCTGCGAGAGTGGACCCCTGTTCTGAATATGAATGTCTCAGTATACCAGCCGATATGGATGGTCGTGTCCATACGAAGACGACAACGAAGACGACGATGACGACTGTCGCACCATGATTCACAAAAAATCTTTTAATTTTTGTTTTCGTGAAATCCCTCATTCGCACTTAGGTTGTTTTATTCGAAAGACAGTAATACTAACTTCATTCTAGACTGAGTTAACGTTGTTTTCTCAAGCCAGTTTGTTGTTCTTCGGTACTGCGCATTGGGTTGTGCCCTGAATAGTACGTCTTAGGGGGAATCTCTGGATGTTTTTTCTTTTTCATGAGCAATAGGAAAAGTGCTATTCGACTTATCAAATAAAAGCAAATCACTTACGATAAAGTAGTGCTCTGTCTTTACTTGTCATCTCTGCCCTTAAATGTAGTACCCGAAGCCCAAAACGGTCGTATTTCATGTCTAAAGTGCACACACTTTCCTCTCAATAACACAAACTACCAGGCTGGTACGTTTAGCTGGGTACCCAAACCTACGGATGCTAAGCCAACGGGTTGCTACCCGTTATAACTTACTGGGTGGGCAACGGACTATCGGTCGTCGGTTATCGGCTACGCTCTACATGAATCTGATAATTCCCCTGAGTAAATGGAATCAGTCCCAAACTTTCTGCTCTTTTGTTGTTGTTTGTTTTTTACAGCTAAGCAATGCCAAAGATTGACGCCAGGAGTTGCTGGACAGTCCCTTTCTGTTCCATGCTTTACCTCTTTCGGTTCAAAGTGCTACTTCGGATGTGTAACAGGCTTCGTCATGAAAGGAGATGGACAAGCAAGCTGCAGCATTGTGTCTGGATCTGGGCGCGTTTCATGGAAAATTGACCCGGGGTTATCCTGCGAAGGTTGGTTCTTGGCAGTGCTGTTTTGGTATATACCGGTTCTTTCGTGAGATGATTTCACAAGTGTTATACGTTGGTGCCCAATAATGTACCGTATTTTCTCGATTAACGCCAGGGGGCGTTTATGCGTTTATGCGGGGCACGGCATTGATGAAAACTGGGTATTTTTTATCATTGATAGGCTTAGTTTTTTATCTTTAATACTGTGGGTCCACTAAAATTATAGCTAAATTAACAGCACAACACAAGTAAAACGGGAGTAAAATGTCATCGAGTTCCTCTGTAGTCGACAAAATTCCAAACAAGGTAGGAAAATTGGGTGCTCAGTTGAGTGTAGCCGTACATTACGCAAACTTTCTTTACTTGAAATGAGCGAAATAATTTGAGCTGAGGTACTTGTAGGGTTCGTGAACTTATTTTTAAATTGCTATAAATAATTTTTGATGAGAATCAGTGACGAGATGGTTCAGTTTCAAATAAACGCTGGGGACGTTCATTTAAACTTTGACCATGTTGACCAGGCGTTTATTTAAACCCGGGCGTTTATTCGAGGCCCGGCATTCAATCGCGAAAATACGAGACTCATCTTGGGGCAAACTGAGATGTATGCGTGATACGGGTCCACTCTTGAAATAATAACAACGACAGCCTCAATAAATTCCCCAATTCCGTTGGAAAAATTCTTTGGTATTATTTGATATTGCCACGACTACGAAAAGATTAATCTTAACGAACTTCTGCATAGAATCCATTAGCTAAGTTCTCACAACGTAGTTCTGGCTGATTACTTTCTACTACTCACAGAAACGTCTTTTTATTTGACAGAGTCGAAGACTTGCGAGCCAAATCCTTGTAAACATGGAGGGAAATGCAAGGTTCAGGGCCCAAGAAACTTCATCTGTGACTGTGAAGGAACTGGTTACAAGGGCAACGAGTGTCAAACAGGGTTCATCTCAACACCAGTATTTCCAAAGTTATCAATTAAATCTAAATCTCAGGCTCTTTTGCTGTCTGCGAGGCCATCAAATAAGCTGAATATATTGTTACACTCTGAGAATGGAGTAGCATTTTATCCTTCATCGTCTCTTGAGATTACATATCCAGATACAAAGCAAGAATTCATGGTCGAAGCTGAGAAAGCCGGAATTAAAACCATCTCTTACGGCGTGGAAGGTCCCAATAAACACGATTTTAAGATTCCTGAGGAAAGTGTTGTTTTCGTCGAACCTCAGGTACTGCAAAATGAAAGCGTTTACTCAAAGTTGTTTGTCCCTAAACGAGAATTGCCAATTGGATGTAATGAGTACGTATCCAACGGCCTTTCTTGCGAATTACATTTCTTTTCCACAGAGAAATGGACTGGCAGCCCTCCATCCACAAGTGGTATTGTCCATATACGAACCCCTTCCAACCAATACATCCCTCTGTCAATGACTGGCCTCCGTTTGGATGAACTTCAAGTGTCGAAGAAAGGCATTATTGAAAAAACAGTTGCACTAACCTCAGCTTATAAAGTCTTAGAAATCTTCTTCATTAATGGTGACACTTGTACCCGAAAGGAATTGAATTCTGATAATCTTCTCGAGCTGATGAAGGATGATGCTTTGGTCTCATCCTTCTTGCGAACGTTTTCCGGGATGGCTCCTCAGTGGTTAAATATAGAAACCAGCGAGATAAATGAAGTGTTCGATATCCAAAACATAGCAGTCAACTTGGCGAAATCTTCACTGCATGATGTAGAACACTGTTCAGGATTTCCATTGAGTCCATTATCCAGTATTTCCTACTTTCAACCAGCTTTCAATTACGAACTACGTGTTGGTTCGGATGAAGCATCTCTATTTGCGGAGGGAGATACTTGCTTTGCAGCAGACGTCTGCAAGCAATCCATTTTTGTCCATTTTCCTAAACGCTCAGCCAACAAACTAAAGAATACGCTTGGTGTGATTCGAGACATGAAAGATAAAGGCGTTGATATTCGTGTCGATTCAGTTGGTCTTCTTGGGAGTCCAGGGACCTATGATAAAGAAGAACATGTGCTCTGGAATGGGACCCACCTCGAGGAAGTATCGCCCTTCAGCTACCATATGTGGTTAAAAGGGGACGTGACTTGGAAGATGCAAATACCAGCTAAAGTAGATGTGACACTTAGCATTACGGGAGAAAGTTTCATTTACTACAATGAAATGGAGAACGTAAGTAGCTTTTTACTTTCCAAACTGATCGATTTATTTTCTCAGAATTTTAATAAAAAAACGTCTAACGAGAAAAATTTGCTGAAGGCATGTTAAAAACTCGGTGAAAATGGGGCGCAAAAAAATAAAGTTAATATCGTGTGGCGTATGCGCTCCACTGCTAAACCGAAGCAAATTCCCCATATCTTCACCATGCTTATTTTTTTTTGTGCCGGGACCAGTTGAAAGATTGCATTCATGAAAAGAATGATTGAATTCGCTTACCGAGTTTCACAAATTACTAATAATTTAACTGAGCAAGACAGAATTTTTAATAATTTCAGGAGGTTCCTGAAATGGGTACAAGTCTACCTAAAAGCTGCAAGCACTTTATTGAGCCAAGCTCAAAATGCATATTTCTAAAGCTTTAAAATGCATGTTTCCACATGAATTTTAAAATCGTGCGATTTTAAAATGCATGCAGAAATTTCTGCCCTCTGATTTCAACCTTGTTAATATATTTTAAAAGGTGTTTTTGTTCTTTTCTTTTCGTGAAGTTGTTTGTTGACCGACTGACTCGACCGATGGAAGCGTTTTTCAAAGGAAAGGTATTATATACCATTGGTGGGAGAGCTCTTCGTCAGGACTTCACACTAGAACTTAGTCCAGCAGAGACGATAGGAAAGATCAGGCTTGGAGGTAAGCTGAAACATTGACTGTTATACTGTAAGCTAGACTGACTGACCGAATGAAAGGGAAATAGAACATTCATCAAAATTCGACTTACCAACTGATTTTTGTGAAACCTGTTAACTTTCCAAATGACCTGTGTTGGTTGGTTTCGTCACTCAGCTGGATGATTGTTTGTATGGGGTACAAAAAGCGCGTTCCATTGGTAAGTAACAATTACTCAGGATTAACCCTTTAAGCCCTAAGCCCTGATGAAAATGAGAGTTCTCTTTACATGATAAATACTTGTTTGCATATTCAAGTGGCAAGAATATAGGAGGTGATCAGTGAGGATAAGATGTCTTGATATTTAGACAAATTCTCCTGTTAGTTTCATAACAAATGTATGGAGATCAGTAATGAGAATATGGATTTTTATATCAGGGCTTAAAGGGTTAATGGATGATGTTCAGCATGATAAGTAGAATTATCAGTTGCAAGGACGAGTTTGTGTTAATTGCCGAAGCTGAAGGCTGAGGCGGATACTACATACCAACGCATTTAGTTGAAAATTTTGAGCTCATGACCTTTTGCTCAGTAAGTTAAAAACTAAAAAACAGCTTAAACATTTGTTTTAAAAACTTAACCGACTGAATACAATTCCATGTTGTTTCAACCTGCGGCTGTAAGAAAAGTTCTTTGAATAACATATTTCAACAAAGTGAGTCTCACGTAACTTCTGCATGCATAAAAACTATTGTCCGTAGGAAGGACGTAACGAAAATTATGCCCGGTCGAAATCAGCAGTATGCTTGAAGCCAATCAAAATTGCGACATTGACAGCAATGATATATCTGTGTTCAGGCATATCAATCTATTAATGTCGCTATTTTGGAAATATACTCAATGTCACCCTTACACATGTTCAAGACTGATCCTTCGTATTTCAGTAACTCCAAATTTCAAAATTACAGGACTCACTGTGATCTTTCAAAGTATTTTAATTTTGAAGTAATACCAAACGAACAATCCTTACTTTTGTTTTCGATTTCCTAGGACCTGACCGTTGCGACGACACTACGCAGGGTATCCTCATGTCTTTTAAAAATTTGGAAGGAGACCCGTTTGTCAAAACGCCTTTCTATCCTTATGTGCGCCCAACAAAAAATCTTCAGATCGATGTCATTACACTCGTTAATTACAATGGGGGCAGACAGACCATCGTCGCCAACTTGAGGGAAATACGACGAACTCTCACAAACTTGAGGTTTCTCGTACCTGAGCTGGAGGATATTTTTCGTGAGGCAATGTCCATGTTTCCAGAGGATAAAGACATCTTGGAAAAATGGATTCAAGCGACTGAAGTGTTCAAGGGGAAGATCCGCGAGTTTCGTAGGGAACTGTTAAATAATCGAGCCGTCGACGTCAAAAAGGTGAGAAAACTGACGGCTCTTATAAATGAAAAGATCGATTTTTCACAAAAGAGCGTGGACATTTTGAAGCATCGCGTGTCCTTGAAAACGGCTACGTCACCTTTACTTACCATGATTGAAGACTTCCAGTTTGGGTTTCCACAATTCATACGTTTGAAACTCGGAGGGGGAAGCACGCAGCAAAGAATGCATGGTTTACACCTGTATTTCCGGTGCAGTCTCTGTATGAAGAAGTTATGTCTCGACAACATAAACGCAGCAATTTCACACTACAGTGGGAATAGATGCAGCTCCCAAAACTTCCCTGGGCAAACATTTTATTTAACAGGAAAAGCTTCACAAATGATGTCTTTAAGCCCAGGTAAAATCCTCACACTTCCATTTGGACAGCCCGTCAAAATGGCTTTTGCACGCAACTCTGAACACGTCTCCATTGCATTTGAAGCACGTATCCGTCTGCTTGGCATAAGCCAGCTAACAAACGCTACTTTGGACAAAACGCAGTTATCTCTCAAAGTTAAGGGAGACATTTTTAACCAGTACCCAACCCACATGAACATCGTCGCAAAGATCAAGGATAATGAGAACTGGAACTCCCTTGTTTATTTAGTAGAAGGAAAGATGACAAAATCTTCTCCCCTTCCAGGCTACTTTCAAGACAAAATCAATACGTATGCATTCGGTTTAGCAGAAAATGCTCGAAGGAGAATTCAGAATGCTGAAACCGCAATTAGAGATGCCAAAAATAAGACTAAAGAGGCAGAAAAGCTCTTAAAAAAGAAGCAGATTACGTTAAAGACTGCCTCCAAGAAACTGAGAGATAAAGAAAAGGCTCTTACTCTCAAACGTGTTACATATGCACAAACTAAGTTACGATTAAACTCTACACTTATGTATTACCTGAACCTGAAGAACAGAACTGTATGCGAATTGAAAAATTGCAAGTATGTCGAAACAGACACTTGCATACCAAAGGTTTGTCGTAAGAGTGTTAAGACTACCTACCTCGTGCCTAACTGTATAGAAAAGGTTGTGCAAATTAAAAGGACAGTGATAAAAGTCGAGAAAAAAGAGGCCACTTTTTCGTACAAAGAACCCGACACATATGAGGTTGACAAACGCAGCGGGTGGTTTAAGAGTTGGAAAGATTGGAAAGTACACAAGAAAGAAGGAAAACGGGTAGAAAAGAGCTACACTCAAAGCACGTTTGTTCCAGTTGAAGAAAGTAAAGAGGTCAAAAGATTTGTCTGTGGAAAACCTAAGACTGAATCCATTGTTTCAGGTCATGAGAGCCCTTTTCAATGCTGCAACGAAGACGTAGGTGGAAAAGTGAAAATCTTAGATCGTCGATGCGTCATCTACAACAATGATTGTTTGAACAACAAGACGGAATTTCACTTGGAACTACGAAATGAAAATTACACTTTATTTAAAGAATTTCAGGACATGACGGAAAAGGGAAAAGAAGTAAGTCTTGCTCAAATGGAAGTGAACATAGCACGAACACAGGTCCACTTGGCGTCAAATCAAGTAGACCTCGCCCGTGCGTTTCTTGAGGAGCAAAAATATTCCAGAGATTCGATTAATCTCACCAGTATAAAGATGCAGGAGCGGCTTGGACTAAAACTAGCGGCAAAGATGGATAGTCTAAGACATAATAAAGTGGTTTCTGTGGAAAGCCTTTCATTCTCTACAACAATGACCTCTACAACCAAAACTCTTTTACCGTTCGTGGCATCTGTGGAAGCTGCCGAAGGAAAAAGCAAATTCATCGAGTTCCCGATAGATTTCAAAAGAATCGAGTTCTCACTAACGTCAGCCTCCAAGATTGTTATAGAAAAACTTTTTGGAACAACCACTTCCAGAGAAAAAAGGTCAACACGCAAGGGGACTATCAATGATACAACTGATACGGACACCGGCGAACGCATGTGTTTTTTCTCATATCAAGCAAATGCCTTCTTTGCGGACATCACAGAGTCTTTGGAATTTCTCCTCAATACTACGAAGGAACTTTTCCAGGGTATATCATCTAGTCTAAGTGAGTTTGATTCAAATAACAATCATTCCGGTGAAAAACCCTCTTCGCCCTCTCAACAGCTTCTGGGATCCTTCAGAGGGATGATCAAGTCTTTGAGAGCTCACTACGCCAATAGCACAAGAAAAACAACATGGGACAGCATTTTGGAACAATGGCGTGATTCTCTTAATGTGATGACACGGGACAAGAACCTTACAGAATGTTCAGGAAGTCAGGACTGTGTGGCTTACTTCTTTGATACTTTACATGAGTTCTATCAATTTGAGTATAGCCAGCGGGCACAAGAGATCAAACAGCAACTTCAAGAACTTAAAATTGTCTTTGCTGGTTTATTGCATCAGAATCTTTCATTTGCCACAGCACAAGAGATCGCGGCCCGCGCTAAGGTTTTATTAAACCTGACAAAAGATGAGTCAGTATTGTGCGGTACAAGACCAATGATTGTTGAAAGCTCTCCAGAAGAGGTTGTTGTCTTAGCTGGTGACACTGCAAATCTAACATGTAGAGTTGAGAACACATCAGATGTAGAAATTTCGTGGATAAAGAACGAAAGGGTCATCGAGGACATAAATGATGAAGTTCTCGTCCTAACGAATGCTAATGCACAGACGGAGGGAGCGTACAGATGCGAAGTATCTAACAACCGAGGCCGAACGTTATCTAATATTACTATTGTTAGGGTGCATCAGGCGCCGACCATCACAGAGCATCCACATGATGTTCCCGTGCTTATGGGAACTGACACAGTGTCAATGGTATGCAACAGCATTGGAGTGCCTCAGCCATTCGCAGAGTGGTTCTTTACGCCTATGAATGGACAAGTGGGCGAAGTGGCGCCACTAAATATCTCGGGGCCCATCATGACAAAGAAAAATTTGACATCCAAGGACTCCGGTTTTTATTATTGTAACGTTTCAAATATACACAAAACGGTGAAAAGCAGAACAGCAAGACTCGACGTCTTAGGTTTTACTCCAGGTACGCCACGAGTTGAGGTTTCCTTAACGTTTGCGCGATGCATACCTGACGTGCCTGAGAATGTGTCGAACTGCACTGATGAGACACGTACGTCAGCTTTGCATCTGGATTATGCTGGTTTAAACTATACCCTCAGAGAAATCGTTGGTAGAATGGGTTGGTCATGGAAAAAGATTGAGAAGTTCAGTTTCAGCCCACGTCCAAATTCTTCGATGTCCTTAGTGATCTTGGGTAATAAGCCCAATTTGCCATCAGATGTCAGCGGTAGCTTTTTTGATGCACTGGAGGGCTTTTCCTTGTCGCGACAGGAACTTGACCTGGCTTTGCAATCATTTCACTCTGCCTTTCAGAAAGGAAAATTTCGGTTTGTTAGGAAAAATGTTTTTATTGTTGCCAGAAAAGGAAGCTTTGCAGCTAAGCCTCTGTCCCAGAAATGTCCTTTAGGAACACAGGCACATGAAAATGGATTTATTTGTGGTAAGTAATCTTCGCCGTCCTTAAATAGCCTAGTTTCGAGTTCATCAAGACCCTCTGGATAAAACACAAAAAATGCACTGGTACAGGGTCATCCTCAATCTGATTTAAAGTATTCACAAATACCAGTGAGAAGAAGAACTATTCGCAACTTTGTGATTTGTTTCATCTTAGAATTCAGCACTTTGCTGCTGGAATGTGCTCATATTTACTGCAGAGCAGTGAGAAAAGCCCTGTATAAACGCGTCTTAATTATTTTTATTTAGTGGTCTTGCTGAACTGGGAACTGCACTTTTCCGTTGAGTCTCTAAAGACACTTAAATCATATTGAAGAAATGTTAGGCACGCACAATCTAATGATTATGAAGATAAATCTAACTTGTAAAGGAAACGTTTTTCAATATAGGGATCGTAAGTTCACTGATTCTGCTTCACATTGTCATCAGTCATCATCATCATCATCATCATCATCATCATCATCATCATCATCATTATTATTATTGTAAGGGATCTTCATAATGAAGTAAAACAATTTTGACCATTTTTAACCTCTTTGTATCTTTTGTTTCTTCGTTTTTCTAAGATCATGAAAGCAGATTAATTTGTAACTTCTAGCATTCCACTTACCAAATGCTACAGTTAAATTTGAAAAGAACTCCAGAATCGCAATTGAGACCACAAGCATGATGTCACGGTTCATTTTAAACCCAATGTTCTGCCAAAGGATCCCCTACTAAAGATGTGCTTCCCCTTATTTATTTTCTGTTTTTTTTTTCTCAGTCATCTGCACACCTGGTTACTATGGAGTGGCAAACGGAACCTGTCTGCAGTGCCCTTCTGGCACGTACCAGCCTGATGAAGGAAGCACAGAATGCCTCAAGTGCCCTTTCCGACTTTCTCTCACAGAGCCTGGAGCACTTCGAGAATCTCAGTGCATCGATATATGTAAGATTTACCAAGACTTTCCATGCAGTTTTAATTGCCCCCGCAGGGTTTTGGCCCATGAACCCAGGAGAAATCGTTGCAGTCCGCGCGTAAATGTACTTAGAGTTGAAATATACTGTTCGTATACTAGCCTGTGCGCATGTAGACATCTCCCTTTTCAAAGGAAATAGAAGATGTCTGCCCGCAGGTTATTTGTATACCAGATAAAATCTAGATTTGTCTGAACAGGGAGTGTATAAAATAAATGGGTAAGCAAATGCCCGAACGAAATAAATTGGTGATGATAATATACTACCCTTGCAGGATATCAGTTAATCAACAAGTATGAACCCAAATGGGGGCCAAGCTATTATGCGTCAAAGTAAATGGCACAACATCGATTTTGGCACGAAGAGTGTAGTTGAAATGGTATTGTGCTTTGTGATTATTTCAGACTGCTTCGAATTATGCTTCAAGGTTACTTACGGGAATGATGCCATTTCCTTTTTCTTTCTTTCTTTCTTTCTTTCTTTCTTTCTTTCTTTCTTTTATTTTTTCAGCCATTCCTTGCAAGCCACCCGAAATCGCCACTAAACGCACCCAAGCGTTAAAGGAAACGAAGAATCGATACCGTACCGGTGAAACTATTGTTTTAGGCTGTGAAGTGGGGTACAGAGGAATAGGAAATGGCACTCGAGAGTGTAATGAAGGGAACTGGACGACACAGGACTTTTACTGTGAAAGTGAGTATAGATGATGAAACATTTTTCCAACAATGCGCAAAGAACAAAATTTTGTTTTAGGCAAACTGCTTAGTTGGGTATTGTTTCCCTGAACTAATTGTCACTGCGGAGGAGAGGTTCGTAGATTTATTCGTCATTCCCTGCCTGGGACTTACACCAGAGACAAAGAGTCAATTCAAGGTTCGTGAAAGGATTTCCTTGGGCTTCTGTCTCAGTCTTTAGTACTCTTAACTACAATAAGTAAATCTCCACTTTTGTAGAACGCTAACTGCAGTACCAGCTAATTGCATTTTAAAGCGCCGAGCTAGATCTCGCTATCTTGGGTGATTCTAATGAGTACAACTGAGAATTTGCTGAGAAATTGGTAAATTTACAGTAGTACGTGAGAAAGCTTTGCATGAGTAAAACTCAGTGTACTTTAGTTACAGTATGAACGGTGACGTTAAGCTACTGACTGTTTGAATGCAGAGACCTGCTACCCCCCTTGGACCGAGTTAAAGAAACGTTGTTACAAGGTGATAGACGTGCCCTCGCACAGATGGAACGACGCATCGAAAATTTGCCGCTCGCTGAGTTCGCATATGGTGACAATTTCCTCAGAAGAAGAAAACCATTTCGCCGCTGAGCTAGCTAAGGTATTGTCAGATCGAATCGATTCCTCTGGTTTTAAACCCCTGACGTTAGAGTTTGTTGATTTATGATCAGCTTGAATTGATGTATTGTAACTGAGTACTATGATCAAGCACTTCTTTATACTCCCGTTCACACTGATTCGTTTTCGAAAACTCCCGTTTGTTGCATCTCCAAAAACATAAAAACATCCATGACCCGATACTAGTGTTTTTACCTCTTTTCTACCGTCCCCGCGGAAATTTTGGTACCTTGTGCGCATGCTTCGATGGCTCCTGCGATGCTACCAGCGATTTCATAAAATAGTTGTGACCGGTTGGCGTTTCAAAAAAGCTACGTTTTCAAAAGTCTCCAACTGAAAAAGTAAACGTTTTCAAACGAGAACGCATCGCTTTAGTGTGGAAGAGGCCTTATTTAAACCTTAACTTAAGCTTTAGATTTTGATCCAACAGAAAAACGGGGACCACCAAAGCTGAAAAATACTCACAATAGTATGACACATTTCATCTAAAATCAAAGTGGTGCCACTCGAATAAATGCGATCAACGCTTACAACAATCATGCCTTATAAACGAAGCCATGCAGTCGACCGTTTGCAACTTTCAATTGTTTACAAATCTCATACTAGAAATGCGTGGCTTTCAACTGTATAAAGAAGCGCATAAAGAAGTGCAAAATTTCCAACGCGTGCCGAAAATGCCTCAGAATACAAGCGACAAAAAATCGTCGGTGCAAAGTCTTGTCAGTAGAAAGTTAAAAATGGCAGTGACCTAAAAATTGCAAAATTTATTAAATTCCTAACTACGCTGAATCCTGGTTTATGAATGGATGATTTAGCGTTGCCCAATGTGATTCTGTTGTAACATTAAAGGCAATTATCAGGGAAAATTTATAGTACTTACGGTTCATCTTGTAGCATACTAATTTCTTTAAGACTACCGTCGTTTCTTTCACGTCTTAACATTAATTAAACGAGAAGTTCTTTCTTGACGCTGAATTTTATCCACTGAATATTAGGCGTATCTCAGAAAGAACAACATGACAAAAGTGCAGATGTGGCTTGGACTGAGTAAAGTAAACGCCAAAGCTGAATTTCAGTGGGTAAATGGAACCACCTTAGATGGCTATACTAACTGGTCTCCTGGGGAACCCAACAACGCTGATGGACACGAACTATGCACTGAGATGTTGGTGACTGGAAATTATAGATGGAATAAGTGGAATGATGTGAAATGTATCACAGATTACAAGTCTATAACCGTTTGTGAGAAACCCTTGCGAGAGGGTGACTGAAACAAAGCTGAGACTCACCTAAGTTTAGTTGGTTCCCCGAACACTTCACAAAGTAGTTTTAAGTTTCTATAAACATTTTAGTGAAGCCAAGGCTGAAATCATTAACACTTTTTCTCTTTTACTACGACGACTGAAAAACTTAAATGTTAACACATTCTGCTTAAATGCAAAGCTTCTCCGAAAGTGTAACTTCGCGTGTAAACGATTTTCCTTGCGGTTTTTTTTTTTTCAGTTTTGATTTACCACTTGTTAGATATGACATAACAAAAAATAATGTTTAACACTACGTTTTAGATCAACGAAAAGTGTTCGGGAATCGACCCAACGGCTATATCCCTTCGGAATTTGTCTGACGGAAATCAGTAGAGCTAGCGGTGGACCGAGTTAAGTAGTTGCTGTTTTCTTTGTTTTTGTGATTGGAACTTGAAAAATATGTTTTGAGTTTTGGATGTAAGAGCCGTTATATTAGGCTTTCCGCGAATTCAGTTGACTTTTCAGGAAGTTCACTTCAATATTTCGGTCTACATATCATGTTAGACCAAACAGTACAGAAGAGTAATGTAGTTTTATGATATTCAGCACTAAACTTGTATAGACAAGTTAAAACCCTTCTTCAGGCTTTTTGAGACTGGAACATTGTTGGATTAAAAATAAATATAAAGACGATTACTTTTGGTGCAGGCTAAAATGAAGTGAAAGCGTTTGATTTGCATACGAACAAGCCAGGGGTCGAATTGGCGAAGCTACCTCAAATTAAGGTGGATCCTAAGTATTGATTTTTAACAATAAGCTTTTGTTTTCCACCAATACATAGGATACATCGATATACATCTCAACTTAGAAGGGCTTCGCGAACCTGGCCCCCAGCATTTGTGGCTGCAATCAATTTATTGTTAACTTTGCAGCTGAGAGACCCTTAATGGATCATTTTTCATTTTTCGAGTTTTATAAATAAAGTTGTAGTTGAAGTTTTAGCTCCCTATTGCACGCATAAGATAATTGAAATGAATAACTGTAATTGACGTTTATGAGTTGATAGGTATTAAAGATTTATCGGTTCTACTGAATTCAGCATGATTTATTTGTTGTTGATTAACCGACTGTCGACTGACTTACCGACTGACTGACTGACTGACTGACTGACTGACTGACTGACTGACTGACTGACTGACTGACCGACTGAGAGACTGATGACTGACATCTAATTAGCGATGGTTTCATTGATCGATTAGTCGATCGATTGTGGATAAATGGCTGGATGGATTGATGTTTGAGTTGAAGAGCTGAAATTAAAAATAAAAAATTAATGAAACCAGGGGCATGCATAAAATCATCAGTAAGTTACTTTGATTCAAAAGTAAGTTACTTTAATTCAAATTTTCTTCGAAATTCATAATTCGTAATTCGTAAGTCCACTTCCTATCAAGCCCCGCTCTCAACCAATGACTAATAACCAATGACTAATCAGTTGATTATTCATTGATTGTTCATCGATTACTAATTAATGTCATTGATCATCGATCTGTTATGCCAGGTAGCGCATACGGGAAAGTTTTTAATTGGTTTGCAAGAACCACAACGCTAAGGAGGTTAAAACAATGTGGCTGGTTGAGAATGAGCAAACGTTTCTGTTGGCCTCAGTTCCAACCGTATTCGGTTGCCTTAGGATTTTAAAGCGAATCGGGGGTGGGACGTCAGATCATTGTTTTACTGAAAATAAAACACCCTTTTCACAAAAATTCAAGATCATCACCTTTAACAAACGTTTCCTTGATGCATAGAGGAAAAAGGACGGTTCACGCGTTTCTTTTAAAACAAATCGCCCTTCACAAGGAAAAAATAAACATGAAATTGTCCCTTATTACGGAACATGATACGGTTGGATAAGTCTTGGGAAACCCGTAAATATCGGTAAGTTTGGCTGACCAGCGTGTTAGCCGCTGCTGAATCTCTCGGCTTAATAGACCTTTTTCACTTGGCTGCTATTTAGCGTAAAAACATAACATTTTGCACGTCTAGCCTTGCAGTGAAAAACTTGGGAACGAGTTTAGACGTGCAAAAACAAAAGTTTTTATTCCCCGGGGACTCAACTTGGCCGCCGCGTGACAAAGGTCTATTGGCTTCGTTGTTCGTTGCCATGTCATGTGCACATGAACGCCCAAATTCTAGTCAGATATAGGAAAAATTCTCTACAGATGGCGCATGATCTGAATCTGGCATTTGCATACAAAGTTGAACGCGTCTTTCGCAGACACGCAGAAAGAAACCATTGAAAATCATATGCATGATTATTATTTTTTAGTTACAGGTCAGTGCGACTCTCCTTTACTGGGAATGGAAGACAGGACAATCCCGAGTCAGCGATCACGGCTTCTTCAGCTCATAATACGTAATTGTAAAATACATTTATGTAGGACAATATTAATATTATACTTACTACTATGCACTATTAAGTATGTTATATTAATTTTACAATTATATACACGATTAATTAATAGCCAAAATAGAAACATATTTGTGTTTTTATGTTATAAAAAGCGAACACACGATGGTCCACCGCGTATTTTCTTTTTATTATATAGACAAGAGTGTTTTCCAACAAACAACAGTAAAAAGAGGAGAATGACGTATCGATATCCTCACTGGTGAGGATTTGGACAATATGCCACTCGAGTCCCGGATGTTGTGGTCTATTTTCCACTCCGTCTTCTTATTTTGTACTCTGTGTTATCTAGGTGGCTGCAACCGCGTTGTTTGTTATAACAATAAATCTTTAACCTTGCCTTGCCGAATTCATTTGACAACAACGTGAGCAGTGTGTCTGGCACCGATGCGGTTTTTCACTTCTGCAAAGCGAAAGCCGAAACTAAAGTCATCAAGATGTTTGGAGAGGACGACAAAAATTGCTGGTCTGGACGTGAGCCTGCATGAAATGCTTTCGATAAGTATGGTAAAGCCACACAGTGCTCATTTAGCAACTCTGGTAACGGTCCTGGAGAGCTGCGAATGGAGAAATATTTGTCTGTGAGTGAAGTGAGTGCAAATAGAAGTTTGATGTCACTTTCCTGGTTTTTGTTTATATGGCTCAAACAGAGGCGACTGTAATTAGTGAAAACGCAGCCAGGTCGCGCGAGGTCTGAATCAGAGAACATGGGAGGTCTGGGACTGACTCTTCAAACGGAGTTTAGAGGCGCAGAGTTTTTTTTAACATATCTTTAACTTTTCTTCCAGTTTGAAAGCTGAAACGAGTTAAAATAACAACGAAACTACTTTCAGTTTTATTTTCTTAAAGTTGGAAATACTTGGCCGGAACTTTCGGTTTCAGAGTTACTTCAAGGGAAGGGGACTCTTTTTCTGCTTCGTTCACACCCGGGGTTCACACCAGGGGCGTAACCAGGTTTTCTCATTGGGGAGGGAAGGGGGGAGCGGGTGGGGTGGCCAGTTCTTAATGAGTATTGGTAGGCGACAGAGTTTTCCTTTAGGCTTGATAAGAGAGAGTTTCCGCCCAAAATCAAATTGGTAGTATGTTAAGAATACAAGGATGCTGAAACCAGTCGCATCATCACATGGTTATTTCGTTTCCTTTTTATATACAACAACAACAGCAACAAGCTTTACTTCCATGACTATAACAAAGTAATACAGTATTGCAAAAGCCACTTAAAATTTAATTACTAATTACTTAATTAATTAAAATAGCTATAGAGATTACAACCATCTCTTATTTTTAACCATTCAAAGAGGTGGCCATTGTAACTAGTTTGTCCCTCTGTTCAAAGCATGACGAGATGAATGAAATTAATTGAATATTTTTAAAATAATCAGTACAATTCATAAGATGTGACAATAAAGTCTCATGTGATAATAGTCGTAGAAATGGGATTTTAGGTTTACAGGAAATGGGATCATGATATGGATGATCAGGGGGGGCTGGCAGCGAGGTCTGGAACCGAGTTTACATGATCGCCCCAGTAAAGAAATTTGGCCGAGTAGGACTGTGTACTAATTTTATTCCAAACAAACATGGCGGTGGCGATGAAGGAGAATTAGCCGAATTAGCCGTTATTTGGTGTACGCGCGTTTGTGTTGGTTCAGCATTATTTTCGTTATTCCAAGTTTAAACATTCAAGGGAAGGTTTCGATCGCTTTTTTTTACCTTTGTTTCTATCTGATTTGGTTGCCCTT
>Ga0126336_10000078_pt1 | contig 24369 bp, 9 predicted proteins | sample SidCmetagenome_FD_92530 | JGI IMG/M metagenome (GOLD analysis project Ga0126336, IMG submission 92530) | Coral microbial communities from El Islote,Puerto Morelos, Mexico - Siderastrea C C metagenome | ecosystem: Host-associated > Invertebrates > Cnidaria > Coral | place: El Islote,Puerto... | reverse complement strand
ACACTCTCAGGATGGCGATATTGAGGGGAACACTGCCTTGCAGTTGGTTAGTCTATGCGACTTCCGATTTGCGTGACAAAAACACCTCACTTATCTCCCCAGCACTACGAGCTGAATGCTAGAGGGCACGTGCTGGATCGGACAAGAGTATTGGTTAGCAGGCGATGCATTAAGGCAACGAAGCCGACAAGCTTGGGGGGAAGTCGCTGCGCAGACTTAACCGCACCACGCAGGAGTGACCCTAGTTTATTGAAGCACAAATAACATAGCCAACCCATCTCCAAAGGGAGGGAGGGAGGGAAATTTTTTTGCTAAATTGACAAAACACTGGCTGCACTGCACAAGAGAATTACAAATTGAACCTTGAACAGGTTGCTTAAGCTTTTATATCTGGACAGTGTCTGCTAACGTAGCCAGTAGTTAAGGCTGTACTATACAACAGCTTGGCCTTACACGTGTACTATCTTAGTTATGAATAGGCCCTTAATGCTATCGACCAATGCAATAAAACGTACGAAAGTGCTAACTAGAAACAAAGCCATAATGTTGTAGGTCTAGCTACAACAGAGCTATTGAGTTTAGTGACCTTGGGATCCCAACTGCATAGTAGTTCTATTGATAGCGAACGCGCCATGAAAGGCTCACTGAGAATGAGTGCGAGTTTGGAGAATTTTAAATTTTACTTATCACAACGAATTTTCGCGGCATCAAAGTTTGAGATTCCAAACAAGTCAACAAAAACGCGAAAATGTGATGTTAAGTAAATTTTGCTGTAATAAGGTAATCACTTTTACTTTACTCATTCTTTGTTAAGAAAAAAACATTCGTTTAATTAAAGGATTTGATATTTTTCAACTCACAAAGTAATTTGCTGGATCGGTTAGCAATGACTGTAACTGAAAAGCATGTGTTACACGTGTTTTAATTATTTGGTTTTACGTTTACTGGATGTGCCGCGCTTGGCACCGGTTGCACGTTTCCTCGCGTTTGGCACCCGGTACATGTTTTCCCGCGTTTGGCACCCGGTACATGTTTTCCCGCGTTTGGCACCCGGTACATGTTTTCCCGCGTTTAGCACCCGATACACATTTTCCAGCGTTTGGCACCCGGTACACGTTTTCTCGCGCTTGGCACCGGTTACGTAACTTTGCTAAGCCTCGAGTTCTGATTGATTAATAGCGTTATTTGAGGTTGTGGAATGTAATTACCTTATGACCAATTTAGTTTCAACATAATCATTAGAACTTGTTTAATTCCATTTCAAGTATCAGCAAAATCAGCTAAATTCATTGTGACATGCACTTGCAATATTGCTGATGTTGAAGCCTTCCTCTCTCGTTGTCAAAACGTTAATACTACCTCCTTCAAAGTAAACAAAGTAAACTACAATGGTTTCTTCAATTTCAAATTACACTTATCTCCGAATGTGTAAGTATCACTTCTGCGCATGCCTAATCCAACCGCTGTAATACTAAAACTGCTTTCAGAGAGAACAAGAAAGTCACTCTCTGCTAAAATGTAGTGGTCATGTAAAACTCCCATCATTCCCTTCTCAGAAGGTTTTTCACCCTTCTTGTAGATATCTAAATGTTCCGGTTTATTGTTATCCGTGACGATCTTATTTGAAAACTGTATTCGCGCATAATTCTTTACGAACGCACTGTCCGTAGCGACAAACCAGCGGATTTGTCTCTTTGTTGTATTATCGATAACACTAAAAATTTCACGTTCGACTTTCTTTGCGCAGGAAAAAAATTTGTGAAAATCAGAAACCCTTGTATTGTTCCTCCCAAACTGAAGATCTCCTATTCGAATGTGAATCCCAATGACGGAATTTCCGTTTTCACGAAGAGCTTTTCTGGTGTTTTCAAGAGCGTCTTGTAAGCTTTTTGTTGGGCGAAAAAGAAAGTCGTACGCACATCCTATCATAGCGTATCTGGTAGCCCTTCGAAGCAAGGGACGAACCTTCAACTTTCGTGCTCTTTTCATTAGGTACTTGTTTTTCTTTATACCATTTTGAGCGAAAAATAGAATCGATGTTGCAATTTCTACTGGTTTATCAAAATAATCCACCACGTTTTCACTGCTTATCCAACTAATAAATGAAGACGTATTTTTTGCCAACCAGCCACCACGAACTTTGTCCTTCTCGCCCCCTGTTCTCCAGTAATGCTTGCGCGTTTCCATCTGATACGGAATTGGAAAATTCCAGTCAATGCTCATGGGCTTTAAGAAGTGCTCTAATGGTTTGGGGGCTTTCCAATCGATCAAAAAAGCCCTGTCAGTCAAAATGGCTAAATAGAACAAAGATACCATAGCGTACACGCGATTGCCGTATCCACAGCAACCGTTGTTTGTCCAAGGGCAAGAGTAAACGAGGAATTTTGGGTCCCGTCTGTTGTTGACGATGTCTTCATGTAGTGCTTGATATCTCGATTGCCATTTCTTTCCGCAGATTTTTGGAGGAATGTATTTATTTTGCTCTTGTAAGGAAGTTCCTCTATCACTCTTGTTTGTGAACCTGACTGTGCCACTTCTAATATTTCTGTCTAAAATAAAAAAAAAAAGAAAAATATGTACAAAATTTATAATGCCAAGACAGAGACTAACGAGGAATACGTTGTGTATGCCTTATTTCAGTGTCCATTCTAGGATTTTTTGTAGTACTCTTGTAACCTTAGACTACAAGCAGTCGCTCCTTCTGCTCAGCGGTAGTCGAGAGGAAAGACACGCGAGTCTTGTGAAAGTCAGCTGCCACTAAGAATCCATTCTCGACTCCAGAACACTTCTCATAACTCCGTTATGCGCAAAAGAGAAGAGCTCTGGGGTCGAGAACGCTTAGAATCTTGACGCGCGTGCTGGTGAACTAGATCAATATCACCACTGTAATGCAAGGAGACAGAAGTGAATAGGACACATCCTAAAGAAGGAAAAAGAAAGCACCACTTGGATGGAGTGGAAGCCCCACTCAAGAAAAGAGGCCAGTAAGAAGACCGATGCAATCATTAAGACACACGGTGATGAAGGGACTGGGGGCACTGATTAGGATGGCAAGCACTGAGGCAATACAGAGAGCGAGGCAAAATCAACCAGTTGGTCTTCTCTCCCATGCAGCTTAGAATCATCTACTTTACCTCGTTCTATTCTTGGTGTAGAGATTGCCAGGAGTGATCGAGGGAAGGAAGCAAGAAAGTACAGTACGCGTGCAAAATAGAACTATTGTGATGACTGCCACCATGAATTCGAAATTAATTGTTCTCTCACATTGTACGCTTCGTTCTCACCTCTCGAGTTCACAAGTTCCAGCGTTGCTGATTTCTCTTGGTACATGTGGTCATAATACCTAGTAAAATGTATAACTGTAATCACAGTCAGAAATCCCCCGAGAATAAGCCATCTCAATACGCGAAAGAAATCAAGTGCCATCTCTCAATCGTCGTCAATGGACATAGATCCTGAGAAATAAAAATGATAGAAATGTTTTTAATCCTGTACATCGAAGCATTCCAATGGGTTACTGGATCAGAAATTCACACAAAGCGCGTCCTTTAGCACTTTATTTGGCGTTTTATTATTAGTTATTATTAGTAAATACTAACACATAAAAAGCGAGGTTGAACAAATAACGTAGCGAAGAATAAACCCCCAAAAAATACAGAACCAGAAAAGGAACTAAAAATAAAAAGCTTACCAATGCTGAAAAGAGAGACGAAATGCGTGAAATGTATTGAAAAAAAGAGAACATAAGATTTAAGGAAAATACATTTGCTTAGGACACGAAATAAAAAGGGCTTGAGAAATGCGAATGATAGGCATAAAAGAAGAAAGAGTAATTAACAGAAAAATTAAAGCGTGAGACAAACACAACCTTAAACACAAAACAGAGTTTTGCGCTGGATGTAATTAAACTTTACTCCATTCACTCAATTGAGTAGCATTGTCTGCTTCATGCATTTTGATTAGGAAGAGTGGTGGAGAGATGATGTGGAGGCGGGATGAGAAGATGTAAGGGGAGTGGGGGCTTTGCTTGTTATTTGTTGAATCAAGGACCGAGGACTGGCGTGTGAATGACTGCTTTTATTTTGCAGAGGGTCGAAGGGAATTTCGAGGAGAGAAAAGGAGAAAATACGTTGCTGGACAGTTCTCACCTCCAGATGTCTTTTTAACCTTGTTCCCAGGGTCATTTCTGAGAAACGGCCCTAAAGGCTGATTTCCATATGATCATTACGATCTCTACGATCGCTGCGATTGCCGGCTGGCAAAAACGTTCGGCAATCGTTGCGATCATGTGGAAACCACTTTTTAGCGATCGTAACGATCACAGCAATCAGATGGAAACCAGCCTATATAGAAAACTACTCGACGATCAAAGTCGCAACGACCGCTTAACTTTTTTGGTAGCGAACGTAGCGATCGTAGCCATCATATGGAAACCAGCCACAAGAACGAGTCTGATGTCAATCAACCACTAGCGTGTGTAAACAGCTGACTCGATACGTGCCTGTCTACGGTCATCACTTGTCTTATTTTCGGACAAGACTCTTGAGAAAAGAATTAGAAAGATTTTGTACGGTCATGCTATTTGGATTTTTATGACGGAGACGTTGAAACATAATCTATTTTGCAGGACTTTGTCTTGTTTGAAAATTCGGAAGACACATCTGCATCAATCGAAGCCTAAAAAAGGGTCCCATCTTCGTTTTAATGGCTATTCATGGGTACAGAAACTGTTGATAAGTGTCAAATAGCGGGGTAAATAGTATGTTTGGCTACGGATGGGTGGGATGGAAACTGATTCCAAGTTGAAAATCGGTCCGATTTTTTCAGTTGAGTTCGGACATCTCTTGCGTGAAATATGTAAAAACTGATTGTGGCCTTGTTTTACCCTTGAAAATTCGAAATTTGCATTTTGTCACTAACAAATTGTCGTGATATAAATGAAATAAATAATGTATTCTTCAATTTTTTTTTTATGAAGCGGTAAGGATCACAATATCAAACGAGACACTTTGATACGTAGCTATTCTAAAGTTGGCTTGAGAATAATCTTTCCTTGCATCTAAAATGTAATCATTAAAAAAAAAAAAGATTGTGGGTTGTTCTTCCCCTGAAAATTCGCTAGACATGTCATCGTGGCGGTTTCCTATAAACAATTCAGGTAGTAGCAAGGTAGCCAGATTTTTGAGAATGCAAAAAACAGGGAAATTACCTTGACATTGTCCAAGGCTCAGGCATCGCAGTGTAACAAACTAGAGTTTCAAAAATGTTGAGCGTGTTTTTACCCTTTCACATGTACCAACGCTTGCCTTGCTCCGGTTTTACACAGAGTGACAGTGTAAAAGGACTGTTTGTTTAGCGGAGGAACGTAAAGTGTACTTTAATTTCCAAAGCTGTTAAACATTGGTGAATATTTGAAAGACAAGTTTGAAAGATATGATTGCATTTGATCGATCCTATTGCTACGACTGGAATTATAAACTAGGTAAACACAGCAACTATTTACTCAGTTGCGGAGGAAAAAACAGACATTTATAATTAAAAAAACTCCCGTTAATTTCTAGTTAATTGTTAATTTGAAACCGTAAGATACTAAACTAAAGAGAGGACATGTGAAAAACCCGAGGAATTAACTCGAAAAAAATATGAAAATGACACTACTCACCAACACGTGAACCACAGATAACTTTCAATGACAAACACCCGGCTGAGATAAAAGGAAGTTAACGAGATTTTTGAAAAGCTAATTCAGGGAACTTTATCTCCACTGACATCTGTCAGTACAAACGGTTTGACTTTAGAGGATAAATTGCAAATCAGACCTTTAAAATACAAAGAAATGGAGGGAAGACCATCGAAAAGCCTGTTTCTGTTGGTAGTGGAAGGTAAATGATATTCAAGGGTAATTTGATGAAAAAGAACAAAGTTAACCTGCTAAAACTTTTAGGGCTGATTATTTAAACGACGTTTAGACTGGGCTTAAGAAAGCCTCGGTCTACACTGAGGTTTAGCCTGCGATTCCAATTATTTAAACGACCTTTTCCTTCTTAAACCACATCTAGACAATATTTAAACGTAGACTAACAAACAATAGCAAGTTAAACCTGGTCAAGACTAGGTAAAGCCGTCGTCAAACACTCTTACACCTTTAGTTTTCTCTGATTCTAACTCGTAGGAGCCCAGTTATTGGGACTTTCATGTGTTACCTGCATCGGTGGGCTCTTTTACGTGATGTTTGATACTATTTTTCAATTTGCGGTGTCAATCTCGAGTAAAATTTATGCACATGAACGACAAAAGAAACTAATAGAAAATTATTTAAAATGTTCCACGTAAACTGGCATGACTGCAAAACTTTGGAAACAGGAAAGCTGTAAAATTAATTGGTTCTTTTGTTTATTACAAAGCTCATCAATGGTCCTTTCGTACTAGAAGCGTTTAGTTCGTCTGGTTATGCGTCTCGAAGTTCGTCTCGTATAAAGACGGGCACTAGACGGAGTATCCGTTAGGACGAACTATCCACTTGTGTTCATCTTGGAAGACGAACTACATCGAACTACACCGTCTTGTGCCCGTCTTTGTACAAGACGAAGGACGAGACGCAGAACCACACGAACTAACCATTGCTTGCTTAAAAAGTTCGCCCCAGGCGGATAATGTACAAAAACACCTGAGAGAAAAAAAATCAGGTCTTCTTAACCATTACCCTCTAAAAACTTTTGAATCCGGTGGTTACCTTTTATAAAAAAGAAAAATCCAGCTCTGTAATGGTTCGTGTTATAGATAGCCCGTTCAGGAAGTGTACCTTGGATGAAACTGGTAAAGAGACTCGTACGTTTAGTTCATGTGAATGTGAACACTGCATGCCGTACTGCATTGCCCCACGATGAAATCGTGTTCACGTGAATTTCACATGCATGTGCAAATTTCCAATCTTCTTCGTCGCCAAGGTCTTCTCACTGGTCACGTGTATAGAGAGCCTGGAAACAATGTTGAATTGTAATGTTTTGTTATAGATTCCTGGGAAGGGTTGTTTAGTCAAGGGCGAATAATAGCTTGGAAAAGCCTGTCCCTTTGGATCTAAGTGCATTTTTTCACTTTTCGACTTAAAAGCCGGACGCCATCTTGAATTCGGTTTTAACAATTTTGTCCACAATAACAACAAACAAACAAACACAAAAATGAACAACATTTTGCAATCTGATAATTGTGCAGTCAATTTTTTAAAAATCCAGATTAACTTTCAAGTTTCTTTTTCAGTCAATACTTGGTGAAGTAGTAAATTTACATGCCAATTACATGCTCTTTGTATCAGCTATCGTGCGGTCAGAATATTTATGACCGACTAGTTCGTTTCTCAGTCGTCACTCAGTCGCCAGAAATAACATCCATCGTGTTTAGTGAATAGGCTGGCAAGTCTGGAGAAAAATATACAATGGAACTTTTACCCCACCGCTTCATGCCAGTAAGGCATCTGTCCCTCACGATGTGAAACCTGGCAATTCCGCACTGTGGAACCTTCAGGCCCTTGTTATACTTCGTTAGTGCAAAAGAAACCAGCGCTTTCTTTACCTCACTGGTTTTAAAATTTCACACGTATTCGAAAAAGACACAACACATGATTGAATTCTAAAAGTTTTTAATTTAATGATTAAAATGGTACTAACAACTTCTGAGAAAAGTTATCTACTGTTCAGTTTGGGATTTGCACCCCGCAAATGGACGAAATTTCGGTAAACGTGGAAAATTTTACAGCTATATACAACAGTGACTCCCTTACAAAAATAATCCCTGCTAATTTACACAAAGCTAGTTGTAAGACCCCACCCTTTGGCTCCTGATTTCTGCCTAAAAATTTTCCTAACTTGTATTGATACATTTTTCGGAGCAATAGTTGGGAGAAATTGTTTATCAATCGCAACAATTTTCCCTTGCTGATCAGACAATGAAGTCTCATGACTCGAGTCTCTGTCTTTGTATTCTTATTTTCAGAAAAAAAAGGTATTTTGGAACATTCTTGAATTCAGTGCAATGTCTAAGAATTGCTAGGAGGCAAGCTGTACGAAACATACCGCACAACGCAGACGAAAAACGACAGTATCTATCGCAAAAGGAAAGAAGAAGAGGCGGGGGTGGGGTGGGTTTAATGTGAAAGAGTAATGAGTATAAGCCCCTTCCCTCCCCTCCCCACCTCGTCCCGCCACTGAGGACAAGTGGCTTTACTGGTTGAAGCTAATGGAAGTTATTTCTACTCAGTGCACACCACGCAACGCAGAGAAAAAACCACAGAATTGGAACAAAAGAAAGGAAAAAAGGGGGGAGGAGTGAGTGTCAAAATGCAGTCAGTATGAGTTGCTGTACCAGTCAAAGACAAAGGCAGTTAGTGCTGTTCACTGGAACCGTTCTGTATTGATTTTGCTCGTTACGCGAATGTAATACACGCCACAATGTTTCGTGGAGCTTGTCTCGCGAAGCTTACGAGAGAGAAGTTGCGGGGATCAGGTATTCACCAGAGTAAGGTACTGATTGAATACAGTATGGCATGAAACCTTTACGTGTTTTTAGTTTCTGTGATTCTTACTAATTTCTTTACCAACAGAAAAAAGTGGAAAACAAAATTGCCATGCACTCTGATAGAACCTTAATTTTTTTCTCTCTAGTTTATATTTCTTTGCTTTCATCCTTTTGGCAATTTTCGGTCTTTTTTTCAAGATAATAAAGAAAGCTTCTGGACATACTCAAGAAAATACGAAATATCAGCCTAAATACTCTACCTTTTACTGAAATCGCAAAACTAATTTAGCCACTCGAAAAACATCACCCTTCCTTAATCGCCAACATTTAATCCCACGACTTTCCCTAAATCTCTCATTTCCGAAATAAAACCTCCGTAGAAATTTCATGCTGTTTGATACCTATCACCTCTCCCCCCTGTACAGTAGACTGAACCCCCCCACACCCAACTCCCGCCCAAGCGAGCGAACGAACGAACGACTTCATACTTTTTATGAAGTCAATACACAAGTGAATGAAAATGTATACGTAACTTTCGCTTGCTCGTCACTAATAAATTAAGTTATAAAAAATTGGGAGACTAGCAGTCATACAGTTTAGAATCAGGACTAATGAACGCTCTAACAAATAGACTGAAACGATTTCAGATTACTAATAAACCGCAAAGAACTGCGAATGGTGAATATTTGATAAGTTTCAAACGTATAGAACAGAAAACTTGACATCGGACAAGTTTAAACCACTATTCTCTACCTCTATCAGGGTGCTGTATTTACAGCTAATCAGGTGCAAACAGTGACCAATTGTGACTTGAGACAGGTGACTTTTTAACTTTCGAAACAGTGACATGTTTTCCGCACTAGGCAGGGGTTAAGCCTTTTTCCCGCGCTTGGAGCGATTGCAGGTTTCCCCGCACAAGGCACCGGTTACATGTTTTCCTGCGCTTGTGGCCGGTTGCACGATTTCCCGCCCTTAGCACCCGTCGGATGCTTTTGTTTTGAGTTTTAAGTGGCCCTATGCACAATTTGTACCATCCTCGCGTTAATTTGGTGTACGGTTGGATCTTACTCGATGAATAACTATCAATTATTATCAAAAAACCCACTTTTCCACCTTCGGTAAAAAGGTGACAATTTTCGGTCACACGAGAGATGAATTAAGCCCTCCCCACCCTGAAAATGACACGATAAAAATTTTCTTTTACCCAAAAATATTTACACCACACCCTAACCTCTCTACTGGCTCCCCTGTAATAAGTACTTGTGGATGAATATATTACTACTTTGATAAAACACAATCACAAATTTCTTGAATGTCTGCACTAGCATAATTTCGTTGGTGAGACGTCATCTAATTCTCTTCTTCTTAGTTTTAGACCTTGCCGCTGAAACAATAATAAAGAGAAAAATAAGAGTCAGTATGTCAATGCTCTACAGTATGTCAATGCTCAAGAGTATTACTACTCCCCCTGGATAGGATGCTAGTCGATCAAAGGATACCCAGCATAGAGCGACTGAATCAAAATCAAATAAATCAATTTATACTGCGCCATCATTGTAATACTAGGAGTATTACTACTCCCCCCTGGATAGGATGCTAGTCCATCACAGGATACCCAGCATAAAGTGACTAAGAGTATTACTACTCCCCCCTGGATAGGATGCTAGTCCATCACAGGATACCCAGCATAAAGTGACTAGGAGTATTACTACTCCCCCCTGGATGTGATGCTAGTCCATCACAGGATACCCAGCATAAAGTAACTGGGAGTATTACTACTCCCCCCGAATGGGATACTAGTCCATTAAAGGATGCCCCGCATAAAGTGACTAGGGGTATTACTATTCCCCCTGGATGGGCTACTAGTGTACCGTAAGGTCATCCCCAGTATTGTTTTGCCTGTACCAGTTAGTAGCCAAGTAGAGAAAAACAATGTGGGGTAAGGTTTCTTGTCTACGAAAACCACATGACACGATACAGGGACCAGCCTTGAACCACCGACATTCTGATCTTCAGAATGAAGGTCAGACTGACGCGCTAACAACTACACCAACCCGCTTTCAATGGAAATAATACATGCAAAACTAAAGAGCGTTTTCATATGACGTTACGGTGGCCATATTGGTGTACCAAAAACAATGAAACGGCGGCCATATTGGTGTACCAAGCCACTCCTGCGGGAGTTAAAAGGCCGGTTCTCACTAGGACTCTTAAGAACACTTCAAGTGCACTTGATACATACATGTAGTGTGACCTCCTTTCTGAGGGCGTCTTCTAAGTCTGACTTACGTTTCAATAGAAGCACTCATCTGATTTTTTTACACATTTAAATCTCTTTGTAAGATGTCTCAGAGGTAAAAATTAACATCAGCTGAATGTAACTGAAAAGTTTAATAATTTGCAGTAGTTCGTTATCTATAAGCTCCATATTTTTCTTTTTCATCAAAAACGTCTCTTTGGATGGAACGTGCTGTTGGTTTGTGCGGAATCACTCAAGTGTACCTCGCGTACTTGTCAACACTTTCTTTTGTTCCAATAAATTTTCATAGCTGCTGTTTTCACAATGAAAACAAACTGCAGTGAGCTCACCTTGTCTCCCTCGAAGGCGCTCTCTCTAAAATATGAGAACAGAAAACAAACATTGTATTAGAAGGCCAGTTAATGTCTTTGAAACTAAGGCCCGATACACACCATTACATTTCCAGTCGTTTGAAAACATACACTTTTTATGCAACGTCGCCTATCATTTACACTACTACTTTTGAAAACACCCATGAAACGGACACATTCGAAACCCCTTTCACAACGGACCCTTAAAGAAACGAGTCGTTTTAGTGTGGGCGGGCGAAAACGAGTGAAAAATCTAACATCGCTTGCGCTAATTTTAACGTGAACGAAAGGTTAATTTACGTTTTCAAAACGAAAACACGACCGTATGGACAGGTAAAACGATAGGAAAACACGTGTGTGGAAGAAAATACTCTGCCACGCTTTCGGTCAAATGAAAACCGAGACATTTGAGAGTGCATAAGTATAGATAGCGTCTTCAGTTTCCTACGCAAGTGAAAAAGCAAAACACAGACACAAATTAAACGAACAGATTTGAGCTAAACTCACCACGTCAAGGGCCTCCAGAGCTTCGCTTATCGCCTGCTCCAAACCAATCCGAGCTTTTTTGGCTCTAGAACAAAACCAGAAGACTTCATTTACTTTTTCACCGCCTTATTTGATTAAACGAGGACAAATCACCTGCCACTGTTTAAACACTGTAACTCCCTAGGGAAACAACAGCATGAACTTTGGACTTGAACGTTATTGGGTTCTGCGTCTTGAAACCAAGGCAAACCGATGTGAATGTCTCGTTGACCGGTATGGTGTTGAATGAATTTCAGAAAATTAATATCGGAAAACAGCGAGTTTTGTTTATTGCGATATTGAAGGCCTCTAAGAAAACAAAATTCTAAATCCAGTCGATCACTTTTCCAAAATACCAAGATTTCTGCAGTCAATTCAATATCGTTGGAACCTCCCGTTAAACGACCACTTTTTAGGTCTGACAGTTTGAAATTTTCCATTGTTTTTAACCTCCGGTAATCGTCCACTACGTCGTTGTGAACCATGGATTCATAGTTGAATTAGGGTTTGTTTTCTTTTCACATCTGTGCTTTCGTTACTGTTGAAGACCTACGTAGGCTCAATTACCAACCACTGTTCGGGAAAATGAGCCCGCGCTCTTCCCCCCCAAACGACGTCCCGAATCCGTCCCGAACCACAGAGAACGGTGGAATCGAGCCTAAGACATACCCTGCATTAGGTATTTTGTAAGGCAAACTGTTCTCGTTTCAGCAATCATCCTGTTTGTATAATAATGGAAAGTTTGATATCGCGTTATAAAGTTTGTTAAGTGAGTGACGTATGAATCTTACTTGTACTTTTTCTTGCGCGCTTTGTCGTCAAGTGTTTTCAGTCCCTCAGAGAGTGTTTTAAGTCTGTCTACTTCGACTTGACTGAACGTGTGTTCACCAAACCACATCACCCAGCGCTAAAAAAAGACACAAAAATGGCAAAATTCATTAAAATCAATTGAAGGAATTTTGAATGAAGATATGATGAGAACGTTTTATAGAAGTACTCTAGAAAAGGAAGACAATACAATGAAAAAAGCTATTTAACTCAAGCAACTTAACTCAAGAGTCAGTCAAGTATCTTATTGTCCTTATTCGACTCCAAAAACATAAATACACTCAGTATTACCCTTGGAGTTGGCGTAATACCGTAAACTGCCGCTTATAAGCCCCCCGCTTATAAGCCCCCCCGGTTATAGGCCCATCTCCCTGCAAACAAAAAAATACATCCGGTTATAAGCCCCCTCTAGTTTTTCTTGTTTCCTTAACTCACAGAATACTGCGAAGATGAACTCTGAGCCTCCGTTTTGTTACGTTCTTGTTGTTCATACATACAAGTCCAGCGCCCTAACCACTAGGCCACGCCGCCTCCTCACAGTTTTTTCCAGTTTTGTTTTTGTTGTCAACATTGAAATGAATTCGATTCATTGTAACGTTTTGAAGTTTAATTAAAAACTAGTAAGTTAAAAACGTATTTCGATCAACATTGCTGTGGCTCATTTCGAAACGGTTTTTTATTCCGCTTATAAGCCCTCCCGGAAATAAGCCCCTCCGTTTATAAGCCCACCCAAAACCCCTTACCAAGTTGTATAAGCCCAGAGCTTATAAGCGGCAGTTTACGGTATATAACCTGTGGATCGAAACATGAAACTGTTTTCTTACCTTTCCCTCGTCTGGTCGTCCTTTTCCTACCTCGCTTGCATCCACCACTTTACCAGGCCAAGAAGGGAAGCCTCTTGCCTGGGCCCAAACGATATCACCAATCTCAAATTGCGGTCTGATATTTGGTACACGAGGCTTGTCCAGTAACTCCTGGTGCTCACCTGCGTTTGTTGATATGGGATTTGTCTTGACTGTTAGATACGGGCCCTGGTTGACCATTTGTACTGAAAAGTTTCAGAAAAGCCTAATAGGTGAACTTAGTTACTTTCGAAGAAATCTAAAGATTGGTTAGATCCCATTAAGCTTTTTATTGGTTGTAGAGTTTTTAATTCACGGGGTGGTCGCCACTTTTAACTGCCTAAAGCGTTCATTATATTTTTTGAAATTCTTTTTTTTTTTTTTTAACTAAAGAGACTGTCAGAAAATCCCGCACTATTGCTGAATAATCACTACAATATTTTTGGGTTTACACAAAAATGTTGTATTTGGGAATTACCTTGTTAAGTGTGATAAAATGGACCTTCCAAAAACACGACAGTAACGCAATGGAAAAGGCTACTTAAAAAAGTGAATTCACGTTCTTTTAAACTCCTTCGCGATTTTACCATCTCTTTCAATTCGATTCGTAAAGACGGCGATTAACGATTAAATAGAGAAAGAAAATTCACCATCCGGTATAGGTTGGTAAGTTCACGCTGTTGTTTTACAGACAACGGCAATGAAAGGTTATAATGCACGTACAGAACCACTGTGTTGCTCATGAAAGCCTCTCCCTTATTTTATTTTACTTTCTTGTCGACATTACCACTGTGGTAACATCAAGCCCATGGCAACATTTCTAAATTTGTTATATTTCTTACCACGCAGTCCTTCATTCTGATTATCTGAAACATCTCCATTATAAACCGAGTGAGACTGGCGCTGGTCTCTGATTGGCTGAATCCCAGCGGGTGTTGGTTGGACCTCTCTGGTGTTAGCTATTTCTGTAAAATACGCAAATTGCACAACAAGCTTAGAAATCAACACAAAAAGCCATCCCGCAGGCGCGTATGCAGGCTCTATGGCATTGCTTTAACGTAAATGGGACAATTCAAACGGAAGCCATTGAGCAGGACTTTTTGTGGTACCGTTTATTATGCTGAAGAAGGTAGTCCTACCTTTTGCGCAAGTGGATCGAACCCTAAAGTGTGATCAATCAATCGAAAACTGTTCATTATCATAACTGAGCAGAACGTTTTTGCGGTGGTTTGCTTTTCAGTATTTTGTGAGCAATAAATTTCCTCCCTTTTATTTCAAACAGGGAGGAAGCAAAGTGTAATTATTCAAGAGAAAAATAAAAGGGCTCACTCACCTCTATTACATTCCTTATTTTGATCACAGTTGTTTAAGTTGCCACATGTTTTACTGTTTACAATTTCTTCCCCTACTGTTTTATCAGCAGGGGAAGACTGATCGTTTTTTGGAACCGCAGAATAATTCAAATTATCGTCATCATCATCGTCGTCATCGTCATCATCATCATCATTGTCCTCCTCGTCACGCTCTGGGCTGCAGTAGGCTTCTATAGCTTCACAAGATCTTTTCAAACCCAAAAGGGGATTAGCTTCATAATATGCTGTCTCGTCATATTTTGTCTTTTTTGGAGGCTCACTGCTGTCATTAGAAGGTCTTTTCAAAGTTCCAGACATTTCAGATGAAGACTTTGCCTGATGGCCTTCAAACGCATTAAATGTTTGACTGCGAACAGGCAAACTTTCCACACTGCTTTTAACACTTGCCAGTGGCGAATTACTCTTTGGTGATCCTCGACAAGCAGAGAGCCCCTGATTGGGCATAGGGAGTGGTGAGTTCAAGGGCGATGATACACCTGGATGTCTTGGTGAGTTCAACGGCGAGGACACACCTGGATGTCTTGGAGAGTTCAAGGGAGATGATACACCTGCATGCCTTGGTGAGTTTAAGGGTGAGGATACACCAGGATGTTTTGGTGACTGGCTGCAGCTTGAAATAGTTGTTTTTATTGTCGACCCTGAAGAACTTGACTCCACATAGTTGTTTCTGCTGGATGCAACTGATCCCGAACTGCTTGAATTTGCTACATTTCCACATCCCAAACTGCTGCTGCTACTGGTACTACTGTTACTTTCTGGCGTACTGCATCTCCTTTGACTGGTAGCAGCCCCAGATGCGCTTTTGGTTCCACCTAACCATGATGGTGGGTGTTGAGCTGGTCCTGTTGCATCCATTCGTTGATTACCATGACTTGCACTGACCCGGCTTGCGGGTGGCGAAAAAGCACTTCCAGGGTGAGGGTGAGGAGTGTTTTGCAAGTGACCTACCCCAATGGGGTTGGACCCAAATGCCACTGGCGTTGACACATAACCCAACACCGCACTGTCCCCTTGGGAATCAGCATTAGCCCCAGGGGTGTACTGGTGAGATGCTGTCACTGAAGTAACAAAACTGCAGGCAGGAGATGTCGAAGATGACGTAGCTGAAGGATTTGTACTCGTGCCAGGGGCTGCAAAATTCACAGAAAATGGGAAACGAGGACTGTTGATTTGGCCAAAAGCGACGTATGGTACTGCTGCAACGACAGCTGTCTGAGGATGTGTGTTGGCTGATCCAACATTACTAACACTAGAGGCTTGAGAAGTGTATGAGCCAGGTTTTGCTGTGTTGACTGGGTATTTAACAGTGTAGTCAGCAAGGTTCAACACTGCAGGCGCCATTTGTCCATTTCCACCAGCTTGAGGGTGTACAGCATTCATGGCCACCATCCGCTGAGCAGCAAACTGCACAGGAGTGCTTCCTTGAACAGCTCCCCTGGGTAAAAAAGGTGTGTAAGCACTCGCCAAATGTGCCAGCGTCTGGGAAAACCTTGGGGATGCAGCCGGAGCAATCGGTACAAATGACTCAAATGCAGCGGCAATTGCGGCATTTTGATTATTGTATGGGTAAGAAGCCACTGACGCAGCAACAGCAGCTGCTGTTGCTGATGGAGATGTTGCTGTTGTTGCTACTGATTGGGCTGACTGATTTGATACTGATTGTGCTAATGCAGTAGGCATCACAATACCAAGCATATAAGGATTGGTATGGTACAGGGCTTGCGGAACTCCTCCAGGGGCATTAGGTGACGTGGCCTTGCCTGCATTAGCTGCAGCAAGAAATGTTGCTGGTATGGCACTTTGGTAAAGGGCCCCATGAAGTTGATACGCTCCTTTTAACTGGTTAGAATCCACATTCATCTGAAATACTTGGTTTCCATTTCCTTGGAAGAACACACTGCCCTGTCCTTGAGAAGGAGTAAGTTGCAGGGGTGTTATTTGTGATGATGCAACTGTGCTTTGCACATGTCCATAAACACTCGCTGAAGATGGCGGTACATGAGATGTAGCTTGAGCCATGGTAGCAGACTGGACATTTGGCTGCTGACTGGTGCTGCTGGCCAGAGATGCTGCTCCATAAAAGCTGCTTCCTGTATTCACAAGAGGGTATCCTGTCGCCAGTGGCTGAGGCCTGTGTGCTGGAACATGCTGCAGAACAGCTGGTGGGACGTGCACGCCTGGAACCAATGCTGCAGTAGCTTGTGCTGTCTCTTTAGGAGTGGAAGGCTTGTTTCGAGAGGTGGTGCTCCCTAACTGAGTACCCCTTGGGACATGGCTGGAGACTGCATGCTCTGTAGCTGGAACAGAGCTGTTGGTACTTGGAGATGAAACAACACGATTTGATTGTCCCTGATCCTTTAAAATCGCGTCTTTCAAAACACTATGAAATAATGCTGGAGCTTGAACGGTTGTGGTAGAAGTACCCACTGTACCTGTAGGAAGCACTTGAGCTGATGGTTTACTAGTAGTTTTCACTGGACCTGACTGTGAGGAAGAAGAAGTTATAGTGGCAGTCACCACTTGAGTTCTTTGAAGAGGGTCATCAAATCCTGTTCTTGCAACAGCTGGGGAATTAGACACTTTTGCACTTGCAGCAGCAGCGGCAGCAGCTTTAAGGGTTGCTGCTACTGTTTTCCTGCCGCTATAAGGTCTTGTTGCCTTGTTGGTACGAGGAGCAGCTTGTTTTGGAGTTGCTTTGACATCAGGAAACTTATTAAGATTGGCAACTGGTCTGACATCTTGTTTCGTGCTAGGGATTGTTGTGGTACTTGTTGACACAACTGATGTCAAAGAACTTGTAACCACTGCCTCCTTGCTTGTGCCTTTGCTGCTAGGTGATGAAGTAATCAGTGGCCTACTTTTCATGCCAGGGCTCGTTGAACTGGAGGATATGGGCAAGAGTTTTTCTGGTGGAGTTTTTGAGGGTAACTGCACCGTAACTGTTGCAGTGCGTTGTTGGCTTACAGCAACAGAGCTTGTAACTGAAGCTGTTGTTTTTGAAGCCTGCGTGACAACAATTCCTGCAGAAGTTGCTACAGCTGGGCTGGTAGAGGAGGCTGATGAGCTAACAGAAATACTGCTTGCAGTGATGGTTGGTTTTGATAAATGCAATGATGTTGTAGTTAAAGGGGAGCTGCTTGCCGCAGTTGTTACAATGCTACTGGTCAATACGGTGTTTCCCAGTCCTGTCCCAGGATTAAAGAGCTTAGAACTGCTCACAATTGTTGCAAAGCTTGGTAAAGGTCTCTGCTCGACAGCGATGTTGGTTGGTACACTTTGAACAGGACTGTTAAGCACTGAGCTCGGCACAGGCAGAGGAAGGTTGTGAAGCGGTGACATTGGCCGGTCAAGGTCGGTTTTTCTAACACCAACCCTCCTTGACTTTGACAAGGGATTTCGCGGTCTGCCTGGGCCTGAAAGACAAATAAACCATATCATGTTTCAACTACTGCATGTCAACCAACTTCTGAGGGCGTGGGTGTATTCAGGTATATTAGTGAAAGGGAGGTAAAAAGCCCTTTTTGGGATTGAAATCCGCTATGTGGGACTTGTCTTGGTTGAGAAACTTTCTGGTTGACTTATTTTGGGGAGAAGGATTTTGGCAGGACTTGTTTTAGGGTGGACAAGAAATGAACACACCTCCTGGTTCTTTATTTTATGTTAAACAATAGCCCATTTTACAATTGTGTGCTTAGTGACCTGACCTTTGAGTAAAAGCGAGGTTGGACCCTCCTGCTTTTTATATGCAAAATTAATACAAACTAGTTGTATGAGAACAACATGATTTACATAACAAAAGTAGGCGGGTCTATCAAAACAAGGTCAACTCCAGCTTCACTTCCACTCAAAGGCCAGGTCACTAAGCACACAACTGTAAAATGGACTATTGGGTAAGTTTTATACAAGAACCTTTTTCCTGCAGACTTTTTTTGGGTCCCATGTTAGCCTAATGGGACTTTTTTGGGTATAAAATTTGGCCCCATTCACACCTCATCACTGATATATCTGAGTACCCTCTGGGACTGACTTAGTGTTAATCTGTCAGCTTTTAGTAACATAAGAGAAAGTCAATAACTGGAGGCATGCAGTGTTCATGAAAGTATGTACTTCTTGTGGTCCTTATCAGATTGATCAGTCTTTTTCAAATTAAGTAATTTGGGTGTAATTAGTCAGTATGTGAATAAATTCTTTAAGACCAATTCCCCCCCCCCACCTCCCTTTTCCTTCTTCACACTAATTGCCTAAAATTTTTCCTGAACAATCCCTCCATTTGATTATCACCCTTTCAGTTTTGGGCAGAAAAAAAAAACACTATCAGTCCCCAGGTAGTATTCCAGGAAACACACTAAACCAGAGTACCACATAGCACAAATTTTTGCAGGGGCTATATTTTGCAAATTGGCCACTTTGCCAAAATTTGTGGGGACATATTTTTGTGATTTGGGATGACTGACCTTATCTGCTGGGAACAACTTTTTGCAATTTCCATTTCAAGCAAAGGAATATTAAAAAGAGAGGAAAGTACATAATCTTGCCATCTGTTATTGCTTGTTGCAGTTATGTGGCGATGACGATGCTTAAGGAGACTTTTTATTGACTCAAAGAATCTTTATTAGTGAAGAAATTGGTACTTGATCCTGTCATATCGAATAAAAAAATCAGGTTTCCTTCAAAGGATCCAAAATTTAAGTAAACCACAAGCTCCATCACTTCATAAAGATTCCACGACGGAATCGAAAGCTTGTGGTTTACATAAATTTTGGATCCTGTGAAAGAAACCTGATTTTTTTAAAAATCTTTGTTGGCAAAAAATTAATAAGGTGCTTGAGCAGCAATAAACTAAGTTTTGTGGGTATTCACCATGGTTGTTTGTCTGAAAGGAATACGTTTTTGCAGCGAATCATTTGGGTGAGTTAGGGCAAAACTGCAATTTAAATTAGAGCCAACAAAATTCTCATATAATTCTCTGAGTAAACATTACCTATTTTTGTATTAATATATTATATTGTAAAGTTTAACTTTTTTTCCTTTTTCTATTTGGTAATAAAGCTTGTTGTTCATATTTTGAAAATAAAAAGTTCTTAGAGTTTCAGTGTTGACAATTTGAAAGAGGATAAATGAAAAATCACATATTTTAACTGTGGAAGAAAGGTTTATAGATGCAAGATCATTACAGTTGCACACACCTCAAAAGAAGTTGCAAAAAGAAAGCTGGAAAAAAAAAATCAGGCTTGAACGGTATTCACACACATGACCCTGCGATACCGGAGCAGCATTCTTACCAGCTGAGCTTTCGAGCCAACTGGAAGCTGCTGTGAATTTGTAAATATACCCAAAGAATATGTGAAAAATCATATATTTGAACTGCAGATAAAAGAGTTAATACTATGTGGAAGACCATCACATTTATACATGCAACTATACTAGTTGACAAAAGAAAGTCTGAAACAGAATTCAGGCTTGAACAGGATAAGAACCCATGATCCTGCAATACTGGTGCAGCAATCTTACCACAACTGGGCTATCAAGCCAACTGGGAGCTGGTCACTGTGTAAATTTGAAATATACCCAGGAAAGATATGATAGAGAATACCATATTTTCTCGATTAAATGCTGGGCCCCAAATAAACGCTGGGTATAAAAGAGGGAATTATAAATAAGCCCCTCAGACATTTATTTGTTGTATAATAAAATTAAGATTTAAGGGCAAGACACACGGCTGCCAAGAAAAATGAATAATACCCCTTTTTAAAAACTGGTGGGCCCAAATAAACTGCAGATTTAAAGAAATGCCAGGTCCACCATGCCAAGTTTGAAATAAATGCCAGGGGCATTTAATTGAGAAAATACGGTATAAGAAAAATCGTATATCTGACCTGCAGATGAACGTTTTATCAAGATATATCAAGTTCATCAAGTATCATTGTTTGTTTAACAACGCACCTCGTTTCTGTACCAATGTTGAGATTGATGGCAACTTGGCATCATTAGCTTGTTTAACTGTTATCTCCGCTGATGACTGTGTTTTCAAAGCATCTGAATGGTCAGTAATGCAGTGTTTACACCCAGACTTTGAAGCTTCTGGCCTTGTCCCAATAGGAACCAATTTGCTGGGTATGTTGGCATCAAAATTGAAAACATTTTGAACAAACAGAGGGCAATCCAATCCACATTTGCACGTCCCCTCTGTCTTGAGATACTCGATCACATGATCCAGTGATCTGAGTCGGCTGTTGTTTGGACTGAGGAAAGGGAAAAATGGTGATCATTGACATCACTCGCCTTACCAAGAGTATTAAAACACTTCTTATTTCCAGGCTCTATAGCTAGAAATAACTTTGCTAGGAGCATCGCCACAAACAACCTTCGGTTATTGAACAGTATCCCGCCAAAATTTGCCAATGTCTGACAAAATCTCAATCCTTGTCAGAAAATGTCTCATCAAATATTTTAAATACATGAACTAATGACTATAATTTTGTAGATGTATAAAAATCTACTTGAAAATCAGTTTGTCTAAGCAGAATAGTGAGTTTGCTGCATGTGGCTATTCCACTCTATTCCACTGTAAGGTAATGACAAGGGGAAGTAGGGGTGGGGGTCGGGTCGGTGTGTATGAAAATGGTATAGTTTGGTTTGAAATAGGGTAATGTTGACTATTTTTAGTGCCCATTCAAAATACCAAAGGACACATTTGCATTGATGAAAGCTTAAAAATGATGGCCCAGGTCGGTCAAGATGGTTATTCTAATGAACACAAAGTAGAATCCATGGGTTCATTAGGCGTTTGGCTATGGATGGCAAGGTACTTGGATGTTAAGTGAGAAAAGTGTTAAATGTTAAACAAGGAAATCCCCATGACAGCTACTAATGGGCTATAAAACTTGGATCATTATCCCTTTCACTCCCAACAGTGCCTAAAATCAAAATTCAAAACGAATCTGAAATTCATTTTGTAAAATACTTAAATATAAATAGTACCATGTGAAAGTACTGCTAACGAGGTTTCATTTGAATGATAACACTATGAGATTTCGTCCACAGACTCAAAAGTTAGAATCACCTAAATGTCACCATAACTGACTGGGAGGGAAAAGGTTATGCTGGTGCTAGCGTCAAAGAACTAAAATGTGTGGTTCCAGAAAATATCCATACCCATCCAACAGATGATCATTGGAAATTCAAAAGGGGTGTAGGATCTCAAAAGCCAAATTTTTTAAAGGAAAGTATGACACATTTGATGGAACACTTTGCCCATCCACCTCCCTAGTGTTGATGACGGTGACTTGCAGCAAATGAAAATTGCTTGGGAATTGCTTGGGAATGCCACGCATAGAGATAGGTGACTGTGATGTGACCGAGATTGTAGCATTTCAAGTGGCTGTTAAACACAATAAATTTTCAATGGGGATAGCAGTTTGAGACTCCAAAAGGTCGTCGTCAGTCACTTGGGTGGAGAGAAATAATGTGGAGTAAAATATCTTGCCTTGGGATTCAATATGAAGGCAGAAGGTTCCGTGTTAGCCACTTTGCAATATTTGTAAGCTGACAGGTAACAGAGCAACACACAAGCTTTAATGAATTCACATCTGCTCTGTAAATGAAGCATTTCTAATCTCCTCTGATTCTCCGATGTCACACTACACTGTTGGGGAACCTTGAAGAACCACTGACCAACATTACCAGACTGCACTGGATGGAGTCAGTTGGCAAAAATTTCCCCTCTGTAGTGGGTCTCTATGAGCCACTCTGATGGATACAAATTTAAATGCTGGTTTGGTTTGAGAGAGGTAGACAAATTTTGCTATTTTTTATTCTGTTGTTTCTTCCTTGGTTGATACATGTACTCTAAAACAATTTCCCAAGGAAAAACTTTCCAGTTGGTTTTATTTTGTTTTCTTAAAAATCAAGAAAGTTTCTTTCAAATAATAAACTCGCACATACATGTTTGTAACGATGTAACACAACAATCATTAAAATGCCAATAATTATTAGAAACGTATAGAAACCCTACAAATGAACCATTTGCTCGAAAATTTAGCGACGTTTACTGTAAAAAAAGCCAGTTAACTTCAAAATGTAAGGAGCAAAGCTAAGCAAAGTCGGAGACAGAGCAGTATTTATGGTGCTAAATCTTTTAGCGCGACATTTCCCGAATGCAAATAAGATTCATAATAATTTTGCATAACATCGGCCAGGGTTTCCCACACAAGAACAGCCGATTTTTTCCAGTACACTTTCGAACGTTATTTTCCTTAAATCATGTATCGATATTAAGAAAATAAAGGTTACGCATGGGACAAACGTTACCTTAACTTACCTTATGTATAAAATGGAACCCTTTTCAAGGATGCGATTCCAGCCTCGTGGAATTTCAATGCACTTCGGTCCATTAATAGGTCGTTCACTCACGTTTGGATCACTCATGATAATCCATGAAAAACAGTTGTCTTCTTAAGCGAGCATCCGAGCCAGGTATCAAAGATATTCACAACGTGACATTAACCGAACAATGCATGGACTTATTCGTGTTGAATATCCATCCGACGACAATTCAAACAGAGCTACAATCCGGCACTTTATGTGAATTTACACCCTTAGTCTGACCATCTACGGCACATAACTCGCCAGAGAAGAGAAATGTAGACTTCTTTTAACTCGTCAAGCCCGTAAAACGCCCAGTAAGCGAAGCTTAGAGCGTGTATTTACATGAAAAAAGACAATTCTCCACTAGAAAAAGACCGCCATATTGGATATGCGTGTCGCATGCTATTTTCATGAAGTCATCCGCTGACAATTTTCGAAAAATGCTGGCTCGAAGATGTCTCGTTATCTGCGCGCGAGGGAGAGGTCACTGGAGCTAAACTTCCTCATTCTATCGGAACGGGCCAGAAAATGTTATTCTCAGATTTGTTATTCAGAAATGTTATTCTCAGATTTCATGAGAGGTTCACCTGTGCTTCTGCATTCGGCTTGTTCAGGGGAGCGAAGAGACGCCCACTTGGGTGGAGGGGGAGTAGGCAGGTGTCCTAGTGAGTTGTTCCTCCGAATTTGCAAGTGAGGCTCAGAAGGAGGCATGCAACCCTTGATCCCCTAGCGCTACGACTTTTTCATATCCCAGTTCAGGCCTTTTCCTCTTGGCAGCGTACCGACATGGCAAAAATCTACACCTTAAACCTTTGGGTATCAGCCTGACACTGTAGGATGTACCACCAGAACATTAACATCCGCCCCGGGGGACTCCCTTATATGGCCTCAAGTATACGGGGACGCTGGACAGGGCATGGTTATCGGCCTCTGTATCCTGAACAGGGCATATGATTTTATGCTTGTCTGTTTGAAACAGGTTGAGGTGCATGACTGTTGTCGTTAAATATCGCTTATCCAGTATTATAGACATTTGCCGTTTTTTAAAACACTTTAAAACTGTGTAAAACAAGAGAGTGTGTACTTTGTCATTTGTCCTAAGAAGGGACCTTAAGTGGAGGGTGTTGTCTTAAACAGGGTTGGTATTTTGGGCCTTTTTTTGTCCTAAACAGGCCCATGGTTTTAGACCCTCAGCAGCACCACTACACCCAAACTTGGGTGAAGTGACCCCCCCCCCCCCCCCCCCCCACCGCCCCTACCCCACACCCCCCTACCAAACTAAATATACAGTTAATCGTGGTAGAAATGTTTTT
>Ga0126336_10000077_pt1 | contig 24377 bp, 17 predicted proteins | sample SidCmetagenome_FD_92530 | JGI IMG/M metagenome (GOLD analysis project Ga0126336, IMG submission 92530) | Coral microbial communities from El Islote,Puerto Morelos, Mexico - Siderastrea C C metagenome | ecosystem: Host-associated > Invertebrates > Cnidaria > Coral | place: El Islote,Puerto... | reverse complement strand
TCTTTTTTTTTATCTTTTCTACCCTCTCCACAAAATTATCTTTTTTATTGTTTTTTTTTTTTTTTTGTTTTTTTTGTTTTTTTGTTTGTTTTTTGTTTGGGTTGGTTTGGGGGGGGGGGGGGGGGGGGGGGGGGGGGGTAGTCTGTATCTATAATCTGTAACTAATAATAATTATTGTAACTAACTGTTATAATAAACCCTCTGAAAGCAATGGTCCCACAACACAACTCCGCAGTATGGCCAGTACCTTACACACAGCCATATCACCCCCGGGCAGTGGCAGCCACGGACAGCTGTTTCGTCCTTGTTAGGACTCATCAGCATGGCCTACGCCCTAGGCAGAGAGCCGAACCAAGTTCAGCGTATCATCTGCCCTTTAAAGCCAAGGCGAGTGCAAAGCACTCCACTCCTTTAAGCGACAGCTCCAGATTGCCAAATGTGAGAAGTTGAGAGCGATGACAAAGATCGAACGTGTGAAATAAAATCTAATCTACTCGCGGATAAATCTCGTCATTCACTGACTCCTAGTCTGCTTTTTAAAGGAGCTATGTCACGGTATTTTCATTCACTTTTCTGATCTGACAAAATGACTTTCACATTGAAGAAAACTCAAAATAATAGTTTCATGAGGTAGAAAAACACCAACGAAGTAATAGCAAAGGAAAAACAAGGATGGTTACGACTGAGGGAGATTAAGACGGATTACGAATGACAAACGCCAATTTTTTCAAGAAGCGTTATCCGTGAAGTAGCTCCTTTAATCGTTGGTTTAGTTACTGTTCGAATTTTTTTTCTAGCTCTTCGAGGGCTTTCGGATCATCAGCTGCTGGAGCAGATACGGCACTGATCAATTGTTGGTGTACCGTCGACATGTGTTTTGCTCCTATCTCGTATTTAGAGGTAAAGGTCGTTTCTAAATCACTGGCGGCAGCATAGGTCATCTCTGTCTCTGCTCCCGAGGACTAAATTTGAATTTTAGTCAATGACTTTGTTGGAATAAACTAAAAGGCTACGATCGCCAAATAAATTTCAGAGAAACACAGCTAAACATTAAGTGGCGTTAAACTCTAGGTTCTCGATTTGACGTCACAGCTATATCTCGCCCCAGGTCCCTCTCGCTCGAACAGAATCAAATTTTTGACGAATTACGTGAATGGAACTGGATCGTCCGGATACACTGATTGGTGGGTCAGTTATCGACCCTTCATCTGCCACAATTGCACTCTAAAGTTCCTCACCCGTGATATCAGCATAGCCTAGGATCGTGTAAATGGCTCCCTTTGCAGTCTTTGTCGTTACTTCACGGACACCACTGAAGATAAAAATACTATTTAACACCGTACGTTCCTATAGTCTCCTGGATTTTACTTTTTCCCTCAATTCATTATTCGTGATGCCATTAGAAAGAATGCATTAAGAAATGAGTAATTAAGTGTGAATGCTGCATACTACTCCTAAGTGCACGGCTCCAGTGGCCAGGCAGCCTTTCCTGTTTCTGTCGTTTTGAAGAAGGGTCCACTAAAATCTACAGAGGTCTGGCTAAGCGTGCGTAATGATTTTCTGGTGCGAGTTTTCGGTAAGGGTCCCTGATCTGTACTGCTGGCATGTGTTTCCTTAGGTCTACAATGTATGCACTCTTTCTTCCATTCTCTAATGGCTTCCAATGCTAAAAGTATCCAATAAATACTCGACAGGTGAGTCATCTAGTATTTGATTGGTTCGTTTGTTTTTCTGTTCGTAGCTGTTTTTGATGATCAGCTTGGTGATCCAGTGACTTTGGGCACGAGTTATGGGATAATGAGACTCCCACGGTAGACAGCTAGCATAGCTCAGCCTTTCATCACACCTGAGGACTCCCTCTTCATCTACTATCCTCCTTTTCTGACTTGAGAGAAGGGAGCTCTTCTTGAAAGGCTTCTTGTTGAACGAGTCAATGAAATAAATGCATTTCTAAAGAAACAATTTTGTCAGGACCAAGGGTCCCTTCCAAGTGAAGACATGGTTGCAGCCGGCAGTTAGTTAGGAAACGGTTCACTCATGCAATGATTCTTGTCAGCCTTGTCCAGCTCTTGCACACTTTCCTTTTCTTTGTTGCGCTTCTTGACCTCTATTTCTGGTCTCGTTTGACTTTAATCTTTTGGCCATTCATTGGGTTCTTGATCTAAGAACAACGACCCTTTCACTACTTTCCCTTTTTAGCCCATGACGTCATTAAAAATGACGTCATAGGCTAATGCTATTGCCTGAAACGACGGCACTGGTGGATGTCCAGCTCTGTGAAGCCCGAGGGGTACTCTGTGAGTTTGTGGGAGAGGTGTGCCCCCTTGTCTCTAAAAACCTCCCCTGTACCATAGACAGCGGCACATACCTGTACCACATTAGCGTATAATGGGAGAACCTCCCCCAGACTGTGAAGTGTTTGCATTCGATCTCGGCTTGCTAGGAAATATTTAATTTTGCTTCGAATGCGCTATTTTGTGATTTGACGCTTGGCAGGGTTTTATTTGCGTGGCAGTTTACTTAGCCGCGAAACATGCACATCAGAAATTATACACAAGACGAACTCGGGCCGCATGGGGCTGCAATAAACGCAACGCGACGTACTTACGTCTCAACTCCCATGCATAACCAGCTTGTCCGAATCAAATCGAACAAGCATGAGTCAAATGTTTACTGAGACTGGGAAGCGAGCAGGTTAATAAAATTTACTTACTGTAGCAGGCATTTCACTTTCCTGTACTGTTCGAAAGGAAAGCAAATGGATTTTGCCGTATTTATTCCCTATCAGCCGAGATTTAAATAAAAGAACAAGAACGTGAGCTAGATTTCACTGTGGGAATATATTTATTAGCAGACCACATGACAAAGGAATATAAACAAATAGTATTTTTGGTTGCTTCGCTTGAAGTGTGATGGAGATATGAAACCGAAACCGTTCAGCTGACTTCGCTAGAAGCTGAGAAGACATTTATGTGACGATTTTCTATCCGTTAAATTCTCGGCTATAATCTTTTGACATACGTACGCTTGTTTTATTAAATAGATGAACTGTGGGACAAATAAACGCGCGTGACCAAGAAATGTAAACAAATATTTCGTTCGCTGCTCGCCGTAACTCAGCCTCGTGCCGTGGTGGCTTCGCTTGACTTGACTGATCAAAGCTGACTGGGCTACAAGCCGAGCAGAAATTTGCGAGACGATTTTCTGTTGCTCTCGAAACGTGCGAAAGGAAAATACCCCTTGTTAACTGTCGGCTGCATTAAGCCGAACCTCAGACAGATAAATACGCCGATAAATACGGTAATAAAAATGTACCGTTAGAAGTAACAGAGGGATAACTCCGATATGTATAGTTTTTTCCTGCAAGTTTAAATACTGTCAGGTATGCTGAAATCTTCCCGATGGAACGTGCAGCCATACATCAGCATCCGAGAACACTGGAAGCTAACGGATGTACTGAGGACACGTGATCCCTACTGAAGTCCGAAAATCCTTCCCGTCGCCATATTGAATAGCCTAGGGTGCGGGCGAATAACAGTGGGAAAGCCCGTAAGCTTTGTTGTTGCAAGTCGTCTTGTATTAAACAATATCTTGGGAAACTTATACAACAGCAAGGTCATAAAACAAAAACAAAAACGTCATGGGCTCTGCACGCACTGCGTGCTATGTTTAATAAGAGCAGAGACACTGAGTCCTCAGTAGGATCAGCAGGATTTTCCTTTGTTGGTACATGCCTCCACTGGTCCAGATTGGTCAACGCCTCAATTTGCCTACACAATTCGCCATAAATGGCTTGAATTAAAGACTACGGCCACGGATCCAGTGGAGCACATCCATGCTACCAGACCAAAACAACCACTCAGAATTCTCAGAAGACCAACGAAGACCAACGACTGCAGCCATGAATTCTTAGTGTGGGATGCTTAGAGCTTGAATTGGAGCAACTCTTGATTTTGAAGCTACAAGCCGCAAAGTGACCGTTTCATCATCATACAGACGGCCGGCATATGTGGCTGCGCCGTAAGCTTCTTGCAGTGCATTGAAGATGGTGCGCAGTGTAATTCGTCTAACTCCACTTTATCCTCTCAATTACCGAGATATAGAAAGAATCCAAGGCGTTCGAAGAAGGTCGCTGTCTTTTTCAGAAAGCTACGTTTAGTTTTAAGCTAATCATTGCTGGGCTGGTTTACTTGATACTTGAGCTCATCCTTCTTTGGAGACAACAACACTCACAATGCCTTAACAGCAAGCAAGATCCCCTTCTTTCAAGATCCAACTCAGTCGCACAATCAGCAGACGGGACACACTAACACACAGGGTCGCGGCGTAAGGGAAGCAATAAACTAAACAGATCTTCTGAAGTTAAGGCTCTTTCAGTGACATTTCATTCACAAACGCGTAGATTTAGCTTATGAGAAATAAAAACCATTATTGTTATTACCATTATTATCAAACTTAGCAGAAGCATTAGAGACTATACGTGTCTTAGTTGTGGACTTGTCTGGTCTAAAGACAGGAAAGTGGGTGGGTAATACACATATCAGGGATTCTCCTCTTCTGCTTGGACCTTAGGGACGTGTGCCTTGTCCCGATACACTTGTAAGATTTCGCTGTAAGCCTTGCGTGGTGCAGAGGACCTCTGAGACGTTCATCTGTGTTCTGGAGGCGGTGGAATGCCATCTTGAAGTTGTCTAGTAGTGCATATTCTTTGGTTTTCCGCGGCAAATCAACGTTATAATGACCGTCCTCAAAAGCAAGTGTTCCATTAGAAGTATCTCTGGCAGGTTTCTCCCCAGGTTTTGCGATCCCGATCTCCTTTTCTATGTCACAGAAACGGCGAATGAGACAGCTCAGTTTATCTGAGCCATTTAAGGAGAACGTAAATTTGGTCTGAGTTTTGTCTTCCTCTAGCTCAAGGACACCAATGCAGGTCCATCCTAAGGGTATCAGGCGTGTCACCCGTATGTTGCCGACAACTCGCTTCATTGTTTAAGCAGGCGATGCCTTGTGCGTGCTTCTATCTAAACTGCTTATCCCAGACTCTAATACCGAAATTTCTAGCCTCTCCTTGTTGTCCTTAAGCAATTTCACAATCAGCTCATACAGTCTCCCTTCCAGTTTAAATCCTGCAGCCACATCATTGTTAAGACAGGACCGACTGCTAGCACGCCCACAGCCCATGTTTTTCACTACACAACTGGCACTTCTTACTTGGCTTCTTCTTGGAGTTATACACTTCATGGTTTTCGAAGGTTGTTTCACGCCATGACAGTTTGTTTTTCTTGATACTGATTTCTGGACACCATTAAAGATCTTTGACGCTGTTGTCAAAAATTCTGATTCTCAGAAATGTAGTATGTTTCCATTCCAACCATTATCAGTAACCCACTCTTTGTACTTAGCCAGGAGACTTTTGCTAAGATTTCGTTGTGGAGTAATGTGCAAGGAACCACTCCCAAGCTCTGCTTTTTGATCGGCTTCTATTAGGTTGACAACAATCGCACCCAGCAATTCGGCGAACTCTCAAAGGACCTTTCTACTATTTTCTCTAATTGGTTTGAAGGAATGCAACTTTTGCATTTGTAATATCAACGCCCTGCGTTTTCTGCCGTATTTGCGATCCAAGCGAGTCTTTTTTGTTTCATAAGCTGCACCAGAATGTCCAAGGTTCTCCACCACCTTAAAGGCCTCATCCTCAAGGCACTCACGTAACCTAAGCAATTTATACTCTGGGGTTGCCTTGCCCTTGTCAAAGCAAGACATAAAGGCCGCATCCCAAGCTTCAAAGTCTTTCTTTTTGCCAGAGAACTTGGGAAAACTGACTCTCTTTAAGTACGCTAAGGAATCTAAACGGAGTTGGTCAGTGCTAGATCTTGATAACTGAATAGGTCATTGATTTGTGGGATGGTGTTTGTTGGGACATCTGTGTTGAATAAGGTGAGCCATCAGAAAAGGCTTCTGCAGACTGTGTTGGGGCTCACTCTCCTCTTGTACTTGTGGCTGCCTGCTGGAATAGGTTGATTCCTTGGGGGGGCTAGGCAGCGAACAAGCAGGTGAGTGTGAGGGAGAGAAAAGAGCGAGAGCTTACAACGAGGTCTCAGAAAATTGAATTCCGCCTTCAGTGCCCGCTGTGGCTACCCATTGCCTGAGCTGTCAGATTTTGGCCAATCAGCGCAAACAGGAAACGAACCTCGTCTAACGCGACATAAGAGTCAACAATTCAACTGGTAAAAATACAAATTGTAGCCTGAAGCCGAAATGTCCTCGCTATTTTCGATTTTTTGTGCCACTAAAAGGGCATTCGTTTATTTTTAGCATTTTGGCGGTTTTTTTGAGGACTGAATAATCAAAGAGTGTTTGTGTTCGTATTAAAGGGAGCCGCCTCCGCACTACCCAAAATATTCAGCGAACGCTCGCAGAAAATGATTTTTTACAAGCGAGTTTTCAAATTTTCTGTTCATTGCCTGTTAGCAAACCTTGTATTCCTTTCTCCTCCTTTTCTGCAATTCCAGGGATTAGTTAAAAAATCGAAGTGTTGTTCATCAAAGGCATCAAAGGCTTTGAAGCTTTCGCTTTAGCGTCCGTACCGGCACTGCAGAGCGAGTTCGGTCGTCGCATTAATTCAGCACGTGAAGAATGCGCTCAGTAATGAAGTTAAATATCGGCGAATAAGCTTGACCAGCACTTCAATCAATTGGATAACTTTTGTTTGACTCGTACGATAACCAAGAAGATCCTTGAATAATGATTTCTTTGATAAGATTGACTGTTTTGGTACTGCCGCACGAAAGGAAGCGATAAACCGCTCAGAGCCAACTTCCTGTATTCTTTCCCGTCATTCCAAATTAAATCTCCGCCAATCAGCATTTTGCATCGACCTTGTCGATGCAAAAATTCAAATTCCTGAGACGTCGTTGCACGATCTTGCGAGCTCTCGTTTTCTCACTACCCCACCGCCCCCCGAACGCCCGCCGAGAGCTTGTTCGTCGGGTACAAGGGGGTTATACGTGGGATGCTGATATGTAGGGACGCTGATGGCATCTCCATTCCCTTATCTGACTTCTGAAGAGGAGACAATGTCCTGAATCATGAAGTAAAAATTCAGGATTAGCTGGAGGGTCAGTAGACTCGGTTTTGGACGTAGTATTAGACTCAACAACGGCAAAATAGAAACCGTTTTCCTCTCCTACGTCTTCTCTTTACTTTGTTCACATAAAGCACCCAGTGACTATAGGCATTGCTCCTCGAGCAGCTGCTTTTGTTCCAGACGTTTTCTTCAAATTTCCCTTTCGCATTCAGCGTAAGTCAGTTCTAGTTCGTGTATGGTTGATTTTAGTGAATTCCCTTTCTTTCCTGGCGTCTTCATCCTGTCCGGCGTTCTGTACTATGTACATGTGACTGACCTGTGGGCTCCGATCGAGAAATATCCGTCGTAACTCTCGGACTTACACGCAAATATCCCTTAACCCACTGCTCGGTGTCGTTGAAGTTCTCCTCTGTGGCCTCTAATTCACAGGATACGGCTTTGAGTTTGCCCAAGTCAGCGACGGATTCATAGTAGAACTCCAGTTTTATGCACGCATCGATCACATTCTCAAAGGCAATTACACGATCTTGATTTTCCATCACCTTTGCTTTCGAGGATAGTCGACCTTCCATAGTCATCAGTAGATTGGTTTTGGTTCGGGTTTAAGTACTCTTTGCTCGTGCCTTAACAATCTTGAGTTTCTCCATTACGAACTCGTCTGGAAACGTCATCTCGAATTTGCCATTACGTCATGCCAAATTCCTGGTCTGCCACCAAAAACTGGCTCTGCTACCAGAACGGTCTAGCAAAAGGTCCCTTTGAATTTGGGTGCCAAGCCTCAAAAACTGTCCACAATGGTCGTACGCTTAGAACAACTGTTTAGTTTCACGTTTTTTACACGCTAAGTTAAAAACCTTAATTTCTCATAATGCAGAGATTGTACATGTAATACAATGGATGCCACTCACTGTCATTAATTGCACCTCAACTCATAGCTAACCTGGTTGTCTTTACCTCATTCGCCAGCTAAAAAGCTCATGTAATTCTCAAAATCATCTCGATTTCGTGGAGTAATTGTTAGTTATACTTTGAGCGAACATTTGGGTAGCTTAGCGTGGTATGTTTGACCTCCAACCACCGTAAATGTACAAATCTCGCCAATTGACCCTCAGCTATGCAAGAAATAAAGAACTCACAAGATTGGCGAGTTGCGAGTTGCGAGTTGCGAGTTGCGAGTTGCGAGTTGCGAGTTGCGAGTTGCGAGTTGCGAGTTGCGAGTTGCCAGTTACGAGTTGCGAGTTGCGAGTTGCCAGTTGCGAGTTGCGAGTTGCCAGTTGTGATGGAAAATAGTGTAGATTCCTTATCAGTATTCTCAAAATTGTAGATGATGCTCTTGGGGAAAGTATCGTATCCTTTTTCATCTCATTTTAAGAATAATTTGTTCGCAGTTTGTTTCGAATTTTTTTTTAACATTTCAAGTTCCTCCTGTTCTTTCTCCCCCCTTTTTTTCTTGAACTATATGTTGGTGCTACTCGCGGTTTAACAAATGCGTGGGAGAATGTGTGTAATGTTGGTCAAGTTGTTGTTGTTGTTATTATTATTATTTTTTTTTTGGCAGGGTTCTAAACTGAACCTATCGCATCGATTACGAAGCAAATGGAAACAGTGACACACTTTCCAATTTTCTACATAAACACGGGCGCTTAGTTCAATCGAAACCTGTATCTGCGACTTGACCTCAAAACATATTTTGTTGTTAAATTTCTGTCAGCGCAACACAGTTAAACAATCGGAGACGCAATCTGCTAAAAAGACGATAGTCGAGTTCCTTTCAACCTTGGTAAATAAAAGCTCCGCAGAAATTTGAACGACGTTTGGTAAACGACACAATTTGGTAAAATCAATTGATAAGCGTTCCACATTAAGCGAAATCCCAACCGCTCTTTCATAGTGGGTCATAGCCAGTCCAGCCATGTACGAAAAAAAAGGTTGGAATTGGTTTACGCCAACACAAAACCTGTTTCAAAACCTGTTTCACGTAATTTCTTTCGAAAAACGCAATGTTCAGTCTCTGACAAACAATTAAATTCAAGCAAATACACTAAAGTAAACAACGGGAAATCGCCCCGAAGTTCATGGAGTCAGCACAAGAAAGAAACAAGACCTCTATGACTGTAGTCAGGAGGTTATGGGCTCCCGTTGTAGTTTATGAGAAAATATGAAACTGTAAGCGAAAGTGATATTTGTTGAGTTTTAATTCAAAAATCTACGATCGCTTACAAAATGTAATTCGTCAGAATTATCGTACACCCAGTGCACTCCACAAGATTTCCGTTGCGTGAATGCATCAGATATACATCGTTCCCGATAAGGCGAAATTTGGCTAATGTCGTAGAATTTTGTCTGAGAGAAACAAAACTTCCACTATAATACGTGAATGTAACAGAAATAACACACTGAAATGAAGACTTTCGTCTATAAGTGCCGTGGCTTTTACTTTCAATACAAACGCAACCAAGCCCTATGGATGCTCTCCATCGGATTTATTTTTTGTTTTAATTCGCTGAGCCATTCGATACTACGTGTAGCGCCAACACATAGATACATTCGAAAGTGCAACCCCGAATGTAATAAAGAACGGAGTCAGTAAGAACAAAAAAGGAAGAAAAACGACAAACGGGAGGAGCTTCAATTGGTAAAAAAATCTGCGGGAAGAAACGAGATTAAAAGTCAGCTTTAAAATGAGACAAAATAGGATACGATACTTTCCCAGCACCAATTTACAATTTTGAGAAGGCAGTCAAATAATACTGTTGAGGAACCGAATCTGCAACTCGCAACTCGCAACTAGCAACTCGCTACTCGCTACTCGCAACTCCACAACTCGCAGACTACCCAGCCCCATTAAGAACTGAAGTTATTACGAACTTAGCATGTCCCTCGGGGCAGCACGAGGGCACGCCGGAACTCTAATGCATTTCTCGTTTTATTCAGATATTTGATAATTTTTAAATGAATACTGTTTTAAAATGACCTGAATTTGTAAATTAAAGGGAAACTTAGAATATAGATTTTGTGCAACTGAGGAGTTGGCTTTCTCTTTACCCGTGTCAGGCTGGCTCACAGACTTGTGCATTTCGACTAATACAGTCCCCAGTTATTTTACTTTACCATTGTCTGTGTGTGTGGCAAATAAAATAAATCAATAAATAATTGATAAATATCACCTATCTTTTTGCTTCCTATAAAAGGTATACTCTTGTCTTAACTTTTGCACACAAACTACTTTCTTTCTCCCAACCTTCCACTTGCGTTACTATAAGAGTACGGGAACGAGGAGAAAAGTTTGGAGGTGTTACTGTCCGGCTATTCGAACCGGGCCACTTGGAAGAAATTGACCCATCGCAACGCTATTTGGGAACAAAAGAAGGCAACATTTTTTTTATAAACTGACCAATAACGTCGAAGGATCTAGACAATACATCTCCAAATAAATTTGAAACTGTCTAATTCTGTGGACCTCTCGGGAAATAGTCGCATTTTTTCATTGGTTAGCTTCAATGACGAGTTTTGAACATTTTCAAACGGTGCGGTGTTGACTCGATGTGATTGAAACCTCGCGGATTGTTTTTACGCGTCACATAAGCTTATTGTAATGATTGTTTACAAGCAAAACTTTGCCATCTTTTGTTCTCAATTAGCGTCGCGATTGGTCAGTTTTCTTCCAACTGGCCCCGTTGGAGTAACCGTACAGTAACAATTCCATAATGATAACTGTTGACATACCGCGGTAGTAGCTCTTTAACCAAGTATTTAGGGATCCTCCCTATCTCTCCTATGGAATTTTTTGCGTTGTACCAGTGAGGATCCTGCAGCTGAGAGCAAAATGAGGAAGAGTAATAAGTAATTGTAAGATTCAACTCAGTATTAAACCTTATACCTTATTCCAGCTGTACGGATCACCAAGCCATGGAAATTGATCACTTTGATCATTGACAACCGCTAAGTCCTGCAGCTTCCAGGAAAGTCATTACTACCAAGTGGTATAGTAGGTATGGAATAGGCCGGGTTCTTGGGGGGATATCTCGTTAATTTGAGGGGAAATCATGTTAACGTCCGTGACATCATGGCTATCGTCTGTATCTTAGGAAAAGAAATGAGGTGGAGTATCTGGCCTCAGTAAGCACCTCTCGCAACAAGCTCTGTGATTGGCTCACATGTGTTCCGCGTTCCTGTAGAATTTTAGTCGTATGGCACCTTTCTGAATGGGAATGACGAAGTTACAATGACTGCTTCTCCGTCACTCCCTGAGTGCTTTACCGGATCGCCGAGTTCCGTCCCACACAATTAAAATATTCACATTTTACTTCGGAGGGAATCAGCGTTGTAGGCCATTCACCCTTTCTTTCGTCGGTTTCCCTCAGAATATTCGACGGAGAACAACAGTAGATCTCCGCTGAATATTTCCATTCGATTCGCCACAGTCACCGGATTGTTCGCCGTGGTCTTTGTTCAACTGGGCTTCTGCTCTCATGCTCTTTCTCCAACACACACACCAGCACACAAAAAAACACAAATGAAGGCAAAATTTTTTTGTGTGCTGGCATTTCCCAGACGACACAAAGAAACGACATTGAGTGTCCTAAGATGTACACACGAAGGTACCATCGGTGAGTTTTTTGACATGCAAATACCCAAGAGTATTGCTCGTGGCCGACAAGCCAAGAACGGCGTTGGTTACATCGCTCACTTGAATGATGCTGGCCGAGTCGGATTGTCTCGCAACAACCCCAGCATCAAATCCTTTACTGCACTGACGTCGTTGCAAGCGTGGATGGCACTTTCGTCCAAAAAAAACGACTCTGTGGTACGACTACATCATGGCACGAGGTGGCGTGCTTGCATTGAAATTCCTCGGCTCTTCCCGACGACACAAAGGTGGCACGTACAACCAAGCATTCTTTGTGACTGCATCTAGACGCAGACCCTTCTTGTAGGAGAAAACAACGATCGCCCCTCGAACTGATCGGCACGGAAAACACCTCGTCGCTGCCTCTGTCAAGGATAAGTACCATCGCCGGGCAAATTCGTTAAGGTTTCTTGCTGCTTGGTTGTTGATTTCCACCAAGGCGAAAACCACACTTGGCACATGTAACAGGTTTCCAACACGTGAGATAACACTCGCCGCATCATGGACAACTGCCGAAGTCTCTCTTGATGCTTGTAGATGGCAGCATACTGCACCAAACGTCTAACTACCACAAACTAGACTTTCTAGTCTCTAAACTACTCTACACGATATTTCTTACAAGTTAATATTTACATCGTATCACGTGTCGACAACTGACCAACCAGGAAGCTTCCAACCATTTCAGCCAAGCAACAGAAAAGAGCCAATGAGCGAACGTGTTCCGAGATGTGCGTGTTATCTGGAATTTCATACAGATAGGGTGATGGTGAGTGTTTCCAGAAATTTCGGTTGGACTGTAAACACTGGTTGGCTGTCGTATTGTTTGAAGAGCATACAGCTTTATTTACTAGCAGGCCCGAACTCGATTGTCAAATGATTCACCGAACCGCGATTTGTTACGCAAGCTTTTGATTCCGTGCCTCATTATTATCCATTTCATTATTCTATTTCCGGTTCATTGATTCTCGACAGCTAATTTGGGCATGCTAGTGATGGGGCAAACAAATGAAACATTTCACACAGATTTGAGTGAATTTTTTTTCACTTCAGTCGCTCAACAAGTCAAGTACAAAGCTTGAGAGTCATTGCTACAGAATTAATCGTCGTTACCCTCGTCTTCTTCTATCGGTTATGGAGTGTGACAGCTCCACAATAAAAACATCTTTTGAATTCTTCCTTCATCTGATTTCTGTCTGTAGTGTGTTTACTGTATTGTGCTTTCAGATCCGCTCATGGATCTGAAATCAATGCTATGGTTGGGGAGGTTGAATTGTTCGGCCACAGGGTAACCAACCCCTTGGTATCGTGTGTTGTGACTGAAATCCTCCACCGAACGGAGATACTCATCGAACTGGTCAGAGAGCCTGCGACCAGTTTCGCCAATGAACATGGCACGACATTGATGACATGCAATAACATAGACTACACTGGCCGCAGTGCAGCCAAACCGATCCTTAAGTCGAACACCTCTGCCAGTGGAAGGGATCGTGGCCGTTTTTCAAGTGAAGAACCGTGAACCAACATGCATCGAAGACTAGAATCTCTCCAATAGATGCACATGGATTTGTTATTAAAGATGTGCTTCGTACTCGGGACATGAGTTAGGATGCTGAAGTTTTTCATAAGGATGTTTTTAACTTCCTGGTTCTTTGGATGGTGCGTGAGTACGAGACGTAATCTGTCGGAGTGACCTGATGTTTCTCTTCGTGATGGTCTGACCCCGTGTCGCGGCTAGTTTCCTTAGCCTTTCTCTGACTGGTGGTAATGATCCTCTGTGGATATCCCCGCTTTACAAAGAATGTCCCCATTTCCGCTGATTTTTCTTCAAAGTCAGTTTCATCTGAACAGATCCTACGAAGGCGAAGAAACTGACTGTATGGGATAGCAGTTTTGCAGTGCGGAGGATAAAATGACCCATAATGTAGGTAGCTATGCATGTCAGTTGGTTTGTAGTGTATGCTGGTGGATATTTTGTCGTCAGAAATGGAGATGCAGAGGTCCAGGAAAGGCAGTGACGTCTCGCTTATGTTGAAGGTATACTGAAGGGCAGGATGATAAGTTGAACAGTAATGTATGAAATCCTCAAGGTCTTGCCTTGTGCAGGCTCTCTGACCGGTTCAGTGAGCATCTCCGTTCGGTGGAAGGTTTCAGTCACAACACACGATACCAAGGAGGTGGTTTCCCTGTAGCCGAAAATTTCAACCTCCCTAACCATGGCAGATTCAATGACATGAAAGTGTTCGTTATCAAAAAATAACCAAGGGAGGAACGCAGAGGAGACAGCGCGAGGAAAGACGCCTCATTCTCAAGCTGGGAAAACCAGCCCCAACTATTCACGCGTTTGACTTCAACGTTTCTTGTGCAACGTTTTTAATCCACTGATGAATGGGTCCTACCCGAAACGTCTGAAGGCAATTGGCAAAGAGCACTTTTATCAAAACAATTAACTATTTAAGACTACTTATGAAAGTGCCGTATAGCATTACAGTTTATTTCATCTAGAAAAGTGTTGAGCGCACAAGGTTGGGCTACACCATTGTTATGACGGAGTAACAAATACTCGACTAGCTCTGAGATGTCTCTCACTGGAATTATGCGCTGATATCGGAGTAATTTTCCGTGGGGTATCCAAATTAAAATATCTTTGGAAGTGGCCGTACTGTGCAACAGTTTAGAAGCACGCTTCTGGAAACGGTTTGGGAAAGATTGTCTAAAACATTTTGATTCGGAGTTCCTTGTAATCACTCTGTTCAGCACGCTGTTCATCCCAATCTACCTTTCTTTTCATATTGATCTGATCTGCAGAACTCCATAAGAGCAAGATAAAAATGCTTAAACTTCACGATGCATCGTTGTTTCCATAACATAAAAACCCCAACCTACTAAGAACGGGGGTCAGTGTTTCTTTGCCTTGTAGGGTAGGTGAAGCGCAGCGACATTATTATTAAGAGCTTCCTTACACTGAATCAATTTGCGCATCTCTTCTCCCGGGACTGGTATGTTTTTGTGCACACATTGCGAATTACGTGGAGTAATCGGTGTGCATCTGTTATGGAGTGGCTGCCGTTAGAAAAAAGCTGAAGCTAACAAGGGCAATCGGCTAAGAGTTGCAGGAAACCGCGATTGTTGTTTACTACTCGAGACAGTATGATAGACTGATTAGTTAAAGGTATACTGTGATCCTTTAATAATGTGTCACAAGCCTCAATTTTCGACCAGAGTTCAAAGTCTTCTTGTACTCGTTTCCATGCAATTGTTTGTTGTTTCTTGCCCGGCGTCGAACTGTGAAACTGCACTTTCCTTTTTGGACCTTTTGTAACAGCCACCCATTGACTGTGTACGCGAACAAATCTGGGGATCAACTTCGCCGAGAGACGAAGTTGATCTCCAGGAGGTTCGCAACAGTTTTTTTCGCCTTGGAGTGTATCTTTTGAAATCAAACTTTCGCATAGAAGACAAACTTTGATTTCCTTGATACTACACCATCTTTTCAAAATATGGCCAAAGTTTATTTTTCTTTGGTTTCCTAGCGACAGCTGTCACCATAGCAACGGTAATGTTAAGCCCCCATTTTAAATAATGTCGACTATCTCGAAATCTAGTCAGACACCTTATGATGCAACTTGAACTACTTGAACTACTTAACCAGCACAACTTGTATGCTATATAGAGAAAAATCTGTAAGACCGTTGTTCATATGTTGAAAAGATGGTGTGGTATCAAGGAAATCGAAGTTTGTCTTCTATGCGAAATTTTGATTTCAAAAGATACACTCCAAGGCCAAAACAAAAACTGTTGCGAGCCTCCTTGAGGGATTGATAGCCTAACCCACAACCTTGCTGACACCGAGCTCCATGAAAGGCTGGTTGATTTCCACCTTTTCGTTTTGCTTGCTTTTATTAATATTCTTCATAGAACCTGTGATTTAGTGTCTAAAACTTGCCTCATCTTGCCTTGTGAAAGAACAGAGGCTGCCTATGACGAAGATCAAGTGTAAGCAACAATCTCCTAACCTCGAGTGGTACCAACTCTTCTGTGTCCCGCTTTTTTTCTTATCATGGCTTCAAACAAACAAATATAGTGTGGTGGAGGAAGTGGTAGAATCGTGGTAGTTAAGCAATACAGTTGTTGAGGTGGTTCAAGCCTTTATAAACGTCAAACATTCTACTTTTTGTCAGTTCGCATGAGTTGATCATGTCGTGGTTTTGGCTAGAGTTTTTCGAGGAAAGATAGTATACACAGACACATGAGTAATAAAGACGGTAATCCTGTTTTCAGCCAAAGCATAGTGTACCGAACTCTACAGAGATGTGTCAGCGGTTTCGCTTTTGGCATCCATTTACTTGGTTGCTGCGATGACAGGATCGAAAGAGACGACCTGGGTTAAGTGTTAGCCGCAGCACGCTCAATAGGCAATCCACCTACTACCAGAGACGATTGTTTGGTGGTATTCTCAGTAGCAGCCCGTTTACGTAAAACTATTGGTAACGACGCCAAAGAAGCTGTCAAAGGTATTTCTCTGACCTACAAAATGATTCCTTTTTGACATCACTAAAGGCAACTTGATGGGGATCGACGATCAGCTAGATGATGCGGGCGGAGACAAGAGAACCGTCAACCTGTTTACAAGAGGTTCTCATTATCGTAACCTTAGCGACATTTATATCGTACAGGCCTTATTCTATCAAGGGAAAGGTAGTTGAGGCATCAGTCTTCACAGTCATTGCTTGGTTCTTTTCAAAAATCTGCGATATAAACTCCAAATCTGACCCTGGCTAATATATCCTGGACACACTGAATTCTTAATAAAGCAATACGAGGAGACCGTGCACAGACCCTTTGGGTATCTCCTCATCGATCTTAAAAAAACCACGCAAGGTAACTGTAGGTTAAGAACGAACGTCCTACCTGGTGAGGAAAGATTTGATAACTTAAAGTTACCAGACAATATCTCGCAGGAACTGCTGCAGAATCTCAAGCAACAGAACCTAGCGACGGCTTCAGTTCTTCCAGTAAAGCAGAAATTGCAAGATTGCATGGATGGTCTCTTCTCTAGTGCAGAAGTTGAAAAATACGGAAGAGCAAAGCAGTACATACAGCTGCGAAGAACAGAAAGACATTTCTAGCAATATCCTGGCAGATAATGCACCAGCGCCCGTTCAAGAGCCAACAGCAGTCACCGTGAACCCACGGCATTTCAAGAGCCACTGACTGCACAAGCGGTCACTGCTCAATGACCAATGGCAGTACAAGTGACTCCTGTGGAATTGTCGCCTTCCTCATCCATATTAACAACCCCTCCCATAGAGCCAAAACGTCTTCGAATCCAGTTTGAGCTGAAAAGGCCCTGTGGACGAAACCGGCATTTTTACACAAATCAGCCTTACAAGGTTTCTCAAGAACAGGAAGTTTGATTCTGTAATAACGACTTAAAATCACTTAAATCTGTGACAAGTGTTTAGTTTATTCCCGCTATCAGTGGATGAAGTAAATGTATCATTTTCATGCACAATTCAGTTGCTGGGAATCAAGGAACCGGAAAAAGCTTTTTTTTTAAAATAATAATAATACTTGTTTGCAGTGGATAATGAATACAGCAAGAAATGAAGGCTTGCGTAAGAAGCTCACGGTTCAGGGATTTTGATTCGGATCAAAAAACGAGTTGGTGTTTGGTGGTAAATAAAGTAAATAAAGTGGTGTGCTTTTCAAACAGTAAAAACTACAACAGCCAACACTGACGAATGCTTCGTCCAAACGAGTCTACCAATAAACGCCTTTCAAATTTCAGGTAGCCAATCAAGATCAAGAGAAAAGCTACGACATCAGGGATCCAAAATTACCGACACCTGTGAACCAGATTCAAAACCTGTTCTTAACTAGATATACCTGTCGCCTATTTGGACACTCAAGTGTGGGTAGAGATTCTCGTACAGCACTATGCTTCTACGGCCGTCTATTTTATATGTATGTCGAAAGCGTATAGTTGTAGATCGTAGATCGTATAGAGTAATGTCTAAGCTGGACAATGCACTGAAATGGAAACATGAGGGGATTACTGAAACACTTTACTGGTTCTACAACTTAGTTCTGTTCTACGCCTGTGGACGATTGTACGCACTACGTTTGTACAACTCACTTTGCTTTTACACCACTGGACTTTTGTACGCATCTACGACGCTACTGTACGCCGACTGTCAGTTTTGCTTTATACCACTGTACGTTTCTACCCATGTACGTTTCTACGACTTACTTTCCTTTTACACCACTGTACGATTCTACGCATCTACGATGCTACTAAACGCCGACTGTCAGTTTTGTCTTATACCACTGTACGTTTCTACGGCTCACTTTGCTTTAACCCGACTGGACGATTCTACGCATCTACGATGCTACTGTAAGCCGACTGTCAGTTTTGCTTTACACCACTGTACGTTTCTACGTATCTATGGTTCCACGACATACTCAGGAACCACTGCAAAGGCCTGTTTAGACAGAGCGCGACCACGACCACGAACGCGAACACGGCGTTCGCATTGGATTGCGTATAAGCAATTTGTATGAATCCCGTTTATACCAAAGGCGATCACGAACGCGGCTGGAAATTGGTAAGTGCAGAAGGTCGCAGAGATTGCCTCCAGAGCGAATTCTTAGGCGATGTCCGCACGAACTATTTCTTGTCAACCAATCAGTTCTTTTGTTTTGTGTAACTCGGTCCAGGTGACTCGCGGTACGTGTAAAAAAAAATTGACTTTGTAGCGCACCGGTTGACAACATGTCGGGCAAAACTGAACTGCTAATTGTGGAAGTTGAAAAACACCCAATTTTATACGACAAAGGCCGTCGTGGTTTTAAAGACGTAGAGAAAACGAAAAATGCGTGGAAACGTATTGCCGTTTTCATGAGATTGTGCATGGCAGCACACGGTGCGACTGTCACAACCCGAATTACCGCGTTCTGTATGAACGCTGGTTCGTGCGAACGTTCGAGCGGAAAGTTGCGCGGAAAGTCGCAATGGTCGCGTTCGTGGTCGTGGGCGAGCTCTGTATAAACAGGCCCTAACACGTACATTGTCCCAACTTTAACAGATATCATTTTGTTTTCAGATCCCTTTATATCAAAGTATTTGGCTTGCATGTTTGGAGAAAGTTTGCTTTGACCAACCGTGTTTTATAAAGACTCCATTGTAAGGGAACTAGAAGAGAATCGAAGAACATTCAGCAGCAATCACTTATCCCTCTTTCAGTTGAATGAATCTTTTTTAAGAAGTCCAAGAATTATTTGTCCATTTCTTGCAAACGTGTAACAAGTTTAGGAAATTGCTTATGAAACTGAGAACTAAAGGAGATGAAAAGTATAGCTGTCTTTTTTTTTCTGAGTAAAACTGGTAAACTGTGGCCAAACCGAGTCGCTGGTCAAGTAGCGAAACCTTTTTTTCGCACACCTTACTTTGATTAATATTTTCACTCAACGGCAAGTGCTTTTTAGGGATTATTTTTCCAACAGTATTTTTTTTATTTTGACATAAAACCTAGACGAGGCAAGTGCCTCGTCTTGCCTCATGCTAGCTATGGACCGAAGATGAAGCGCACATCACGCACAACACGCAAATATTCTGGGCGCAAATTTTGCACTAGTACTAGTATGGAAATCGACTCCCGCACTAGACATGCACATATACAGAGCGCGTTTTACAATCACATCTCTTTTGTCTCGGAGAAAAAAGGGCGGCTTGTAGCAAGTCTAGCTTTAATATTGGTTTCCTGAGTACGGGGGTGCGTGCAAGCTCAGACTTCAGTGAAATGCTTTAATGCTACCTGCGTTAAACTTGCGTTTGCTTGCGAGTCCCTTTGGTAACCCATCGCAAGTCTGTGTACGCGTTATTCACACTTTCCTTGCGTTGACTAGCGACTCAGTTGGGCCACAGTTTACTAGTTGTACTCAGAAAAAAAAAGACAGGTATACTATTCATCTCCTTTATTTCTCGGTTTCATAAGCAATTCCCTAAACGTGTTACACGTTTGCAAGAAATGGCCAAATAATTCTTGGACTTCTTAAAAAACATTCATTCAACTGAACGAAGGAGAAGTGATTGCTGCTGAATGCTCTTCGATTCTCTTTTAGTTCCCTTACAATGGAGTCTTTGTAAAACACGGTTGGTCAAAGCAAACTTCTTAAAAAAGATTTATTCAACTGAAAGAGGGAGAAGTGATTGCTGCTGATTGTTCTTCGATTCTGTTCTAGTTCCCTTACAATGGAGTCTTTATAAAATACGGTCGGTCAATGCAAACTTTCTCCAAACATGTAAGCCAAATACTTTGATATAAAGGCATCTGAAAACAAAATGATATATGTTAAAGTCAAGACAACGTACATGTTATAGTGGTTCCTGAGAATGTCGTAGAACCGTACAAGCGTAGAATCGTACAGTGGTGTAAAAGAAGAGTGAGTCGTAGAAACGTAGATGCGTAGAAACGTATAGTGGTATAAAACAAAACTGACAGTTGGTGTATAGTAGCATCGAAGATGCGTAGAATCGTACAGTGGTGTAAAAGCAAAGTGAGTCAGAAACTTACAGTGGTATAAAACAAAACTGACAGTCTGCGTACAGTAGCATCATAGACGCGTAAAATCGTACAGTGGTGTAAAACAAAACTGACAGTCGTCGTATAGTAGCATCATAGATGCGTAGAATCGTACAGTGGTAGTAAAAAACTGACAGTCGGCGTATAGTAGCATCATAGATGCGTAGAATCGTATAGTGGTGTAAAACAAAACTGACAGTCGGCGTATAGTAGCATCATAGATGCGTAGAATCGTACAGTGGTATAAAACAAAACTGACAGTCGGCGTATAGTAGCATCATAGATGCGTAGAATCGTACAGTGGTGTAAAAGGAAAGTGAGTCGTAGAAACGTAGATGCGTAGAAACGTACAGTAGATAGGTCGATAGTGGTATAAAACAAAACTGACAGTCGGCGTATAGTGGCATCGTAGATCATCGTCGAAACGTCCAGTGGTGTAAAACTGAAGCAAAGTGAGTTGCACAAATGTAGTGCGTACAATCGTCCACAGGAGTAGAACAGAGCTAAGTTGTAGAAGTATGCAATAACATAGTATGCAATGATTAAACCTAAGGTAATGAGCTTAGAAGCGTAGTGCTCTACAAGAATATCTACGCACATTTGAGTTTTAAACCTAAAGTAATGCACGTAGAAGAACTAAGTTGTAGAACCAGTAAAGTGTTCAGTAATCCCCTCATGTTTCCATTTCAGTGCATTGTCTAGTAAACATTACTCTGCGATCTACGACCTACAACTATACGCTTTTGACATACATATAAAATAGACGGCCGTAGAAGCGTAGTGCTCTACGAGAATCTCTACGCACATTTGAGTGTTAAAAGACCCGACACCGTGGTAACTAGAATTTGGCACCACCCTATCTTAACGAGATTTCTCCGCAGTTTATTCATGAGACAATAGCCGGCCTATGATTTCATCGACGTTAATATATTCCCCCCCTAAAATTAATGAGATCCTCCCCCAAAATACCGCTGATTCCATCCCTAATACACTGCTCTACCTTTATGGCAGGTTTTCCGCGGTAAAAATTACACACAGAAACTGTGGAGCGTATAGAAAGACGTAGAACGAGGGAACAGAGAAATTCTTGAACTATCGACGTCCGTCATGTCCAATACACTATTTAGAATGCCATGCATTACGCAGGGGAGTTTTCTGGGTGATCGTATCTTAAACAATTAGACTAATTAGAAAGGACAATGAGCTTTCTATGAGTGGATAGTCAACGAGGCGTAGCAGAGTGAGAGTGATTTTACTTAACCCGTGAAACAGATACTAAACTATTAGGGCCGGGTTGCACTAGGATAAATTTTGTGCATTTCTGTCATACTTCAGAAAAAAATGTGACCAAATTGGCTGAGACAAGTGCAACCTAGGTTTCTGGGCGAACAGCCAAAACATCTTCAAGGAAGCCGTCGTCCTGTGATTGGTCCGATTTGCACGTGGGACGGTTTTGGTTTTTTTCGCTGAAAATAACCGTTGAAACAAGTGCAGCCACCTTTGGAAAAAATTAAAAAATTTGGTCGAACAGGCCAAACTTCAAAGGAGCCGTTTTCCTGCCTTGAAGCTGGAAAAAATTTTCGCCAGTGCATTCCATCGCGCTTCTGACTCTGAATAACCATATCGTTCTAATTAAACATTGTTTTCATGGTTGAGAAAAACAACATTTGCATTTTCCAGCTCGTGCATTTTGCATGTATATATTTGTCTTTCAATTCAAATGCTGAGGTATGAATTGCCGTGTGCTTCCCAATAAATTCCTAAAGCTAAAACCTTTTCTGGTTCCCTAAAGCGCGTATTATGTCTGGTTTTCCATGGCCCCAGGATACCTAAAAGAGCCTGAAAAGTGTTCCTATCCATTCTCCGCTGACGGTAGTAATCTTCCGGAATATTTATGTCGTGGAAATGTATTTCAAACCATGAGTCTGCTGGAGGCGGTAAAGTCCACGGCCACGGAATCAAAATCTGCGTCTTCTGAAAACAGCAGCTACGCGAAGACTAAAGCCTGCTGACAGCACATCAACATCAAAAGGGCAATTGATTTTTGTTGAGCCTGAATTTGAAAAGACAACAAAAGATCCTAAAGCCAAAAGAATAACATGAATTCGATCCATGTTTTGGCCTCTGGTGTGATAAAAGACATTCCACGTGGTTGTTTTGATTGACATAATGCAAATCAACAGGTTGTTTTCATAAATTGAAACATCCTAAATTTTGTCAAAATTTTAGCGCCAAAAAAAAAAAAACAGGAAAAAATTTGAAATTGATCTAGGGCAACCCAGCCCTTACTCACTATTACATACTAAATTCATTGTTTTCTAACGTTAAACTTTGACTATAAGAGACTAATTGTGAGACATTGTTTAACGGTTAAGTAAAACCACTTTAATTGACCAGCGCCTATAGAAAACTCAGACGGGGGGTGCTTCCATTATGCCAAAATTTCCGGAAATTTCGGTCGAAACATAAATGGAACGCTTCCGTCCAGGTGGAAATTTTCCGGAAAAAGTAGTCCACCTCCAGAAGTGGTCCTCTTTGACCGGCTAGTCCGGTCCAACCGAAACTTGCCGTTCCATTTTAAAAATTCTCGTTTCCAGTCCCACTTCACTGAGAAGTAATCGAAATTTTTGTCAAACCGTAAATGGAACGCTTCCGTTCGGTTGGAAATTTTGTTTCTATCGAACAATGTCGTTCCATTTTCCCTTGGTTAGTTCCACTGGTCTCTGATCGGTCAGTCAGGCATAATGGAAAGGACCTGGAAAGCACCTGGGTAGCATTATTATTTTGTTGACATGTAAATAATAGTACTAGAGTGATTTCACAAACCCCGATTATTATATGCTAATAAGAACGGTTAAATGCTAATGCGAAGAACAACAAAGAAAGCACGCACCAAGGTTTAAAACCATTGTCTCAAATTCTAAATTGCGTACATGGTTTTAGATAGTTTGCAGAGCCCCATCTGTTTATAAAATAAATTTATAAGGAAATGATCCTTTTTAACAGTTCTGATGTTGCGGGCAAACGTTACCCAATGCTTACAGGATCTAGACTTGCATCCGGCATTGTAAAAACATACGTTTACAATTCGATATCGGAAATGATAGATTTCTGCGGACACGTAGCAAACATACCCAAACAGGAACAATTTTTTTTTCAGAAATTAAACCGGCCTTAACATTCCAAAATTTCCGTATGTAAATAGACAGTTCGATAAAAAGCTGACTTCTGAAACAAGGATATTGGCTTGTTGTCCGTTAATTGTGCAAACCATTCAGATATTTCTACCCGCCAGCTTACCAGCATGTGCACAATTAACAATTTGAAACAATTGTTTTCACTTGGTGCGTGCGTTCTTTATTCTTCTTCGCATTAACATTTGACGAATCTCATTAGAACATAAGAATCGGGGTTTGTGAAAACACTCTACTATTTACAACAAAATCCAAATAAGTTTAACTGTTCAAGGGAGGGACAGCGTAGATTGTCAGTTTCTACCAGCAGATAGTGAACAACAATTTAGCCAATCAGATTTGCATATTAGCCACAGAACACGATAATCGTCTACTAAAAGCCTAGAAGAACAATTTAGGTAACCTTTCTTAACGACACTTACAGAGGAACGACACTTACAGAGGATTCAGATTCAATATACAGCACCTCGTCCTTTCTGAAGGGAAGATCCTGAAGAAAAATTATTGAACGTTAAAACCTTTTCAATACGTAATAGCGCGGCCCGCGCGAGCGGAGCAGCATGTTGGTAATCAGGGCGGGAAAAGGTTGAGTGATAAAACGAGCAGTCCGCTCGTTTCCGTAAATATTGTAAATACGTGGTGTCATTAGTTTTAAGTAACTTTAAGTAAATATTGTAAATACGTAGTGTCATTAGTTTTAAGTAATTTTAAAGTAGGTCCACATCACCTTAAACGGTTGCCGGTTTTGACCTACGTTAACAAATAAAGTATGTACGTATGTATGTATGTATGTATGTACGTACGTACGTACGTACGTACGTACGTACGTATGTATGTATGTATGTATGTATGTATGTATGTATGCATGTATGTATGTATGTAAG
>Ga0126336_10000076_pt1 | contig 24413 bp, 12 predicted proteins | sample SidCmetagenome_FD_92530 | JGI IMG/M metagenome (GOLD analysis project Ga0126336, IMG submission 92530) | Coral microbial communities from El Islote,Puerto Morelos, Mexico - Siderastrea C C metagenome | ecosystem: Host-associated > Invertebrates > Cnidaria > Coral | place: El Islote,Puerto... | reverse complement strand
TGACCAGTCTTTGCATTATTTCCATATTTTATCTTCTTTTGACTGGTCACGATCTACTGATCCAACGTAGAGCAAGCTTTGATCGTACACGGTTTTGCAGTGGTCTAAACCTTGAAAATTTGTGATAAATGAAGACTAACATATATAGCGCTGTCCAAATGCGTTTTTTAATATCCGGGGGGACTTGTCATTGGAATATAATTTTTGTTAACAGGTAGATGGGTCTATAACCGGGAGGGCTGATAAACCGGGGAGGGGGTGGGGTCTTTAAACCAGGATTTTACGGTATACGATGAGGAAAAGTACTTCGCCACAACCACGAACCACGATTCCAACTCCTGAACAAAATAAAAAATAAGTACAAATTCAATCAAATGAATAAAAACATTTATGGTCAGATAAAATTTTTATGCAATCACTTATGAATGCAATTGTGATAAATGCCACACAGTGTCTACGCAAGCTGGACTATTAAGACACCTGTGTTGTCTACTCGTGATAATTCATTGAAAATTTTATGTTTTCATCTTCAGATCCATTTTGTATGGGTATATATCCGTAGCCCCGGATTTTCTGTGACAGTCCAGTTATAGGTCAGTTCTCCCCGCACGGAAGGGAAAAGGATTGTCACTCTCTTCGTGACATCAACTCTCAGTGATTGTTTGTGGTCGTCTGTAACGCAATTCTTTCTAGGCGCGCGCGCAACACATTAAATACAGGCGGCTTTGTGAGGTAACTGCCCACAATCTAGGAAAGAATTGCACACCAAATAAGTTAGAAAGATCGGTATTTGCGTGAACATAAGAAAAGAAACCTGAGGAAATTTAACCTTCTAAAGGAAAATGTCTAGTTTGGATAGTGATGAAGGGTTTGAGATGCCCCTGTATCCTGGTACGTATGAAGGAGAAAGAAACAAAAATGCGGAATGGCACGGGTTCGGTAAAGCTCTGCTTCCGAATGGAGACGTGTATGAGGGCGAATATCAGAACGGAAAAAGACACGGATCTGGAATATACACCTTTTTTAGTAAAAAGGCAAGGTATGGAACTTCGTTTTGTTGGTGCTGTACAGAAAGAAGTTTTTTACGGAGGTTTAATTTGTTTTTTGGCGATTTGTTTCCTTTCGTGGATCCAGTTTTGGCGATTTCGGAACGGAAGAGAGCTTAGTGATGTTTCAGTTTTGGAGAGGTTTTATTTTTGCGATTCTGGTTAAGGCGAGTGAATAAATCATCGGGCCTTCTTCGCCATTTCCCTTTGGTCTCTATACGCTGACTACACCTGGAAAGGATGGAGGCTCTGGTTGTGGCTCTCCCTCAATTCTGTCGGGCAAGCTGATAAAAAACAACTCTTAAGTCCATACTAACCCTCTGAGTCAACCCTCTCTCAATCTTTCATGTTCGGAAGAATCAGTTCGCAGGAATTTTTACACTTCCGTATTAAAGAAACCAGTCAGAACACAGCAATGATTCCATTTTTGCTAAATTATCACCATAATTCCAAAATTATCTTCAAAGGCTGACTTCCATTTACCTTTATAGTATTTCTCTGACGTTACGCGACTTGAATGTATTATCTAACTGGCAGTTATTCAACAGATACGAAGGTAAATACATCAAACACAAAAGACACGGGCAAGGAATATTCTGGTACCCAGACGGCTCTATGTACCAGGGAGACTGGGCCGAGGGAAAAAGGCATGGTTATGGCGTATACACCTATGCGAACGGGGATAAGTACGAAGGGAACTGGAAAGAGGGACTTAGGCACGGGCAAGGGGAGTACATCTACAAGCACCTGGGGCTTAAATACAAAGGTTAGTATGTTAATGGTAGCGGAATTTACGTAGCGCATTTTCCATACGCATATGTTCAAAACTGAGGGTAAGATCGGATGGTAGCATGCAGAGGCGTGGTCCTATACCACCCACCTACTCTATGAGCATCAATAACCGTAATAAGCCTAGCCCCCCTCCCACGAAAAACACGTGCATTCCTCCATCCGTTCGTTCCTTGCTCGGTCGGTCAGTGTAGGTCGTTCGCTCGTTCGTTCTTTCGTTTATTCATTCGCTCATTCCGTTTCGCTCATTCGCTGTTTTGCTCAATCAAGATTAGTTCGTTCGTTTGTTTGCTTGTTCGTTCATTCATCCTTTATTGTTCATCTGCTCGCCCTCTCTCTCACTATCCGTTTGTTCGTTCATTCACGATCTTTTCTCCACTTTCCTTAGGAAACTGGAACGATGGAAGATTTGAAGACGACGGACAACTAGTTACTCCAAACTACTCATACTTTGGGACTTTCAATGGAGAGCAACCAGTGGGGCCCGGCAGGTTCCTTTTTGACACAGGCTGTGAACAGGAGGGTGAATATGTGACCAAGAGAACGGTCCGTTGCACTAATGCCATGAGGGAGGTCGTGCATGTGCCTGTATGGAGGTGCCTGGCTTTATACGATGTAGGACGCAGAGTGTAGTTTTTAACTGTTCAGTTACTTCCAAATTATGTTGGTGAAACCTGTTTATTCTCTATTTGTTTTTCAGACACTGACTCTTATTTATAAAAGTGACTTCTGTTTTACTTTGTATTTGCAATTTTCCTAATTTTTGCCAGTATGAACTGTACTTAGCCAATACAATTAAAAATATTTAATGATATACGGAACTTCTTTCTGGTTCTTATTTTGCTCCTCAAAGAGGGGTTCCTTCGCAAGCGAGAGCAGAGCTCCGAACTCATGAAAGTTAGCTATCTGGCCAGTCTAGTTTCATGGTCGCACGACGACGTCGCATCATATCTCATGTAAAAATATCATGAAGTGTCACCACAAGTGTCACCACAAGTGTGAAAAACTGAAACGTCTCCGACCGACCTCCCCCCCGCCCCACGTTCTTTGCATGTAAGATCACAAACATGTGACGTCATTTGGTCAGTTGTTGCACATCACCCCCAATGCCCAGATCCAGATTTCATGCAAGCTTTACAAAGTGACTTTATCATTGTTATTCACTCAACCCTCCATCTTGAAGTGTGAGCCCACATGCATCCATGGCTACCTGCTCAGCATTTACCCAGAAGTTACCTGAGCACTAATTAGGGAGTGTTCATTATTTATCGGAGGGGGCATGGCTGAGAAATTAGCAATTTTTTTTTCATGTACCCCCCATGAAAAACTGGATTTTTTCAGGTCCCCCCTATTCTATGAGGGGAAGCATTTCAATGCGACCCTCCCCGATACTATCAATATTTCTATAAATTAACAGTTGTATAGCATGCATGGGCACCGTTTTTTTGTGGGGGACATGGCGGTGTAGTGGTTAGCACATTGGACTTCAGATCTGATGGGCAGTGGTTTGAGGCCTGGCCTCTTCCTTTAAGACCAGAAACTTTACTCCACACTCTCCTTCTACACCCAGATGTATAAATAATTAGCGGCGATATACTACTGGAGGTGACTGAGTAATGGACTAGCAATACTCTCAGTTGCTTCATGCTACAGAAAACGGGTTGGGCTTCCTGTGGCTTGCATGTGATCTACCACACAATTTTAGTTAACAAAGGCATTTTTCCAAGAGCCTGCCACGATGCCACTGTAGTGGTCGTAAACAGTAGCTTGTCACTAGATGTGTCATCTGAGCGGCCAAATTCCTCTCTAACTTCATCCTCTGAGTCACGGCTTGAAACTGACCAGTACGTATTTGTTTGCCGTGCAGCAACCAAGGCTTGCGCTTTCCTCTCGTGGCCTAATATCAAGAAGGTGTTCAATCGCCTTAATTTTCACGAACTCGCTTTCGACAACAAAGTTTCTTGAAAAGGTGGTGATCGCTGCTGTTCCGCTTGAGTTTTAAACATTTTACGCCGTCATTTTTTATGGTCCATAAGAGTGTAGACCATAAAAAATAGAGTCGATTTGTTAAATGGCACACTGTAGTTAATTTTTTGCTTTTTATTGAAGACATTGTCTATTTAAAATTTCAAGGCCTCCCCTCCATAACCAGAAATTACTCCAGGATCCCCCGTCATTTTTACTCCAAGGGCCAGAATCCAATTCGTTTTCACTTTCTCGTTTAAATTTTGTAGCGCCTGTGGGATTGAAATATGAATACCCCAAAGAATGAAGGCTTTCGGCGAGTGCAATGAGAAGACGTCATTGCGGATTTGTACGCTATAATAATGTGTTATGTGACACCAGTGCTTAAACCATTAAAAGTTTTAAACAAATTCGAGGTAAATTATTTATGTGTTCTTCCATGATAAAACGTTTGCGACATCATTCGGCAGGTTTTCGGCGTCAAATCCGGAGGAGGTTCGGGATGCACGGAAGAACTTAAGCACTGATATAGGTCTGTAATTGTCGCGTTCTGTTTTAAAGCCTCCCTTGAAAATAGGTGTTACTTTGGCTACCTTAAATGAGGAAGGGAAGTGACCAGTGCTGTATGATAGATTGAAAATCTTGGCTAGCACAGTATTTTATTTTTTATCAGTTTTATAGGGGTGTTATTGGATTTCTTCTTCTACCACCTAACTTTGCGCCCGCACTAACTTTTTCAGTTGATTCTCTCCGTACGAAAATCTCCTTTGAGCCGGAGGAGAGAGGCAGAGAAGAGTTGTCTGCATACCTTGATGAGCTGGTAGGACCCAAGGAACTTGTAGGATTTTAGTGGAATAAATTAGAAAAAGCTGGTTTTTACATGTTTTAACCGGCTCTCAACTTCTTTATTAAAAAGCTCACGCATGCTGATCTGTTCTGAAAAAGTGTGCGCGCTGTGATTTAGGCTTGCAAACTTGTTGTTCACGACGGATTTGCACATTTTTTTTTACACAATCTTCCGCACGTACGTAATCAGGAAGCTGTTTATTTCCTGAGATTTTTCCACAATTTAAAGTAACGCTAAATACACCTGGTGTAAGGAAATTTTCATTGAGTTGACATTAGTAGCCTGGGTTAAACTAATGTACGAGCAGAAGCAACGAGCTGAAGTAACACAGGATGTAACGACGCGTATGTCGAATCTTGCACATGCACGGAAGGAAATCTGAGGTTTTGTGGAGACTGTTTTCTGATTTGCCCGCCTGAACACAAGACAACCCTTTTTTCGCAGGGTAATTGTAATGAGAAAAGATCCCATGATTGTCAACTTTATAGGGAATAACACTCAGAAGCCATGCTGTTCATAGTTAAAGTGATACTACACGATCAATAAATCACTTTTAGTTTTCCTTCGGATTTCGAAACTATGTTCATGTATGTTTACTACACCGGCTCCCAAGCGAAATTTAAAGCCTTAATTTTGAGGAAACGACTGTTTACAGCTGTGTTTATTTAAACTGACTTACTTCAATTTTCCTATTTAATGGTCCGCCATTATTACACCAGAAAGGACACATTGGCGTCACTTACTCATGGGCTCGGAATGCAGTGTGAGAACACAGCGTAGCTTATTTTATGTAGTGTGTGTGAAAGTAGCTTATTTAGTATGCAGCATGGGAGTTTAGAGCTTTCAGACTCTCAAACTCGTGTTTTGCATACTTGATAAGCTGTGTTCACACACTGCATTCTAAAGCTCGTGAGATCTATTCGGATCTGAAAAGCTGAAAGTATCTTGATTCCGAGTAACGTTATTTGCTTTACTACAACTTGTGAGGTCAATTAAGCATCTTCAAGTAAAATACTAGAAAGTTTACATGAGTGGGTCAATCTTTTGAATTGTTTTTTTTTTTGTTCTATTCGGTCAGCCTTCATTAATAATAATAATAATAATAATAATAATAATACTAATACTGCTACTAATAATACTACTACTAATACTACTACTACTACTACTACTACTAACAATAATAATGTTAATAATAATAATAATAACAATAATAATAATAATAATAATAATAATAATAATAATAATAATAATAATAATTCTGAACAAAGCAACCCGCGACAGAAGCTCCTCGTCGTCCCTTGTTCCTGCCCGCACTCGAAACCGTCAGATTCTTTGATCAACCGCCGTCCAGGATTTTGGAGGAATAAATTAAACAGAGAAAAATACTGGTTTCTAACCAGCTCTCAAACGGACAAGACAAGGCAGCAATTGGCAATGCTTTATTTTGTAAACACATTGCAAGTAGTGTTCAGTTTGGTAAGGGTATCACAACGTATATTACAATGAAAGTCTGCGGTGTAAATTTAAGTGCTGGAGGAAAACCACTTAATTTCCTACTGATTGAACCCCTATTCTTGCATTGATTTTTTAATGCCCCTCCCCTCCCCTCCCCTCCCCTCCCGGTTATTCACACCCGGCCGTGACAATTTGACAGAATTTAAATATGATTGAACATGATTGACAATACGAGGTTTGAAAATCAAGATTACATTGACAAATTCCCATTCAAGCCCCTCCCTCTACCCTGGACTGGGGGGCAGATTTTGTGCAAACTATTCCAAGTAACTGGGACAAGCCTAATCTGCAAGCGATAGTTTCCTGGTGGCCCTGTGTACCGTGTAGAGGTTACTTATTCGCCCGCCGAAACATAGAGCGACCAAGCACCCTCTGCTCGCAGGGTAGAAGAAATTATATTCCACATTAAAAAATGCTGTCCACTGTACTAGCTTTCCACGTTCTTTGCACCTCACCCCTGACTAACGGGCGTGAATTTAACTGTGGCTTTTCGTACGTAAACAAAATTAGAGACGATGTATGAGCGGCGTACGTATACGTAAAAAGTTGAAAGGCTCTCAACTTTTTTACGTTTACGCAAGGCGTTCCTACATCGTCTCTAAATTTATTTACGCACGTAAAACCAGTTCAATTCACGCCCGTACGCACGTAAAATTGACGCAACAGTCGGAAATCTACCCTTTGCGCAAAACTGCAGACTCTTTGACCCACCGACGTGCAGGATTTTAGTCTAATAAATTAGAAAAAGCTGGTTTAAAATAGGCTCTAAACCGCTTTAAAGCTTACACGTACTATATTTGTTGCGAAAATGTGTCCGCACTGTGATATAGGCTTCCAAACTTGCTGTTGATGACAGGTCCAATCTCATCAAACTAATACAGCCGGAAACTGCGCGTAGAAGCGTGCCCATCAGACTACTACAAGGTTAACGTTTATTATTATCCATTTATTGATCATATGAGGAACCGAGAAACCACATTTTCTGATAACCACAGAGGACTCATAGCAGCCCAAACTCTGGTACCGGTCGACCTGAACAAGCTGACGGAAAGCCAAGTTGATGCGATCTATATATACCACGGCAAGTTTATGACTTATGGAAAGAAAACACAACCTGGTTGCAGAAGTGGCCAAATGGAATTAAACCGACCAAATCAATCAGTGGCGCGTTAATCTGAAAACACAAAACTTCAGACTGATATCTGAATTAATTTAGGAAACCGCTGTTTGTTAAATTGCCCCAAACATTGCAACAATCCTCATCACTTGTCTAAGTAAAGAAACGATGGACTATCAGAAGAATAACCTATGCTGAGCTTAAATAATCAAGACAGGAAAGAACGACGTGTATCTCGAATCTTGCACACGCACGACAGGAAATCTAAGGGTTTTGTGCAGAGGTTTTCTTATCTCCCTGCCTGAACAACAAGACAACCCTTTTTTCAAAGGGATATTGTAATGAGAAAAGAGCCTATCTTTTTCAACTTTATACGCCGGATAATGAGCTCGAACTCAAAAGCCCTTCCTGTTCGTAGCAAACAATTTGAACCAGGCTTTAATTAAGCCCGCCTTACCATAAGCTATGAATAACTATGTGCGCATTAAATCGAACAAATCAATCAGTGGAGGGCCAATGTAAAAACACAAAACCACAGAATGAATGAATGGATGAATGAACGAATGAATGAATGAATGAATGAATGAATGAATGAATGAATGAATGAATGAATGAATGAATTTGATTGAATTTATGTTGTCTTGTTCGTTGATGTCTTAAGCATAGGTCCAATAGTCATCACTTTTCCTATTAATAGACATGATAGACTATCAGAATATAACTTACTCACGCTTAAAGGCATCAATCCTTTCACTCCCTGTATGTACAGTAAGAAACAACGTGGCCCTCAACTTTTCAAGACACGTTGCGTTAATATCAACAAATCTCAGTCGACAACTTAGAGAATAATAAATACTCTATGTCATTTGTAGATAAGCTTAGACAATTCATTTGTGAATTCAGCTGTGAAGTTCACCTAACAAGTAGAACAATTGACTCATCGACAAAGTTTAGTCTGGGAAACTTGCACTGATGATCTCAAAAGCTGAAAGTATCTTGACTCTGAATACCAATGTTATTTGCTTTGCTACAACTTGTGAAATCAACTAAACGTCTTGAATTGAATTGAATTTATGAGTTGGTCAATCTTAAAATGGCATTAGTTTTGTCGATCTATTTGATCAGCCTAAATTATGAACATGCAAAGCATCTACTGTAATGCAACTGCGAACAGAAGTTTCTTAGTCAGCCTTTGTTCCTCAGTGCAGGCGAAGAAGTAACCTCTGCTGAAACCCTCCGATTCTTTCATGATCTACGGCCCTCCAGGATTTTGGACAAATCAATAAATACTGGCTTCTAACCAGCGAACGGCCACGACAAGGCAGCAGTTGTTAATGATTTGTTTTACTAAGATTTGTCTAGAGTTTAACTTGAGTAAAATTCAAATAAAATCGGTTCTAGAACCTTATAACTCTACGTCATCTGTAGATAAGCTAAGAAAATTCAGCTGTGAATTCAGTTGTGAAGTTCACTAAACAAACAATTGCCTCCTAATCAAAGTTTAGACCAAACTGTAGGAAACGTGCACTTAGGATCTGAAAAGCTGAAAGTATATTGATTCTGAATAACAATGTTATTTGCTTTTCTAAAACCAGTTGTGACATCAATTAAGCATCTTGAACTAAAACATAAAAAGCTTACAAGAATGGGTCAATCTTTTGTTCTATTTGGTTAACCTAAATTCTGAACAAAGCAACCTGCGAGCAGAATTTTCTTGGTCGCGCCCTGTTCCGGCAGGCTGATAAGTAACCTCTGCGAGAAACTGTCCCGTTCTTTGAACTACCGTACTCCAGGATTTGGAGGAATAAATTAAAATAAAAAAATTCTGGTCTCTAACCAGCTCTTAACCAGACAAGACAAGGCAGCAGTTGTTAATACTTTATTTTACTCAGACTTGTCTAGAGTTTAAAGTAACGCTCAAATAAACCCGATGCAAGAAAATTTTTGATAAAGTTGACATGTTTTGGTTGAACTGATGTACATGTAAGAGCGTGCATCTGGAAATATGCAAGTAAGAACTGATGACGCGTATGATGTACGTTACGCATGCACTACAGCAAATCGGACGGTTTTGTGTAGCAGTTTTCTTGTTCGCAACCGGAAAAAGGATGAGCAAGAAACTTTTGCTTGCAGGGTAATTGTAATGAGGAAAGATCCTATCATTGCCAGCAGTACAGAGGATAATGAACCAACACTCAAAAGGCCTTATCCTTTATAGGTAACGACTTAAGCCCGTTTCATCATAGTCAACGAGAAACTATATGGGAATTTATTCAACCAAACCATTGAAAGGGTGGGTTAATCTGAAACACAAAAACCTATACATCTGAGTAAAAAGTATGAGTCACGTCTGATAAATGAGCAACCCTAACTTATTTTCCATTATCCCCAAAACTAATTCATTAATCCCTTATCCTTAAAATTACTTTGCCAGTTACCCTTATCACTAAAATTATTCTGCCAGTTATCCCTTATCGCTAACTTTATTTGCCAGTTATTCTTTATCCCTAAAATTATTTTGCCAGTTGTCTCTTATCCCTAAAACCCCTAACTGGGCCTCATTAAAAGCCAGAAAAAAGAAGGAACAGAAAAAAGGGAAAGACGGAAGAAAGGATTACAGTGTTAGGTTACAGAAGGGAAAGAGTATCTGTTATATTTAAGTTCCTGGGTGGAACACCTCTTAAACTGACTCAAGATTTATGGGGTACCTCGACTGCTGTCAATTGAGGAAGAAACATTGTCGTTGTTTACCTCAACTTGAACCGGACAAAGCTTATCATCGTCATCTACTGCATTCCAATTGTTATTTTGGAGAAGCTGCAAAGCTCGTTAGGGACTTTGTAACTTAAAACCTTCTTAGAGTGACGGGAAAAACGAATGAGAACTTTGATCTTGAAAACTACTTACCACGACAAATCTGCCCCCCTCTCCCTCTTCTCAATGTTGCTTTGCCACCAAAATTCCCCTGGTAATACCTCAGTCCTTCCAAACAACATTTAATGAGGGGAAGGAGGAAGCCTTTCTGCATTATTGTCGGTGTCAGCCATACAGGGAAATTGAGAAATACGCGCGCTAATTGCCATTGTCTCAACTAGTTTCGTCCAAGATTGTAGATATATAAAACACTTGTAAAATTGCTCTTCAAACTAGTGTAAAAGAAGTCTGCAGATTAAAACATGTTTTTTAGACTATTTGTATCCTGTTTTTCTTAAAATCTTTGTGTTCCTCAAAGCGTTTTTTCAAGTAGTTTAAAACTGTTTGAAATATATTTTTATCCTAGGAAACCCAGGGGCGAGGGAATAGTGGGGCGAGGGAAATTTTAAATCGCAACGGGCAGAAAATAAAGTAGGCGAAGAAAAGTCAAAAGCAAAACGAAAAGCCCCCTTGATTATTTTTGCCCGTTCCGACTTTCCCTCGCCCCACTATCTGCCCCTGGGTCTCCGAGGATGATTTATTTTGAAATTTGTCTAAAGGATCTAGAGTTTTAAATTTATATTACATTTCGAAAAGCTGAATAGATAAAAAATAACAGAAAAAAAATAACAGTTTCAAAATAGTTTGCAAACACATTTCAAATGGTGTTCAGTTTGGTAAGTGCATCACCACCTATACTGAAATCGAAACGCTGCAGTGTTAATTTAAGTGCTGGAGGAAACCACTTAAGTTCCTTGTCGATTGGGACCCCTATCCTTGCATTGATTTTATTTTATGCTTTCCCCCTTCCCTCCCAGTTTTTCAGACCCCGTGTCAATTATTGCACAGCTTGTTATTGAAAATCCCAGTTGACAGTACTTTTAAAAACATGATTGACAGTACAAGCTTTGAAAATTATGATTACATTCTTGACCATTATCCCCATTCAGGTCCCTCCCTTACCCTGGAGTGAGGGCAGATTTTGTGCAAACTATCGCAAATAATTAGGACAAGCCTAATCTGCGAGCAGAGGTTTCTTGGTTGCCCTGTGTTCCGTGCAGAGGTTACTTATTTGCCCGCCGGAATATAGAGATTACCAAAAAACTTCTGCTCGCAGGGTGGAACAAGTTATATTCCACATTAAGAAATGCTGTCCATTGTATTAGCTACAAAAAATTGCACGTTCTTAGTACCTCACGCTGGATCAATGGCCCTTATCTCAATACGTTGTTTGGGTGATTAAAGAATCGTCGCAAGGCGCTGACATTTGTTAATTACTTGAAGTGTGGCTAACCGTTACGTGTTGTGTTGAGATAGTTAGCAGTGCCTTGCGACGATTTCATTGTTTTGATGCTCGTTATAAAGCCCGTGCAAGACAGTGACCTTTACTTTGTGTGAGTTTATCGTCCTTTCTTTTACCGGCAGAACCCACGCAACCTATCACACTTTTTCAATGTTGACAAGGTGCCTTGTAACTCCACTGAGAAGGATGGCAGGGTTGAAAAGGATGTCAAATTTGTCCAGCAACTGCCCTGCAGAGGGTTACAAACAAGCTTCGCTTTCCGTGCAAAAGAAGGACGGTGAAATGTTCATCCAAACAGAAGTCTGTCCACAAGCAGGAGATGCCATCTTGGATTTGGGCTGCGACACGGGAGAGTTGTCTGCATACCTTGCTGAGCTGGTTGGACCCGAGGGAAAGGTTATTGGTGTTGATCCTGATAAGGAACGAATTCAGCTCGCTCGACAATCCCACAGTGGCATCAAGAATCTCTAATTTCTTGACGGAAGTTCTGCAAACTTCCCAGGGATCGGCTCGGAGTCTTACGACATTATTTTCAGTAATTATGTCTTCCACTGGATAGCTGATAAGCATGCAGCAAGTCTTCAAGAATATGTTTGAAAGCGTCAAAGATGGAGGAAAAATCGCCATTCAGTATTGCAACCAGATGTATCCATTTGTGTCGAACGCTTATAAGGAACTGAATCTTGAGAAGGCAGAGCGTATTTTCCAAATGTATCAATTGGAATCGAGGGCTAATATCGATCAGTATTGTTCATCGACGGGATTTGAAATCGTTAGCAGCCACGAAAAGCCGAGAGAGCAAGCATCAGTCTTTGAAAATATAGAGAGCCTTCTGAAATATCATTGGTCGACTACACATGGTGTTTTTGACCCTTCGCTTGTCACCGGGGAGCGTTTGCAAAGGTTTCTAGATCAGTGCTCTCGCGGAGATGGTAACCCCCGCCTTGGTTACCGATACATTTTCTGCCAATTGATAGCTGTGAAACAAGCAACACAGACCAAGTACGATGTCTTAACTTTGCGATTTACAAGTTGACATTAGAATGGACAGTATCAACCTATAAATCTGTCAATATCTAATTTTTGGGGGTTACATTTTGACGCAGAAAAAATCTTTTCTGGGAAGCTCGATACACCAATACGTTCAGTGTACATTGCGAAGGGAACATCGTTTTTCAGGTTTCACTTTTCATTTTGTTGCAACTATTAAAATAATTGCAGTAAGCTAAATGTACAGGAAGGGATGTTCAAAAGTTATAGTATAATAAAAGTAATTGGGGCACACCAGAAACAATAAAATATGAAGATAAGAAAGGATTAGAGGCTTACAGTAGTTGACATGATTTTTCTTTCCTAGAGGTTCCCATATATCCTTATCCACAATTATGGATTTAGCTCTAAAAAAGAATTTTTCCTAGGTAAGGCCTGTAGAAATAAAAAAAAAAGTCACGAGGCGAAACTGGCACAGATTACGGTGGCACTTTCACATAGAAGTAATGGCGGATAGCTGCGAATTTCTCTTAGACTAACATTACGACAATCGCTATACAGTGGAACCTCGATTTAACGAACTGCCGAGGGACTGGGTATTTTGGTTCGTTATATCGAGGGTTCGTTGTACCGAGGTTCTTCTCCATACAATTACTATTACTGGGGTGAAAAATGTCGTTCGTTATACCGAGGACTTCGTTACATAGAGGTTCGTTAAATCGAGGTTCCACTGTACTAAAGAGCTGTTCGATTCTTGTTTCCTTTTGGCATTGCCGTGCTTGCTTATATGAACTCTGTGTACTACGTACGAGAAAACGAGACACCACTTTCTAAGTCACGTTTATGACTCGGGGGAGAATCTATATCTATATCATCGGTTAATAAGCTAAGAAAATAAGCTGTGGAATTTACCAAACAGACAATTGCCTCTTAATCAAAGATGGTCTAAACTGTAACAAACTTGTACTTAGGATCTGAAAAGCAGAAACTATCTGGATTCTGAATATGTTATTTTCTAGACTTGCCCACAGTCACGCTCAGAATGTTTTTCGGAAGCGTGAAAAACCCAACAAACCGAGCTGGAACCGGAAATGAGAAGCGAAGTAGTACTTTGGAGAAAGTTATTTTCGTTTCACCGGCCGCAACTTGTGAAATCAACTAAATTTCTTAAATTGAAATAAAAGCTTAAATGGGTCAACCTTTTGACACTATTTTTTTGTTCTATATTTTTGTTCAGGCTTCTAAACAAAGTATCTGTTGTAGTGTATCGAAGTGTAGCCTGCGAGCAGAAGTTTCATTGGTCGCGTTTTGTTTCTGTGGGCGAGGAAATAAGTAACCTCTGCGCGAAACTGCGGATTCTTTCAGTCAATCTGCCGACTTCCCGGATTTTAGTCCAATCAAATCTCAGTAGACAACTCAGAGGACAATAAGTACTCTACGTCATCTGTAGATAAGCTTGGAAAATTCAGCTTTAAATCTAGTTGTGAAGTCAGGCACGTGCACCAAACAAACAATTGCCTCCTAATCACAGTTTAGTCTATAAAGTTTAGGAAACTTGCACTTAGGATCTGAAAAGCTGAAAGTATCTTGATTCTGAATAACAATGTTGTTTGCTTTTCTAAAACTTGTGAAATCAGTTAATCATCATAAATATTAAAAAGCTTACATGAGTGAGTCAATCTTTTAAACTGAATTTCTTTTGTTCTATTTGGTCAGCCTAAATTCTGAACAAAGCAACTCGCAAGCAGAAGTTTATTGTCGCCCCATGTTCCTGCAGGCTAATAAGTAACCTCTGCAAGAAACCTTCCGATTCTTTGATCTACCGCACTCCAGGATTTGGGAAGAAGAAATTAAAAAAAATACTGGTTTCTAACCAGCTCTCAACCGGAAAAGACAAGGCAGATTTGCCTAGAGTTAACATAACGCTCAAATAAACCCGATGCAAGAAACATTTTGATAAAGTTGGCAAGTTTTGGTTGAACTGGTGTACATGTAAGAGCGTACATCTGGAAATATGCAAATAAGAACTGAGTTAGTAAGTTTGGCACAAGTTAAGCCCGTTTCATCACAGGCTATATATGAAAAACCATATGGGAATTTATTCAACTAAACCATTGAAAGGGTGGATTAATCTGAAACACAAAAAAACCTATATAACTAAATAAAAAGAGTATGAGTCACGTATGATAAATGAGGAATCTTAACTTATTTTTCATTATCCCCAAAACTAATGCATTTATCCCTAAAATTCCTTGCCAGTTATCCCTTATCTCTAAAATCATTTTGCAAGTTTTCGCTTCTGTAAATCCCCTTCAAAAGCTGGAAAAAGAAGTAAAAGACGGAAGAAAGTTGTGGTGTATTTTGGCCAGCGGGCAATAGACAATGAGCATGCGCACCTAAGCACCATTCCGAAACGTGTTCGTTCGAATCAAAGACATATTACAGTGGCGACGAGGTAAAATTCGAGAAATTATGTCCACTATTGGCAAGACGGGGAGTTTTGATGACACAAACGAGAACTGGGAAACCTAGGTGGAACGAGTAGAACAGTTTTTCTTGGCAAACCTGGCGTAGTGTGGCGTCGACACACAGACTGAGAGATTCTAGAATTTCATTGACAACAAGCAGTCCCCCTGTTACCCAGACCTCAGAACATCCAATCCGGCTTGAGAGTCATGGAGACCCAGTGGCTAGCAGTCCACCAACTCTGAGTGAACCTATTCCTGAAAGGCGATATTCTGTCCGAGTGCGGAAACCTCCAGCTAGACTGGATTTATAAACTTTAAACTGAAGTTAAGACTGTGCTGCACACTTTCCAATCCACGAAGTATTCTACATATCCTCACTAGTGAGGATATCGATGACGTCATTTCCCGCTCTTACACTGTTGTTTGTGCAAAAATACTCTTGTCCATATAATAAAAAGAAAATTACACGGTGGCTTGAAGACATGAATTTTATTTTTTTGTGGTAAAAAAACAATATTTTACTCACTCGCTGCGTTCCTTCGTAAAATATTGTTTTTACCACACGAAAATAAAATTCAAATCTTCGCGCCGCCGGGTAAGATCCTCTAAATCCGGAATGTTGCGTGACCAGTCTCGCTCAGTTTCGGCTGAAGCATTCTGAAGCCGTTGTTAAGACTTGTAACTTTGACAGGTGCACGGTTGGGACTCCGACAAGTAGGCTGTTACAATAATCCATTTGCGCCAGAAATGCAGCCTGAACTAGCGCTTTAGTAGTGTCTGAGGACAAAAACGTCCTGATGCGCCTTATATTGTGGATATGGTAAAAATACGATCGGTATACTGCATTCATATGGCTTATCATATTAAGATTTGAATCGAAGGACGCCCCCAGATTCCTAACAGATGTAACAACAGGAATACTAGTATTGCCAGTGGTGATATGATCAAGATATGATAGTGAGAGTGTCAACTTCCGTCGATTGTCTGTTCAATCTCTTCAACTTCCGTCGATTGCAGATTCAAACTCTTCAAAAGCGCACGCGAAATGAGAGCAAGGCGATTTGAACTCCTGTAGAGTATAACGTTTCTATTCCATTGCCGTGTTTGGTCCATATAAAAATTTATTTAGATCTAACTGGGGAAACGCTGAAACTGATCACTGACTATTTTTTTGTTATTAGTGGCACTAAAAAGTGGGCGGAGGGAGGGGGTTAAACCTCTCTCAGCCCACCCCTCGCGCCAGACGAAGTTGTGATAACGACGGAGGATAACAATTGATAACAATTGAGGATGACGACGATGAGAAAGTGACATACATGAGCGAAAAATCAGGGAGAGAAAATGATGTAATAGTCACTGATACTGTAACTAGTGTGGAAGAGAATGAAGCGTCGATGGTGGTGCATGATGGTAAGTAACTCTTTTAAGTCTTAACAAATAATTTAAGCTAATTAATTAATATAAATTGCCTCCACAACTGTTAGTACTTTCTATCTTTTATGGAATCACCAAGAAGAAAAGCTCCCAGAATCTCTTCCCCTCTCTTCTAATGCTCATGCTTTGGTGCCCAGCGCACCAGCTTGCCGGGCAGGGTTGGCAAGGGCAGTGTCGCCATAAATTGTCGTTGCTTGGCAAACCGATGCTGCATAGAGGTCGTATCTTCTATTTCATTTTGAATTGTATTATTCACTTGACTTCGAAGGTGGCTGATTTTTGGTTGGACGTTTTGGGTTGAGAAATGTGCTGAAATATAAATTAAATACGTTTTCTCATGTTTCTTGTACAGGGAATACTCCTAGAACGTCAAAAGAAGGAAATCGAATGTTTTTCTCAAAGGATGAACAAACCATAGTCAGTTTCTCGCGAAGAAGCAAAGGAAAAACTTCAACCTGGTGTTTTCAAGTTGCAATCCATTTCCATCCTTGCGATCCGCAGCCAAACACACTTTATGGCCGTTTTTATACTAGAGACGGATAATCCGCCTGGGACGAATTTCGGCAAAGAAAGTTAGTGCGTCTGCTTATGCGCCTCAGCATTAAGACGGGCACAAGAAGGATTATACGTTTAGACGAAATAACTATGGTAGTTCGTCTTGGAAGACGCACAACCGAAGTTCGTCTAGACTCCTAATCCGTCTTGTGCTCGGCTTTATGCTGATACACGTGAACAGACGAACTAACTTTCTTTGCCCAAGTTTTGTTCCCAGACGGATTATCCGTCTCCAGTATAAAAACGGCCAATTATAGTTTCAGAGAACTGGTAGAGCGATTTTAAACAAAAGTGAAGAAGTATTTTTTGGTTTCCTCTGATTAAAATATGTCACTCTTTTGGCTTTTGAAAGTTATCCTAAAAACTGGTGTGTGATTGGCCGCTCTCCGTAATTGTAACTTTGTATGTCAGACTGAAAGAGACCTAAGTGGAGATAGTCTCCCGAATCGACAAAGTAAAAGAGGAGGGATATAAGCAAAAATGGTCTCATGCGTTTTAGAAATTTTGAATTTTTCCAGTTCCCCGAGAGAGGGAAGAGGGTTGTTGGAAGAACAGCAGTTTTTCTACGTAAGCAAACTGGATGCTCTCAGTGCTTGACATCATTCTACCTACAAAAGAAGACTGAGTGAAAACAAATACACTGGATGAGACCCGTTAACACTGGGACAAACTTAGAATGTCGTCTTTTCGTCTTTCGTTTGTGTTCATTACGTGTGGATTACTTTTCTCTTAGTAAGACCCCTTCTATGGTGGACAACACTTTTGATTTATATTTCGACTGTTATTTCTAAATTTTGTTATTTCTTTGTCAACAGTCAGTAATCATGGATGAGACTGACAATGGGCTTGCGCCGTGAGGCGGTACCTAGGCAGGCCGCTATGCAGCGGGCATGGTGTTTAACCCAAGCGCAAACATTATCCTAGGAAATCGACATTGCAAAATCATTCATTCTACCATCTCCCCAGAATCCAAAACCAGAGACGAGTTCAAAGAATAAGCGTTGCATCGCAAGTGAAAGTTGGGTCAAGAAGACTTCCACCATTTCAATTCCACAAAAGGGCTGCCTTTGCCACTTGTGCACTAAAGAAAGAGAAAAAGCTAGCGCCAAATTTTACCCACAATTTCTGATGTTTGCGAGCTGCTTGATTCCATTCTGATCTAGCTCTTGCATACTTCACCTCTGCACGCCAGTAAAAACAGAGTACGCGTCTCAAATACAACACTGACAAGAAGTCAGGACGAGAAGGCACGCTTTTGCAAGCGAAAATATAAGAAATATAAGAAACATAAGAGGCATATTTTGACGAAGTGTACAAGAAACATAAGAGGCGTGTAATATATGAGAGGGATGAGACAGCGAGAAGATTTCTGGAACCCTTGGTAGACAAGAAACTTGCTCGTCATCAAATTATGTTTCACCGATTCCTGAGGTATAGTGGAATTCAGCAAGTTCTGCCGTGTCCGATTCTTCACCTTTATCAAATTCTGATTGGGGGGATGAACTGAAGGCAAGTTTGAGAATGTTCCTTGCCCCTTTAACATATTCGACACTTGATTTGAACTTTACTATGTGAAAACCTATATTTCAGGGAGAGAGTAAGTGTACTGCGTGAAATATTTCAAGAAAATGTTCACTTCTATATCTGTTGAAGAAAGCATCGTGTGGAAATGTTTGCCGGATTCTTACTAGGTTGTCGAAAAACCTTACTGTAAAAATTGATAGCCACTGTCACCTGTTCACTTATTGTAACTTTTGTATTATCGTGATGTGTTTTTTATTCTTTTTTATTGTCATATCATAATAAATAAATAAAAAAATGATGGAAAAAGACTGTATAACCATTTTCATTTTTTGTTTGAATCATTTTTATATTCGAGAAATAAAAAGGAATTATTATTCTTTTCGCAAGTTATGCGTGGATCTTTATTGCTTGCGCTCTGCGCGCATATACCGAACCAGAAATGGACGCCAGTTTGTTTTGTTGCTCCCACTGCGTTTTTATTCACACTTTGGGATTAACGAGTTGAACGAAGATAACGAGAACCGAGAATTGTACGTCAGACTTGCAAGTTTCACTTCGAGTGTCACTGTGCCTGAATTGTGAACCTGTGAAGTGTGTAGGCCACGTGTGTGGTTTCAACGCCTCAAGGTTTAAGGGTCGTTGGATCTTCGAGTTTCTTCAAGAAGGGTACATGGGGCCTGTTTCTCGAAAGTCCCGGTAACTTTTCGGGCCCAGAGCTATATTTTAAAATCAAAATCTACAGAACGTTGGTGTAGTTTATAGTCCGCATGTCAGCTTGACTTGTTTTATCAACCTAGAATTTTATTGCTAAGCTTTTAAAAAACCAACAAAATTTGAGTCTTTAATGCAAACATCGCGCACATAAAATAGCCTTCCGGGCCCGAAAAGTTATCGGGACTTTCGCCGAAACGGGGCCCTGGGTCTCTGGGATATCTGGGTATCGGTCTGTGGGTCTCCAGGTCCCTAGGTCTTTACGTCCCTGGGTCTCTGGGTGTTCCTATTTTAGTTTCTACACCACCGTCTATCAACCACAATACCTGTGGGGCAATAGTCTCGAGCAAAATCCACGCGACTTGTCACGCGAGTATGCTAATATGTTGGTAAAGCAACCTTCATTTGCATTCCTTCAAAACGGGCACGATTAGTAGAAGGGCAATCAATCAGAGAATATCATGTGGACAGTTGTTGGACACGAGAATTAAAGAAGTCTCTTAAATCGCGATAAAACAACAAAATAACCACACCAGAAGCACGAAACACACCACGGAAATAAGGTAAGGCTTTTTTAAACATGTTTAATTCCCGTGTTTCCACGGGAATTAAAGAAATCTCTTAAATCGCGATAAATCAACAAAATAACCACACCAGAAAGCAAGAAACACACCACGAAAATAAGGTAAGGCTTTTTTTTATTGAGAATTGTTGCGTAATACCTATCTTCTTGAATCTATTACCGGGATTCCCATACAAATCCTTATATTTGCAGCCATGTTGTAATTGCGTAATCAACAGTCACGCTGACCCTCACACTAAGCTTGGGGTTCCTGTGATTCCTCAGCCCGCAGGACACAAGTCTGGCAAAGTAAGGAAATCGAGGAAAAGCAGGAGCAGGAGCAGAGGAAGCAATCGCAGTCTTTCACGAAAAGGAGGAAAGGAAAGCGGAAAGAAATCACTGTCGCCATCACCCTTCAAAACAAAGCGAGATGTTGATTTGTTGAGTCAAATGGGTTACTACATTTCTCATAATGCCGTGCAGTTTCTACAGCTCAGGGGCTTTGGTTGACGAATCTTCCCTCTTCTGGCAGCTAATGTGTTCCGTCTAGTCGATCATGTGATATAAATTCTTGCTCAGAGTGCATCGTTGTGGTTCTTTAAACACGGAATGACGGGAAAGGTTATTGTGGTCTTTAAGTTAAGTCTAAGTCAGGATAAAACTGAGGTGCTGGTATTTTCGTCTTCCTATCGCCCAAGACCTGATGTGCACGATTTGACCATTGTTGACGAGATAGTTAACTGTTCTTTAACGGCAAAAGACATTCGTGTTGTATTGGATGATTCTATGTCCATGGTCCCTCATGTTACTGCTGACTGTGTAAATCTGCATTCTTCTACCTGCGCAACATATCCAAGATTAGGAAGTTTCCTTCGACTGAAACTACTAAAACTCTGTTCCATGCCTTTGTAACTTCAAAGATTGATTATTGCAACTTTTTGCTTTATGGTGCACCAAAATATTTACTACATAGGCTCCAGAGAGTGTTAAATTGTGCTGCAAGAGTAGTATACCAGTACAAAAAGTATGATCACATAACGCCTCTTCTCATGGAACTACAGAAGTGGCTTCCTATCGAACAGCGGATAAACTTCAAGATACTTCTGATTACATTTAAAGCGCTACACGACCAAGCTCCTACTTATCTAACTGACTTGCTTACATATTATCAACTTCCAAGATTACTTCGTTCATTTGCAAAAAACGTGCTTTCGAATCCTACCTTAGCCTGCTAGTAGCCCTTTTCTGGATAGTCGAGAGGGCGCGCCAAATAGCCATTGGCGAGAAAGCCGAAACCTGGAACGAACGTGCGCTACTTGTTCCCGCGCCCTCTCGACTACCCAGAAAGGGACTGCTAGCAGTCTCTGAATCTTACCTATAATCTTAAATTTTATGGTGGGTGTTCTTTTGCTGTTGCTGCGGCATCGCTGTGGAATGCCATACCCCAATCTGTCAAAGATTCAGCATCAGTTGACAGTTTTAAATGGAGACTCAAAAAACACCTTTTTATAACTGCTTACCACGGAAGCTGATTTTCTCGTTTTGTTTTGTTTTGTTTTTTGTTTTTTTTTTAAAGTAAGGATAGTTTCTTCTTTTTTTACATGTAGACAGTTAAGCATTTTTTTTTTTGGAAATATTTTAAACATCTGAAAAGCGCTGTTGAACCACGGGAAAACAGCGCTAGATAAATGTTAGATTATTATTTTTTATTTATTTATTGTTATTATTATTATTGTTATTATTATTATTATTATTATAATTATTATTATTATTATTATTTTGAACAGGGGATGACGGGAAAAGGTTATATTCGGTGCCCTTACCACTAATACCGTGCCACTCTGAGACGATTTACTCTAGCAGATTGAACTTGTCGTGTGTCCTGATTTAATTATCGCCGATCTGTGTTGCAAACGGTGGGCGACGCTGAAAACGACAGCGATTACGCTACGGAATTCGTGTTAACTGGGATGACACGATTAGAATGAGGTTTACGCGAGATTGCTGCGCAACATGGAAACACACTTCGGATAACACGTTTTGCCTCCGTCTTAATGTCTTTGATCCGCCAACAATACACAATGGGATTGAGCGAGGAATTCAGTAAACCTACGAAAGACGTGATGTCAAGCACAAGGAGGGATAAGCTGCTAAAACCAAGCGTTGTAGTAGCCGCTAAGGCAAACACAAAAGGAAGGTAGGTGACCAGGAAGAGGCAGAACACAAGAAACATGCTGTTTAGTGATTTCCGATAATACGCCATGCTAAACGAGCTCTGGCCTTGCATTTGAAGCTTATGTCGCCGTAGAGTAAAGTACGTCTTAATATAAAAACATGACGAGGACACAAGGCAAAACAGCAAAAAAAAATTGCTGATTATCTGTCGTAGTTGGATACCCAGGGTTATGGAAGCCGTGCAGAAAGCAATGAAGAGCCAACCTGATACAAGAACGACGACGATTCGTTTGACCGTCACGATCGCACGATATCTGAAGCGAAGAATCAGAGCAAGATATCTGTCCAAGGCTATGACTGTCAAAGACCAGAGAGAAACAAGTGCTAGAAAAGCAGCCGTCAAGCTGTACGGTAACCCGACAGAGCAGAAAAGTTCGGCATCATTCCACGCGATGGCCAGAGTGTAGACAGCAAACAGGGGCTGCCCAAAAAGACCGATGGCGAAGTCAGATATAGCCAGACTGTAGAAAAGTGATTTGGATGAGGGATGAAGCGATGTACAGCGACGAAGGGCCAGTAAAATTACGGTATTGCCTACAAGAGCTGTCAATGAAAACAGGATGTTCCCGACGCTAATGATTTTATACACAATTGCTGAGTTTTGAAGCGACAAAATAAAGATAGAAATATCTAGAGAGCAGGAAGCGTTGTATTCGATGACTTGGGATGAGTCATCCATCGTTGATTCTCGATCGTGGCAAGAGGTGACACAAATAGTAAACTCAATCTTTCTCGGTCGTTTACAGTTCTCTTTTGTAAGTAAATCTGACTGTGCAAGTTGGTCAATCGGTGTGTGTTTAATGAGCGTTTCAGTTTAGCCAATATAGGAGTAATTATAAGCCTGTTGCATTGACCCATGTATTCAAAACAAGAGTTTTTCTGAAGAGGTTCACTTACTCGTGAGTGTCGGGGTCTTCTGTTGCGTCTTAATGTAGGGCCTCGTGAAGAGTTTTGAACGTAAATCATAATTATCAGTATAACGAGCAGGTCATTAGCGAGGTCTGTTTTACTCGTTATGGGTACCGCTTAGTGATGCTTCTATGAAATACTGGTGAACCTGTCAAACATGAATAATGCTCTGTGCGTAAGGCAGTGGATCATTATTTTATTTATTTTAATTTTAATTAATTATTTTATTTATTAATTTGCTAAGGGCAAGTGAGCGAAGTAACATAAGATGTACATAGGTCTAAGAGTTAAATTGGCGAGGAATCCTAAAGAAACCGTAGAAGCTTATGAATTTATTAGGGCCTCCACTGAGTAGACATTTAGTTGTCGACAACTATTTTTTGTCGACAACTAAATGTTATCGACAACTAAAAACGCGGTGTGAGATTAGTTGTCGACAACTAAACGCTAAATTTTTAGTTGTCAACAACTAGGTAGTTTCCTTTTTCGAAAAGGGAAACTGCTTCTCTCTCCCCCGCAGAGGCCTCCTGCAGAGGCGCCTTGACTGCACACTTAATGGGAAATACGCGCGGAGGCTGGGAAAAAGAAAAAATTAAAGCGTGCGAGGGACGCTTTTTCCCTCTTTCCATCGTTTCCCGCCCTCCCGTTTTCTCTCTCCAGCGCTCCTGCTCCCGTATTTTTCTTCACTAGTGTTTACTAACAGGAGCCTCTGTGGAGGAGAGTGTACTCAAGTGTACTCAATCTTTCTCGGTCGTTTACAGCTCTCTTTTGTAAGTAAATCTGACTGTGCAAGTTTGTCAATCTGTGTGTTTAATGAACGTTTCGGTTTAGCCAATATAGGAGTCATTGAAAGCCAGCTACTGCACTGAACGCATCTATTCAAAACAAGAGTTTTTCTGAAGAGGTTCATTTACTGACGAGTGTTAGGGCCTTCCGTTGGGTCTTAATGAAGGGCTTCGTGGAGAGTTTTGAAAGTAATTCTTAATTATTGCGATAACGAGCAGGTCATTAGCGAGGTCAGTTTTACTCGTTACTCGATGAGTACTTAGTGACGCTGATAGGAAATACCGCTGGACCTGTCAAAGATGAATAATGCTTTGTGCATGTGCTAGTACATCATTATCTCACAACTCTCGGGGACACCCAACGAGAAAATTTTAGCAAAATACTTGAAATATCATTTTCTGCTTTCTTAGATTGTTTTCTTTTTAAAGGCATATGTGTGTAAGCTAGCTTACACAGATTGATCTGTTCGGCGTTTTTAGCTGAAAATTTAGGCCGCAAAATTTAGGAAACAGAATCCTATCCGCCGAATTTCCGACCTGCTGATAGCTCTCCGAAAATCAGGGTCCTAAAGGGGTTTAGGGCTCCAGAGCTCCAGGGCTTCAAGATAAAAAAAAAAATGGGGCTCTAGGGCTCCTTTTATCCTATTCATTTTTGCCTGGGCTCCAAGTTGAAAAAGGCTTCGGTATCCGGGCTCCACGGAAAAAATTCGGGGCCTCAGGGCTCCAACGATCCCCCCCCCCCCCC
>Ga0126336_10000075_pt1 | contig 24442 bp, 21 predicted proteins | sample SidCmetagenome_FD_92530 | JGI IMG/M metagenome (GOLD analysis project Ga0126336, IMG submission 92530) | Coral microbial communities from El Islote,Puerto Morelos, Mexico - Siderastrea C C metagenome | ecosystem: Host-associated > Invertebrates > Cnidaria > Coral | place: El Islote,Puerto... | reverse complement strand
TCGTCTTAAACGTGATCCCGTACACGAAGCAGTCATGGAAACCCTACGTCGTTTCTTGGACGAAGAAGAAGATATGGATTATGAAGAGGCCGCAGACGCAGCCGTGGATAGGAGAAAATTTTTATTAAATAGAATTTTTCAACCGCGGCCAGTCCCTAAGAACGAAGAAAAAGAGGAGGAAGAGGAGGAGGAGGAGGAGGAGGAGGAGGAGGAAAACGACGAAGAAGACAAAGAAAGTTGACCTTGAGACTAAGAACTGAACCGAGTTGATTGGAGGAAATGGTATGGTAACGAACGTGAATAAAAGTGATTGTCACGTGAACTCTCCAAGGTTGCTTTTGTACAATTATTGTGTTGAGAAATGTTCATGTTTGCGCTATTCGAATTCGAAGCTACTCTGAGCTGTCTGTAGCTACAGAGATTTGACAGAGAGAGGTATGGGATCAACAAAGACGGGAGGTGGGGTACCTCCCTTGGTCTAGTTTCTGTCCAAATAAGGGCACCCTGGGGAGGTGGGGGAGGAATTGAGGAGGTTGGGTATACTGCAAGGCATTGCAAGATAACGCGAAAAATCGTGTTCTTTACTGACTGGTCAGTAGTCTTCCACTGAATTCTCAGCCCACAAAAGCCCCACTGGGCGGGGGTCTTCTCTAATTGAGCTAACCACCAGTACTCCCCATTGGGTCGGAGCCCAGGATCCCAATTCTCCTGAGAGCCTAGCCTGCTGGTTAGCCGTCTTTTTTTTCTGACCTGATCCTAGTCAACAGCCTTATCCTAAGGCCTGAGCCTGCAATCTTTATCAGCCAACAGTCTTTTTTTTTCTTTTACACCGGACCCGGCAACCTAGATGGACGTTGCTTTTCCCTGAAATGTGAGCCTGCAATCCCTACCGGTCAGCATAGGGTCATTGCCGCCACACGGGAGCTTGTCAAAATTTAAAAAAGCTTAATAACATGCATTCCCAACAGGTCAGCAGAGTCACGTGATCTATTATTATAAATATTATTATTGTTATTGTTGCACCTCCAAGTGAAATCGTTTCCCTTTGTACTCGCCCTCGCAAAAAATCCTAGGCAAAGACAAGAGGGGTAGGGGGCTACCCCTTCATTTATTGCCACGTGACAGGCCTCGCCCACATGAAAGGTATGACGTGACAGAAATCACGTGAGTCACCTGCTTGGAGATTGGTTGCGTGACACCTGTCATCTCCACCAAGATACCTGGTTGGTCTATAATGAAGGAGGGCGTACCCCCACCCCCTATTTTCCCCTCTACTTTCCTCAGCACCCCTTGCGTATTCCAAACGGGTACCCCCTCCTCTAACCACCCAAATATGGTCCACGCTTTCCAAGTTCCGTGGCAGTACTTTTCCTTTTTGGACACTGTTGCTATGGTGACTGGTGTCGTAGGGTACCTCCTCCTCTAACTACCCATCGGTGGCACTAACAAACAACAAATATAAAAACGTTTGCAACGCGCCAATAAAACGTAGCAAAACAGAGAGAGTTTGTTGTTGAAAAATAACCAGTGTTTAATTCAAATTTTCACAAAAATTTATTTACAAAAAAATGTCATTTCTTCTTGACTCACAGGTCTTGTCTGACAATCAAAATAAAGAGTATTCATTAAACATGATGACTGTGCCTCCGGCTCTCGTTTGATGTTGTTGTAGCACTGGGCGTTCGCCTGCCATTGTCCTTTAATACTTGTGGACTCCCTCAGGGGGCGTTTCTTCTTCAGCACGTCGGATCGCTCTTTTTTATGCTTGCGGACTCCCTCGGGGTGCGCCTCGCGATGTGTTTTCCGTTTAATCTCGGTCAATTTCTCCCGATTCTTTCGCCTGCATCTCCTGTTTTGGTCACGTATGACCTCAGGGTGTTTTATGCGGTACCTTCTTATTTGCTCCCGAAAAATCTCAGGTGCTTCTCGCGATACCTTTTTCTTTGCTCCCTTTGTTTCCGTTTCATTTCCATTAACTACATGAGGGGGTCTTTTTTTACCCTTTCATCCTCTACCTCCGTTCTCTCCAGCTGCGTTCTTTCCTCGTTCACCGCCTCATTCAAGGTCCCGTCGTCATGGACATTTAAAAAACTGGTCAAATCGTCTAAACCCTCTCTTCTCTTCTCTTCTGTCATCTTGAAAACGGACTAAAGCTGAGAGTAAGGCCCGCCCTTTTCATCTTTTATTTTTTCAAGTGGCGATCATGACAGTGAAGCCCCTTTCACGTGTTGAGGGTTTTTTACCAAGTGAATCGTAAAGGATGATGGGGACCGTGCAATTGGCTTTGGATCAAGGCAAAGAAGTCTACCTGTTTGACATTCCCAGTCAAACTTGGTACCGGTCTGCCGATTCTGCCTGCCTGTCTGGTAGCTGGTAGCAAGTTTTTACCCTTGGGTCTCAAACTCCCACCCTTCATCAAAGCATTACTGTGATTGGTTCCCGAGACCTTGACGAGAAAACCTAACAGGAAACCGTACTTTCTGTCTACCAGAGAACATTGAACAATTAAGGGTGGAACTGGAAAACTTTCATTTGTGAAAATCATGAGACGTGTAAGCTTTTGTGAACAGACTCGAGTCTATTATCTCACTATGCATGGGGAAGTTCATTGTATTCAAAGGGAACCTCTTACTTCAGAAGAGGAAGTGGTAAAGAGACGTTCCCGTTTTCAAAAACATCGTCGAGAGATGTATTCTACGTTACGTTTGAGTCAAGCTTTAAGAAAAGCTGCTTCTAATGACATGAAAAAACAACAAATAGAAGAACGTTTGCAAGGTGCTAATGCAGCATGGCAAGATAAGGACAAGGAGACAGAGTCTGTTGTTGTACAAAAAGTAACTTCTGTTTAATTTCACAAATAAAAAATATTTACAAATATTGTCTCGTTTTTCTTCTTTTTTGTGCGTTCACGTGACTCCACCGTAAAAATAAAAGGGGGAGGGGGTACCCACCCCCTTCTTTTTTGTGCGTTCACGTGACTTTCCCGTGCCAGGGGGCTATTCCGGTACCTCATGTAAGCTTCACGAAGTGTGTCCACTTTTTCGACCTTCTGAACCCGCGATCCACTTTTCACCTACTGGTCAGCGGTGTCCCACCCTAGCCAGAGGGCTATTCCAGTGCGTCATGTAAGCGTCACGAAGTGTCCATGGTCACGTGGTAAGATGGTTGCTATGGTGATTTATTCCTCTTCTTTGGGCATTCATTTATGACATCACTTCCTGTTTGTCACTTCCGGTATGACGTCACTCCTCGTCTCCACCAATCACCATTCTTCTCGCAAGTCACGTGGTTGGCTTCTCAGCCAATCAGAACCCTCGCATCAAAACGAAATTGGCGTTGTCTGAAGGTGCGTGCCTTACTACTTATAGTAAGGTGTCTAGCGCTATTCATCTCTACTTACAATTAGTATATAGGAAAGTTGTTACAGTACGTGAAAAGTTTATGATTTGTAATAATTGGTGACATTTCTATTTCGGTTTGGTTACATTTTTATTTCTATTTCTGCAAAGGATGAGAGGTAATTGTTTTCTCGGAGTACCGCTCCTAGTTTAACTCGTCGAGTTTCCTCTCGTTTTCCTTTACTCGTGGAAGGACCTGTGTTTCTTGCCCAAAGAAGTAGCGTGTTAACCACGGATCGTTTGTGGCATGAAGGATGGAGCGAGTTCAAATCGAGATAGCGGTCTGTATGGGTTGGCGTCCTGTAGACATCTACTTGAATTGCTGTGCTGCATCTAGTAGGCGTTTTCAATTTCTTAAGTGAACTGTATGTTTGCGTTGATTGAGTTTAGATGTTGGTGAAGCTCGTCGACGATCCTTTTTAAGGTACACGTGACTGTCGTGTACATAACGAAACCACCATTTGGGAAGATGAAGGGCTGTGGTGATAGCTGTTTCTTCAATTTCTTCCATTACGAGGTCGGTTAACACAGGACTGATTGGCCAACCCATTGCACATCCAAATATCTGTTTGTAATGGTGAAGTAGTTGTGAGTTAGAACAAAATCTAAAAGCCTCATAACGTTGCTGACAGACATATTTGTACGTTCTTTTCTGGTCTTGTTGTACCCTGTCTCTAGTAATGGTGAGTGTTAAATCCACAGGAATGGAGGTAAATAAGGACTTAACATCAAAAGACACCATACATTGACACGACAAAAGACACCATCATTGGCAATTAAGTATTGTTTGAGTTCTTGCACAAGGTCTGAACTATTTTTGACTGTGTTGGTGTTCTTCCGTAGTGGAGACAGGATTGAAACAAGATATTTGGATACCGCATACATTGGACTATCGTGCTTGACACCACTTGACATTCAATCATATGCTTAAAAGTAATGGCATTCTGCCTCCAAGCAACCACCTATTAGAACTAAAGCAGATTACAAGATAGAAAGAAAGAAAAAGAAAGACGAATTAAGTACTTCAGTCTGCGTATAACACAATGCCATCACAGCATAAGATGGCAAGAACTAGATCTAAAGGGACAACTCGCAAACAAACTAACACCAGAGGATAGCGTGCTCTCGAAGATGTTGTTGAATGGACGGCTAAGGCCACCTAGATAATTGAAACTCACACAAGAAAATACAATCAATTGACAGGTAGCAAGAAGTCTAGTTCCACCTACTTAGTTAACAAAGAGAAATGGGTTGGAAAACATGTTACAACGAAGCTTGAGCCCTCTGGAAATTGCAGCCCTCACGAAAGGTTTTAATTTCTCCTTCACCCCGAAAAAGTTCCAGTTTCAAAAATACTCTCCTCCATCGAAACTGGTATCTACAGTCTCAGCCAAACTGCAAAGGACACAATACGTATTGGTGTCACCAACGTATTAAAAACATGTAAGATCCCTACAACAGTAAACATAATAAAGGAAGAAGAGAAAGCATTACAAAACCTGCAAAAGGATGAGACAGTTATTTCGGCTGATAAAGGTAGATTAATAGGTGTGATGGATAGCAGTGAGTACAGAAAAAAATTTCGGCTTTGCTAAATGACACCAAGACTTATTCACAAATAACAGACAAGCGATTAAATCCAACAAGAGTTGAAAAAGACCTAAACAAACTCCTGCTTAACACAAAAGACGACAACACCAGCACGACACCACAAATTGATCCTAACCTCTACAGAAAACTACACTGCAATAATTCCAGACCGGCATCCTTTCATGATGTCCCAAAAATTCACGAACCTGAAAGACTTCTGGTGCCGATTACAAGCATCATTGGTAGTCCAACGTATGCGGTATCCAAATATCTTGTTTCAATCCTGTCTCCACTACGGAAGAACACCTTCACAGTCAACAACTCAAACAATATTCAATTGCCAATGATGAAGTTATCATTTCTTTTGATGTTAAGTCCTTATTTACCTCCATTCCTGTGGATTTAACACTCACCATTACTAGAGATAGGCTACAGCAAGACCAGAATAGAACGTACAAATATGTCTGTCAGCAACGTTATGAAGCTGTTGGATTTTGTTCTAACTCACAACTACTTCAAACATGATAGTAACCATTACAAACGGATTTTTGGATGTTCACCTGGGTTCAGCCCTGTGTTGGCCGACCTCGTAATGGAAGAAATTGAAGAAACAGCTATAACCACAGCCCTTCATCTTCCCAAATGGTGGTTTCGTTATGTACACGACAGTCACGTGTGCCTTAAAAAGGATCAAGTCCACGAGTTTCACCAACATCTAAACTCAATCAACGCAAACATGCAGTTCACTAAAGAACCTGAAAACGCCAATGGGCAGGGCGTACCTTTCCTCGACACCAGTACAACTAGATGCAGCACAGCAATTCAATTCAAACCCACTACAATTGGCCTTGTAGTGCTTCCGTAAGTTCAAGGTGTCTCTGAAAAAATTGGTCCCTTATCAAAACAACAACAGATACAAGTCTCACACAAACCACAAACAACCATAAACCCTATTCTTCCACGACCGTCCATCTTCTGGAGTAGTATACGGCCAAACCGAACGATAAGTAAAGACGCGAGTTTTCGAGCACAAACAGGCTGTCTTGATGTTCGATCCCAACTGTAAAGTGGCGAGCCATGTCATTACTTTGAAATTTTTTTAAATCACGCATAACAACATCAAACGATCTTAAAACTGATGAAGGCTTAATAGTTAGCCGAAACGTCTTAATACCATCAAAAAAGTATGAGTCTGTGACAAACATTAACTTTTCTTTAACGATGTCATCTCCTGACTACAACTATTCCATATTTAATTGTGTTAAATCTATTGTACTAAAATCTTAGCATTTGAAAGTAAACTAGGTCTTAGTGTCATTCATATGCCAGGGGCGTAGCTACCTTTAAGCCAGTAAGCTCGGGATTACAAGCTTTTCTTAGTATATTTATTATGCGAATATTTTTTTCTTATTTCATAGAACTAGTTTTTGGGTGATTTTGTGCGAGACAAGATGGACGAGTAGGGATGATGCTTTATATACCTTCCGTATAGCGTTCCCAGTCGTAGTTCAGGCACTCGAGACCTTGTACTAAGGTCGCAATGGAAAGGCGAGGGGATACTTATGCTCTCTCAAGCAGTCTGATTTTGTTATTGCTCTATGTGCAGCAGAGTCCAACACAGTTGCCTTGTCAACTATGTTGTAAGGAAAGAGCGTAGATCTCATCGAGGCAGCCCAAGAAGCAAGAGTGGTAATAAATATCATGAGAAGGTGACTCAAAGGTTCTACTATCTCGGAAAGTACACAGCAGGTGAACCTAGAGAGGCAATCAGTGGCTTACTGCTGTTGGAAACCTCAGACGCTTACCTACGGGCGAAGAAAATCCTAGCTGATAGATTTGGTAACCCTTTCTTCGTTGCAGATGTCTACAGGAAGAAGATAAGCGAAAGGCCGAAAATTCCTCCGAACCATGGCCCAAGCCTGCGAAGATTTTCAGACTTTCTTATCCTTTGCCAAACAGCAACGAAGACCATCAAATACCTTAAGAGCTTAGATGATCCTGAAGAAAATCAAAAGATGGTCGACAAACGTCCACGTTATTTAATTGATCGCTGGAGCCGTGAGGTGGATCGGTGGCTCAGCAAGAACAGGACGAGCAAGGTCACGGCCAAGAAACCCTACAGGCAACACCTAGAGGCGAAACAGCCTACCCATCTTTCGCAGTTTTCTGCCAATTCCTTGAAAGAGAAGCAAGAATAGCCTGTAACCCTGTGACTACGTGGAGAGGGGAAGATGTGGGGAGACAGAAGACGAGCACCTACAATAGGAAGAAAACGTACAAAGCAAGCATCTTCGCCACCGACTCTAGCGAAGTTAAGAACGGCGCTACTGAAAAGAGAAAGAAAAGGAAACCTGAGGGTTGTCCATGCCCGCTGTTCAAAGGTGCTCAGAGGTGTTCAAAGGTTCAAAGGTGCTCAGAAGTCTATGGTGGAAAAGAGAGACTTCATGAAGGCGAATGTGCTTTGTTTTGGCTGCTTAAAATGGGGTCACATGAAAAAGGACTACCGAAGGAGGCGAGTATGTAAGACCTGCAATAGATTTCATCCAACCTCTCTTCACAGTGATCCAGTTAAGCTAGCCAAACAAGACAGGTTGGCAAATGTTCCAGAAGCCACCTCGTGCCGTGTAAACGTGCGTGATAAGAAGAGTGAAGGCGCATCCTACACGCACTCCTTAATAGTTCCTGTATGGGTACACCACAATAAGGATCCAAACAACAAGGTGTTGACCTACGCCCTTTTGGACGAGCAATCCGATGTTTTTTTCGCGAATGAAAACATCCTTCATGCATTAAACGCGAACGGACCAGAAGTTGAACTTAAGCTCTCAACAGATCTGGCAGAGAAGGTGATCACGAGCCGAAAGATCGATGGCCTTGTCGTTCGTGGTTACAAGGAGGACGTAGACATTCCACTTCCTAAAAACTATTCAAGATCTACCATTCGAGCTAGAAAGGATCAGATCCCGAGGCCCGAATCTGCGTTGGGCTGGCCGCACCTACAAAAGGTATCAGAGAAGGTTATGGCCTTCCGTAGCGATGTAGAAGTCAGTCTTCTCATCGGCCTTAACTGTCCTCGTGCCACTAAGCCGCTAGAAGTCGTTCCAGGAAAAGGAGGCAGTTCCATACGCAAAGAGAACCGCCCTTGGATGGGGGAAACATTGGCGCAGTGAGAATTCCAAGACATGACGAAGATTCAGAGGTCAGGGGCGACATTTCATGCAACCGCATCATTGCCTGCGAAGTTCAAACAGCGTCGAGCAGAAAATTGTGTCACTTCGAATTCAAGACACAAATAAAGGAACTTTTAAACACCTTCGATGTCTTGAAGATGTTCACACTGGATTTTAACGAGAGACAAACTGAAGAGAAGCCTTTATCTCTTGAAGACAGAAAGTTTCTGAAAATAGTTCCAGACGGCATTTATCAACTCAACGATAGCCGCTACGAAATGCCCCTCCCTCTCAAAACGGAAAATCTAGAACTGCCAGATAATAAGGAAATGGCCCTAAGCGAAGACTGACTACCAATGACCAATTCCGAAGAGATTACAGTAGCTTCATGCAGGATATCATAGCCAGAAGACATGCAGAACGAGTTCCCATCGAAGAAATCTCAGCAGATAATAAGCGAGTGTGGTACATTCCACGGAGTGTACCATAAGAAGAAACCGGGGAAGATTAGAATCGTTTTCGACTGCAGTGCCATATGTGATGGCGAGTCCCTCAACCAGCAGCTAATCCAGGGTCCAGAACTCACCAATAACCTCACTGGAGTGTTATATCCAGGCGATGTTCTATCAAGTCAAGGTGGAATCATCGTAAATCATCGTAACTATCTGAGGTTCCTATGGTGGGATAATGAAGACCTGAAAGGAGATCCTGTGGAATACCGCATGACTGTCCACCTTCTCGGCGCGACCTCATCGCCGGGATGCGCTAATTTTGCTTGAAGACCACTGCAGACCAATATGAAGAAGAATATGGCAGCGAGGCATCGAATTTCGTAAGAAGGAATTTCTACGTTGACGATGGACTCAAGTCCGTGCCGTCCGTTGATCAGGCATAGGAACTGATCAGAAACACCACGTTGTTATGCAAACGAGGTGGATTCCGCCTCCGCAAATTTACATCAAACAGCAAGGAGGTAATCAGCTCTGTTCCAGCAGAAGACCAAGCAAAGGACGCAAGGAATCCTCTTCTTGTTAGCGAAGACCCTACAATCGAGCGAGCGTTGGGCGTCCATTGGTGCCTAGAATCTGCCACGCTCCAGTTCAGAATCGAATTGAAGGACAAAGAGCGCGGAATTACACCACTTTTCTGATGCCTGCCAGAATGGCTACGGACAATGCACGTACCTCTGGCTAGTCGATACCAAGAATCGTATCCACTGTTCTCTCCTGATGGCAAAGTCGCGTGTGACTCTGCTAAAACCAGTGACAATACCCAGATTAGAATTGACCGCTGCACTCGTTTCCTCAAAGATTAGCTGCATGTTACGCAAGGAGTTGGAGTACAAACCAATAAGGGAGACCTTTTAGAGTGACAGCAGGACAGTCTTAGGCTACATTAACAATGACGCGAGAAGATTTCACGTATTTGTCGCTAACCGAGTTCAGGAAATTCGTGAACAAATGGCATTATGTAGCATCAAAGTCTAACCCTGCTGATATTGCCTCCCGTGGTGCTGGTGCTCAAGAGCTGATCGACAACTGTCTGTAGTGGAGTGGGCCAGACTTTATTTGGAATTCTTCCGAAGGTTGGAATACCATTGACGACATTCCTGCAATTACTCCTGATGACCCTGAAGTCAACAGCGTCACTGTTCGAGCTCCCCTAGTCCAAAACCACCATCCCTACTAGAGCGCCTCATATTTCTCCAGTTGGCGCCGAGCGAAGAGACTTCTGTCTGTCTCAGACTCCAGAAGAGATTCAGAAAGACAAGTGCCAGTGACCCCCAAGACAGAGAAGAACGAAAGCAGAGAAAGCCCAGTTACACCCCGGTTTATGTCCAAGAGCTACATCGCGCTGAATTACACATTATCAAGCTAGAGCAGAACGAAGCGTTTCCAGATGAGATAAAGCGACTGAAGAGTGTGAACACCGAAGCCCAAGTTGCCGATCGAAACACTGTCAAAGACCGAAATCAGGCAGTTAAGAGGTCAAACTTACTCTACAAACTCGACCCCTTCCTAGACGAAAATGGTGTACTTCGGGTTGGTGGACGAATCAGGCTATCCAGCCTCCCCTGCGATGTTAGACATCCCATTATTCTCCCCAAGAAAAGGGCATGTAACGGACCTCGCCCTCTGCCACCATCACCAGTCCGTCAAACACCAGGGCCGAGGAATAACTCAAAATGAGATTAGATTAGCCGGGTACTGGGTACTCATCCGTATCTAACCACATATCAAAATGTGTGAAGTGCCAAAAGTTAAGAGCAGCCCCTCAAGAACAAAAGATGGCTGACTTACCAGAGGATTGTCTCGATCCTGCGCCACCCTTCACGTTTTCAGCGGTGGATTACTTTGGCCCATGATACATCAAGGAAGGCCGAAGAGAACTAAAGCGGTACGGAGTTCTCTTCACGTGCTTGCTGTCCAGAGCTGTTCACATCGACGTTTCAGATACGCTGACTACAGATTCCTTTATAAACGCTTATCGGCGTTTCGTCGGTCGTCGTGGTCCAGTACGTCAGGTACGATCGGATCAGGGAACAAACTTCGTCGGCGCGATGAACGAGCTAAGGCAAGCCCTCTCCGAATTGAATCATGACACGATAAGAGATGATAAGAGAGATGGTAAGAAACGGCTGCGATTGGGTATCGTTCAAAATGAAAGTTCCGCACGCCAGCCATATGGGTGGAGTGTGGGAGCTCCAGATACGAACTGTACGGAATGTCCTAGCATCACTTCTAGAACACCACGGAGGACAGCTGGATGGCGAATCACTAAGGACCTTTATGGTTGAGGCCGAGGCAACTGTAAATTGTCGACCACTTACGGTGAACAGCATGAATTCTTGGCAGAGTCTCGAGCCACTTACCCCTAATCATCTGCTCACTATGAAATCCAAGGTTGTCATGCCGCCTCCTGGTGACTTCCAACGTGCCGACCTGTATCTACGAAAGAGATGGCGACGTGCCCAGCACTTAGCCAATGAATTCTGGAGCCGTTGGAAGAGAGAATTCCTGCAGTCGTTGCAGTCCAGATACAAGTGCGCCCCGACCAGACGAAATCTACAGGTGGATGATATTGTGATCGTAAAAGATGACAATATGCCTAGGAATCGCTGGAAGCTCGCCCGGGTTCAGGAGACCTATCCCGATGGTGACGGTTTGGTCAGGAAGGTGAAAGTGGCTGTTGCCGCAGGTTCTCTTGACGACAAAGGCATACCCACAATACCACCTGTCAGCCTTGAAAGACCAGTCCAAAGGTTGATTTTATTGCTTCCCAAGGAACAAGTTGCAGACCGGGAAATCCCCTCTGAGGAGCCATATTAGAACAGTAGCAGTGTGCAGAGCTCTTCAGACGCCCATGGAAGGATAATGAACAATGACTGATTAAGTTTGTTATGTTTTCTTTAGTAAATTGGTATCCCAATTTAGGGGAGCCATGTGAATGAAAGGCGTAGTTTAATGTTGCGTAATTTACGTCACTTCCGTTGTGATTTATTGTCAACGTTTCTTTGTTGTCGCACGTATTATTATTGACAGCTATCGGATCAGTTTTCAGTGTGTTAAAGATTAGTCAGGAGCGTAAGCCGTTTGTAAGAAGGATCAAAGAATATTAGATTTGAACGGATATTTTGATCGGAGAAAGAGGTATGTCTTCCTTTTAGTATCGCAAACTTATGAATTTTATGCAGTAGCCATGTAATCGGATTTTCTAGTAGGTTATTAATATTGTTATACTTAGAGCTATTTTAGTCAAATGATTTTCAGCGTGCCACGTGCTCTCAAGATCGAGTGGAGAATAATTCTAGTTAGATTGTGTTGTAATCACTCGCCTTTCGGTTATTTTGTTTTTCAGTTTTTACGGGAATTTCAAGACAAATAAACCTTAACGAATAGATGCTTGGATTCTCTGTAAATTAAACATTTCTCCGTTGGCGGCGCCGGCTTTTTATTTTCTAAGAAACCCGATACCGGTCTCCGTTCCGTTACAGGGTGATTACACGAGTATTTTGCTGAAATGCACGGAGGTGTTGGACTTGATTAAATCAATGCACCTGCCTCTGGTTAAGCCTCGCTGGGCGAAACTTAATTTACAGATGCCGGACCTGGTGTAGGAGTGAGTAACTTTGAAGTGAGTTTCAGAGATGCAGAGTTGGCTCGTACATATTCATCTGATTATCGCATTCGGGTTCATCGGGCCGCTGGCGATAGCGGACAGAACAAGGCAGAAAGGACAAATTCAGCAATAGAGGATGATGTTGTTGATGGCTCTACAATCAACTGGGAATATCAGAAAGGGTTTGATGGACTTTCAGAGGACGAAATATCATCCTTAAATCTTCAGGAATATGAAGAAATGGAGAAGAAGCGAATGCGAAAAAATGCCTGTAAAGTGGCCAATGGAGTGGCTGCAAGGATCGACGACGCGCCAGTTTAAGTGTCTTGTTTCAGAAAAGCCAGACCACGGTTTGTTTTTCAATCCAGAACTCCTGAAGGAGTATTCTTCAAAGAGCGTTGAGCAAAAAAAAGACGTCCGAGGTTCATCATACATCCAAAAAATTGTTGATTTCCGTGAAGCGCTCTACCAGCGAGGTCAGCTCTACATGGAATTTCTTAAAGGTGAGTGCTCTAAGACTTCCTCCGGTGGGCAACCCTGTACAGAATGCAAGTCAGGCGGTGGATTAGTTCCCCGATGAGTCGCATCCCATGGCCAGTTCCAGATGCGACCAAATTGTCGGACCATCGCTACAAAGATGTGTTTGAGTCTTGCGGGGATGAAGGTGATGATTCACGCTCTCCTGATGTCTGGCAGCCTCGACATAACATCAAAAAAATGTTTCACGATGGAACTTTAAAACTTGATAATGAAGAAGCAATATTATATTTTTCTAACAAAAAAAATTATCTTGGAAAAGGAATTAGTTAAAGATCACCTGCTTTATCTCACTACACTTGAAAGCAGAAAGAACCTTCGTGCAAAGGACAGATTAGAAAAACGGCAACAGAGACGACAAAAACGGTTCGAGGAATATAACTGGGACACTGTGTTGCACTGGTGAAATCCACAGCTAACAGTCCGAGAGCTAGAAAAGAATTTAATTCATTTTAACCTTTCACTAATAGGCCAGAAGAACGATAAAATCAGACGGATCACTGCTCATGCTTCTAACAAACAAGGTGAAGAAATCGAGGCAGACATCTCTAGGCAAGACTCAGAAGTGAGGATATCAGACAATGAGTCGAGTGATTCTGACGAAGAAAGTGATAACGAGGATGGCCTTGTTGTTGCACATTACAGTAGTGCGAAGTCCTCAGATGAGGAAGACCTGGTAACAGTTGTACGGTTACCTTGCCAAACCGTCCTGGACGTAATATTGGGACATCATTTTGTCGATACCGTGACTGTTTTCAGTATTAGCTTTTAAACTGCGATGTATGACCTGTTAGCCTTTCAGATGCTCGCAACCATGTACCATGAGTGCCGAGAGCACTGAACGCATTTGTTTGAAAATAAAACAAAAATAAAACATCAGATAGCCCCCTACACTTTGTGTGGAGATTTTCTGATGACCTCCCCTCTGACTGTTCTTGCATTTGTCGTGGCCCCCGTCATTCTTGCCAGCCCACCCCCTTGCATAAATAATGAATGGTCCCTAATGGCTCACAAAATTAACTCCAGCTTGTAAGGGCCCGTCTTTGTTAAATCACAGGTTTGGTTTTCTTGTTACAAAATAGTGATAGATATACAACATTGGGCTCTCTTCAGAGTAATAGTCATGTGAAGAAATGTCAGTAGTAGGAATTTGGCCGATTTACAGGCGAAGAATTTACAATTACTTAGAAAAACAATTTACAATTACTCAGAGGCTTTTAGTTCTTGATTAATAAAAACATTCTTGATATAGAACGCCTCAAGAAACGCTAATTGCGACCAATAACTCTGGAATAGAGCGGAAATATTGTATATCTATCACTTTCTTGTATCAAACCAAAACTTGCTTTTACAATGATCACACTTCTTGGTACCCCCTTTTTCATGAGGTATTAATTCGGAACTTCCAGATAGCTCTGGATATCCACGTTTGTTGAGATAAGCTTTACGTTCAGTAGTAGTACGGAAAGTGTTGTCAGAAGAGCAAACACGGAGAAGTCTAAGAACTAGGCTAAATGGAATATTGTAGTATGATTGATGTTTGTCGGTAGCTTGAGTGTAAAGGTCAGTCGTGATATTGCAATTAACGAGAGAGACGTTGACAGCAAGAAATGGTATAGACGTGAACCAATAACTAGATGTAAAGGTCTAAAGGTCGTCTACTGCCGGAGTGTGTCCATGTCATTTAGATGTCATCTATGTAAGGCCACCACGTGTGAGGCTGGTAAGGGCCAGTGATAGGACGCCTGTTTCGAATTTGGCGAGAAACAGATTGGCAAAGGTGCTATTGTGGTCCCCATGGTAGTACCGTGTATGTTTAAATACCGTAGTGCTTGTCGTTGAATAATTTTTTCATAGTAAGGTTCACGCGTATGAGTAAGGAAGTGTCGGCATGCGTCAATGCCTTCGTTATGGGGTATGTTGGTGCAGAGACAAGAGACGTCAAAAGCGGCAAGAAAGACATTGTCCGGCAGTTGTCCAAGTTGTTCGAGTTTATTAAGGAAGTGTGTAGTGTGACTTATAAAGGACTGTGTAGTCTGTGCAAAAGGTGGTTTAAGATGATACGCTCCGTGAGATGAGGTTTACTAGAAACAACAGGTCATCCAGGGTTACCCTGTTTGTACACAAACAGGGTTACCCTGTAAAAAACGCCCAGGTTTAGGAACGGTCTCTATTAAGAAACAGCAGTGCCATCGTCAATAAATTTGTCACGGTGCATGCGTTCTACGTATATACGTATGCGTTTTTGGATGTCATTGGTACTGTCGTTGTCTAGTATAATTTCGTATCGTTGAGTTGTCATAGACATTCGTTAATATACAACTCACGGCCTAGGGCTACTGTGCCAGAAACCTTATTAATTTCAGTCGTTACAAGGAAATCAGAATACATTGTAAACACAACTTGACATGTACAATATGACATACAGACAAAAATTTTGAAGCTTGAGCATTCAACTACAACAAAAATTCACGAGAGTAGGTTATGTTTACAGAAATTCGATGACAAAATTCTGGTCAAATTTTTATTAGACAACTGTGGAGGAAAACCTGTAAGTAGCCTGTTCCAGACTGGGAAAGAGGACGAGGGTCCTCTTACCCAGTCTGCCCTCGTTTTTTTCACGCTCTTTCGCTCGTGTTTTGTTTTTCGCTCGCGCTCCACTATATATCTGAACGCCTGGAACAGGCTAACCTGTAAGAGGAAGAGTGCGTATTTGTTTATTTAGACCTAAGACGGGGGAAGGCCTAGGGGCTTATTAAAAGGGGAGCTTAATACGGCACGACCATGTCATGACATTTTGAAAAGTACCCAGTCTGTGTTTGAATTCCGCATTCGGGAGTTTACGAGCAGTGAAACATCAGGATTCTTTCCCTTCATCCGCTGACGACATAGAGGACGCGTTTTTTTTTTTTGTGAATGAGAATGAAAATATTTGAGATCTCTTTTTGGCGCTTTTTTTTAACCGTCCGTCGCCATAAAGGCGACCGTCGGCTTATAAAATGGACCGGCTTTTTTTTCACGGTCAGTTGGCTTAAAGGGAAGGGTTCACGGTTTAGCGTATGCTCATGCATTTAAATGCTGTTTATTCGCCTGTGCACACTGTAGCGAGTACCCAAGCAACATTGTTCATAACATTGTTAAAGAACCAATCAGAAGCGAGTAGATTGCTCGGGTGTGAAATTTTGTCTTGCCAAAGATTCGCGTTTAATGATTTCTCAGCTATCTGCACACGCCCCTGGCAGGCACTTGACCAAAGCGCGTGCAAATAGCGGTAAATTCATCAACCATGGAATAAAACCTTCGGGTCAACAATAAATTCAACGTTGGCAGCGTTGGTGTAATCCACTAATGTTTCCTGCGGATTTAGTCCTCCGCCGTTATACTTGGGCTTACTATAGTATGTAATCGCTGAGATACATGTGAGTGGGATTATTAACCGATATAATTACTAATATATCGAAAAAGTAATTTGATTAATGCACACGCGCCGAGTCGTGAACCCTGTCCCTTTAACATACGAACAAAGTGCTGTAAAGCTTGTTGTAGGGGTACTCAAGAGCGGTACTGTCTTATATACGACGCATGCGCATATTAGTCTGCCGAATGTTACCTATATGTGTTCTTGTCTTTTAGTTTACAGTATTTAAGATATCAACGGCGAGGGGTTGTTAAGTTTGGGGTTTCTCTATTTGTCTTGTATGACGCGTGCGCAACTGAGTAGAGCAACTAACAGAACTGAATGTCTAGTTAGTGGTTATGGTGAAACGTTTTCTAGCGCAGGAGTTTTGTTATGGGGATTGACATTTTGAGGGCTGTAAAAATGTGGGAGTCAGAAGGATATGTGAATGTGAGGAGCATATCACGCTTCTGTGAATGTGATTTGCTTTGAAAGTTGCGTTTTGTATAGCAGCGATGTAATATTGTGCTGCGTGAGAGGCAGTTTCCCTTGGCGCTTTATCGGGGGACGGCTTCCGAAGTAGATTGTTAGTTTTCTCATTGAGTAACCTGTGTTTCGCAGAGGAGAGAATCGACAGCTCTGTTTGCAGCTTATTAGCGCGGTAAGGAACGGTGGCTTAGGAAGAGAAGGGATTGGCATTATTACGATGATGCAATTAGTGCAATTAGTGCAATTAGTGTTATTATATGTTCTCATCCCGGAATCGCTAGCTGGGAATGGTAGTTTATGCCATTCCATCTATTTTTCGTTTCGCCTTTCCCGCCTGAATGTTTCACCGAGCGAAACAAAGACAGACCCTGATCGGTAAGCCATTTTGGGTAGAGTGAACAGAACGAGCATAATGAAAACCAAAACAACAGCGTATCCGCGAAAAATCTAACCTAGAGCCTAAGGAAAAAAACCGCGGTCAGTTTTTAGTCGATTTTTGATCGTTTTTTTCTTGCTTCATATTCCAATAATTCTGATCGTTTGCGTTCTGCCTATTCTCATTCCAGAAGAGACTAAGAGAATGCGCAAAAAGAGTTTTTTATTTCATGCAAGACAATAACAACAAGAAATGCATTCGAAAATATTTTTTTCTCCGTCCGTAGTCCACCATCCACTGTACGCTATCCGCCACTCACTGTACGCCATCCACCATCCGCTGTCCGCCATCCGACGTCCGTATCCGCCCCATCCGTATTGCCGGTCATTTTGTTGGAGTCCTACTAAGCGTAGAACGAATTAGATTCAGTTTGCAGAAGTGTGCTTGATAGTCACTTGATACGTTGAACACGGCAGAAGAACATAACATGATTTTACAAAAAGAGTTTTTGTTTATTAAACTCCACTACTGTGCAAGAGGATCCACAAAGTTAAGCAGAAGCCCCTCCAAAGGCCAAATTTCGTATCAATTTTAACGGGGCTTATTAACAAGTCCTCAGAGAGGCCACGAATTTTCCAGAGGAGCTGATGACCCAGAACCTTCTGTTTGAGAAATAATTTTGGTCCTGCTTTTTAAAGTAGGTTTTTCTTCCATCTCGGCCATAGCACACATAGAAATGTTCCATAAACTGTTCAGGTCCCACAGGAGAGTGCAGTGCTTCGGTGAATACATCTACACCTTGAAAATGTGCCTGCGCAACATAATGTTCTCGGTAAGGTGTGAAAAGAGGGGCATCCCAGGTCAAGGTGACGCTGCACAGGACCAGCACAGCCAATAGACACGGTAAATAACCCCAACCCCAGGCTTCCACTAACATCCGTTCAGTTTTGCTGAAAGAGAAACAAGTATGTCAGTCAGAAAAAAAAGGAACGCCCTGTAACGAATGGGCAGGCTTTCCTTTTCTCCTGGGGTCCGTTGTATGAAAGTGAAGCATAGAAAATCAACCGCTCTAGAGGCTAAGAAAAGGTAGGTTAAAAATAAAATGAAATAATATATCTTTCCGCTGACTTGTATAAGTATAAGCACGACTACCGCTTGTAGTGTATGTAGCGTTCGTATATTTGTTTAAACTTGGTTCATTAAAAAGGTTACTTGATATTTCGTGAAAGGAAACTGGCTTTAGTTTTTCATCTGCGATATGTAGAAGTCTTAAATGTAATACCTGACCCTAAATGCAATTAATTCCTAAATATAATAACGTTATTCTAACGTCATTAATGACGTAACTAATACGTCATTAACCAATTAAATGGTTATGACAATAACCACGTGATTTGTCATGCTATCTGTTACACCATCAGTCACGTAATTGATTGCATTCACGGTCAACCACATGACCAACGGACGACAACACCCACGTGATTAACGAAAGACATCAATCACGTGACTTAACTAAACATGACGTCATCACGACTTATTTTTGGTCAATTGTTGACATTAGCGATGGTGCGTTTGACTTGGGAGATGTTGTAGTTGAAGTTAAGGATGGTGGTCACACAGACCAGACAGAGCAATTGTAAAATGACGCCAATAGTGAGATAACTGATGGTGGAGAGTAACAAATAGCGCGTCAGTTGAAGATGTTGGCCTACCGGCGCGTAGAATGAATGGTAATTGTGACATCGAAAACCTTCCCAAGGAAGTTAGAAAAAACCCTTCAAAATTGTTTTGATGTCATTGGCTAATTGTCAGTGGCTAATTTCTTCAAAGCCTAAAAGACCGCGCTGTCAATATTTGTCTTCAATCTTCTGGGGGAGGGGCTATTGTGTGAAATGTTGGGTGGGGGTGTGTACCGCTCACTGAAACCCTTACCTTATCAGCGGCACGTACCCATACACCTTATATGGGAGTACGACCCCCGGGCTTTGAAGTATTTTGCATTCGCGAGTCTCGATCAACAGGTACTATTTTAAAATGTTACTGCTAGTGCGCTGTTTTAAATACTTGACGTCTGACTGGATTTTATGCGCATTGTAGTCCTGCCTTACTAAGCCGTGGTATAAATTTCCACTGCACCAAACACAGCAGAAATTATACACAAGACGGACTCGTCAATTTGAGATGACGTCGTGGCCGCAACGAGCCAACTAGACTTAATGTGGTCTGCTGCGAAGCAGAAACATTTAACACTTTTTAAATAACTTCTAAAGAAAAATCGGAAGTACCGTAATTTCCCGCCGACTACCCGCATGAAAACTTTCTATCGCAAGCAATCGAATCATCAAAGATATTTCACGCTATTTCATGGAACTAACGTTATTCTCTAATTACAATAAAACAGTGAAAACAATATATATTTAAAGCCCAAGTTTATAACGGTAGTGAGTAAAACAGCATTACAGTGCAGCTACTGGAACCGGGCCACTTGGAAGAAAATTGACCAATCGCAACGCTAATTGAGAACAAAAGAAGGCAACATTTTTTCATAAATTGACCAATAACGTTGAAGGATCTAGACAATACATCTCCAAATAAATTTGAAACTGTTTCATTCTGCGGACCTCTCGGGAAATGGTCGATTTTTTCAATGGTTAGCTTCAATGATGGTGCGGTGTTGACTCGATGTGACTGAAAACTGGCGGTTGTTTTAACGCATCACATAAGCTATATTCTTATTGCAAATGTAAATGTTTCCAAAATGGCTTTTGCCCAGAAAAAAAAAAAGTAAGACTGAATTGAGAGGGCGGCATATACGGCAACAGTCGCCGACATTCCCATCGAGAATCCCCAGCTATTACGAGATTACGTTACAGACTTGCACCACGCTCACGTAAAGGATTTGGATTTTCTTGCAGTATTGAGACCACGGCTGCGAAAGAGGGCTGCAGAAGCCAGAATCAATACATCAACAATAAGCACCTGTTGATTCAAAAAGCACTTAGTGAATAAAGAGATTTGGAAACTTCCGTTTATAATTGAACGATCAAAGGGCGCAAATGTCGATATTTATCTTTAGATTTGTGTTTGTTTACACTCGCTGCGCTGAGCGAACGCTTATCAGAATCAAGCAAGCTTGTTGCGTTACCGAATTTCATTTCGGAAAAAGGTTAGTCCAGTTCTGGCCCCTCTCCCTGTCGGAGCGTTGCGTGACAGAGAGAGGGGCCAGAACTGGACTAGGAAAAGTTTGTTCTGCAAACAAACTCCTGCATTAGCTGTACTGCTAATAATGTTAAATAACTGTTTATTCACGATTTTGATCACGAAAAAGTGAAAAGGAAATAAATGAGGTTACTCTTTCTCCCTCACACTGAAGCGAAAGTATTGTTTAAGGTTTGTTTATGGGCGAAAATTTTATTACCATCTAGCTCGCCGATGTTCAACGGCGAGATATCGGTCTTCCTTATATAGACACATGTACCTCGCCGTTGTACATCGGCGAGGTACCAGTCTTTTATATACAGACGCATGTACCTCGCCGTTGTACATCGGCGAGGGGGTGATTCTATATTAGATAACTTGTTGAATAATACATATTGCGAAGTTGGCGAATTTTGTCTCGTTCTATATATTGAAACAGTCACATAACATGTGTTTGTCTGATCACCGGTTATTGGTTGTTTACAAAAAAACTTTGCTATCTTTGGTTTTTAATTAGCGCCGTGATTGGTCAGTATTCTTCCAACTGGCCCGGTTCACGGCCGGTTGGAGTAGCTGCACTGTAAGAACTTCGGGTTTATCTCTAGCTAACAAATTTGCAATGTCACTATTATTGAGTGTAGGTTTTTGTCGAGGATCGAGGGTCGAGGTTAATATGTCGAGGGTTAAAAATGTCGGCGATTTATTTATTATCATTTATTGTTTATATTTTTATTGTTACTTTATTTTTTGTATCTTAATTAAAATATTGATTTCGTCTACATTCAGGCTTTGAGTCTCTTGTCAATAAAGACAGAATTTTAGGTTGTTTCTGCATTATTGAACAGTTTACATTTATCTATACGATTGAATACTTTCATGCATTTAGCAGTATTCCAAAGATATCCAGATTTCACTTTCTAGTTGTCTGATAAGGCAATGCAGCGAGGAAGTTTATGTGGCGTTATGCCCGGCAGCCGGGCACAGTCTCAAGTAGACTAAATGCCCGGCGGTCAAAAATTTTCACTAAATTTCCCCAGAAAGCCTTTCTCAAACGTCGTGAAATTATTATATCTTTGTTTTGTCATTTGCTGTCCGTCCATGGATCTATGACGTATTTCCGTATCCGCTACCTAACGCACCAGCCCGCCTCTCTACAAATCAAGTTTTTCCCGCATAATCCAGGTTGCTTGTGCCCAGGCTTCTTTACTACTCCCGAGTCAAGTTTAGGTTGCGTTCGACGGCAGGAGAACGCAATAAGGATTTGTATAGAACTTGATCGTTAGTTAAGTCGTGAAACTAAAAATCACAACCAATAGCCATTTAGTTTTACATTCCGGACCAAATACTGTCCTTGTGAAAAAGAATCTGTGACAGCATTTGCCAGGAGAGTGAACACTAGTGCTAAACAACAAGCACAAGCCAAAACTGCCCAAAGATGGGAAGAAAAAGTACCCCACGAGAGTCAAAGAAGCAGATGTTGATTGCTTGCTACTCAACCCATAAATGGCTGAAGGGCGCTTGTTATAAAAGGCGGAAACGGAAGGCTTGCTAATCGCAGCACAAGACCAAAGCTTGGCGGCAAGATCCTATCACTACAGAATTATGAACCCGGTTTGCAGAGTATCTAATCACTAAATCACTATAAGCGGAAACCACCGAACTTATTATTTGGGGATGCCCTGAACTAGCCGAGTGTGAGACACAAACAAAGCAGCTACTTACATCCACTGGAAAATCTGGAAACGTTATAACACTAAAGTGGCAGACAAATGGTACGAAAATGTTGCCCGTATTACTGGGCCTTAGTTCTGGCTTCACTTAGAATGATTCGATAGAGCAATCGTTAGTATATAGAGGGTATTCTTGTAGTTGTAAGTTGATTCGCATCTGATTCGGATCTTGAAGTTTGCGTCTCAAGAGCTTGAAGTGTGTTCGAAGTCAAGTCTCGCGTGAAGTCCGTGGTTACAGTTGTAGTGGATCAGTGCCGTACCAGGAATTAGTGACGAGTTCCCGTTCCCACTTTCTAAGCGAGTTGCCGCGCAAAATTGCGATATGTTTCAGTTTCCCACCAATTGTCACGTAGAACTTACTTTTCTTCAGCGAAATGGCCCCTCAAACTTTCTTTACATGGTAAAATCAATACCTTTTGTTTCGGAGCGGATAAATATGTCGTTTACAGTGTGAAATTAGGTCAGCTGGCATTTTCGGAAAGCCAGCAGCACCTCTGAATTTCGGTAAATGTAATTCTGTTCCTTACTAAAATTTTCAGCTAAAGCAACCGAACAGATAAACTTGTCTTAGCTTTCACAGTCTGAGAAAACAGGAAGCGAGATTCGAAGTATTCTGCATAAAGCCCCTTAAATTAGGTTGTATATTATGGACAGGGTAAGTGTAGTCATGAGAACTGTCTGTTGGTGAATCACGTTTAAACAACATATGCGGAAGACAAGTGACTATTCCGCTTAGGTTGCCGCCGGAATCGAAACCTCAGTCACTATCACAAACAGTCCTTTTAAGGATTACACCCGCCTGGACATCAAAAATTCGTTAAAAATGACCACATCTTTTTCTCCCGAATTTTTACGACACGTAATCATGCCATGTAGTGCTTGCTTTGGTCTCACTTCCTTTCTAAAGCAAGTGATTATTTTCTAACCGCGAAACAGTTAGGTCGAGATGATATGCGTGATTGTTGTCTGTTTCATGCACTTTGGAGTTGATATATGTAAACTTCGCGGAAAAATTGTGAATGGAGATGCTAAAAGAGTTGACTTGTCGTTCAGACGTTCACTTTTCTCGGCTGTACAAAATACAATGGCCTATATTTTTACAGTACTTTAAGAAGTAAAATGAAAACATATTTTACTCTACATTTGTGAACCAAACTATATTGGGCGCAATTAAAAATACAGGCTTTTCTCTCGAACACCTGGCGTTTAAAAAGTTCCCATGAAAACGAGATTGAGAATTTTTAAGAAATCGTATAAATCCCTTTGATATAAAAGAAAACAAGACTAGCAAGGAAACTACTTACGATTAATGATGTTGTCTTCGCTGTGTAAACTCGAAAGCAGGAGTAACCGCAAAATCCCAGTCTAGATAACAGAAACCACTGAAGCAGAGAAAACAACACAAAGCGAATCTAATAATTGGAAATAAGGCGCTTTCGTCTAAAGAAAAATGTTCAACCAGGCACGAAAAGCGTATGTCCCCTTTAACCAGCTTTCTTATCTCTTAACAAACATGACATCAGCTCATAATAAACAAACAATCGGCCGTACTTTCGGTTTGCGAGTCTCTTAGCTGACGATACTGCCAAACTTGAGCGAATTTTAGTTTGTTTACAACCTGTCGTACAATTATTGGTTGAACACTGCCGGGCGTAATGAGTGTCACGGGTGTTATGAGGACACCTGCTAAACATACGAAACATGCAAATAACGACGCAAACTTCAGCATGTCTTCTGACTTCAGCTACCCGTTCATAACTTAAAGGCTCCAACAAGGGCGTCTTAAATTGGACTTCATTTTGTGTTAAATTTTCCAAGGATACTAAGGGTCAGATAATCGGGACAGGACGAAGATTTCACGGACGGGCGCCCGTCTTGTAAACTTTCTCCGTCGTGACAATTTTGTGAATTGGGCCTGAAGATTCTTTTCAGCCTACATATTTGACTTAGAAATCTCTCAAGTTATGGCTAAAAAGTTGGTTTAAAAAGCGGCTGCACCCTGTTAGCAGAACCTTTCTTGAACTCCGCGAGAGAAAAGAAAGACTCTGCAGAAATCGACTTAAGTTTTTTCCAACTTAGGGACTAGTCCATTCAAAAACCAAACCGCGGTGATAAACATAAGGAAATATAAACTCATTTCTGGAAAGGAAAAAAGGTTTTATCTTGACGTTTCGTATGTTCCAACTTACATCTTCAGAAGAAGTAAACCGTTGAATAGCAACAGAAATTTAAGTGGATAATAAGTAACTAATTATAGAAACAAAAGATAACAAATAGTAGAAAAATTTGCATATGAAAGGAAAAGCATGCAAACTAAAAAGGTAAAGTTTTTCACTGCTGACATTTTCATTTAGGGAAGGTTGTAAATCCCTAATCAACAGAGTCTCCTTTATCTTGCAATGGGTGTCCGACCGTCCTCTTGCCAAAATTTCGAAATG
>Ga0126336_10000074_pt1 | contig 24451 bp, 20 predicted proteins | sample SidCmetagenome_FD_92530 | JGI IMG/M metagenome (GOLD analysis project Ga0126336, IMG submission 92530) | Coral microbial communities from El Islote,Puerto Morelos, Mexico - Siderastrea C C metagenome | ecosystem: Host-associated > Invertebrates > Cnidaria > Coral | place: El Islote,Puerto... | reverse complement strand
ACTTAATGGGAATTCTTTTTCTTAAAATATTGTAAATTTCAATCAAAATAAATTGTAAAAATTGGGCGTGGTATGTCACGTGACGTAAAAACAAAGTTCACGAAGACAAAAATTAAATACTTCGAGGAAATGCTCGACTCAGCCAAACTTTCTAATCAGTACCTTGAAAGTATTCTAAACTAGACCACCCCCCTCCAAATCTGCGGATACCCTTTCCTTAATTCACTTGAGCTTATCTTAAAATAAACCTACTTGTAAAAACGCTGTTGCATGAATTTATGGCAGTTGGACGCTCCGGGTAATGGGCTCCTGATTAAGGTTATTCAGCAGCAATTCTGGGTTGCGCTGTTTCTTTTATAATAATTTTTTTTGAAGGCAACAGGACAGTTTTTTTTTTCGCACTTTCGAACTTTCGCGTTCTATCTGAGTCCTCTCACGCAGATCAAACTGGATATTGTGCCAGACAAAGGATGGCAGTCAGAAAACATGTTTGTACCAGCTGGTTATCACTTGGACACATCCATTTCTGATGATGAAGGTTCCCCTCCTGAGAGCGCACCGTCAGCTTTCACCTACCCAGCGGGCCTAGGGAGCGTGCTGATAAATGGCTGCTATGGAACTGGGTACAAGGAAGGTGATCCGTGTTACGTGGCGAAGTGGAAAATGGACGCTTGTTTGGTATGGAGTAGGAATGAATCCTGATTAATAGGAGACTATACGAATTACTATTCCTAATCTACGTTAAGACAAATTATACAGTTAAAGGGTTTTATCACTTGCCGATTTTTCAGATCTAAATAAATGATCTTTTGGATACTCGGTGCATTGCTCTACCAACTGAGCTATGAAGCCCTAAACTAAGTGAGGGTTAAAATTACTGACAGAAGAGGAAGCGCGTTATTTTAGATCAATATATTGATGCAATCGCCAATTTATATTTACTGATAGAACATGATTGACGGCGCGGCCTTCATGGGAGTAGGTTTTGATGGACGTGGTGAATACAGCCCTGAATCAAGAAAAATGAGCATCGTCCAACGAAGCTGCGCTGGAAAATCAACGTGAGATTTCTACTTTTCTGTAGAATAATTCTTTCCCTTTTAATGTATTCCTACCGAAATTGAGCCCGTTGAGCATCAATCTTCTTATTTTTGCGTTAATTTGGGATCTTGCAAGGTTTGAGAAAACCTGCCAGCATCCACCAAGAGACGCTGTAACAAGAATGTGATATGTATATTCAATGCAGTGCGTAATGGGAAGATGAAAATAAATTGAAACTGAATTTCCCAATTCCAATGGGATAAATCATCATATTTGTGTTTGCTCATCAATTCAGTTCAGTCTGCTTCTGGCTCTCAGATAGTGGAGACGGCAAAAATTAGAAAGGGACTGCAGGAGTAAGACCCGCGGGATCTAGAGAGAAAGGGGGTGGCCGCGGGAAAAGAATGGAGAGAAATCGACAACCCCACCCCTCCCCAGCCTTGACGCGTTTGGTTTTCATGTCCACTGTCTTTCAACATTTGGCGGTTTCTATTATCCTGGAGTTAACAAAAGTGTAGATTTCGAGAATCTGCGTAACGTCATTACCCGACGAAGCGTTGTTTAAATTGTCAAGGATAAAATACGTATGCAATAATCCGTTAGTGAATGAAAACTTCATAATCTATTTCATCCCCTTACCCTTATCCTTTTCAGTCCTTAAGTACGTTTGAAACACGTCATTTACGCGCGCCACAGAAGTACGGACCACGCGATATACTAGTTCACTTGGTCCCAGAACCGGGGAAGGACTTCCGGATAAAGTGTCAGCGGTGATCGTTCTGTCTAAACTAATCGGGGATTTAAATTCGGGGCTGATACCTCTTCGGTTTTTAAATCTAAAGTGGCCATCGTATAGAGTAACTAAGTATTACATGCCAGAAAAGGGGCTTTTTACAGAAACAATTGCCACTTTTGAGGGAGACAAAAGATTTAGGAGCCACGCCCAAAAAACGAGGGTCTCAGAGAGGCGAAGTTTTATTTTAACCGATAGTCTTTACCATGCTTTCAGACATCAGGTTCGGCCCAGTCAGGTTTTTGTCCCAGTGATGCTTCTATTATTCAAGGTAGTAACAGGAAATCACATTCATCCCACGCAGGTATGACGACTTTGATGTTCCGGATACAATGAACGTGCACGGCATTTACGACACCAAAGCTGAAATGCTCACGTTTGAGGGGCGCTCAGAGTTTCAACAGTATTTGCAAGAACAGGCTGGAGTGTCCGGATCCTTTTTTGGCTTTTATGGCGGAGTAAAAGGGGCCTGGGGAGAGTCAAAAGCTGGATCCAGACAACAGTACATGGCTTTACTTAGCGTTGACATTAACAGGTCAGCTAACATCCAGCATCTTCACTACCAAAAGATGAAATATTTTCCTTGCCCTGATAGAAAGTGTGGTCCCATTTCTTTTCTTGGGTGTATATCTTAGCCTGGTTTCTATATGATCAGACCATCGATAGCTGCAATCTCAAAACAAGTGCTCGGCGATCGAAGTGGTCTTGTAGAATTAAGCATAGCACACAGTGATGGTAGCAATTGCAACTCTGCCGAAGATCGTTACAACTACCGCGTACAAGGTCACTACGCTCCTTTTAGAGATAACAATTACAATTTAAAGATTGCTCAGTGTTAACATATTTCTTTCTTTCCAGATATGAAATATTTTTAGACGAAGTCAAACCAGAATCCCTCAGCTTGTCATTTCTTAGAGAATTCATGGATTTGCCTTTGTCTTACTTTGCCGCTGGGGCGCCACTTAAATACCGTAAGTGACCTCAGTAGTCAATTCCAATTTATGGTTCTTTTGTTTTCTTCCCCTTGTTTCTGAATGTTATTGTACATTTCGAAACTCTCCACTCACTACACGTGGTGTGGAGAATTGCTGCTATTTTCGTGTCTCTCCAGTATAACTGAAAAAATAAACAGAATAAACATGCGAGCTACAAAAGCCGGTAAACATTCAGGACAGACCCCAGCCTTTCCTTTTTTCTCAGAAGAAGGCCTTGATGGGGGGAGGGGTTGGCCGTTTGAACTTTGAGTATTGGTCTTCAAATGGTCTCGAAACCTTTTTATTCTATAAGTAACTGATTTTCTGACGCGCTTTTGATTACAAGTTTATAGGATACGTTTAGCATGCATGTATTTGAACGGTAAGCTGTGAATACAGTAAACAGGAATGCTGAAAATTTCAATACGAACCCCAAAGAAACTGCTTCTTATTAACGGTCGTTATGCAACGAAACCAATGGAGCCAGGGTATGTAACAGCTCCATGCAAGGTGCATGTTTAAAACGGCGAGAGCGAAAAAGGCATACCTGGGTTTGGTTTTACTTCAAACACGAGGCTGGGAAAGTGGGACAAGTTGATTACGCTGTCCGCATAGAGAGTGAGTAAAATAAAACCTACAAAAAACGAATTACTTTCGACATTTTATTCGAAAACCGCTCTGTTCCGGAAGAAAACTAAACCCCAAGTGATTGCACATGAACGAAAAAAGATTCTTTTTTTTTTGTTTTAGAGGATTTTATCCAAAGATGGGGAACACATTACATCAAATCTTCCAAGTTTGGCGGTCAGTTACAAATTCGCAAATTCATGGATGGTTCAGACGTGCAAAGCAAGAAGGAATTCTCCAAAGAAATGGAGGTCGAATACAAAGGCTTGTTCGCAAGCGCGGGCGCTCAAGCAAGCTCTGAGGGAGGAACATCCCAAAGGAGTCAATCCAAAACTACATCTACTACAGTAATCGCGCTTGGGGGAAGCCAGAAAATTGCATCAATCCTATCTGATGCCTACTCACCTACTTTCAAAAGCGAGTTTAAAGACTGGCTGATGTCCATCCCGCAGTACCCCAAACCTTTCCACTTCCAAATTGGCTTGATAACGGATCTGCTAAATTTTCGAATGCACGACCTGTTCCCAGAAGAACCGGTTAACTGGGGCTGTGAAGGCAACGCTGCTAGTCTGACTACCGAGACTAACGCGAACGGAGAAGAAGTGACCTACTTTGAGACCGTTGGTGTTAACGGCACGATGGATAAACATTACTGTACGTTTGACAGCAGAAAAGGATTAGAGGAGGCCATCAGGAGAAGAAGAATAAGTCTAAAGAGAGCCATTGAGGTTTACTTGGAGGAGGTAAGTGCATCGATAGTGTTACTCTATCTGAAGTAACTGAACAACTAGGATGTCCTCTCAGAGGCTGCTCTTGTTGAATAAAACTGAAACCGAGGCTGAAAAAAATGCCCGAAAAAGTGGACAATGTTCCGCTTATTGACCAATTATTCATCAAGCCAAAGACATTTATTTCTAGAAAGAGCCCCTCTATTGGTGTTAGGTTCCCCTTCCTTGTCCCCGTCCCAAATTCCCAGGGGAGGGGATAGGGTACTCCGGATTTCAAGTGACGGGAGGTGCGAAGGATTTTTTTGGGTTTGAAATTGACGATTTCGGGTTTTTTTAGGTAACAAAACTTTGGCCAACATTCTTTCCGGTAGTTGGTAAGAATGACTATTAGATCTGGGAAAGTTTACTGCGATAGTATGATAAAGAAATAAACAAACACGACCATTCAAAAAGTACTTTTGTTCTTCGTTGTTTTCTTTTAAACCCTTCTGGGTACTTGTAAGGCTCCAAAAATTTAGTATGGGATCTTTTGGGTTTTATTTTGGTCCAAGGGATTTTTTTTGGGGGGGGGGGGTTTCGCTTCAATTATAAACCCAGGGGACTTTTTCGGGGTTTCGCTTCAAGCCCAAGGAATTTTGGAGGGTCCTCCGTCACTCGAAATCCAGAATACCCCCCTCCCCCGGCCCAAATTGCATTTTTCAAATCAACTATGTGACGAAGGGGTCTCCAGCAGTAACTTGCACAATTACCGCAAGTTTACCTTAAATTACTGCTCTTGGTTTTGCACACTTGCCACTGAAGAACTTAACATAAAGCTGATAGAATGAAATAATTCACTGAGAGCGCATTTATTATACTACGTACGTATTACTTTTTGTCTCAATTTCTAGGGTCCAGTTGCTATTGCCGATTTTAATCTACCCCAATGCGCCCAAACCCCAAAACCGGCAAAAGATTTCAATCCCAACGACCTTCTGAAAAGATCGGTGACTGCAATACCAAACTGGCAAAAAATCGCTGCTGGAAGAGGCCAATTTCGTGTCGTTTTTGACATGAAGAAAGACCTCGTTGGCAACGACGATTACCACATTCCTCGAAACATGAGCCGCCTGTTGAAATACACTGAAGGAAAATGGCTGACTGCAGAAGATGATGGCAATTTTCATTTCTACAACGGCTTTAACAACGGAAACAGTGGAGACCCGAGAAGACACAAGATTTCCATTCTTGGCCTGGTGCTGACGTACAATCCGAAAACAGGAGGATTGGAATTATTACCTCCTGACTTCGAAGCCTCCAAAAGGTTTTTTCCAGAACTTCACGACACTTTCGTGTGGCAGCGTCTGGCGAGCGTCGTTGAAGAGAGTCAATTGGTTTCCATGGCTTCTGCTGCCGCTAAGAGAGAAACAATGGAGAATCCGCCGTGTGACATACGCTGGTCTAACGCACTGCGCTTTGATCCCACTGACGGTGGAGGAAAGTGCCTCCATTTTACTGCAGCTTCTGAAGGTGCAATCTTTGTAGTTTTCGCAGCTCTGCCTAAGGACAGGTCGACTTGGTATTATGTTGAAATCACGCCACTGAAAGTGGCAATTTACAAGGTAAGGCCGGTTTTTGGAGCGAAGTCAGTGGGTTCATTCACTGCAGAATGAATTAACCCATACCACCACAACACTTTCTGACGCAGTTTGCTATTTCAAACTTAGCAATATCGTCCCTTCATCTCCAAAGAGGACTATTTGTAAATTTTATAATACACTAGTTTTGACATTTTTGCAGTTCTACTGTAATGTACTACCATGCTGACGACTATGACGTCATGTTTACATTTACGTATTAACTCAGGAATTGACGAGAACGAATGTTTTTTCACTGATATATTCTTAACAGCCTTCTCAAAAAGTTTCTAACACTTCAGAGATGCCCTTTATTTTTATCTCTTTTAAAAGGGAGGCATCTTGAAGACATCAACTACAGACCCAAATGCGCGAGGTCTGGGTGATCCATCCATACTCCAGGCATACTTTGTTTGCGTTACCGAATCAGAATCTACTACCCTGATAGAATATGGCAAAACGATGGGAACCACAGAAAGCGGAGACGTGTACCTGAATCTGTTAGACACCACAGAACGTTTGAACGTGCGACTATACGCTTTTGCAAACAGTAGAGAAAGAGCGTACGTGATAGACGCCCATATTGTACCACGTGGTATGACCGAAGCTGAATGCAAGGGGGACACACATAAGGATTTGGATTCGGGACTGTGCACGCAGAAATGTCACGAGGACTGTGATCCACTTTTTGGTACGTTGCTTTGAAGGTTTACTCCAACGTTGCGGACATGGTGTATTTCAGGTGTCTTATTTAAAATGGTTTCATCTTCAGTTTATTTGGTGGAGATAAATAGGGCATCGGTGATCTCAATCTGGGGTCGTGAGTTCGAATTCCATGAGATTAAAGTAATGATTTTTCTTTAACTTACGCTGCACATTCCCTTAGAAGAGCAATAATTAATGGGTTCACTTCATCACTAAATTTTCAGTGCATTCACCTAAAAGTCCTACAACTAGGGTAGGAAACAAACAATAACACAATTTTATAACAGGTTACCGATAATATACATTACAGTTGCATGTTTCACAGGAAAGTATACTGTAAGGGCCGATTTTTACGGTACGGTTGCGTTTTTGCTTACGACTGTCGTAGGCGACATTTGTAACAAGCGCTGCTCCGATCGTCAAAGCAAAGATCGTAGCCAACTGATCATTCTAACATTTTGCCTGTGGTTACGACTGTCGTAGGGTCTTCAATTCTGCAAAATTTTTCGTTTCGTGTTGTGTGAGACTGTCAAGAAGATGCTGTTCGTCTCATGGTTCAGACGAGACGATTTGTGTTGCAGACATGACGCGATCAAGTCACATGCAACAGTTATAGGCAAAAATCATACCGTCAGCTAAATTGGCTCTAAGGTTAATTTTAATGCATAGGAATATCTGTTAACAGGTTGCACTACACAGAACTCTGGAAACCCACAGCCAAATGAGTGTAACGTATGCAGAGTTGCTAAGGACGCAGCCACTGGAAATTGTCTCCCGGAATGTGAAGAACCTAACTACTTAACGCCAGCCAAATTTTGCGTGGATCAGAGCTGTAAGTCACTCCATGGACACGTTTGCCAAAACCAAAAGTTGGAGAAGTTAATTTTTATCCTGATCATCATTAAGGCAAATAAATTTGATAAGGCTAGTACAAATGTCCCTACAGAAGTACTGCGCAGTTGTCTACATATACAGCACCATGGAAGTCTTGCATCACTCTATAGTTAATGTCTGTCACCCGGGGGCGGGGAGTACTTGGGTCAATTGTTGCTAGGTATGTGCCGCTGGTCTCTCAGTACCCCTACCCCGTTATAGTCTACTCAAGCCTGTTAAGGCATGGCTCAGAGCATAGTTTGCATAAAATCTGGAAACAGTCATAACTTTCAACAGATTTACCAAAACAGTGTCCAACTTGGCAGCAGCATAAATCTTAATGACCTTAAATTAACGGTCACTTAAAGTGTCGAATATTTGCGTAACGTGACCTTTTATCTTTGTTCACTTACGCGAAAAGAAAATTGAAAATGGGCCGCTGAGATGGCATATAATGGATACAAATTAAAATATCAACGTGTTTGTATGGTTATCCTTTATTTGAATCTGTCCGGAATGGTTGACTTCGATGTAAATTTAAAGGGGTATTTTATAAAAGGGGTCACGTGACACAATTTGCTCCTTAATATCTAATTAATAAAAGAATCATTTTCACCATTCAGGACACGGATTGCCTCCACGTAGTAAGACAAATGATGCCGAATGCTTTTTTTCTAGCTAAAGTTAACCATCCTTGGCCCATTCGAAAATATCTTTTTGCCCTTATTATGATGACATCAGACACGTGACCACAACAAGTAAACCTTAAGGCATTTAAGCACGTTAAATCCTTTATACTGTATCCTTTAAGTGATCTCTAGGACATAAAAAACATTACTTCCGTATGGAATAATAATTTACTTCGCAGGAGGTCTAAGTCAAGGAAACAAGCCATGCCTTAACATGCTTGAGTATACTGTGGCCAATTATTGAACCCATCACAGTCACTTTTGGACAAATGTAAATTTCACGATCCTAACTTAGTCTGTTTGTGCATCTACTTTATAACCCTTTTAACCAGGTAATCCCCCAAATCCCGAAAATGTGCGACCCCATTCTAGTAACTCCATTGAAAATTCAACCCCATTATGGTCAATCCAGTCGCCAAAGTGCGACCCCATCCACTTGCACATCCCTATTAGCATATTACGAGGAAGTAACCCCCCCCGGGGGGGGGGACTGTCACCTTGACAGAAACAAGTTGGAAGGTACCATTTAAAACAAACACTGTAGCCCTAAGGTCATCTTTCAAGGGCTGGAAATTAGCAGGGGTTAGGCGTGGCAAAGGCGCGAGGACAAATTTAGAAGTCAGGTAAAAGTCACATGTGGTCTACTATAAAGGTTTCGAGCATAGCATGGACGCACATTCCCACACTAAAATTTCAAGAACTACCCCTCCCACCTGCCCCTCTCCTGCCCCTCCCCTGCCCCTCCCCTACCCCTCCCACCTGCACCTCCCCTGCCCCTCCCCTGCCCCTTCCATGCTCTGAGATGGAAACTAGCAAAGATAATCTATGTGTTAGTTACTAGAGCTAAAAAGAGCTTAACTCTTTTTTCAGCAACGTATGACTTGCAAGTGGGAACTTATCCACACGGAATATCAATCCGTCAGATACCCAAACTTTCCTCCATCACCATGTGTTTCTGGCTTCGCTTTCCTGGTGCGACTCCAATAGATAACAAGAGTTATTATCGAATGATTTACTACTATGTGAGTGGCAGTAGATACCAAGAATTTGCCATCAATTGGAGTCCAAACCGCGAGCGTACAAGCCCAGGGATGCAAGTGATATTCCGAACTTGGAAAAGCACCAATTATATTGACAGGTAATTTGCTTATTTATGAACACCATACTTCCTTGAATGCACAATTTTACAAAATGTGCAAAGGTGGTGTTTTTATTTTTATTTTTATGCACCTGTTAAGTAAAGTTCAGAAGCTTCATAGACATCGACATAGACATAGACTTAAACATAGAAATAGACATAGACAACGACAAAGACATAGGCATAGACAAATACATAGACATAGACAAGGACAAAGACAAAGAAAAAAAACATGATTCCAACAGTGTTTAGGAAGATTGTTTCTGAGGATGGAAAAGAAAGCCCTTAAGGGATGGGTAGTTGTATCAGTATTTTAAATTTTATGATTCTAATGTTTATACAAGCTTATTTTGGAGGTTTGTTAAGTTTCTCGCGAAGTGAACTGTATGCTTCCCCAACAAACTACAGTACCTTTAACACTTAATTTCATTTTAATGTTTTGAACTTAAAAGCCTCTTCACTATTCAAGTTTTGGTAGGTGTTTTAAGAGTGAAATCAGCGAAAGTTGGTTCAGATTCAACTTTCAATGGAGCATTAGACATTCAGTTAAGTGTAAAGCTCACTTGTATTGGTGTTTATTGAACAGAATGTCGTTTGAGCAACTGAAAGACAGGAAGTGGCATCACATCTGTGTCACGTGGTCTGGGGCAAGCGGTGTTGTCGTACAATACCTGGACGGCGTCAAGAAAAGCTCTGGGAAGGGTCTGGTCTGGGAGTACGAAGGGGGTGGGTCCCTTAAGCTAGGGTCTTCCACCTCATTCCCGTACCATTTGTCTGGCTTCAATCTCTGGGATAACGTTCTTAATAATGAAGAAATCAAAGATCTGGTTGGCTCATGTCTTCGAGGCATTGGGAATGTCAAGAACTGGCAGGATTTCAAACAAGCGGCTAAGGCCAATAGAGGCTTGACCGTAGTCAGTCCATCAGTTTGTAGAAACGAAGAAGAAGATGAGCCCGCTGCCGAGGACGTCACGTTATCTTACATGCCACCTTCTCTGAATAACGGCACCAGCCTTACTGGACCCGGTCTCTGAGCAAGGTTGAAGAGCATGAATTCCACCGTCCCTAAACCGACTCCAATGATTAATGGAACTAAGCAAACCTTACATAGCCTCGTTATCAAAACCAGTCATCGTAACATTGAAAAGGGACTCGGATGAGTCCCTAAAGCTCTGTTTGGCTTCAACGTTGTTTTGCTGGTGATTAAGAACTTAATATTTACGAAGCAAGCCCTGTTTGGTCTACATAGCTTGTTGGAAACCAACAAAATGATTACATATTTTAATTCCAGTTTCAAAGATACAAAGATTTATTGCAATTTATTAATATTCTTTTCGTTGTTGCTAATTTATTTATTTCCTATATATCTTCAACATTACCTTAGTTAGTTGTCTTGTCCCCTCTTCGAATAGCACACATCAGTGCTACCTGTGGAGGGCAGACATTTTTCGCACTGTAATTGCGTGGTGGAATAGAGATTGTTGTTGTCGTTGCATTGTTGTTGTTGTCATATGAAGAAACAGACAGTTTCCAAAAAATCATTGTAATTTATTTACCTTTAAAACTCCTCCGAATCCGACAGCGGTGAAATGTATCATTCACGTCTGCGAAGTTCCTCTATAATTGGGCAAAGCAATATACTGATAAATGTGCAAAGTCTCACTTCAACCATGAAACTTAACGCCGTTTCTGAAAACTTTCAAGCTCTTTAAGTTGGATATGTGTTCACTGAAAAATGAAGTTACTTGTACTGACCGCTGACCAAGCAGTATTCCTCATTACAAGGATGTGAGTGGTTCACAGAGGTCAGACGCAAAAAGCCACTTACATGCACTTCCGATTTTTCAGAGCCTTGACGTTTGAATCAGTTTAATGTTTATCAGCGTGGAGTTTGTTTGAAAACGATGCATAAAATGTCACGGAAAACCGAATTTCGCGCAAGTGATAGCAAGTCAAGAAAGTTGGTTAACAGATGAAGCAGATGCCTCATACCGTTGAACGGTCACACAATATTGTTTTGCCCACAGAATTTTACCCTTTTACCCTTTCGCCCTTTCAATCGAAAGTCAGTGACACTTTTCATAGTATACCCAACTGCTGTTGAACAGTTTTCTTTGTCAATGAATCACCCTAAGAACACTTTACAATGGCATTACCTTTCTGTACGTGGAGTGAATAAACCGTATCACAGAAAAGAACTGCTCAATACCTTTCATTTGAATGGTAACATGCGTTATAGAATTCCACCCACAAATCTAAGAGCTGGAACCACCTTCTACAGTAAATACGTCTGAGTAGCTTTGATTTCACTTTAGAACTTCATCCAACTGCTAAAAAAAATTAGACACAAATTCTTAGTCACTCCAATTTATGATTGTGGGAGAACAGAAAAGGTTAATGGCAAGAAAAGCATGTCCTCCTATAAATCCTCGTAGTTGAACTTCGTATCGATCCTGGTATCACGTGCCTGGCACAGGCAGACCTTCATTTCCACCAGTCAGACTTAAACTCTAGGTTTAACTGGAACCCTCAGTAACTCGAACCTCCCGCTAACTCGAACTAAATAATTTTTCCCTTCAGGTCATTTTCTTTATAATTTTATCCTCGATAACTCGAACCGTTTTTCATTTCCCTTGAAGGTTCGAGTTATTTGGAGTCCGGCAGCCGTAACGTTAATTGAAGCCAGGGACAAAAGCATTCTGTCAAAGGTTCTTAGTAGTTGTAAAGACTGGTTGTATGTTTGTTTTTGAGGCTAACACGTGTTGGATAGGTGGCCTAATTATTTGTGCGAAGGGACTTTCTTGTTGGCGAAGCCTCGAAAAGTCGTGAAAACGCTCTGCCTTGCGATCCGACCATCTGAAATCGCCTCCTCTCCATTTTTCTTGTAGCCTCACCACTCAAATACTCAAATTTTGCCGTGACGCAAACATTCCAGCCAGCTACGAAGGCTATATAAAATCAACTTCAACTATTTGCAATGGTCTTCGCTTTTGAACCGAGTTTTTCGATATAAGGTCTCCCTAGCCTGGGACTTTCCGCTCTTTTTTACGTCTACCAAGTCAGGTTCCTGTCTTTCTTGTCATTAAATTAGCGGTATTGTCAGAAATAAAAACGTTTGACAAAAACTGATGCACAGCTACCGCCCATAATTACACTTTTCATTGTAACTGGAAACATATTTCTTTTTTGTTTAGGATATATGACTCGATTGTTCGCATTATTTAAGAACTAGAATGCAAGCTCGAGGAAAAGACCAGTGTACACAAACCGAGTTAAAAGCAAGCAGTCTAACTGTTTTAGAATTGCGTGTATAGGCCGGACATATCACATACGTGAGCTATAGATGAAAGATTTGATACATGAAAGACCCTTGCAGTTATGTGCTCAATTTAAGCTGCAGAAGTGAAACGAATACCTAAAAGGAAAACCCCGTAAACAGCCTATTCAACATGGAATGTCGACAAAAGGGGTTTATTTCTAGTTTTGGTTTGTATTTCTTGTCATTTCTCGTTCGGGTTAAACTCTCTGCTTTGCAGTCTATAGCCAGAAGTATACCGCTCTTCAGTAACCAATGAGATTGCGAAGTTACAATAAGTCGGCAGCTGGATTATACTATAACATTAGAAAAGGGAACTGGATAGTCAATGTACTATCAGTGGACATTATTAATCACGACCTCGTCCCTTGTTACTGTCATCATCACTCAGTTAATGTTTCTTTTTGGTCTTCTTATCTTATTACGGGAAGACTGCCGTATGTCTTAGATGTCAATCGTTTTGCCTTCCCAAATCCTTAATGTAACGCTAATTAATATACAGGCATTTATTGTGAGGACGAAAGAGTTAACTTAATTAAGAGAGGATACAAAAAGGACAGATAAGAAAACAATAATTATACAAAACCAAAACAAAATTAGCAACTTTCTCTCGTCGTAGATGTTTCAATTTGCTTACAAAATCAACATCAGAAGAATAAACCAGTTAAAAAAAACATCTTTAATTAGAACGACGTTTGTAACTCGAAAACGTAAAAATCTTTATTTTGACCGGTGAGACTTTCGATTCTTTAACCGCTCAAAGAAAAATATTTCGTTTCTCGTCTATTTCTTTCCTTTCGGTTCAACGGAACTAAACTGGGAACAGGGAGACTGGGAGGCCAAGTGTGCTATAAAAACGTCCTCGTCTCTGCACGTATTGCGTGCCTATGTTTTAATTAGAGTGATAGTGTGGATATGGTTAGCGGACACCCTCCCGGGACCGCTGGTGTCATCTAACGAGCCCGCATCAATGGCATGTTGCGGGAAACTAAATGTCAAAGGTAAACCGACCAGTGTATTATATGAAGCTGAAAAGCCAGTAACTTGCAGTTTATATTTGGTCACTGGTAATTGAGGGGCCTTAAGTGAGCATCAATGGTCTCAGGAGGACGCGGTTATCTTATTAGCTAATTTTTTTGCGAAACCACGATATATCACTGATCCGTACGTACTTATTAAACACCTTAAAATTACCAATAAATCATCAAAAGTGGAGTTTCTCATTGTCTTCATGCGGTTAAAAAAAGTGTGTAACGTAGAATATTTTGGTCGTATATCACCCTCTTCAAATTAGCCTAGGCTACGCAAGAGCACAAGTGAGAGTCTATTTTGTCAGAAAAGGGAATCAAGTAAACTCTGCCAGACAAAACAGCTTCAGTCGATCAGTCTGTCGTTGTCTGCAGTGTAAATTCCATGGGATTAGAGAAAATGTTCCAATTATTGATATTTCGGTCTCGTTATTTTGAACAGTCGTTTGATGCAAAATACCGGACCTGGAAACAAGAAAAATGCAATTCATTTATTTGGTAACTATTTATTGAGGAAACAACTTTAATTTCAGATTGTGAGTATTTGAATATATCGCCCAGAATTTATAACCTGATTTCATGGGATTTGGTTTACTTTATTGTTGAAAAAGCGAAAAAAAGGGAACTGTTCCTAGTTAAGAAAAAAAAAAAAACGAGCAAAGCCAATAGACTTTGCGACTGGTTTAAGATTTAAGACATGGAAAGAAAATCAGCACCATAAGAAATTGGGTGTTTTTTTTTTAAAGCGTAATCAGTTTTTAGTAACGGAAAACAAAGTATTGGTTCCACGCAGGAAAATCCGTCTCTGATCGCCAGGAACCGCCAAAAATTAGAAGAAATTGAAGAGTTTTTGCGAAATTTATACCGTTTTAAGTTCGGAAATTGAAAGATGCGACAACTAAAGGAGACAAAACTTTGCCACCATGATTAAAACAAGAGAAAAAAACTACAATGAGTTAACACTGAAGAAGATCTGGTGTCCCTGCCTGTGAATAGACTGCCTGTCAGTAGTTAGGGACGGGGACATTCCCAGACAGCTGGTGGGTCAACTGATTAATACACTTAATTACTAGAATATTTCATTGAATAAAATCGAAAAGTAAGGTTTTTCACAGTAAAAGTGGACTTTTTCTACCATGTTTCCGGTGAAATACGCATTTTTAAGTTAAAAACTTAGGAAAAAAGAATGGTCCGAGAAACAGGGGTTTCCTAACGACGGTACCTACCAATACAAAAGCATTTTTACACGGTTTATGACTATGCGGGAAAAGCAGCTAGCAGGTCTTAGCAAGGGCTGTTGGAATCCAAAAAGGAAACTGGGGGTAACGACGCATTTCTGTGACTTTGCTCGTACGCCTAGCAAACTTTTAACAAAAAGTCGCTGTTTGCGTTAACTCTACAAAAACATTTATAACGCGAAGCATTTCTGTTTATGACGTTCTCGCTTCTGATTGGCCCTGCTAAGACAAAAGCATGATAGTTTATTTATGCCAAAGAAAGAAATCAAGTTAACTCCGCCAGACAAAACAGCTTCAGCCAGCCTTTCATTGTCTTTGGATGTTTGTTGGGACTTAAACAAATACTCAAAAAGGTAAGGTAATATCAGATTATGATATTATATTAGTAAATGAGACGTACACATAGATAATTTGATGAGTTTTCTTTTTTGGCAAAACAATTGCAAAAGTCGCCAAACTTGAAACACTGACTAAACCATTACCAAAGCTTTCTCTAGACACCAACAAGCCCTGAAGATTTTGCGAAATTCTGACATATCGAAGCTTAAAACAATAATTTCATTCTTATTAACGCGCCGCTTAAGAAAAAAAAATCGGTTCTTTCTACTAAAACGGATCACAGCCAACCGAACTTGTAAAGCAAACCTAAAATTAAAAGAAAAATTAACGGAATTTGAATTTCTTGAAACACATTTATTTTTCCAGTACCTGCAGACAAGCTGTTTCTACCACGCATAAAGTTTTATTCCTGGTCACAATTTACTAATGCAAAGATCCCTAGACATTTCAGTTTCACGTTTCAGTTTTTCGATCGAATGATTCAACACCTAAAAGCGACAAAATAAAAGGATGACCTATTGAAAAACTTGCCACCCTGATTAAAACAAAAAACCCACATCGCGTTCACATTCAAGAAAAACTGGTGTCCTTGCCTACGAATAGGATGCCTGTAGGCGGGTAGGCAGTGGTTAGAGACGGGTACATTTCCAAACAGTTTGAGACAAAAAAGGACGAATACACCTGAAAAAAAGTCCTAGGAAAGAATAAAGGGGTTATTTGCTAAAGAAACTCTGCTGCTGTGTCGGTGGGGAAGTGGAACACAAAAATGTTGTTTTGTGAAATGATGAGTTGATAAGGCCGTGAATTGGATACCGTAATGAAATTCTGAAGCTGACGATTCGAGTGTTGGCCCTTCGTCAGATCAATTCGCCTTGACGAAGGGTTAACGTACCCTCAAAACGTCAGCTTCTGAATCTTTTTTTGGTGGCCAATTGACCATATCAACTCAGTTGACAAATCGGCGAAATTTTTGTGTCACGTCAAAAAAGCCCTGCAAACAGCTACAATTTTGTTACACCCGCAACCGATAACAAAAGGGCTAAAGTACGGTTAACTTATTTAAAATTACATGTGGTACTGAGAAATCCTTTTTTCTCCCCCAAATTGAGTGAAATACGTTCCCTGATGTGCTTGTACTTTCCTTCTGTATTTGTGAACCACAAAACTTACAATTCAACTTGAAGTACTACTAAGAACTGCCCGAGAACAGGGAGGTGTTGTCGCAAAGCTTTGATTAAGGGTATTTGTAGAACGATTTTGCTAATTAATAACAATTAGCCAAATACATAAATGTAAGGGTTTGTTTTATAAACATTGCCTGAATGTGCATTTTAAAAATTATTAAAATAGGTTCTATTTTATCAAACTTCTTTGGTAACAGGCTTTTGGAATCACTACTGTTTTATGTAACGTTTCTTGCAGATCAATGAAGATAACACTTGTATTCCTCATTCTCGTTACCGGCATAGGTAAGGCTCTCGGCTTAATTCACGAATTGATGCCGTGTATAATATAACGATGCAAGAAAGCAAGGGACCGTCTTTAATTTTCTCAAAAAAACTCTCACTAGTCTATGCATATGTAGGGTAATTCATTTGCTCTCGGATTAAATTTGTGCGTTAACTCATTTCTTACGAGAAGCCAATATATTGGCTCCTCCGACGTAGACCTTCTATTACGCTTATATAGCGCTCTTATTAGTTTTAAGGGCATGTAAGCGTAATGGAAAGTGTCAAAACCATGTTTTCTCCAGCATTGAGAAGGAATTACGATGTTTGAGTCGATTTTTCAAGAAATTTTGGTCCTGGAAACGCGTGGCATTTAAAAATAGCGTCTTCTGTAAAGAGTGACAATCTCGTTTCTCGAGTTTTGGATTTGAATGATGTTGATTTCAAAGAAATCGAGGGCGACGAGTCGGAGAGGGTGAACAAGACTTAGATCGCAGGTGTCGCTATCCAAACAATCGAATTGAAACGGTTTTATGGCAAAATATGGAAAGAGGACGAAGGCGAAACCATAGATTAGCTTGTATACAATACAAGCGATCCAAATAACGTCGGAATTGTACCTGACAGTCCGTCTGTGAACGCTATTTTGGTCTACGATAAAGATGTCTTTGATATCATGTTCACACTGAATTGTTTCTTGTCATATTCTGCAACTAAGATTTTATGCATAAATTATAATTTCCAAAAGGAAGAACAAAACACCGTTTATAAGCCTTAATTTTAAAAATGTTCAGCGTTTGTGTCGTGTAGTCTACTAAACAAGTATTACATACATAAACGATGCACCTTTATGATCGCAAAACGTGTTTACAGCAAGAAATTTGGAAAATAAATATATTTCCTTCTTATTAAGTTAAAGGAGAAGGTCACTCCAGAAACCGTAAATTTTTTGTACTCACCAATGAACAGACCACACTGAGTTGAGTTGCTGACCGTTGCTTGAGCTTTCATAGTGCATCCGATCCCAGTGAAATTCCTCTCCAAAGAAGCAAAAAATTTGTCATCGGGCGCGGCATTTTGGATACCGCTTAGGAGCCTGGCCGCGTATTCGTGACGTCAAAATGGGATCCTGGTCCAAATTGAAATTGGCGCGAAGCTCAAACACAGCTGGCCAATTTCAAGTGCATAGTTTTTCGGCTGCTCTGATTTCTTTTTCGCGGTGCCGTTGTGAACTGAAAAGGGAGCTTAAGCAACCACGACGGCAACGCCAAGGAAAACGTCACTTTAAAAATGACTTCCAAATATTTCAAACTTGTTCGCGATGGTTTCAACTCGTTCAATCTGTCATTCCGCCCAACTTATCATCTCCAAGATGTTTGTTTGTATCCCGATACGATGGCTGCGCTCAAACCGTATTGTTTCGAACCAGAACGTGCCGGTAATTCCGAGGACGATGAAAGTGGAGATGATTAAATGAAGGAACAGCTAGAAGGTACATTTTGGTGCACTTGTGAACGATGTGAAGTGATGCCGACTCCGAGAGAATGCGTTTGCTGTCGAGAGCAGCCAGAGTCGGAAAACAAAGGTAGAAGGTACACTTCCAACGAGTAAGAGTCGTATTTATTAAAGAAGAAATTGTTTTCACTTGTACATTGTTTTTAAAATTAAAATGTGGCTTAAATCGAGCTGCAGTAGGTTTTTGGTCTTAATCTGAATTGTCTGTGTTTATTTTAATTTACTGCTTGCGGTGAAATATGCAGGTATTTCTTGTGTCACAGAATACGAGGACTTCTCTCTTGTGTGCTTAAATCCTTCTTCGGGTATTTCCACCCAGGAGTTGGTTTCAAAGCAGTCAGCATGAAAATGCTCTTTAAAAACGTAGACATTTTCCAGCCAAATCGCTTCTCATGGCGAAGCTGGTCGAGCCACTGCTTTGCTAGGTCTGGATTTCACCTCTTTCCTTATCTTTTTCGGACATATTGTTACAGTCTGGGACAGCGTAAGCAAACACGACGGCTACGGCTGATGAGAACGTCACAAAACAAAAGGTTTAATTAGCAAAACAACGACTCTGCATGTGAGATACAGATTTGGTACCTTTCTTTGCCATCCTCTGCAAAACAACAAGGTGAAATGACCAAATTCAAATTTTTATGTAGAACGTGAACACAAGACAGTGAATTTTCTTTTTTCTACCTGAACTGTAACGCCGTCCTTACAGAGTGTTCGGCTACATTAGCCAGATTGAACGAGTTGAAACTATCGTGAACAACTTGGCGTTGCCGTCATGGTTTTCAGTTCACAACGCACCGCGAAAAAGAAATGAGAGCAGCCGAAAAGCTATGCACTTGAAATTGGCCGGCTGCGTTTGAGCTTCGTGCCACTTTCAATTTGGACCAGGATCCCATTTTGACGTCACGAGTACGCGGTCAGGCTCTTAAGCGGCATCCAAAATGGCGGCACCCAATGACGAATTTTTTGCTTCTTTAGAGAGGAATTTCATTGGGATCGGATGCATTATAGAAGCTCAAACTACGGCCAGTAACAAAACTCAGTATGGTCTTTTTAATGGTGAGTAAAAAAGTATACACTTTCTGGAGTGACCTTCTCCTTTAATGATTAATAAAGAGAATTTACTCAATAAGTTAATCATTAACTCCAGATGAAAGACAATTTATTGACGATTAAAAATGTGTATAGGTCTGTGCTGTTTACGTAAAAAGAGCCTTCATATGGAAGCTATAAAACACGTCAGTTTGAAAACAAATGTTCCCTTCAAAATTACCCCGTAAGAAACATGCTGTTAACATGTCTAAAGGAGAAAAAACGCCAAAATTGGGCAAAGCTTATAAATGTGACACTTCTACACCTTAACCACTGACAATTTGAATTCGATATAAACTATTTACTTCTTATTAGCCGAACGAGAGAGCCGTACCGGAGAATATTGACCGAGGACTTTCTGGTACGGACCGAGCGAAGCAAGGTCCGTGCAAGAAAGACTGAGGGCGATATTCTCCCAGTACGGCCCGAGCCAGTGAGCGTTAATAAGAAGTTTATTATATGGCTGTTCCTGACACTAAACTACTTGAAAAGTGAGCCGTGGCGGATTGGGATGAATGAAACAGTTTACCGGAAAGTATTCAAAACCCAGCAATTTGCTTTCGCACATGAAAAAGTGAAAACTTTCATAAGAAAGAAACTGTCTCTTTTCATCTAGCTTCAAAGCATTCGAACTTTTTGAATCAAATATACTTTCACATTTTCTATATTTCCGCTTTACCAGCCGGGCATTAACATCGCTCATAATGCCCGTGGGCATTACGGTAAAATCCGGCTCCGCGAGTACTAGCATTGGCCAATCACAGCGCGCATTATATATATATATATATTTACAAGCTCTAGCCATATAATAAGTACACTAACTGAAGCTACACAAAATTATAAAGGCTTGTAAATTTAGCTTTCAATCATAAAGTCAATAACAAAAATTGAGCCTTTCTTTCCTTAGTTTTTGGGCCCAGTACATGTATGTTATCGGGTGTTTCAAGAAACGGGGTTAGAGGACCAAAAGAGCAGTAGATTTATTCAGGGTTACTCCTTCATTGACTTAAAGAGTTCTTTGTAAATTTTTCCGCTCTTAACGAGAATAACACCACTGGTTATTCTTCTTTCACATAGCTTCTGCTGTTGGCAATTCCCACCATGAAAGGCGACAGTCCAAAGAGAATGTCGCCAGAGAAAAACGGCAAAATACACTAAACGCAAACTGGGGTGGCAACCAGCGGCAACAATATATTTCCTCGCCCAGAGCTGCTTCATTTGCCCCTAAATATTATCAAACATTTACAGCAAATCCAGGATCAAATTCACTGAGTCGATCACGTGACAGCTATGTTCAAGGGGCGCGAAGGAGTGCAGCAAACCCAGCCTCGATTGGAATGAATGCTGCGAACAAAGTAGGACACAATTTCAAGAACGTCTCTGCCATGACGATTGAAAAGCGTGTTCCTATGACGGATAAATCAGAAGGTAAGGTGTTTACGCCGGTTAGCAAATGCACATGCCCATTGCACTCGACTCCTTATCCTTAACTTCGTTTCTAGCCCCCAGTCCCCCATTTTTTTCGCCCGCGTTCTCGCTCCCCTACCCCTTTCTTGTTTACGCCTGCTACGCAGGCTACGGTAAGGGTAAAATATTGACCAATTCAAGCTCGAGAGGATAAGGCAAATGGATCAAGTGCAATTTCAATCTAAGTGAGAAATGAATTCTATCACATTAACTGCATATCACAATAGGATTAGTAACCTCGATGATTACCATATAGAAAGCTAAGTTGTGGCCTTAAAACATGACTCAGAATCCATGCACGTCTTTCTAATTGCATGTGCGACACGAGAAGGAACAAGAAGAACAGAGAACATGAAACCCTGCGGACCTTCGCCCTTTTCAAGAAAAACAACTAAAATTTTGATTTTTAAATGGCAATTCGGACCTTTCTCTATAAAATGAACATTTCTAACCCCATAATCAGTCAGACAAAGTCTATTTTCTTTCCAATCAAACTACCAGAACTGTTGAACTCCTGGGTCGAACCTTTTACTCTTGTTAGATCTAACGAAAGTTCCACCAGCAGCGATGAAAGGCTCAAGGAAAAGTATTACCCCATTTTTGGTCCCAGGCTCTAAACGGTCATCACCAGTGAGGCTGAATTCCCCAGCGGCTGCCGCTGCCGCAGCTGATGTGCAGGGTGCTGTGGTGGAGAAAGGCATTGAAGTCATGGGTAAAATGGTGGATAAACAATTACAGATTATTGATGAGGCACAGGAAAAAGCGGAAAACTTCCTTAAGAAAGAGGTAAGATTAAATTACTCTGGTAACAGTGGAGTTGGACTAGCTAATCTTTACTAATTTTCTCCGAGAGGCAAATTTCGTGGGGCTAAAATTTCGCGATGTGGCAAGAAAAACGTGTCAAAGAGAGCTAAATTTCATGAAAATTTTCCACATGCTGCTCCCTAGCTATTAAAAAATAATAAAAAGGTAGTCTCAGAATCGGCGCTACAGTAGTAATTATACAATGATATTGAACAAAACGTAAACAACAGCAACAAACTTTAAAGCACAATGTTGTGCTTCACAGATCAGCATTTACATCAAGTCTCCTCTGTGTTTATTATGTTGGTTAACATCGTAAATTCATAACATAAAAAAGTATATTCCAACTTAACCTAAGAGTCCAGAATTCTCGTGTACGGATGCTACGCTACGCTGGTGTCATAGAATCTCGCGTCGTTAATTTTCGGGAGCACATTTTCGCGGGTCTTTAACCCTATTCAGACGGGGTTTTTTCTGGGACCAGTTGGGGGGAGGGGGCGGATTCCGCCCCCATCCTTAACTCCTAGAATATTAAAGCTGTGACAACGAAACTTAGAGAGGAGATAGTACGTCCAAAATTCTTTCCTTTGAGGTCAGCAACATGAGCTGGTCACGTCATATGACGTAAGAATTGCGTCATGTTCTTAAACAGAGACCATCTTGGATCCACCATCTTGGATTTCGTACTTTTTCCAGAACCTTTGAAAAGTGCCAAAATTGACCAAAAAGTAATCAAAAATAACAAAAAGAACACGAAAATGATCAAAGTTGTAGGAGACGTATCTACAAAGTTACAATTTTTCATTAAAAAGGTAACCATAAGGTACTTACATGTCCAGCGTCTTCTTGACATTTTTACCTGCAGGGCGCAAGAGTATTGCACCTTTCCCTCGTATAATCCACGCTTACGGTGGCCTTAGTGACATCTTCAGTCTCTCACAGACAATGACCCTCTGTACTTATATATTGATATTAATTTGAACGTTCTGAGCAAGGTTTTTCTTTTTAAGGGTTCCCAAGTTGCACGACTGCAGATGATTTTTTCGCAATTCGATCAGCAAGATAATCGAATCAAAATTTATATTCGAGTTATGGGTCACTTTTTAATTCGAAGTGAAACTGATCGTTTTAATATGGACGGCAGTGCAGTAAAAATGAATGGTGAGATCAACTTTGAAATGTTGCATATGATTCAAAGAAATACGATCACGCGACTTCTTTTCACTGCAAACTGACCAATATCTTATTCACTTTGTTTATAACAAGTCATAATGATAAACAGTCACGCCATATTTACGTTTGATTTGCAGATTAAACTAGATATTACGCCAGAAAAAGGCTGGCAGTCTGAGGACATGTTTGTACCTCCTGGTTATCATTTGGATTCAACAATAACCGATGACGGCGGCTCCCCGAAAGAAGCTGAGCCCACAGCGTACACCTACCCAGCAGGCCTTGGGAACGTACTGATGAATGGATGTTACGGGACTGGGTACAAGGAAGGTGATCCCTGCTACGTGGCAAAATGGACTTTGGACGCTTGTTTGGTATGTAAACAAAAGAAAAATTTGTTGAACAAAGCCTTTTCCCCGTCAATTCTTGCTAACCAAATGGGAGGGTGTGGCCAGGGTGATTGCTCCACTTGGGTACTGTTAGCATATCCGGTATGCAAAGGGTAAAAAGCACCTAAATGGTTGGTAAGGGTTATCTTACTCAAAGTCACCGCAAAGAACCAATCCCTAAGTTACACCAAAGAAAATTTTGAATATTTTGCTAGCGCAAGACTCTTGTTTTGGGTTTCCATAAAGGTTGTTGTCAGGATTTCATGTCATACAATTGAAATATTGAAATTAACACTTTCAAGAAAACATTACAGTATCTCTTTGAACTGACGACGCCATAAATGTAAACGCAACTGAGTTCATGGAAATTGAAAAGATAAAAGAAAAAAAACTTAATTTACGTCCCAAATGGCGTCCAACACTTCACGTACCCTTTCCTTAAGGAATGGCCACATAACACCCTTTCCTCAATAGTGAATGCTTATCAGTTAATATCATTTTTACTCCTCACAGAACATGATTGACGGTGCGGCCTTCATGGGAGTGGGTTTTGATGGGCGTGGTGAATACAGCCCTGAATCAAGAAAAATGAGCATAGTACAACGAAGCTGTGCTGGGAAAGCAACGTAAGATTTATCTAATACCAGTAAACAAGTTTTACTTTGGTGCTTTCCTAAATAAATCGAACAATCATCAACTGATTCAAAAGCCTGTTCTCGCGTCATTGAGTTTCTTTGAACTTTCGAGCTTCCTAAGGGTTGCTCTGTAATTGTAGGAAGTGGCTTCGTTCAAACTGGGCAGTAAACGGCAAATGTGTTAATTTGTTAGGTACGATGATTTAGATGTCCCAGATACAATGAATGTGCACGGCATTTATGACACTAAAGCTAGCATGAGGACATTTGAGGGGCGCTCCGAGTTCCAGTCCTACCTTCAAGAAGAGGCTGGCGTATCTGGTTCGTACTTTGGTTTCTACGCAGGCGTGAAATCGGCCTGGGGTGAATCTAAATCAGGCGCAAGTCAAAAATACATGGCTCTGCTAAGCGTCGATATAAACAGGTAAAACAGGATGTCCTTCTCAGACAAGTAGAATTGTTGATTCATATGAACAACGCATTTTCCTCCATGCTAGCAGACAATATAGTTGCAATATAGTATTTTGTGTTTTACAAGACAATATCCCCTAGTTGATTATTGCGAGGACGGCGGTTTATGGAGACCGTGCTTTCTCCAATGCCACACCAATTAAGATTATAAAATTCAATGCCAGGCCAATCCAGAAACGCAGACTCGTTACCTAATTTCAAGTCACTTTTGAAAACCCATTTAATTATATCACTACTATCTTTGGTTCGCACTTTCAGTATTGCAAACGCGTTGAGGCTTATTACCATCATCATCATCATCGTCGTCGTCGTCATTATTATGATTATGATTATTATTATTATTATTATTATTATT
>Ga0126336_10000073_pt1 | contig 24469 bp, 11 predicted proteins | sample SidCmetagenome_FD_92530 | JGI IMG/M metagenome (GOLD analysis project Ga0126336, IMG submission 92530) | Coral microbial communities from El Islote,Puerto Morelos, Mexico - Siderastrea C C metagenome | ecosystem: Host-associated > Invertebrates > Cnidaria > Coral | place: El Islote,Puerto... | reverse complement strand
CTGTTGTTTATATTTTCTGCGGGTTTCTGATTAAGCCACGAAACCTCCAGCCAAAGAATAAGTTGCCTTGTTAAAACTAGAGACTCCTTTGGATTTTCTTTCTAAGGATTTTCTCTTTCTGGTTTATTTTTGTCGGCTTTATGTTCTCGCCATTTTTTGCGCCGGCTTGAAAACAATAAAAACATCACGTGTGACATACCGGAAAATTGAGCTAGAAAACTAACTTTTCAGTTCTGTTCGGAAAGTTTGAATTATTATTACGATGTAACAAAAAAAATTTTGAATAACTACAATAGTGAAGAATGAAATCAAAGAAAGAACTAATCAATGAATATTTGAAGTTGAGCGTTCATGCGTGAACCACGTTGACTGTAAGATGCTTCTATTTTGGAGCTGAAACTGGAAAGGAATCACGCTGAGGAATAATCGAAACGCCGAACAAGAGGACATGAAGCTCTGTTAAAGGGACAAAAAGCCATTTCATGTTGAGATTCTTTTGATTTGCCAAAGATAACCTAAGGTTTCCTCCAAAATTTAAACCAAACCACAGACTTCAAATAGATTTTACAAGACCTGGGTAAATGCTACAGTACGGTAAATGTTGTTTTCAAATGTTAATTTCCTTTTTAAAAATTGTCATCCCCTACAACCCCGATCCCCAGGATAAAAATACATGTACTAGTGCCACTCAACAAACGAGCCTACATGAAGAACTTATAAACTTAGTTGCGTGTGTTTTATTTAAAACACATTAATGCTGTGATTATTTTAATTAAAAATTAATTTTTGGTCATTTGAAATTGTCTAATATTCTTTTTAATTAATTAATTAATTAATCAAACTTTATATTTTATTATTATTGTTGTAAGGCGCCATTGATCTAGAACCTTCGAGAAATAGCCCCCTATAAGTTTATTGTACGGCTAACACAAAGTTAACAATGGTTCCTCAATGACAAATAAATACAATGTTGTGACAAAAATATTATTAATAGTAACATGGTTGGAGAAAAACGTCACAACTTTATTTTAGCACCACAGGTTAAACTGAATTCCTGATGTCGCAACCACTTGACGTCATGACTACAACCCCGAAGTCTCGGATACGTGTTTGTTTGGCCAAGCAAAAACCACAAGTCTGGGACAAGTTACCAAACCCCCCCCACACCCCCCCCAAAAAAAAAAAAAAAAAAAAAAAAAAAAAAAAAAAAAAAAAACAAAACAAAACAACCCCCCCCCCCCAAAAAAAAAAAAAAGAAAGAAAGAAAAGAAACAAGGAAAGAAAAACGAAAAAAAAGTGGAGGGACAAAATAGTGAAGTTGTGAGGTTTGAACACCACGCGCCACCTGAAAAAGATACAAAATATAGCGAATTGCACGCGCTTCTATCCACTGCACCACTACAACAGTTCTGAAAGATGGGGAGTTATTTTTAGTTCTAAGAGTTCCCGTTAGAATAGTACGCATGGACATGTTATATTGCGCCACGGAGTATATGTCCCCGGGGGGGGGTACTCCCGTCAATTTAGGATAGTGTATGCCGCCAAGGTTCTCAAACCCTGACCTGAAGGGTAGAAAATCGAGAATCAGATACCCTTTCAAAGGCCCAAAACCAAGAAATGGCACCCTCTTTAAGGGAAACAAGATAACTCATAATTGTGTAACTGATAGGTCGTTTTATTTCTTTTCTCTGTACATGGACGTATAGCATCAAGCGTAGAATAACAGACGTGTGTTCGGGCGTGTAGTACAGTTTTAAGAGTCCATATCTTTGTCGTTTTGCGCGTTGAGGTGGATACTGCAATTTCATGACCCTATCTAAGGAACATCTAAGGATCAAAATACCAAAAAATACGAAAACGGATACCCTATTTAAGGACTGAGCACTTCAAAAACCCTACCCTATCGGGCGGTACATAACTATATGGCGTATATAAGAGAGTACCCCACGGGGTATATGTCTATTGAGTACATCATTCCACGCTTCTTTTAGGGTAACTGTCGCTTTCAATCCCCTTCTCAATATTCTGTTCAGTGTTTTGTGACATTTTGGGACGGGGACGGAGGAATGACGGGCTTTCCATTCAAATGGTGACAAAAATAATTTTCGTTGAGTATTGTCACTGGGCATTTTTAGTCTTTTTCTCCTTTAGAATTTCAGTTAAGTTATTGATACACTTCAGGCTGAACTTCCAGTTATCGGACACGGATAGAAACTGGTATTTTGAAAGTTTTAGAGGGAAGCGTATTTCGTGATTCATGCATACAAGATCCAGAGTATTTAAAGACCTCGTGTAAAGAAACTCTAGGACCACAAATGCTCTTCTTCAACTTTGTAAACGATGCCAGCCAGCGATGAAAGAAAAACCGCCACTGTAATTGTTGAAAATCGTGATGAAAAGTCCTACGTTTAAGAAAATGAACCAAAACAAACGGTTTCCGTGGCGGTCCGCATTTTGTTTATGTTTTGTTTTTACGCACTGTCTTCACGTTTTTATTTCTAAAGATCCAGCTCGAGGCGGGAATTAATTTCAGGGCTATTTTGAACAAATGTTTACAAGTTTTTCAAACAGATAAAGAAAATTATCTTAAACAGGTAAACTCACTCAATTAAACAATTCTTACGAAGTAAATCCACAATCAAATTTGTCATTTACTTTACCGTTGAAGTAAACTGAGAAGTACTTGAAAAACTAAACGAAAGACTACTGTTCGAGTGGTCTTTTGCTAATGGTCGCTTTCCGGATCTCCTTTGAAAAAACAAGGATGTCCTCGGACAAGGATTTCTTGCCTTCAGCCTCTCCTATTTCTTCTATATGCGCCGTTTAGTTTAAAGCAATCCTTTAGGTCTTTTCCTTTTCATCATGAGCTATTAAAAGGAAAGTCTTCATTCCAAGAATGTAAAATTACCGTATTGAAAATCGAGCGTACAAGGAACCGGCCATATTGTTGACTTGAACATCATACCCAGGCGATCCGAATTGTTTCTTGACACTGTTCAGTGAAGGGTTATTGGTCCGTCCTAAGTGTGGTAAAATGCCCATGAAAGCATATCCTTTCTTCTTGAAGCCTCAAAAAAGGTGGTGAGCGTTTAAGTTCGAGGGATGTCCGCCATTTTCACCAGTATGTAAACGTGCGCGACTATTGCAACACTTGGAACATTTTACATAAGGCATGGTGCGAGAGGCGTCGTACGGTCACGTGACGCCATGACCATCAAAATTGACTCGGATGGATATATATTTTTTCCTATGAGTATGGTGCTCCGCTCTGCGTGCCCTGGGCCCGCAAAGCGGAACGGAGAGTGAAAAAGTGATGTTTATTTTACACGGGACAATTTGCAACGACGGTTTTTATCGCAACTCAACGTCGATTTTTAATGTAAGTTACACGGGATGATTTTTAGCGCAACGGGGGCAGCGAATAGGGTTTTGGGATGGCTTTGCGCCAAAAAATTTGACGACAGGCATGTTAAGGCGCTGTTACACAAGGCAATTTTTCCTGCAACTTGCAACGCAACAGATGACGAGAGCATTGCGAAGCAAGTTGCAGAAGACATGTTACACGTTGCAACTTGTCTCGCAACGTTGCAAAAAGTATAAACCTAGTCTACTTTTCTTGCAACTTGCAACGCAATTTTTCGTCGCGAGACATGTTGTGAAGAGGGGGTGTTACACGCGCAATTTCTTCCGCAACTTGTCTCGCAACGGCGTTGCCTCGTGTAGCGGCGCCTTTACACGAAACAACTAGAGCAAAATTGGTGATTTGGCGTTGTAAGTTTTGGCAGCTAGTTTAAAAATCTGCAACGCAAAAATTGCGCGTCAAAGAAACCATGTTACACGGCATCAACATCAACTTTCAGCGCGCTAAAAATCGAGGTTGCGAATCGTCTCGTGTAACATCATCGAAAGGCAAAGCAGCTTTTGAATAGGAATCCCCCCTCTCTCTGTGCCTAGCTAGGGCAGTGTCCTATTCAATCTTTAGACGATTACTTCTTTCTCAGTTAAACCATACCCATTATGTTGCTTATTGTTATCTTTTGATTCAAGGAGTAACAATCTTTCTAGCTTATGTGACCGCTAATAATCGTTGGTGAACGGCAAGTGTGGATTGTACCGGTAATCTACGGCAAAATTTTCTGCATTAGCATTAGTCATTCATTCTATATTGATTTCTTACAACTTTAAATCATATTATTCAACGGGAAAGTGTTGCGTTCAATTTTACTTTATTCTGCTTGTCTGTGCAGCTTCAAGAAAAAAAAAAACGATTTTTGCCTGTTCATTCCTTCAGAAGTTCAGGGTTGGGGGTACTTAGATCTGGAATTTCACACAGAGGTTGAAATATATATATACATTTTTAACTTCATATTTTATTGTTTCTGTATTGTTTCAATGTGTTATTCTAGGAAGTAGCTTTAGAGACTGATCCAGAACCCACTGATAAGAGGAGCCCTTACATGTAGCTCAAAGTACAAGTACAAGATTTAGAACGAGTATGACTTTTCCAATTAACCTTGTAGTGTGCATTCTTTGAACTATCATGTCTTACAGACTTCACATCAATCTCATGCTTAGAGTATTCCTCTTTACTGGTCATTAACAGAAAGAAGTTAGGGCTTTAAAAACATGACCATCTCAGAGGAACTCGTGTTCAAAAGAATTGGTTTGGGGGCAATTTAAGCATGGCGTCAACCATACCCCCTCCTCCCGGTAGTATTTATGTCTGAGTATTCTTCGTGAACTTAGCAATTGCATACCCTAAATGACCCAATAAACAGCAACTCTAAATAAACCCCTTTATCCAATAAACACCCCCAGCTCCCCTTTCAGCAATCTGAGATGAAGACCCCTCTCTAATGTATGCCCTGTATCTAATAAATGCCCCTGTCTAGTGAAAACCTTTCCTTTCCCAAACAACTGTCTGCATTAGGCAAGGTAATCTGTCTAAACCATTGCAGAGCTGGTATCGCTAATGGAATGAGCAGTAATAAATGATGACTTATTAATATTGGGAAAATGCGAATTGTATTGTTTGGTTTTTCACTTTCATTGTGTATCTCCTTTGAGTTAAAGGAAAATGAGCCCTTTGCTTTTTACTTGTTGGGGCACATTTAATAAACCACTCTCTCTAATCAACGCCCCCTATCTAGAAAATGCACCAATAAAATAGGTGTTTATTAGATCATCTAAAGATGTCTGCTCTTTAAGTGCGCACAAGAGATTAGACACTTTCTGTTTGTTTCCTGGATTAGTCTGGTAACGTAAACAAAAACTCTGCATCGAGAGTTGACTCATTATCAAAGTTGAATGTCACTTCACCACACGACACTGTCAAGAACACCGTCAGAGCCATAGTTGAGAGAAACATCAGGCCAATCAGTTGAAACTGCAACACAGTACTGAACATTTCTTTTCAGTCTGGTAACGTGGATCAGTCTGGTAATGTAAACAAAACTCTGCAATGAGAGTTGACTCATTATCAAAGTTGTATGTCACTCCACCACACTCGACACTGTCAAGAACACAGTCAGAGCCATAGTAGAGAGAAACATCAGGCCAATCAGTTGAAACTGCAACACAGTACTGAACATTTCTTTTCAGTCTGGTAACGTGGATCAGTCTGGTAACTGTAGTGTTGTGACATCTGTCAATCATACGAGCACGCGGTGGAAAAGGAACTCCCGCTTCCCTTGTAGTCGTCGCGAGCATGGAGTCAATAAATCAGACTTGTGTTTAACTTGCGGTGGTTTTATTTAAGCGGTACAACACCACAGTAACGTAAACAAAAACTCTGCAATGAGAGTTGACTCATTATCAAAGTTGAACGTCACTCCACCACACTCGACACTGTCACAAACACCGTCAGAGCCATAGTAGAGAGAAACATCAGGCCAATCAGTTGAAACTGCAACATAGTACTGAACATTTTTTTTCAAGGGTATAGGCTTACGAAACACAAAATCAAACCCATGATATGAACAAAATGCATTTTCTTGATCCTCAACTTTACGTTGCTCTGTTTGGGATGAAAGCATTGAATCTGAATCCTTGTTAGCGAGGTAAACGTTTACAGTGATTGAAATGGCAGCATGCAAGTCAGACTCTGTAGCCCAAAATGCTATACCACGCAACAATATGTCCTTGTCTACAGTCAGTTTTACTGGATGGTAAATGCTAGGATCATTGTTACAAATTACAGTTTTACAAGAATTATTATATCTGCAGCACCCAAGAAGAGAAATATCTCTCTCGGTGACAAGGAATCCATCTGGTGGCGTCACAGGGGATTCAAAAAATTTTATGATGTCGCTTGTTTCTTCTTGTGTGAGTATATTGGTCTTCATAACAACATACAGGAACTCATCACTCTTCATCGCTGGAAAACGCAAATTTTTGATAATCTGTTCTCCCAGGATTGCTCTTTTGGTGGGATCATCTGCTTTAAGCTTTTGCCTTTCACATTCTTTTTCTGCCCAGCAATTGACAGCCTTGAACAGCTCTACCTCTCTGATGTTCAGCTCTTCTTCTTCTACCAACGACTCGAGAAAAGATCGCTCCATGGTCAGGAACTCACTTAATTTTACGATGTCTTTTGTCATTTGCTCAATATAATGCCAGCAGTACATCAGGAGATATTCACTTCTAAAATGCTCAGCGTGTTTCAAGATACCAAACACATTAGATAAATCCAGTTTCTGTCCTAAATAGTTAGCACATTTCTTGGCGAGGCAAGGAATCATATATTTTGCGGCCAGATATGCAACTTGCATCACGTTACTTTCGGTCAGGCAAACTTCATCCGTGTAGATGTAACGCAACAAGTCAAGCATACCTTCATACTCACAGTCTGGGAGATCAATGTTTTCTTTGGTCTCAGCCATTTTACCACAGAACATAGCGAAAAATACAGGGCTTCTGATTGACAACAAGAACTTGTGAGCTGGAATCACCATCTTGCTTCTCTTGCTGTCGCTGCAGTCGCCATGTTGAGATGCTCGAACGACAAATTTTACATCACTCAAGATGTCATTGTTAAACAAAGACTTGCATCTTTCTTGATAATCCTCAGGCCAGTTTTGGGTCAACGAAGACATGATAATTTCTACGAAATTCCAACGTTTCGAAGAAGGGGAGACTCAGTGGTCGATAGTTTTTTTGTCAGCGGTTTCCAACTTACTCTAAATATAACACATGAAATTTCCATAGTCTGCCGTTGTCTGCGCCAGAGCGCAAAATTAAAGATGACCAAAGATCCTCCAGCGATCAGAGGCTCTTATAATTAAGAATTTTTTTAAAATGACATTGAATTTTACTTTATTCAGTGAATTATAGAGTTCACACTTTGCCATTTTAGCCTGGTTAAAAAGGAAAGCATATTGCATGGTGGGTACTAAGCAGCCCTAGCTACCTTGGAATTGAACCCCTATTTTTTAGCTTTTCATTATAAAATTTGGTACTGGTAATTCCGTTCCCTGGGGCCAGCGGTTTCTCTCTTATGCTTTTGCAGATCAGTGTTGGCTGATCAACAAGCAGAAATGTGAGACTCTAAAGTCTGCACTTGTTCAAACATGCAGAAAAGCCTCTGGTAACCCTTCAAAAGAAATATGTGAGACACCTAAGTCCCGGGCTTAGTCTGTGCATGTTCAAGCACATGAGAAAAGCCTTTGGCACACACAGAGTACCTTTACTGCCAAAACAGAATAATTCTGTTTTCGCAGTATAGTGTTAGTGATAGTCTACCCCAACTAAAAAAAACTACATACAAATTTCCTAACCGGTTTCAATATGTTTCATATAGACAGTATGAAAGCAGTTGAAGGAAGCTAAGAAACATCAGAAACTCAGTTTGAAGCAAGATGCACAGAATAACGGTAATGTTTTGTTGATTATCGAAGCCCTTTTTTTTATAGGCAAACTGGTTGGGGTGGGGGGGGGGTGTCAGGGGGTGGGTGTGGCAGGCCTCTCCCCTAGGTTCACCACTGTGTTTGTTCAAGTGTGAAGACAATCGGAAAGATACTTTGTTTATTAAAAACATACAGCATGTCACAACATGTTAGAGCTGAAATCCACTAACATTTACAAACATAAATGCTAAGAGCAATAGAAAAAGGTTAAATTAACCTAGCAGACTCAATTAATACCACTGAAAAAAATGGATACTGATTGCTAATGGCGTTCCAGAGGGTGAAAAGTGGTGCATGGCACTAGGGTCGGCGCAAAGGACGACTCTCCCCCTAGCCTCTCCTTGTGTTTATTCTCGTGCCTGATTTTTCTTTTATGTGCAGCTTTTTTGCTGCTCACCACCAACAGGCTACTCCAAGGGTTACTGGTTAGCCAGTCACCAGACCAGCAGAAGTAATCAATGACATCAAAATATCAATTTGCAATGGGTATAAATTATTGTTAAATACTATGCATTGAGTAATCCACAACTAATCAACGTGCCCAGAAGTTTTTGTTTTTGACTGATGATTGATATCATTGATTACTCATTGATATAAAAAATATTTGCTCATTATCTATGCTTGAATATAAAAAGGAGGCAACTTTTTCAAAGGTATGTGACTTCATTGAAGTTATTTGTTTTAGTCTTTACTCGTACTTTAGATGCTTATGATTACCCCATCTTGCTTCACTGTCATACCTAGAGCCTCCTTCTTTATTAGTCACTTGCAGGAAAGAGATATTTGTCTTTGAAAACATGACTGAGTTGAAGTTTGTGTTGTGTGTTGAAAGTTGTGTTCACACTCTATCTTGCAGTAGACTGCTAGCAGAACCTTTCTGGATAGTTGAGAGGGCACACAAAAGCCAAGAGCGTGAGCTATCAACAGCGTGAGGAGACTGGAGCGGAGAAAAATGAGAAGCCCCCCCCTGCTCGTTCACTCCAGGTTTCAGCATTTTCACTTGGCTATTTTTGTGTGCCCTGTCAACTATCCACAAAGGTGCTGTTAGCAGTCCCTTTGTGGATAGTTAACACTATCACAAGGCATGTTTACAGTGTCAGGGGACAGACGACCCACTCTTCGTTTAGGAGTACTAGTAGCTGACACACATGGCAAAGTCCTAATGGGGCATATTAAGGTACATGAAACTGCCCTCACTGTGAACATTTCCCACCTATAAGATTTGCAGCTGTCTTACCAGTGATTCAAGAGGTGGTATTCTCTCCGCATTTGCTTGATCATCTCTGTCAGATGAATCAAACAAATGACGAACTGAATTGAGAGCAACCTCAAGGTAGACGGTCAAGTTCTCTGCCATGTTGCGATCAGCATGAAGTTAAAATCTTGAACAGTAAGTTAAAAGATGAGTAATAGTCTCCAAAAGTTCTGTTGTAGGAGAGCAGTTGCAAATATTCAAGAGAAGACAGACCTTAGCACTGCTGCCATGTTTTAATACATTAAAGGTATGGTATTTTTCATTTGCATCATACATGGGACCTTTCTGAAGGAAGGCACTTTTCAGGCCACCTATACAGAGGCATTTTCTAAACCTAAAGTGTACATGCATTTTAGCCTCTTGTATTTATGAGCCCTTAAAAGGCCACACTAATGTCATGCAAGAGTGGAGACTCTGTCTGTTTGTTTCCTGGCTCAGTCTGGTATTGTAAACAAGAACTCTGCCAGTAGAGTCTCTTCACGAACAAAGTTAAATGTCACTCCACTGCAATGAATACTTTCAAAAACATCATCATAGCCATAATAGAAAGAAACATCAGGCCAGTCAGTTGAAACTGCAATACAGTACTGAACATTTTTTCTCATGGCTACAGCATTATCAAACATAACATCAAAGCCATGGTAAGAACAAAATGCATTTTCTTGATACCCAACTTTACCTTCCACAGTGTGGGATAGAAGCAGCGAATCCTTGTTACCAAGGTAAACTTTCACAGTGACTGAAACTGTTACTAACGATTCAGACTCTGGAGTCCAAAAAGATACACCATGCAACAATATGTCCTTGTCTACTGTCAGTTTTACTGGGTGGTAAGTGCTTGGATTATTTTTACAACAGCCAATACTGAAATAGTTTTTATATCTGCAGCAAACCAAACAAGGAACATTTCTTACAGTATCCAAGAATCCATCTGGTGGCACCTCAGATCTACATGATTCAAGAAATTTGGTGATGTTGCTTGTTTCTTCTTGTGTTAGTATCTTGGTCTCCAAAACAACATTCATGATATCACTTTGCTTCATCACTGGAAAACGCAATTTTTTGACGATTTGTTCTCCAAGGATAGCTCTTTTGCCAGGGCCATCTGCTTTAAGCTTTTGCCTTCCACACTCTTTTTCTGCCCAGCAATTAACTGCCTTGAACAGCTCCACCTCCCTGATGTTCAGAGTGTCTCTTTCCACGAGCTCTTGAAGAAGAGATCTCTCCATCGTCAGAAAATCACCGGATTTCACGACATCTTTTGTCATTTGCTCGATGTAACCCCAGCAGTACTTCAGAAGATGTTCATTTGCAAACTGCTGAGCGTGTTTCAAGATACCAAATACATTAGATGAATCCAGGTTCTTCCCTAAATAGGCAGCACATTTTTTGGCGAGGCAAGGAATCATGTATTTTGCGGCCAGATATGCAACTTGCATCACGTTACTTCCGGTCAAGCAAACTTCATCCGTGTAGATGTAACGCAACAACTCAAGCATACCTTCATATTCGCAGTCTGGAAGATCAATGTTTTCTTTGGTTTCAGCCATCTTACCACAAAACATAGCAAAAAACACAGGGCTCCTGATCGACAACAAGAACTTGTGAGCTGGAATCACCATCTTGCTTCTCTTGCTGTCGCTACAGTCGCCATGTTGCGATGCTTGAATGACAAATTTGACATCGCTCAAGATGTCATTGTTAAAGAAAGACTTGCATCTTTCTTGATAATCCTCCGGCCAGTTTTGGGTCAACGAAGACATGATAATTTCGGTATAATTTTCTACGAAATTCCAACGTTCCGAAGAAGCGGACAGATCGCGGCAACCTCGTCCCCAGGGTCTTCTCGCTTTTCAATGAGACTCAGTGGTCGATAGTTTTTGTCAGCGGTTTGCAACTTACTCTAAATATAGCACATGAAATTTCCATAGTCTGCCGTTGTCTGCACCAGCACATGCTGCCCGATTTAGGGTCAACTTTTTTGGGCGCTTTTGTGTAACAGTGTTACACGGTTAGGGTTAGTGTTAGGGTTAGGGTTAGGGTTAGTGTTAGGGTTAGTGTTAGGTTAGGTTAGGGTTTAGGGTTGGGGTTAGGGTTGGTGTTAGGTTGGCTGTGTAACAACGTGTAACATTGTGTTAGATGGTGTTACAGGGTGTTACGCAGTGTTACAGGGTGTAACACAGGGTGTAACACTGTAACACCTTTGTAGCACCAGAGGTGTGAGTGTGCAAATTTAAAGATGACCAGAGGTCCTCCAGCGATCAGAGGCTCTAAAAATTAAGAATTTCTTTAAAATGACATTAAATTTCACTTTATTCAGTGAATTATAGAGTTCAAACTTTGCTATTAAAAAGGAAAGCAATTGGAATGCATGGTGGGCACTAAGCAGCCTTAGCTACCTTGGAATTGAACCCCTATTTTTTAGCTTTTCATTATAAAATTTGCTATTGGTATTTCCGTTCCATGGGGCCAGAGGTTTCTCTCATATGCTTTTGCAAAGCAGTGTTGGCTGATCAACAAGCCGAAATGTGAGACTAAAGTTCACATGTGTTCGAACTTGCAGAAAAGCCTCTGGCACCCTTCAAAAGAAATATGTGACACACCTAAGTCCCTGGCTAAGTCTGTGCATGTTCAAGCGCACAAGAAAAGCCTTTCATACACACAGAGTAGCTTTACTGTACCCCAACTAAAGAAACTACATACAAATTTCCTCACTGGTCTCAATATGTTTCATATAGACAGTACGGAAGCAGTCGAAGGAAGCTAAGAAACATCAGTTTGAAGCAAGATGTTCAAAAGCACCGGTAATGTCTTGTTGACCATCCATCATAGGCAAACTGGTTGGGGGGGGGTCAGGGGGTGGGTGTGGCAGACCTCTCCCCTAGGTCCACCACTGTGTTTGTTTAGGTGTGAAGACAATTAGACAGATACTTTGTTTATTAAAAACATACAGCATCACAGCCTGTTGGAGCTGAAATCCACTAATATTTACAAACATAAATGCTAAGAGCAATAGAAAAAGTTTAACTTAACCTAGCAGACTCGATTAATACCACTGAAAAAATGGATGCTGGTTGCTAATTGAGCTCCAAGGGTAACCTGCTCCAAGCATTTAGATTGTGGGGAACAGTGAAAAGTGGTGTGTGGTGCTACACGAAGGAAGACTCTCCCCCTAGCCTCTCCTTGTTTTTGTTCTCTTGTGCCCAATTTTTTTTTCATGTGCAGGTTTTTCCCACTCACCACCAACAGGCTACTCTAAGGGTTACTGGTAACCAGTCAACAGCCCAGCATAAGTAATTAGTGACATCAATATATCAATTTGCAATGGGTATAAATTATTGTTGACAAATTAGTGAGTATTTAACTGATTTATCATTGAGTATTGCCAATAGGCATTGAGTAATCCACAACTAATCAACATGCCCAGAAGTTTTTGTTTTTGGCTGATGATTGATATCACTGATTACTCAGCGATATCAACAATATTTGCTCATTATCTATACTTGAATGTAAAAAAGAGGCAACTTTTTCAAAGGTATGTGACTTCATTGAAGTTATTCTTGCTAGTCTTAATTCCTACTTTAGATGCTTTTGATTAACCCATCTTGCTTCACTGTCATACCTAGAGCCTTCTTCTCTACAAGTCACTTGCAGGAAAGAGATATTATTATTTGAAAACATGACTGGGTCGAAGTTTGTGTTACATGTATGTGTTGAAAGTTGTGTTCAAACTCTATCTTGCAGTAGACTGCTACCAGTGCCTTTCCGGATAGTCGAGAGGGCACACGAAAGCTGAGAGTGTGAGCTGTCAACAGCGTGGTGAGACCGAAGCGAGAAGAAAAATGAGAAGGCCCCCCCCTCCTGCTCGTTCGTTCCAGGTTTTGGCTTTTTCACTTGGCTATTTTCGCGTGCCCTGTCAACTATCCACAAAGGGACTGTTAGCAGTCTAATCTTGCAGTCATACTTGAATTTTAAGATCTCTTACAGGATGAAATGACAAAGAAGGGCAAATTACATGGTTTAAAGCTTAACCTTTTCATACATATTGTATGGTAATTTTGAGGCAGTGAAGTATGGCTTTATCATACCCCACTACCATGTTACCGTTTTATGCCAGAGAACTCTCCCGAACAATGGCAGATGTCTGATAGGCACTGGCAGTTTTACGAAAGTGAAGAGGCACAGCTTTCAGTTTACTTCCTCAATCATTCTGGTACCGTAAACAAAAATTCTGCAAGTACAGTTTCTTGATCATCAAAGTTAAATGTTACTCCACCACAATGAACAGTTTCAAAAACACCACCATAGCCATAATAGAAAGCAATATCAGGCCAGTCAATAGAAACTGTAATACGGTACTGAACATTTTTCTTCAACGCCACAGCCTTATCAAATATAACATCAAAGCCATGATAAGAACAAAATGCATTTTCTTGATACTCAACTTTATCTAGCACAGTATGGGATAAAAGCAGAGAATCCTTGTTAACAAGGTACACTTTCACAGTGATTTCAAATGAAGCATACAATTCAGACACGTCTGCCCAAAAGGATACACCATGCAATAATATGTCCTTATCTACTGTCAGTTTTACTGGATGGTTAGTGCTAGGATCATTGCCATAACCAACAACGTCAAATGAATCATTATATCTACAGCATCCCAAAAGAGTAACATGTCTTCCAGTTGCTGAGAATCCATCTGGTGGCCTCATGGAGGATTCAAGACATTTCAGGATGTTGCTTGTTTCTTCTTGTGTTAGTATCTTGGTGTCCAAAACAACATCCATGAACTCACTCTGCTCCATAATTGGAAAACGCAATTTTTTGACAATTTCTTCTCCAAGGATAACTCTTTTAGCAGGGCCACCTGTTTTAACCATTTGCCTTTCACATTCTTTTTCTGCCCAGCAATTGACAGCCTTGAACAGCTCCACCTCACTGATGTTCAGCGAGTCTCTTTCAACCAACTCTTGAAGAAGAGATCGCTCCATTGTCAGGAACTCACCTGATTTCACGACGTCTTTTGTCATTTGCTCGATATAATCCCAGCAGTATTTCAGAAGATGTTCATTTGCAAACTGCTGAGCGTGTTTCAAGATACCAAATACATTAGATGAATCCAAGTTCTGCCCTAAATAGGCTGCGCATTTTTTGGCGAGGCAAGGAATCATGTATTTTGCGGCCAGATATGCAACTTGCATCACGTTACTTCCGGTCAAACAAACTTGATCCGTGTAGATGTAACGCAACAACTCAAGCATACCTTCGTATTCGCAGTCTGGAAGATCAACATTTTCTTTGGTCTCTGCGATCTTACCACAAAACATAGCAAAAAACACTGGGCTCCTAATCGACAACAAGAACTTGTGAGCTGGAATCACCATCTTGCTTCTCTTGCTGTCGCTACAGTCGCCATGTTGGGATGCTTGAACGACAAATTTGACATCACTCAAGATGTCGTTGTTAAACATAGACTTGCATCTTTCCTGATAATCCTCAGGCCAGTTTTTTGTTAGCGTAGAGCTAGACATGCTTACTGTTTGCTTAATAGCACGAACTTTCTACGCGTCCAGGAAACTCTTTACAAAACCTGTACAAAGCCTGCTCGTTGTGTCGCTCTCTGTTGGACTCGCATTTTATCAGCGGATGATTGAAAATTAATCCCCAGTATAAGCTACACGAAAATTCCCTCAAGCCTGACCTTTTACTTTTCCAGCGGATAAAAATGAATGACCATGAATACATTCAATGTTTGATTTAGTTAGATTTTTTGTTAACTAAACAATAATAGTTTTTTTTTAGGAATTTTCTTTAATTGATATCGTTAGTTGGCCAGACTCTCAACCAATCACTATTTATAGAAGAGTTTTGGAACCGGTATTTAGAATTTTATGCGGAGTAACGGGGGACGAGGCCTTGGAGAGAATTTACAGCTAAATTAGTTAAGACATTGAAATGGATTTACATGAAATAATGAATGTGGCCTGCCCTCCTCCCCCTTATATGGCCGACTTATTAGACGGGGACGTGCCGCTGAACAGGGTATATGATTTTTATGGCAGTCCGGCTGTCCAAAACAGGGTATGGTTGCAAGATTGTCATCGTTAAAATATGGCTTACTCAAAGTATTTTCGAAATTCTAAATCGGAGACGTGTGCCAGTCTTTAAAACACTTTAAAACTGCGAAAAACAAGAGAGTGTGTGTTTCGTCATTTGTCCCGAACAGGGACCTAACGTGGAGGTGGTTGTCCTGAACAGGGTTGATATTTTAGGGCTTTTTTGTCCGAAACAGGGTCAGGTTTTCAGATCTCTAGCAGTACCCCTACACCCAAACATGGGTCAAGTGCAACCACCCCCGCCCTCCTTTGGGGTGGCCTGCTCTCCAGTTGGTTTCATTAGTTCAGTTGGGTTCACGTTTAGGCTTTCGGGTCACCGCAAACGTGAGTTTTCGAATCCATGTCAAGCCTAAATTTTTTTTGCAGGTCTTCTTTTTCAGTTGCTTAAGTTGAATACACTTAACTATGACAATCACATTCAATATGCCAGTTAATTAGAGATTAAAAGGAGGTTGATCGTAACAAACTCGAATAGAATAGCCTGTGAACAGGCTCCGCGATGGGGAAAATGACGCAAAAAACAAAAAAAATAATCAGCGAGCAAAGCAAGCCGAAGGAAGAAGACTGAGTAAGGACAAGGAGTAAGGAGAGAACGCGGGGCGGCCCTCCATCCGTTTTCTTTGCTCGCCCATTTTTTTTCTCACGATATTTCCCCACCGCGGAGAAGCTAGGGAAAACGTAGGCACGCAATGCGCGCAGAGCAGATGACGTTTTGTTTCACAAAATTACTTGTCAAATGAATTTATTATGACAACCTATGGGTCCACAACCACCGTTCGGCCCCACTCTAAGCCCCTCGACCCCACCTCCCTGGCTCCCTCCCCCAACCTGAAGATAACTAACATAAAACTGGGAAACAAGCAGTGTGACTACGTGACCGTTTGTTACAGGGTGACATTAAAATTGCACTCCAAAAATATGACTTTACTAGCGAAGTAATTAAAGCTCCTTGTCTTCCTTTTTTTCAGATGAAAAAACTAACACTAAAACAAGTATCACTTAAACATAATTTAGGCAAAGATCAGAGTACTACAGCAAAAGAAATTTAAGCTGCAGTTGACCCCTTTATTTTTTTACTTCTATCTGTAAATCTCCAATAAGTTTTTAGAGCTCATGGACGGTCAACTTTAGATAGGGTTTTGTAAAGTTCCACGTGATTTGTATGAAACCTGACTCACGTCACCATTTCCTACATCTTCCTTTACGCACTAAGACCTTCTTCGTATTGGAACTATTATCTGTCTGTTTTAACAGGAGTATTTCAACAACTTTTAACCTACAATAGGGACATTCAAATGGAGGTACTGGTATGGCATTCAAACCTAAAAGTCTGCTTGGCATATGCATGTTTTAGTTTGCCATTATCATGTCGACGTTACACATGGACACTCAGTTCAAACAGGAACAAATATTATTTAATTCAACGGTAAGTCCTCTGTGTACATCTTAACTCGAGCTCACGTTCCGATCTAACCACGAGGTCTGTAAAACTACTGGCACGCATGCGCGATACAAACACTACAATAAATGTGATCAAAAGCTAGTCTCTCATGACAGCCATGTCTTGCTTCACTGTCATGCCTATAGTTTATGTTCTCTACTAGTCATAACAGGAAAGACTGAAGGCTTTGAAAACAAGAAACATGATTGGTTTGAAGTTCAAAAATTCTATTCACATGCAATTTTGCACTCATTCTCCAATTCTTTTTGTATGGTAAGCTTCACCGTACCCAACCTTCCTATCACATTTATGTCAGAGAACTCCTCCTGAATAGTGGAAGATTTCTGCTTTTTTATTTCATACAAGAGTAGAGACTCTTTCAGTTTGTTTCCTGGCTCAGTCTGGTATCGTAAACAAGAACTCTGCCAGTAGAGTTTCTTCATGAACAAAGTTAAATTGTCACTCCACCACACTGAATACTGTCGAAAAAAAAACCATAGCCATAATAGAAGGAAACATCAGGCCATTCAGTCGAAATTGCAATACAGTAAGGAACATTCTTTTTCAAGGCTACAGCCTTATCAAATATAACATCAAAGCCATGATAAGAACAAAATGCATTTTCATGATACTCAACTTCATCTTTCACAGTGTGGGATAAAAGCAGTGAATCCTTATTACCAAGGTAATTACCAAGGTAAACCTTTACAGTGACTGAAACCTTAGCATACAATTCAGACTCTTCAGCCCAAAAGGATACACCATGCAAAAATATGTCCTTGTCTACTGTCATTCTTACTGGATGATATGTGCCAGGATTATTCCTACAACTGACAATTCTAAAATGATTTTTGTATCCGCAGCAACCCAAAAGAGGAACGTGTCTTTCAGCGTGTATGAATCCATCTGGTGGTGCCTCAATTGATTGGAATAGTTTTGTGATGTTGTTTGCTTCATCTTGTGTTAGTATATTGGTCTCCAAAACAACATCCATGAAATCACTTTGCTTCATCACTGGAAAACGCAATTTTTTGACAATTTGTTCTCCAAGGATAGCTCTTTTGCCGGGGCCATCTGCTTTAAGCTTTTGCCTTTCACATTCTTTTTCTGCCCAGCAATTAAGTGCCTTGAACAGCTCCACCTCCCTGATGTTCAGATTATCTCTTTCCACGAGCTCTTGAAGAAGAGATCACTCCATTGTTAGAAACTCATCGGATTTCACAACATCTTTTGTCAGTTGCTGGATATAATCCCAGCAATATTTCAGAAGATCTTCATTGGAAAACTGCTGGGCGTGTTTCAAGATACCAAATACATTAGATGAATCTAGGTTCTGCCCTAAATAGGCTGCACATCTTTTGGCAAGGCAAGGAATCATGTATTTTGCGGCCAGATATGCAACTTGCATCACGTTACTTCCGGTCAGGCAAACGTGATCCGTGTAGATGTAACGCAACAGCTCAAGCATACCAGATCAATGTTTTCTTTGGTCTCAGCCATTTTGCCACAGAACATAGCAAAAAACACAGGGCTCCTAATCGACAACAAGAACTTGTGAGCTGGAATCACCATCTTGCTTCTCTTGCTGTCGCTGCAGTCGCCATGTTGGGATGCTCGAACGGCAAATTTTACATCACTCAAGATGTCATTGTTAAACAAAGACTTGCATCTTGATAATCCTCAGGCCAGTTTTCTGTTAGGGTAGATCTAGACATTCTTATCTGTGCTTAGTACCACGAACTTACTTCACGTTAAAGGAATTGGATCTGATCTGGAAAACTCGCTCTTTTCACGCAACACAGTTACGTCTGGGGTCCAGCAATTTAACAGCGGATCATTGCAGATGTAATAATCGTGCCCAATAAGTCACACGAAAATTCCCTTTGGCCTTTATCCAGCCGGATAATTTCAGGATTGATTTAGTTGGGCTTTTTGTTAACTGAGTAATGTTAGTTTTCGGGATTCGCTTTATTTGTTTCGTTTTATTTTGCGAGACTCTCAACCAGTCTCTATTCAGAAGATTCTGGGTGTTTGATTTTATGTTAGTGGCCCATGGGACGAAGCTTAGGAGATGGTGAGAGGACGGGTTGGGGTGGGGAGGGGGGAATCTCCCGCTTCCCGTACCCTTTAATCCCGGTTCCCGCCCTGTATTTGTTGGCTCCCGCCTGTTTGCATTCTTAAGGGGCGGACACACGATGCAACATTGCCCGCAACATCGCGCACAACTTGAAAGTTGTATCGTGTGTCCACCCTTGAAATTGTTGCGCGCAACGTTGCGTGCAACTGTTGCAGAAGTAGAATCGGCTTCTACATCTGCAACATCGTACGCAACTGTTTAACCGTGTGTCCACCATCTGCAACATTGCGTGCAACTTCGCGACGCAAAAGTTGCGCACAATGTTGCATCGTGTGTCCGCGCCTCCTTTACGATTGCAAAAATTGCGCAATGTTATGTAATTTTTCACTTTTTCTCCCGCTTCCCGCCTTGGCTTTTGTCGAGTGTCCTCCTAAAAATGATACATTATACTTCTAGGAGTGCTCAGTGCTCAAATTATGCTAGTTTCTCTAAATTATGGTTCCTACCATCAAAATTATGCTTCTTGGTCTTTAAGCAAAGTAAAGACAGAACAGGGCGAATAAAGACAAAAGAAGGAACAAACCCTTGTCTAGTCGGACTGTAGGTTAGTTTTAATAAATATCCAACAATGTTTCGTTACATGTCTTGTTATTCTTCAGAATCAGCAAAATGCTCATCTTTTTTCTACCTATAACATCAATGAGTCTAATAATCTTATCGTCGCTTATTATATTGAAGCATTACACTAGCCTGTAAAAATCCACGAGAACATGGTCCTGAAAATCGTTGAAACTGAGTTGAGTATTGAGAATACTCTTTCTGCAGCTGCAGATGAGGGCTGCACGAGGAGAAACTTCTTGACTGCAGGGCACCAGTGTGGTAGGTGACTGTTTGTTGCCGCCACCACTTTACTTTGTCATTTTCGGAGGACCTGGGCGGAAGCGTTCGACGATTAGGACGCCGAGCCGTACACGTGGCCGCGGCCTGAGACCAAGAAACATCACACCGACCACAGGTAGCTCGGAGCCAACAGTTAACAAACGTTTTAGAAACAGAATAACTAAAAAGAAGTATATTCAAAACGAAATTACGTTACTTCTTCATTTCGTGAAAATAAAAAAAAGCCCGATTATGCTAGCAGTGCTAAATTTAGATAAAAGCAAAAAATTATGCTCGGTTTGCTCAATTATGCCAAAAATTATGCTAGCTCAATAGACAAAAGCCTATTCCCGCCACCTTGGGAATCCCGCTTCCCGCCCCCTCTCCCCTCTTCTCCTGCCTCCCGTACACTCCCCTTCCCCCTTTCTCCCGGTCTCCCGGGCCCCTTGTCCCCCTCCACAGATTTATATGAAATACGTTATAAGCGAGCTGCGGAAGTAACAAATGAAATTATGAGCGCGATCCTCGTGCAGTTAAACCGTGCTGGCCTGCTCTCCAGTTGGGTTGATCAGCTCACCTTAGGTAGAGCGTTGCGTGCGTTCACTGCAAAAGTTAGAGTTCGAATACCAGTCAAGCCTGATTTTTTTTCAGGTCTTCTTTTTCAGCTACTTACGCTGAATACATTTAACTGCAAGAATTACATTCATCATGTCATTTGAATAAAGATTAGATAACAAACTTGAATAGACTGACGCGTGCAGAGAGATAAAATCTGTCGGCCGTGGTATTGACAAAACAGATGACTTCGTCCGGTGAATATGGTAAGCATGGTCACAATACGAGTCTTCTAAACATGGGAAAGGAAAAAAACTAGTCGGAGCCAATTCTGTCTTCAACACGATTAGGGTTTGCGTAGCACGGTGCCCTACCCAAGCTTTTGTGTAGTACTACCCCTAGAGACTCTCTTCTCCGCAGTGACCTCCTGAAACTGCACGCATGGGAAAAAACACGCGGAGGCTGGAAATAGGGAAAAATTAAAGCGCGCAGGGGACTCTCCCGTTTTCTTTCTCTAGCGCTCCCGCTCCCGTTTTTTCCTTTCACTGGTGTTTTCTAACAGGAGCCTCTGCGGAGGAGAGAACCCGAGAGATACGATCCTTGACTCTGATGATGACTTCCCTCAGTTTGTGGAAACGTCTGACGTCTGTCGATGCCAACACAAACACTCCTTATCAGGACCTACAGTAACGTGGGACAATCATACTTCACTGTCGTATTATACGAGTCCTGAACATGGGATCAAACCATTTATAACAATACTACTTTTTCAAAAAATTTATTAAATTTGGTTAAATAAGTGACCACCAACACGGTTTGAGCATATACCGTTAAAATGTAAAATTAATCTATCCAAGGTCAATAAACTTTCTATTCTTAATATTAATGGTTTTAACGTCTCCAGGGACAGTTAGTGGAATGGCGATTGGTGCGAATATGTAATACCCCAGACTACAGCCAATGAGAATGGCAATAAACAACCACGTGTTGAACGTCATGGCTACCATCATGAGTAGATAAGCCAGGAGCAATTGCAGCAGATACAGCAGCGTACTGTAAAGATGTCTGGCTACCCTGAAATTCACGAGACAAAAAAAACAGTTTTTATTCTAGTTGCAAACATTGTGCGTTAATAAAAGATTGTTACGACCAGTTGACGCCCGACTTGTGGGTTTCCTGTGGCTAATGTTCGACTTTTCCTTAGTAACCAGGGAGAATATAAATATAAATCCACAGCAAGGACTTATGGAGTACATGTACAAGGCTGTATAGGAGTACAACGTTCGAAACCTAGTTTGCATGACTTAAATGTCAACGTGTCACGGACAATATAAAGCACGAGGCAGCGGTATGGCCAGTACGTTACGCATGCCAGTGTCTACCGGTCAGAAAAAGTGGGGGTGGGGCAAGTTTTTTGGAAAAAGGGACTTGTTGGATTTTCGAAAGACATTCTTGTGGCCAATTTGGTATTCGTACTCCAGTTTGAAGGTCTCCGGGTACCACTGAAGAGCAGGCGATTATTTCCATAGCAACAAGCAACAGCACTGAGAAATTAGGCTCACCTTTTTTCAGTCAAAACTGACTGATTCTGAATGGAAGGTTTTTTGTACAGCTTCCATCTGTCGACCATCAGCCTGTGATTGAGGAGAAGCTTGAGACACTCACATGTCATGGCAAGCGCAATTACGGCAAAGAAAGATCCCAACAGCCCTAGAAAGTATCAGAAAATTAACTTTGATTCAAAACCTGGTGGTCGTCCTACATGTCCAAACGTCTTCAGAAATTTTTTCAGTCTTTCCTTTGACTGAGATCTGCTGGAACATTACTATAAGAACAGATTGAAAAAACAATTCTTGAGCAAATTTTTGCAATCAAAGGGTGCCGGTAAACTCAGTAAGTTAGAACTTAGTCAAATTACAGCAGCGGTCGGCTAGCTTTACGTCAGAGTTAAATGACACTACAAGTGGTAAAGGGAATAATAGCCTGTGTAAGATTAACTGAGCAAATGGTGGATAGTCGTGAAACCTTCGACCCTGATAAAGGTCAGTGGATCGTGTCGTGGTGTCCACCGTTGTTGTACGCATGTTTCCTTTCAGAAGAAAGCTTATATATTCCCAACTGTCTTTCTCCGCCCAGGGGCCGGTTTCTCGAAATTCCCGATAACTATTCGGGCACGTAGCTATATTTTAAGAACAGAATCTGTAGAACGTTGGCGTAGTTTGTAGCCCCCATATCAGCCCGACTTGTTTTATCAACTTAGAATTTTCTTGCTCAGCTTTGAAAACCAACAAAATTTGAGTCTTTAATGTAAACATCGCGCAAATAAAGTAGCTTTCCAGGCCAGAAAAGTTGCTGGGACTTTTGAGAAACGGGCCCGAGGCCCGCAGAATAAGCCTGGGTTACAGTAATATCCCATCCCATCCTATCCTATTTTCTCAGTCCCTTAACACTTCGTTAAGGGACTGAGAAAACCGACCTATAACTTCGTTATATGTTGCTTTCACTGTAGCTTGTGTACGGCAACCTTTTTAAGGAGAGTGGGAGCGGCTGTACACAGTCTTTTAGGGAACCTTCAGCTTGGTGCAGGAAAATAGTCTTTTCGTACCTTTTAAGGAGTTGATTTTCCAGTTTCTGAACAAAATGAAGACTGTGTTCTCTACACTGCTGTTGAAATACATCTATAAAATCGAATAAGATTACACGGTTCACATGAACAAAACAGAGGGTAAACACACAAGCATATAGAGGAAATAAACGTACGAACGAAATGGAAATAAAATCAGAAAAATCTCATTCTCACTCATTCACTCTTAGAAGAAAAACGGACACTCGAGAATAAGTGGCAGTATCTATGTCTGGTTCAGTCCACGCGTTACAAACCTCACAGGGGTGAAAAGGAATTCAAGCCATGCATAATTGAGCTCATCGCTTTTCTAGGGGATTCCACCTTTCCGAGTAGTGAGGGGTCAGCGATAAAATCTGGTTTGAGTCGTTTAATTTTATGCAATCACGCTAAAACGGATGATCAAAATTTGCAAAATTTGAGATTGTGATATATATTAACTAACTGACTGAAGTCGATTCAAACTTACAGTAATATTGTAATTTGACCTCCTTCACTTAAGAGCTGCCCTACTCCTTTAGATTACGAACAGTCTCTCTTTCTTCTTAAGGATAGTCGAGGAAAAAACCCGGGGGGGGGGGTGGGACTTCCATCTGAAACTGACGGGGATGCTCGTCGGAAAATTAGAATTAAACCCTAAAGGAGACCAATCTGGGCGTGGCTCAGGCGTTATTTGACCCCTAAACGAGACCATGCTAAAACAGACAACCAAATAAGAGGTACAGTGATTTAAATTGCGCTAAAGACTGACGCTAAAGATTCACAGCGTTTGGTTTTTTCATATAGATATTTCTTTACGCACAACCCTAAGCGATACCTGTATGGGCAAAAATTTTGGCTTTCCTTCCTAAAAACCCTAAGCGAGACGAAAATCTGCAATTTACACCCCTAAGCGGGACGACGAGCATCCCCGTCACTTTCATATGGGAGTCCCCCCCCCCGGGGGAAAAACAACACACGAGCGACGAAAAGAGAATCACGTGGCGCTTGGAAACGTGACGTTTACAAAGGTAGCGTCACTTGACGCGCGCGTCACTTTTGCACGTGGGAGGCGATTTTGCGTGTTCTTTTTAATTGCTCGAATATCCCTTCTCGGAAAGAAAGACTGTTCATAATCTACCGCTCTTTTTAAAACACAAAATTTTAGGAATTTCTTCCACAAAAGGCAGTTATATAGCCAGCTTGCAGACGCCTAATAAGAATGTGGAAAAAGGAGATTTTTGCCTGCAGGCTACGGTACTTCGCTATGTCGCGGCTGAATCAATAGGACCGGATGAAGAGGGTATTGAGTGGTTAATCAATAATGTTAGGCAAACTTGACGAGAGTCTGGAAGTCTCGGAATTTAAAGTGCACGCAATTAGGGACTGGTTAAAAGTCTCGAGATTCCGGGGGGACCTCCTTGGTGTTTTTGGAGGTGTGTCGTGGCCCTCTCGGCCTCCTTCCTAGACTTAGTATCCCGTACCCGTTTTCAGACCAGGCTTCGGTTTTCCTTGAGTAGTCCAGTACCTCTTGTGAACCTCTAATTTCAGAGGCATTCTAAAACAATATTGCTCATTGTCTTCAGGGATAGGGGCATTGTTTGTGCCGTTATCTTATTGTTCTTATGGCCAATCAT
>Ga0126336_10000072_pt1 | contig 24513 bp, 13 predicted proteins | sample SidCmetagenome_FD_92530 | JGI IMG/M metagenome (GOLD analysis project Ga0126336, IMG submission 92530) | Coral microbial communities from El Islote,Puerto Morelos, Mexico - Siderastrea C C metagenome | ecosystem: Host-associated > Invertebrates > Cnidaria > Coral | place: El Islote,Puerto... | reverse complement strand
TATTATTTTAATTTGGGTAGAGGGAAGTTATAAACAAAGAAAACAGCAAAGAGAGGGGGGGAGGGGGGGGGGGGGGGGGGAGGAGGGGGAGAGCGAAGGAATGGGAAGTCGCTTGTAAAACAAACACAGGGAAGTTCGAATCCTTTTCGCAGTTTTTCTCTTAATCGGGTTGACTGTGCAACCACGACACCATCTTTAAATGGGGGCGGGCCGGGATGGGAGATACAAAAGAGATCAGCGTCGGTGGCTACCGTCCGAGTACTGACAAGTTTTGCTGTACTCGTCCTCCCTTTTTCCAGCGAAATCCTAGTTCTGCCGATTGCGCCGAAAAGATTCCGATACCAAGGGCCCGGTTGTATACAGACGTTTCTTTGTTTTGTATTTTGTTTTTTCGCAAACGGGCCTACGATGTTGAACAAGAACCCAAAGGGACAGTACTGTAGAGTGATTTCGCATCACATTCACGGAATACAACACACGTCAACTGTCGTCTGCTGCCTGTCATTTAAATTGGAACATTTCTTCTTAATATAAAGCTTCGCGTAGACTCAATAAAAGCTAAAACACAGAAGAAAGAAGCTTTCTAATAATTAATTTAAGTATCAATTACCGATCGAGCACGGTTAATCACGGCTTGAACGAGGCTGGTAACTGTAGCAAACTGTTTCAAAAACTAAAAAAGCTGGCGAACGCAAACTGAAACAGGCCTTCTTGCGTTGAAACAGCAAACGGTAGACGGCAAACAACAGTGCACAGGGATGAAGTGAAAATGGCAGGCTCCTCGGTGGACCATCCTCTGACAAAGGAACCCACGGACTGCTAAAGGGCGATAAAAAACTCTCCAAGGCATTCAAAAGTTTATTCTAAAATTTCTCACCAACAGTATCGTTGGTTTGTCTACTAGACATTGTTATACAAAATTTGCACAGGCTGCCTACAAATACTACAAATAAATAGATCAACGAATTCATCCTGCACTCTAAATAAATTTCAAAAACCTTGAATTTTCACACCCAAAATAATCCTGAGCACTGGAATTTCTGGAAGTCACTAGAATTAGAATTTTATTTCACACATTAGAATTAGAATTTTTTTGGTTTATTTTCCTGGAAGGCCTTTGCTTTAATTATTATAATTAAATTATATGTATATTATTATTGTTTAATGAAAGATTAACTTTGTGGATTGTGGAAAGCTTGCCCTGTGGCGAAGTCAGACCCCTCGATCAAAAGGTCGATGCATCGTCCAACGCACTAACCACGACATCACTGTCCACCACGGATCCAAAAATCTCGAACCCGCTGTTAACGCCCACTCTGATTCACTCTTTACAGCAACTTACTGTAATAACTTAAACTTCCCAGTATAAATTTCTGGAACCAACCCTGTCCCAGGATAGAACTCCAAACAAGGGTTATACGCGGGTGGTCAGTTTGTTGTAGATTCTACCCTGAAAGTTTCTTTCTGACGGCAAACAGGACTTTGATAGCTTGCCCATGCAAGCAAAGACACCTGCCATGTCAATAAAATAATCAAATTATTTGCACCCATTAGCTAAACAACTGCTTACCCCCCATCATCGCCACCAAAACAACAAAAGTGTGCCGACAAGCTAAGGTAACATCTACATGTTTCTACACACTTAACAAAAAGTGGTCCAGTAAGACTTGCATAAAATTTTCAAATTCTAAGTTTCCAAGTTAATTTATTACATGACTATCTACATCTCCGTAGGTTATCTAGCTTGCATCAACCGAAAACAAAGTTCGTGGTCTCTAGAATCACCCCACCCTCCGTTAGGGCCGAATTTCGATCCTTGCCCAGTCTTCCCGGGCTGTATATCAACAGTGGATGGAAAAAAGCTGTTTGTATTTCTGTCAATGATGTTCTGATATTTTTGCACTGTAGCTTCAATGTTGCAGTCTGTCTTCTTGTGATGCATGCCACTGCAAATAGGAAATGAAAAAAGATTATTGATGTTTACTATTTATTATTTTGCCATACGAAATGTTGTTAGTCACTCTGATAACATAGTGACCCTATAATGTGACACAATGTAACCCAGTGATAAGTACAATTTAGCAGCATACACAGTAGCTGTTGAAAAAACAAACTGACTTTTGTATGTATCAAATCTAGCAGTCCCTTCCTCTGTTTAGGGATAGTTGAGAAATGAGTCATGCGGATAGAAGTTCATAATACATGTCATAAGAATGTTACTTTTGAGCTACTGGGTAGATAGCCTCCCACGCAGCCGTTTTAGGGGAGTCTGTGGGAGGAGGGTAATATGACTCCCCTAAAAACGACTGCATGGGAGGCTAATGGATAGAGGCCAGTGAAAAACACCGAGAAATACATTTGTCCGGTAGTTTTTTTGTTTCTCTTTTCCTTCAGGTGTATTTGGAAGACTTAGATCATATGGAAGAATTTGAAAGTACTTATGTGAACCCTCACCTATGGCTCTGCGTGGGGTCACATATTAAGCTACTGAATTCTTCCAAACTCTTTAAGACTTTTCGAATATTTTATTTATTTGCCACACATACATTAAATAAACCAGGGATTCTATTAGCACATTCTCTTCTGATCTCTCAATCTCTCTCACATTTTCAGGAGACCTGTTATTCCATTTCTTGAATAGTGAACACATTTATTGTAGTAAAGGGTACAACTTACCATTCTCCAAGATGAAACAGTCTGGGTCCCTTAAGGACCAATGACTTGAAAGGCTGGGACAAGCAGGAAAGACTTATCTTCATCAATGACCAGTCCCAATTGTATTCATCATAAGTCTTGCAAAACACCTGCAATATTGTCAAAAATTGAGTAATTAATTATGTGGATGCTAGTAACATATAACAGTTGTTAACTTATTTCCTACCTCAAACAATCACTGGAAGTAAATTCATTCATTTCATACCTCACTGCATTTCTTGATTTTGTTCCAAGTGGTTCTGTCAAATGCAAGCCCCATGTTGTGCTCATGTGAATGCCAATTGGAAAGCTCTGCCTAGAAAATAAAACAGATGAAACAAAACTTGACAACATTGTATTATATATAATTCCCACAACAGAACTCGACTGGGTTCATGGCCTTTTATTTTTTAACTAAAAATAATTATGCTGTGCACAAAAATGTCATGATGTGCCATACTCTCAGGTATGCAAGTTACTACTATAAAATCTTTGACAACAAGCTTCAAACAAGGCTTAATCACAAAGACAAAGAAAACATATACCAGTTTCCATTATTAAGCTCATAGAGTTGAAACTTAAATCAATAGGGGATTTCAAGTCAACTCACTTTATTCATTCAACCTTTATAAAAAAGAAAATATTGTCCTGCAAAAGGGATACCATTGGGCAAGGGTACAATATTGAAAACATCCTCTGAATTACTTGATCCTCTGAGTCACTCCTTTTAGAACACTCCATATTGTGAATCAAGTTTTCTGTAACTACACAATCACCCTGTTTTCAATGTTGTTTTCAGTTTTGGCCTCATTTTAACTTCCTGCACATGGCCACTTCTTCAAGTAAACAGATCTCCGTGATGATGGCCATTTTTATATATTTTCAACTTTCTGCCCAGTACATCTATGCAATTTATGATGATACACTGTGTCGTTGCCTGGCAAATAATATAAAGCTCCAATCTTTGAAATATAAACTTGCTGGCAGAATTGCAAGGCCGAGCAAAGCATGCCAATTTTGTAACTCGCTTTGCGACAGCCAAAGGCTTTTTCTTATGGGCTATTTGTCAGAATTAATCATCTGAGTTAGTCAGGTTGAAAATGGTATGCATCAGCTTGAAAAACAGGTACAGTACATGTAGGACAACTTCTTCAAAGTACAAGATCAGACTCTCATACAAGGTAATAAATTAAAGCAAGTTTCGCTCACCACATTCTCAGCACCATTTGCCGCATAATTGTCAACATTTTTGTATGTACCAAGGGTAATCAAATCACAGTTATCCTTGCACCCACTGCAGAAAAAAAACAAATGGTTTGAATTGAAACATTAACAAATTCAAACAAGGTCGTGTACTGTGTATCCTGTTGTACACCAAAGGCTGCCAGCTCCCCAGGAGTTTTACCAATTTGGAGATTGCAGGGCATTTATCCAAAGCAAAGTTCTTTGGCTACTTAACAAAGTTTTACATACTATTTGTTTTTACAAACACCCATTTAATACATACATCTCTTCAGGACAGTCATGATTAAGGCCGGTTTTCTTGATTACAACCCAAAGATTGCCTTTAGAACAAGAAATTGTGAAGAATTTACAGGCGGCCGACAGTCTCTCACCCCCCCCCTCCCTCCCCTATACTTAAGGAAAAAAAAGGTCAAAAAATTAGTAGTTCTTGGTTTCCGGTGACCTGTTATGGACACTTTGCATTTCCGGTGCTGACCAGCACGTGAATCTGTGTGACCAAAACAGTGACTATTTGAAGCAATATTTTGACTACTGCTGTGACACTATTGAAAAAAGATATTTTGGGTATTCTGAAGAACTTACAGGCGGCCCATGGTGACTCAACGGCATCCCCCCTTCCCCCACTAAGGAGACACCATGTGAACCTGCGTGACGAAAACCGTGAAAGTATGATGCAATATTCTGGCTATGACCGTGGCACACTTAGGCTTGCGACAAACTGTGAACTACGCGCTTATGGATGTCCGATATGGCGTACTGTCACGATCTGTCACAGTATTCCCTTTAAAAACACGATTTATAAACACGTCTGCAGCAATTTTAATGTATTTCAGCAATACTACCCTGAAGTTTTCTGCGATCGTAGCATGAAAAATTCAAATTAATAAGATCTTCAGTAAAGGTCAATGTTATTGTTTAGAGAATGTCTGGTATTTGAGAGGTTGGATTTCAAACCTGATAAAATCTATCTGTTTGCATCATTATAACAGAAAGGCATTGTTCAGAGGCTGCGCAACCCCAAGAGGACTAGGTAACTGACTTAAGACGACGACAAAAATGAAAAACAAAACCGTCCATTTTACTAGTCGGCACGACGTGCACGTTTGCACGTTGGCCGCCTAATAAGAGCGGTTTTCAAATGAGTTTTGTAAAACCAAAACCAAAGTACCTACTTTAGCCAGTCACAACAGGAACGAAACAAAAAATGATTTAATTGTCTTCAGTATAGAACATTTGCTATACTGTACATGTACTAACCTCATTTTGCTATCATATAACAATCTTAGCATATGATAGAAGTCTGGGCTAACATAGTAATCTTCTTCAAGGAACAACACTGGGCCCATATAGGTTTTTGTCGCATTTAACATGTCAAACACCTTGTTTGCCTAGAAAGGTAACAAAGTTGTCTGTTGATCAGTCCTAAGAGGAACTAACACCTCCGGTGGTCAGGTGATTGCTTACAGCTCTACAAAACCAGAATCCACACTGAGTCATAAAATACAATTCCTTTAACCCTTTTGAGCCCTAACAGTGATGAAAATGAAATTTCTCTTTACATTATCACTATTTTGTTCAGACATTCAAGTGATAAGAATAAAGAAAATAATCACCAAGGATAAGAAGTCTTGATATTTAGAAAAATTCTCCTTACTAGCACCATAACAAATGCTTGGAGGACAGTGAGGAGAATGTGCATTTTTATATCAGTGCTTAAAGGGTTAAGGTGAAAAGACGTAAATTTAATTCACACACACGGGCAGTAAGTGTTGAGAGAGAGAGCTTTATTTTAGCTCAAAGGCTGGTATCCAAAGGAGCCCTGCATCCAAAAACATACATTAAATGTATACTGAATATAAACATTACAAATTCTAAAGGTTTTTTTTTCAAAAATCCCCTAAAAATTCTATCCTACATGTAAGATGCTAAAAAATTAATACATTTCTGAAAGTGGCCCACACAGTTTGTATTAATTTTAACCCGTTTCTATAGAAATCAAAGGATCTAGGTATATTACTACTCCTCTCTCAATGGGATGCTAGTTACATTTTGTACGTTAAGCATGCACACTGGCATTTAATTTCTGGTATTGTTATTGCAATTGTTTTCTTTGTATTAATTTTTACGAGAAAAACCACATAAACTCAGTGAACATATACTCACCTTCCACCACCAGTGGTGTTTAGTCATGGTATACTTTGATTCTCTATAGTGACCATACATGTCCGGCGTATCCGCATTGTTGCACCCCATTTCCTTTGCTCTAAAAGTTAAATTTTGGAACAAGAAAGGAAAAGAAAAATTTACTAGAGGTTAGCAATGAAATTAACAGATAAATTTAAAACAAGAAAAGCCCCAGGGGCATAAGACCCCATTGTTGTTTTCCTTCCCCTCAGAGAGCAAAACATATTACGGTCACTCAAGATACGAGCCCAAGTGGTGTAGCGGAAGTTTGCGACAAATATTTGTCTGGCCGAGCAAAAACTGGCAGTCAAGTGACCACGAGAAAGAAGGGTTTACTAGAACCCGTCCTGATGGTGGTGTACAAAATAAAGTGCCAATATGCACACTCACTTTTCTTTTGCAATGTCTCTTGGGCAGTCATTAGGATCTGATCCAGGGAACTCATTCGGATAGAGTTGAGGAGAGAAAGGAAAGAAAATTTGAATAACCTGTAAATAAAAACATTTCATTTACCACATTGTTATTGATCAGTTTCAACTAACAGCATGTATGCATTCAGTTGACTGACAACGGCACCAAAGTGAAAAAAAAAAACAATAATTATTTTAAGCAAATTTCCATTTGATAAATTATTTAGTGTTTCATATACATGCTGCTCACAAGCAGAGTTTTCTTGGCCAGCTTGTCCACTTACATGTAGGTGGGGCAGAGAATTATTTGCAAAGTGCAATTCAATTCATTAAATTTTTCTATATATGCAAAGTCAGTACAATAGAAACCGCTAAGTCGAACTCGGATAACTTGAACTCCCTCGCTAACTCGAACTAAGTCCCATTTCCCTAGGATTTGACCCCACTTTTCAGTCATTTTAACTCGGTTAACTCGAACTCAGATAACTCGAATTCCCCACTAACTCGAACTAAATTGAATCGTTTCCCTTGATCAAACTTTACCCCGATAACTCGAATTCTGGTTCTCGCCACTCTCCACGGGTGCCCATTGAAATGTCCTATTAGCTCTTCTTGTCGTGTAATCAGTAAGAACACTAAAACTAACACTACAGCAATTCGATTTTAATTAGTGCAACAAACAGATCACGTATTTGACAGTCATCTCCTGAGTAAGTGGAAATGAGTTGCATTCACAGTACTGTATTATCATAAGAATGCATAATCATGTTACAGTTTCTGACGAGACAAGTTTAATTTGCACTGTACTGTATACTGAAGTGCTGAAAAATTAGTAAACTATCAATCATTAACACAGCAAATTGAATATTCAATCGACCCTGATAACTCGAACCCCCCGCTAACTCGAACTGTTTTTCGTTTCCCTTCAGAGTTCGAGTTACCGGGGTTCTACTGTATAACAAAAATTAAATTTTATTTGTCTTATTTTTTAATAATAAAAATTGACTTGCATATAGCAGCACAGATTGATTTGCATGTCTAGAGTAGTAAAGAAACTGTAACATTTTCATAGAAGTCTGCTCTCTCTCATTAAAGATATCTCTAGATCTCTGTAGGTTCTTGGAAACAGAACTCTTCTATTCATAAATCTCTTTTTTTTGGAAAAAATACAGTGATTCCCACCAACACAACTTAACATTAATTTTGTTTTTCATTCAATGTCTACTGGATGTCAAAAGGTTTTGCATGAGATCACCACACCAATTCTGGGATGAGAATTACTACACCTGGCTTATCTCATAGCTGGCAGCCAACAATGTCACTCATGGCAACAAATTTAGCTTTCACCTTCTTCTCAATTTCCCTTACATATTCCAGCTTGAAAGTGGCTTTCTTCTCTTAGATTTTATGTAATAACCAATACACATGTCCAAACTCTTGGGTATGTTTTATCTTGGACGTAAAAATTATTGAGCATTTTGGAAATATATAGACAACGAAGCATAAAATGGCCAGCTGTGTTCTATGAATACAAACAACAGATACATATCAATAATTAACAACTATAAATTACCCTTTTATTGAAAACTGTTGCTTCCACTAAATTGCTTGGAAAGTTTTACAAATGTGAAATATCGTCCATAATTTATTGCTCAGAGTGAAACAATGTTATTTTCATGGATCTCTAAAACAAATGCCGAAATATAAGAAAACTAACTTCAGCTAAACCTGAATTAAGTTCTTCGAAATACAAATGGGAATTCCAACCCTTGGGTTAATGAAATGGACACCTACAAACCTGCGAGGGGTCGACTTACAGACACGTTACGTGATATAACAAAACAGGAAAATTTGCGAATGCTTCAGAAACTTGTCGATGTTTTTATTACACATTAAGAAACTTAAATTCGCTACAACAGTAGCAAGAAGTGCCAGTTTGAATCAGTGATTGTCCAGAGGTAGCAACGCTATGGAATAAACAAAATACGGTTAACGCTTATATTAAATTTACCACCCACTTTTAGAACAGTGGGGCATTTATTCCGATCCAAAAATTGTAATACTCTAAAATACCACAACTTACCCTACAAAAGTCGATTGATTCCACGAGTTTATTTATTTCCTCGGAGTAATAATCATTGCTAATTATAAGCAAGGCATCTTCAATTCCTTTAGCCCGGCTAAGTGACTTCAACAAATACGAGAAATAATCCACTCGATCGTGGACTTGAACGACCATAACAATCGACCTCTGTGAAAAGTCTCGGCCGAATTTCTCTTCATTTCTCATGTACTGTTTACCATTGACGTATCTCACGATCTCCCTAAGTTTTGCTATTTCCGGTGGGACGCGTAGCTTTTGAGTTAGCTCGATGGTCGGATGTAGAGTTTTACTAATCCTCTCTTGAGGAATAATGTTGTTGTTTTCTTTCGCAGCAGCACTGAGCTTAATTCTGTCTATGGCTGGAGTAGTAACGGCTTCCTGAAGACGTGGACTTGTTTGCGGTGGATTTAAATAAAGACCACCACTGCTGCTAGGCGGAGAGTCAATGTTGTTCAACGAGTTGAAAGTAATCATCTCATGTAGTGCAAGCACCGCAAAAATAGCACATACTCCCAGTGTAACCAAAATAAAAAGTTTCTTACTGAAGAGGCGAATTGTTGTTCCTCGATATTTGAAAATCATGGTTTATTCCTTGGAAAGGATTCCTTGAGCGGAAATACTTGCCTATGACCAGGCAGAATTGCATATAAAAGAAGTACGCTCCCCGCAAAACGTAGACGTGTCATGGCCGACACGAAGCCGGTGAATCGAATAATGATGGCTCGTTTTTCTTCGAAACCAAGCCTTTCGGCTGGTCTTCTCTTTCTGTGTTGTTCCACATTGTCATCAGTTCGGTTCTAAGCGCCTACTAACCGACACTTTTTCATGTTTGGGAATTTTCTAGCTCATTTAGGACTCAACTTTGCGAATAATTGATTTGTAGTGGTTCAGAAACGATACTGTGTAATGCATGCTTCCGTTTCGGCGTTCGCGTGAAACGCGCGCGTAACTGACCGCCCCATTCTCTCGCGGCCAGTGCACAAGATGGCGGCCTGCGCGGAAAGCAAAGAACTGAATGTCATCGTAAAATGGAGTGGAAAAGAGTACCTTGTCGAGAATCTATCTCCTTCTGAAACTGTACGACATTTGAAGGACACCATAAGAGAAAAAACTGGAGTATTACCCGAGAGACAAAAGCTTTTAGGTTTAAAATATAAAGGTACAAACAATTTACATCAAAACATGTAAAGCTTATTAAGTTAGAGAAAACCGATGTGTTGGAAACAAGTCGGTGTATTTTTAAAATAGCTTGCAGAGAGTCTGAATTAAAAGTAAAGTAGGAATTAGTGTTTGTTCGGTATGACTGAAATTACTTGCTCCTGTAAGAGATGCGATGTCATTTTTGAAAATTAAACATATCAATCACGAAATCTTTACTCTTTTATTTGGTTTGTTTTTTTTTTCTCTTAGGTAAAAGTCCTGACGATGATGTACGCCTGAGCGCCTTAAATTTGAAGCCCAATACAAAGATTATGATGATGGGAACGCGAGAAGAGAACTTGGTATTTATGACTAAGTTGTTAAATGAATGTGGCCTTGCATATAATTATTTGTGGTGGGGACAGGGGGGTTTAAACCTCCCGCTTCCCGTACCCTTTAATCCCGGTTCCCGCCCCGTATTTGTTGGCTCCCGCCTCTTTGCACTTTTTCGATTGCAAAATATTGTGCAATGTTGCATAATTTTTCCCTTTTTCTCCCGCTTTCCGCCACTTTGGGAATCCCGCTTCCCGCCCCCTCTTCTCCCGCCTCCCGTACACCTCCTGCCCCCTTTTCTCCCGGTCTCCCGCCCCCCTGTCCCCCCCCACTTATTTGTTTGACTGTAAGGCAGAGGCTCATAAACTATCTTTTTGCCTGAAGCCCATAATTTAATGGAACTCTCTCCCAGAACATGTATCTTCTCAGGCCTCAGGAAGTGTAGTGATATTCAAGGCCCAATAAAATTTCTGTGCTTCTAAACAAGTACTATCTAAGACCTTAAGCTACTGACCACCCAGTAAAAGTCTTGCTTTTGAGGGGGTGACTGTATCAGAAAACAAGTAATAAGTAAAAAAAAAAAGAAAGAAAGAAAAAAGATAGTTCCATGGACAAGTTTTTGCTTGCTTAATTATGAGAAGTGGTTGCTCTACTCTTAGTGTGGGTCTCCTAACTGAGCTCTGATGAGTAAGTTACTTGCAACAAACATTATATACGTGCCAACTCTCATGCATTATGCATGAGTCTCATGCTTGTGGATCAAAGACATCGATCTCAAGCATCGATGTCAATTTCTCATGCCTGACTCACAATTCCAGACTACTTGTACATCAACCATTAACGTGAAAAATTTAATTCAATTTCCACCCAAAATAGTCTAGTGGGCGGTGCTAAATATTGCCTTTGAGTCCTAAATAACAAGCAAATGAGATCGCGCCGAGATTTTGAGCTTCGCATCGCGACAGTCGGCAATCTTCGGAAATCATTGGATCATCTTTGGGGATTGTCGGCAATGTTCGGAAGTCGCCAGGACATCTTCGGTAATGCTCGAACATTGTCGGAAATTTTTTGGAAATTTGGGTACTATGGATACAAAAATCTCACGCATTTGACTTAGGAAAAGTTGGCAGGTATAACATTAGGTAACCACGAAAACTTTAATATGGCCATGACACTACCCCAGCTCCTGAATGCCAACATTGATTTCTCAGTGGAAAGTATCAAATGAATTGAAATGAAGTCCAAAACATGATCACAAACTCACAGTGGAAGAGAGGAAAATAAAGGAGTAAAGACATAACTGTAATTAGGTAACATTAAAATTCTTCAGCAGTTGGTGAGAAAAAAAACAGACTAAACTACCCTATACCCCCCCCCCCACCCATTTTTTCAAAAGGCTAGTAAATTAAACCAAACCACCAAGCAGTTTATGTAATTATATTTCTTAATATGCACCTTTTAGACTTGAGTTTTGCAATTGATAACAATATTTACTTCAATCTTTAGGCTGAAGTAATTTCTCCTTCTGAGGAACTGGTTAATAATCAAGTTGTAAATGACTTTGATATTGAAGAAGATGAAATTCAAATAGAAAACAGGTACATATTGTAGGCTACACTGTACATGTATTAATTAGCTTGCTTGAAATGCACGTGATTATTAATCAAAATTGATGGTCTGCTGTTGTTAACTATACCTACAAATTATCAGTTGTCACAGGTAATGCCGACAATATTTTATAAATCCGTCTATTTAGCTTTATAGGTTATTCTCTTTAAATCCAGTGTGTGTTTACAGTCTGTACAATTAATCATCTTATTTTCATAACATTTACAGTGTACCAGGTACTAGTTGCCATTTGCAAAAAGTTTGTGTTTGGTTCTGACAATTTTTGACTTTTATCTTTTTAACAACTTTTTGATCTCAGATGCAGGGTTTTCAATAAGGGCCGGCAGCTGGGGAAACTCGCCGGCTATTCCACATGAACTCACCGCCTACTTGATTGAGAAATTAGCTCATATTTTACGACTAACATGAGAAACATTCACCACAAAACACAAGCCTTGCATCGGCCAAGATTTATTCAGGAAAACAAAAGAATCTTGCTTACATTCTGAGTAATTTCAGTGGCAATTCGCATTTCCTTTTCTGTTTAAATACCCTAATTCGTGCTCCAGAATGTAGGAAATACATTCTAAAAGTCCCAAATTTTAGAGATTTTCTGGGGGAGCATACCCCCGGACCTCCCTGGAATTTCACACCTTTGTAGCAAGTAGTTCATTCTCCACCTACTCCTACAATTTTGCCACCTACTCAGATTCCTACTGAAAACCCTGCAGATGGCTTTCATGATTACTAGGACAGCAATTAAAATTGTCAAAAAGTTATCAAGAACTTTGTGGAAGTAGCACCTCATATGGTGCATATATAGCATTGATAAGTTTTAAAATGCACACAATTCCATGGAAGCCTGGATAAAAAAAATAAATACAGTTTAAAACGTCTTCTTTTGAATTGCAGGGATGAGAATCTGGCAAAGATTAATAAAAGAATATCCGATTATAAAGTGGAAGTTCTTAATCCCCCAAGAGCTGGAAAGAAACTACTTGTGCTTGATGTAGATTATACAATATTTGGTGTGTATTCTGAACTAATTTCATGGCTTATTTGTTCTATATCCTTCTAAATAATAAATTAAAGCTAATTCCTTGCCTTGCAGCCCTTGCCTTGGATACTGATGCTCCTGGATTTGGTTGTTGTTGTCATTTAAACCATAAAATTAATAATTGTTCCATTTCACTTAAAGTGAACCGTTTTTGAAGCCAGTGTTTATTTTCTCCTACATTTTATTTTTATTAACAATTCTGAGACCAAAATTTCCCTCGACCTCTCTTACTGGTTTCATTCAACCAGTTTCCATATTATTTTGGAGTAGTTTACCAAATCTTTTTATTATATAGACAAGGGTGTTTTAGTGGATAATAGACCACTCATAAAGTTCATACGGAACTATATATCCAGGACTCAAGTGGCATATTTTCCATATCCTTAGCACTAGTGAGGATATGGAAAATAAAATTCCAATTCCAATTCAATCTGGACACAGTAGACGAAGAGCCACGTTGTGGATGTGCCACTGCTAATTCCCATTTATTTTAATTAATTTATTTTTTCAGTAAGGATATTGATATTGATTTCACTTTTACACTGTTGTTGGTGCAAAAATACTCTTGTCTATAGAATAAAAAGAAAATTACATGGTGGCTTGATATATGAAATTTATTTTCTTGTGGTAGAAAACAATATTTTACTCGCTGCGCCCATTCATAAAGATATTGTTTTTACCACTCAAAAGTAAAATTCATGTCTTCGCACTGCCGTGTAATATCCTTTTTTTAAATTATATATCAGTTACATCACTTTATGGCAGAGTTGCATTATTATAATAATAATTTATTATTTAAATATTGCTATTATTTTTTAGATCACAGGTCAGTTGCAGAGACTGGTTTAGAGCTCATGAGACCACATCTTCATGATTTCCTTACAGCATCCTATGAGCATTATGACATTGTCATATGGTGTAAGTGACTTTCTTCAAAAGAAGGGCCTTAGAATCTTTGTTAGGAAGTGATATGTCTGTGTCAAGCATCTCGAAGCTCTGATTGCTCATGAACAAGAACTAAGTTGCACCTTATTTTAAGGCTAAGTTGAGGTTATAGAGCACGGGCCTGTTAATAAGGACCACACAATAACTCAAAAGTGAAAGATATTCAGAGGAGCGTGAGGGACTAAAATTTTGTAAGAGTGCAGGGCACAGCTAAATCCATAGCAGAAACTGATAACAGACTGCTATCAGGAGCAATTATAAATAGCAGCATGAATCTTGACTTTTTTGAGCACGCGACTGCACTGGGACCTGGAATTTGATTAAAAGTGACTTGGTGTCTGCATTGTATTACATGTATTTCTGAAGAAAAAAAGGGAGAGAAAGTTCCAGCATTTCAGATTTTGCCAAGAAATAATTTACACATACTCATTACCATGTTACCCAAAACATGTAATGAATGTACATGCATTATGTGCAAGTTTCATTGATTTCATCACAGGGGCATAGCCAGGGGGGGGAGGCCTAGGGGCACCCGTGACCCCCCTTGGGGATGAAATATAATAATAATAAAATCAGATATCTTGTGAACACCCAGTCATACTTTTTGGACTTGTAAGTTCAAAGATTCTTTGCCATACAAAATAGTAGGCTTTCAAATTGGCACAGGATATTGGCACAATTGCACATATATCGCATGTTTATTAGTGATTCTTCATACAGGACCCCCCTCCCCTCCCCAGTGAGAAAACCTGGCTACGCCCCTGCATCACATGGTAATTTTTGGGCTTAGCTGTGATAGAATTTTTTTTGATTTATTAAATATTAGTTTTATCTCGTTAAACAAATTAATTAAAGAACTGTTTGATATGGAACACTCTGTATTAGTTATTATTAATAATAAGTGACAGTCATGTTGTTTTAAATCTACCTTTAGCTGCCACCAGTATGAAATGGATTAATGCTAAAATGAAGGTACTAAGAAAATTATCATTTGACTCATGTTTGTAACACTGCTGCATCCTTACTACAATATTTGACAATTGAAAGTGTTTTTAGAAATTTATTTTAATTTGCCTGGCAATGATATTGGAGGCAGGGTTGTGTTAAGTTGTAAAACATTTATAGAAATGTGACATCAAGAGACTGCAATATGGGGCACAGAGTAGAAAAGGAGAAGTCAGTTATGTACTGCCAAGTAATTTGACTGCAATGGTAATATTTACACATACCCTTACATCAAACATTTCCCACAGTTTTTTGTTGCTGCAATTGTTGTTCAGTAGAAGAAATTTCAGAAGTTTGACCACTACAAGTTTATTCACATGCAATTCACAAAAATACATAAATTATAAAATACAAAAATTATAAAGCACTAAGAATTATTGAAGGTTCGGTTCCGCCCACAAATGGCAGAGGCTAATCGAGGCGGGCGGAGCTACAATGGTACAGCAATCACGATTACATAAGGATATTTAATAAATTAACACAACTACAATACAATTACAATTAAATAAGGATACTAAATACTAAATAACTATATGCATTAATTGACAACTTTTACAATAAGAATTTGTATTCAAGAATTACTCGAATTACAGAACTGAAAACAAAATTAATAGAGGAGAGGAAGGAAGGATACGAAAAATTAACTGCACATGTTATGAAAAATCGGAAAATAGGAAACTCAGTTCTAGATACTTTTGGCAATGATTGTGGCAACAACCACAAAACATGTTGTATTGGATTTGACCATCTCAGGCGTAGGGTACTAAATGTACACCAGAGTTTCTGTGCAACTTGTGTCTCAATTTTGTCACTAATGTAAGACGTTATAGTCAACATTCAGCCTAGTGTATTACGTTTCACATCTAAAATTCTGTTGTTTTCAGGAACTGGGTATTCTAGACAACCCAAATTACAAGATAAGCTTTCTGTTAGACAGCGGAGCTATGATTACTGTTCTATCACCAAAGTATGGCCTTATTGAGGTAGGTTTTTACTTCAAACAATAATTTAAATATTAAACTCGAGAATTCAGACCACAGGCGACCATGACAGATCCATGATCATGCAGAGCATTATTTACAACCCAAATTGCCAGTTTCTACAGTATGAGTTAGCAACCAGTGCAGCAGGTTTACCTAACAGTTCACTATGACTTATTTATTCTTTATTTAGATGGACATAGAATACTAATAACCTGGACTACTGATAAAACTTCATATTAGAAATCTGTTGCACCACACATATTTGGCTTCCACCAGGACCAGCTAAAACTCACCCAGTTTTTTTCCAAGAATTCATTCCATGTTTTTATCTTGTAGACAAAACCACTAGGTGTTATCTGGGGAAAATTTGGGGAATATAACAGCAAAAATACTATCATGTTTGATGATCTCAGAAGAAACTTTCTTATGAATCCACAAAATGGTCTCAAGGTAAAACCATTTTGTTGCAGTATTAATTATAAAAAACTGTACTTGTCAGCCAGGCTGGTGCCTTTTTATCACAACCTGCCCAACAGGCAAGCAAGTTTGTTTGTTCTGTTTCTTGTTGTCAACATTGCAAAAGAGTTTTTATCAGATAATGTAATAATTGTATCTGACAGTTAAGGATGCTGACTAAAATTTAAATTAAATTTAATCTTGCATCTGATTGATTCTTCCTCACTCAGAATAACTATTAGCCTCTTATGCAGCCGTGTTTTGGTTTGTTGTGCAACCCTAAGAAATATTGCATGGTGAGCCAAAAAACGGCTGTCTAGGAGGCTAGTAAGAATATTGGATTACTATGATGGTAATAATAATGGAGATAGTAATAATAATTAATAATATAATTAATTAATTAATTAATTGATTAATGCATATTTTCTTGAAACAAATTACATCTCCTTTGACTTTTTATTTTTAGATCAGACCTTTTCGAGAAGCACACAAAAATAGACAGAAAGACAAAGAACTGTTAAAGTTGGCAAAGTATTTAAAAAAGATTGCTGAACTTGATGATTTCAGCAATTTAAATCACAAGTACTGGGAAAGGTCTGTACTTGATATTGTTACTTTAATTTTAAATATGTCTGATCAATATACAAAACTGCATTTGAATGAAAAGCTCGATCTCTTCATTGCCGAAGAGCTAGTCAGAATCATTTCCAGGGAGTAATAATCTATTAAGTCTAAGGAAACTTTCTGTGGTAATTTAGAGATAATTTGTGAGACCTATGGGATGTTTTGACCGCTGTAAATACAGTGGAATTCCGATTTTTCGAATACTCAATTATTCGAAACTCCCAATTCTTCGAACCAAAAGTCGTTTCCGTTGAGTTTGCCTCAGTTACACACTGTAATTTTACCCCCGATTTTTTGAATGCTCGATTTTTCGAAACTCCGGATATTTTGAACTAATTCTTTCTTCCTTTCAAGAATTTACATTCGATTTCTCGAACTTTGAAAACTCAGTAACCAACAAAAACCGGTTTTAGCCACATATACACCTGAATGCAATTAACAAGTTCCGGAGAAGGTGTTTTCATGCATTTTTTATTACAAAGCAAGTGACAAACCTGTCATTGAAGTCATAGGAAACTACAACGCCGCTATTACACAATCGACTCAAGGGTCTTGAATTACTGTACATGATCAAAGTTCCTTCGTTTATATGCATTTTTCAAGCTCTTGCCGTAGCACATTAATTAATTTTGGTGTTCCTTTAAATCGTAGAGTACAGGGTACTTTTTTCTGATACAGCAAGGGGAAGGAAATGCAGTCAAGAGTCCACGCAAAATAATGACACATGTATCAGTACAGTACTGGTTTTTGTTCTGCCGAAATTGGCTTAAATCCTTAAATTTTCGTTTTGTTTTAATAAATGCACGTTTTGTTGGTAAATAAAGATGGTTCACACGTTAACAAGAGTGATATACCGTTGTTATTTGCCTTCTTGGATCTTATAAAACAATAACACTGTAAAATAGGTATGATTTGATGCCACCTTCGATTTTTCAAACTCCCGATTTTTTGAACCAATTTCTATTTCCCTTGGAGGTTCGAAAAATGGCAATTCCACTGTATTTCAAACATGAGAAAACACATCTTAAAAACGTTCCAGCAATTTCTTCAAAATCGAACAGTTTAATTTGTTTGAGACTTCCCCATTTGGTGTGCTACACTGCAGATTATAGCGTATTTATTTGCTCGTCACAGGTTGCCCCAAAATCGAAAGATATTTACGGATTCATTTTAAAGATTATGTATAAGCGCATTCAAAAATGGAAAGTGTGACCCTAAAAAAACTACTTGGAGCCACCTTAAAATGTTAACACACAGTTGAGCATTGTGCTTTTATACTTGCAAATTTTTAACGGAAGAATTTTTTAATAAAAGTTCCATAACTGCAAAGGATTTCAACTTTGTTCCATTGCTGGACAATTTACTGAAATTGTGAAATAAAATAATTATTAATGAATATCTTTCGCTGAATCTAATGTTGTGTCATTATGATGCCAAGATGCAAAATGTCAACAGTTCTGTAGCATTTAAAAATGTGCTTTATTTAAATATGCTTAATGTTATTAAATGCCTAATAACATCACTTTTTTGCTTTTTTTTTGTAGCTACAAGAGATAGAAGCTAGCTGACATCGTTTAGTTTTACCGTCGAGTAAAAAAACAAACAAGAAGATGCACTCAACAAACCCAAGGAAATAAAATTTTTGGTAGACTATAAGGACTACACTGTTGGACAATACCATACGTTTTACTAACAGAACACTTTCAAGAGTTTTTGCCAGAGAGATGATACATGTGTATTAATATTTTGTACAGTGTAAACACTGAAAAGTTCCTGGAACTGATTGAATGCCCTTAGGTGAAGTTTTTGGCTGTTAGCATGGCCAGTTCCACCTCTACGTTCATCTCTTAAAATTGAGTTGTCAAAAGCCTTCCAAAGAAAATTTTTGAATGAAGATTTCCTAAGTTTACTGTATCTTGTAAATAAAAAATTATTTATATTTTATTCTGAGTTATTATATAAATTGGTATGTGCACACTATCTCCCCACCCTCGATGCCAACAGGTCACCAACAGATATGGCCAGGTGTTGGCAAACATTAAAAAAAAACTACAGATATTTGTTGGTGTTTTTTTGGTAGACTTTCTTAATACTGAGAAAGATGTGTACATGTTGCCATTTATATGTGAGCTTGACTCACACCCAGTAATGTCATTTATTTGAATTGGGGTAAGGAAGGATCAGATGCAATAGTGATGCAACGAACACTGTGGGGTGTTATAAGAAGCAGTGTTTCCTCATCCCTTCCCTTTAGGCTCTGTGTACCATGTGATTTATCTGAACATTTTTTCTCTGTTTTTCTTTCTCTTTTTGCACCACTAATTTGTGACTATAAAACCAACTCTTTCTAAGAAGCTGAATGAACATTCAGCTACAAAAGTAATTTTAAAAAAGAAAGGAACAGAGGTGTCACTCAATAACAACAATCACAAACAAAATAAATGGCCTTATTACAGAAGAAATATCCCTGATTGCTTGGAGTTGCTAAGCCCCTGTCCACTGCAGCCATTGGAATTTGAAGAACAAAAAAGATAATAAAAGGGAGACAAAAAAGACCAACCTAACTCTCCTTTTGTATAGTAAGTCCAAGCTTAAAAAAACCCAGCTACAATCCAGTGTTTGATTGTACTACAGAATGCTTTCTTGCTCACACAGTTTACTAGTTGAACACTGATTTTTTTTCTTTTCCAGAAATTCTTGGAGTAGAAGAAATTCTCAGAAATGTTGCAACTTGTTTCTTTGTCTTCATTTTTTTTTGGGGGGGGGGTAGGGGTGGAAATTTGGGTTTACCTTGTTGGGGTGCATCCAAATGGAAAGTTCTGTTCCACTTACCATTAAAAGTTTTTGGCCAGATGGAAAACCATTACTACACCACAGGCTAATGCACTTCGGTAAACTCCAGTGATACTCGACCAGCACCCTTGAACCCCTCCCCCCCTAACCCCCTTACCAGGGGATCCTGAGGGTTGGGCAGTAATCCCAGTAATCTTGGGGACTAGAGATGACTACCCTAGGGCATTATTGAAGTGGACGTTTTATTTCAGTGGTGAGCACATTAGGGGTATTGAATGGTCAATCCAAGATTTTACGAGATGCCAAGACCATTGTTTTGAAATTCGAGACCGAGACATTATGCTTAAAACAATTTCTGAGCCTGAGACTCATATATCAAAAAATCCCAACCCGAGACTCATGGATCAGATCAGTTTGGGTAAAGGAGGTTACACAGGAAGCACAAAGCATTTATATCTTCAGGTACCACAGAAGCGTTTGTCCCAGCTTATAAGCAATGCCACCAACTCTGAGACTTCAACATGAAAACTTTCAAAAAAAGAGATTCAATTCTAATCAATTCAAGATTCCGAGACTCCTGTTGAAAAAAACGAAGATTTCAAGTCTTGGCCGAAAATTGCCGAAATGCAAGCTAATTTTGGGGACCATTCTATACCCCTTAGATCATAGACGACATTTCTGGCTCACTGGTTAGGTAAGATACACCTGTCCAGGGTTACCCCTTGTGATGTGTTGCCACTACCAATGTATTCACCTGAGTGGAGAGGGAGAGGCAATATGGAGCAAAGGTTTTTGTCTAAGGAGACGATATCTCCAGGGAGACTAGGCCTCAAACCACTAACCATAAGATCTGAAGTTAACTCCAGTGCACTAACCACTACACCACCATGCCCCCAAATGGCTCTTGGGAGGCTGGGAAAAGATGGCAAATCCTAAGGGCTGATTTAGGCAGTTTGATTTTTGCTTACAACTGTTGTATGTGACTTTCTCGCATCATGTCTACAACATGAATTGTGTAGTCTAAATCAGACATACAACAGCTTCACAACAGTTGCACACAACAAGAAACATAGGCATGCAGTGCATGCAGAACCGGTGATGTTTCTTTTTTTTACCTTGTCTCAAGTGTGCACAACTAGTTCCGTTTGTATGCAAGTGAGCAGAAACTTGGCCGACAACAATACACCACAACTCTGCCTTATTTTCTGACTGTCTGGGGAACACCTGACTTCATTACCGCCGTTAGTTCCAGTCACGCAGACAATGCATTGCGTGTGTAGCTGCACGTGCCACCGAGATCCTGCCCAAACGTGCAGGAAAATCATTTGCAAGCGCAAGCAATTATTCCTTCTATTACGGTATTTATCTGCCTATAGGCTGGAGTTTGGCTTTAACTCACGCTGACAATTTAAGGGGTATGTTTTCTTGTTGCAAGTCAAGTCGGCTATGATAATTTTCGTCGTTTTGCTTCGCGAATTGCGAAGCAAAACGTGCCTATTTGCATAATAATTGTTTACATTTCTAAATATAGCCAAATAAATCTTGTTTGCTTTGCGTTCGAACAGTAGGAAAGTGTTAAAATTCAGATCGCACTTTCAAAAGCTTCTCAGTAAATGGTTATCTCGCATTCGAATTGACTCTGCTTGGAAATCAAAATGGGCTCCTTCAGAAAAACGAATAATTTGGCTTGGAAATTAAAAAGGGAAACGAGTGCAGATAAAAACAACATATGCATGGGAATATTTCGCAAACCAAGTCGAGTTCATTGTCTTGCCTGCATTTTTTTTCCGAAATTTGTGTCCCTCGGGCAAGTACACTAGCAAAAAACCTGCCAAACCTCAGTTCACAAAGACAGCGTATTCAACAGGTTATTCGATGCAAAATAAAGTAGTTCCTACAGGTTGCAGTTGATCAAGATTGAATCCAGACACTTCACAGTCTGGGTGAGGTACTCCAAGTTGTAAGCTATTTTACTCTTCTGTGTGGCACACCCCACCCCAAAACCCATAGGGTACACCCCCAGCCCCACTGGTGGGGACAAACATCACTCGTTGAAATTTTGCCTCCTACATAAACCAAGTGACATCACTAACGTGACGTCACCGGTTAAAAATGTCATAGGATTCTGAAACATGTTTTAAAACTCTGACAATTGTAGCCACAGACAAACATTAATGTTTGAATGACAACCTGTTAAACCTTTGGTGAGCAGCAGAATACAAAAGTCGCATATGACAGTCATAGCCAAAAATTGTCCTGTCTGGATCGGCCCTTAGAAGTTATCATGCAGTGTGGGAACAAAATATTTCCAAAGCAACCAACTCAAGTATGTGACATGTATTTTCCATTTCACAACTTTAAGCCCACAAAAGCTTCACCAGTTACACGTTACTTGGCAAAATTGTTACGTAAAACCGACATCAATTTTTCGGCTATAAAATACGAAGAGGGTTTCACGTATTTACACTCTGGTAAGCTGGAATAGATGATGGTTGATGATGATACTAGCTCATCTATTAAATTGTCAACCAGAAGTGTACAGGACATTGGCTTGTTTAACTCAGTTGTACAACCAAAAATCCATTGGATGCTACACAACAATAGAACTGTCAATTCTTCCGACTCCTTTTACTATATCTTTTATTTACTCTGGTTCGACGTGGTCACGATTGCTTGTTCGAATCAGATGAAGTTTCTCCTAGTTCAAGTGATCGTCCCGTAAAGCCAGTTTTATACCCTTGATTTCTATCAAACACAGTCGTCGGTATTCCTTCATTGTACTTTAAACTCTGCACCCTTGTAGGATCTTCCAGTGCATCAAGTTGTCTCAATGTTCGTTCTTCTAGCGTGCTAGGTTTTTCTTTCGCCCATTTCTCTTTGTTCCTGACTCGAGTTTCGATCAAATAGCCGACACTTCCCACAGCTACTGCAACCGGGAAAACCACGTATGGGGCGTAACGTCGCGCTGCAGCCATTATCACAGGCCAAGCCATGGCCAAACTGGAGGAGAAAGTTTCCTTGAGAATCGATTACAAGCTCTTGTAAAATGGCAGAAAATGAGAGAAGCCTGGGTACCACTAGTTTCTAATCTTACTCGGTTTAGGCTAAAAAATTCAAAAATGGCGGAGCCTCCAAATTACCAAATATCGAACAAAATACGGTAAAAAAATTTTTACTGTTAATAATTGAAATTCGTTTTGTTCAAATCCTATTCAACGCAACAGTTACGTGTTACGTGCAGCCTTCGATCAAGACTGTTTGTTCGGGTCAGCCGAAGATTCTCCGAGCTCAAGCGATCGTCCCGTAAAGCCAGTCTTGTATCCTTGATTTCTATCAAACATGGTCGTCGGTATTCCTTCCCTGTACTTCAAACTCCGTACCTCAGTAGGATCTTCCAGCGCATCAAGCTGTCTCAATGTTCGTTCTTCTAGCGTGCTAGGTTTTTCTTTCGCCCATTTCTCTTTGTTCCTTACTCGAGTTTCGATGAAATATCCGATGCTACCCACTACCACTGCAACCGGTAAAACCACGTAAGGGGCATAGACTCTTGCTGCGCCCATTATCAAAGGCCAAACCATTGTTTTAAAAAGAAAGAAAAAAGGCTTTAATTTCTGGAGGGCCGAAATTTGTGTTGACTGACTGGGAAAATGATTGGGAGCTGGGGATCCCTAGTTTCTAGTCTTGCTCGGTTTCTAGGATTGCCTGGTAGAAAACGCTGGAGTGAAAAATGGCGGAGTCGTTTCAATATTTAATCCTTCACGTTGATTTGGCATTTCGATTGCTTAATCTGCGCTGAACCATGATTCGAATGAGGATACTTAGTCCTAAGAATATTTTAATTGTTTCAATTATTTTAACCTTTTTTGGATTGATGTGGATGGCAACTCAATGTAGCAAAGGTAAGCAGTTAATTTTCGTATCAAGGGTTAATTTTTATGACGTGTCATTCTAAGAGAATTAATTGTATATTGCTTCAGTTCTTAAAAATCTAAATGGAGATTGACACATATCAGGCGATTCAAAGTGCTATTTTGGTTTTGCAATTGACGAATTTTCGGTGTCTCCGATGAGCCTGTAATAGGGTGCAAAGGAGCCGGAAAGGAGGCATTTCGCAAAATCCGACCAAAAGGCCAGTAAAAGGGGTATTTTTCTGAAAACAATATCCAAAGGGGAATATCGATCTTTGATACTGGGGAGCAAGTAAATATTTCAAAATTCCAAAGGGGTATCCTAAAACTGGCATCTAAGGGGAGTCTGAAAATTGTCTTCTGAAGGGCTCTTACTTGTAACCCCTCATCAGTGAGGGTGCACTTATTAAATGAAATGGAATGGCTCAATAGGAAATTTGTCGCCTGGCTCATGGGGATGGTTTCAACTAAGCTAAATGCCCAGCACATTGGTTTCAGGAAACTAAGTCTAGTTAACTGGCTGTTGCGATATGGCGATGGCTGGTTTATAAAATGGACACGGTTTTTTTTCTGCGTCATTTGGCCTAACATACGAACAAAGTGCTGTAAAGCTTGTGGTACGGGTACTCAAGAGTGGTACTGTCTTATATAAGACGCATGCGCATGTTAGTTTGTTGAATGTTACCTTCATGTGTTCTTGTCTTTTAATTTACAGTATTTAAGATGTGAATGGCGAAGGGTTGTTAAGTATGGGGTTTCAGCATTTGTCTTGTATAACGCATGCGCAACTGAGTAAAGCAGCTAATAGGATTGAATGCAAAATTGGCTGTGTTGTCTGATCTAGTTGGTGGTATGGTGAATTTTTTTTTAGTGTAGGAGTTTTGTTATGCGGATTGACATTTTGAGGGATGTAAAAATGTGGGAGTGGAAGGATTTGTGAATGTGAGGAGCATATCACGCTTCTGTGAATGTGATTTGCTTTGAAAGTTACGTTTTGTATAGCAGCGGTGTAATATTGTGCTGC